>ENA-OFCX01000620-OFCX01000620.1-metagenomes-genome-assembly--contig:-NODE-620-length-17418-cov-4.169498_pt1 | contig 17418 bp, 16 predicted proteins | sample MGYA00153384_OFCX01 | MGnify analysis MGYA00153384
AGCGTCACCTCACCGGTGACGGCACGTGCAATCCAGCGTTGGGCACTCTCGCGCAACATGATGGCTTGCGGGTCGAACCAGCGGCCCTGGTAGAGCAGGCGGCCCAGTTTCAGGCCGTTCATGCGGTATTGCTCGATGGTGTCTTCGTTGTGAATGCCGGTAACCAGCCGCTCGTAGGCAATGAACAGCAAGGCCAGGCCAGGCGCTTCGTAAATGCCACGGCTTTTGGCTTCGATGATGCGGTTTTCAATCTGGTCGCTCATGCCCAAGCCATGACGGCCGCCGATGCGGTTGGCCTCCAGAATCAAATCGACCGGGCTGGCAAAGGTTTTGTCGTCCAGTGCCACCGGCTGGCCTTCTTCAAAGCGCACGGTGACCTGCTCGCGTAAAACCTGCACCTCATCTTTCCAGAAAGCCACGCCCATGATGGGGTTGACGATCTGGATGCCGCTGGAAAGCAGCTCCAGGTCTTTGGCTTCGTGCGTGGCGCCCAGCATGTTGCTGTCGGTGGAATAGGCTTTTTCGGCAGACATCTTGTAGCCAAAGCCGGCCTGCGTCATGAACGCCGACATTTCGGCGCGGCCACCCAGCTCGTCAATAAACGTCTGATCCAACCACGGTTTGTAGATGCGCAAATGCGGGTTGGTCAACAGGCCGTAGCGGTAAAAGCGCTCAATGTCGTTGCCCTTGAAGGTACTCCCATCACCCCAGATGTGCACATCGTCTTCCTTCATCGCGGCCACCAGCATGGTGCCGGTCACGGCGCGGCCCAAGGGCGTGGTGTTGAAGTAAGTCACGCCTGCCGTGCTGATGTGAAAAGCGCCGGCTTGCAGCGCGGCAATGCCTTCGTTTGCCAGTTGCGTACGGCAGTCAATCAGCCGGGCTTTTTCGGCGCCATAGGCCATGGCTTTGCGGGGAATATCGTCGTAATCGGGCTCATCGGGCTGGCCCAGATTGGCGGTGTAGGCATAGGGCAGCGCGCCTTTTAGCTTCATCCAGTGCAGCGCGGCGCTGGTGTCCAGACCGCCGGAGAACGCGATGCCGACTTTTTGGCCCAGCGGGAGGTTTTCGAGAATGGTGGTCATGTGTTTTTTTTAGTTGCTTAACGTCGGGTTCGTCTCGGCTGGGTGACGATAAATATGCCAAGTGTCACCACGAAACGGGACGGTCTTGTCCAGAGTCGTGCCAACCGCCAATGCAAGTTGGATGGACGGGGTATTTTCAGAATGAATGAAACTGATCAGTGGTAGCTCAGGCAGGTTGTCGTTAGCCATAGCCTGCACGCGGCGAACGGCTTCACTAGCAAAACCTTTTCCCCAGTAAGCACGGGTTAAGGCCCATTTGATTTCAGGTTCGGGCCAGTCGTTGGGATACCAAAGCCCGGTTGCCCCTATTACTTGGCCCGTTGCTTTTTCCTGTAGCGCATAAGGCCCATAGCCGCGCAACACCCAGTGACCCAACATGCTGGCCATGGCCCGCCAACTTTCACCTTCCGACAAAGCCCGTCGGAAAGTGAATTGGGTGCACGCCAGATCGGAGTAGTGCGCATGCATGGCGGGCCAGTCTTCATGCTGGAACTGCCGAAGAAGTAGCCGCTGGGACTCGAGTTCTACTGGAACCTGCATATGTTTGAGGTTCAACCAAAGTGACAGATGTAGTGGTAGGCCTCGGTCACGCGAATGTCAAATGCAGCATTGCCTGGCACGCTGAACTGCTCCCCTGCTGAAGATTTGATCCACCTATCGCTGCCAGCCAATTTGTATTCGCAGCTACCCGCCACGCATTCCATGATCTCGGGCGTGCCGGTGTTAAATGTCAAGGTCGCTGGCAAGATCACGCCGACTGATTTTTTGGTGCTGTCAGGGTAGGTGATGCCATGGCTGATGCACTTGCCGTCAAAGTAGACATTGGCCTTTGTGGTCACGCTGATATTGGAGATTTGTTGGGTAGTCATTCACTGATTTTAAATGACGGGCCGCAAAGCCATTGAATCTGCTGGCCGCGTGGCTGCGTACTCCAGATTAATGGACAATCCTGTTCATGACCCCTCCAAACCCGATTCACCCGGACACCACTTTGATCGCCCTGATTGACCGCGTCGCCCTGGCTGACGAAAAAGCTCTGCGAGAGCTGTACGAGATGACCTCGTCCAAGCTTTACGGGGTAGCCGTGCGTGTGGTCACCAACCGCGAATGGGCTGAAGACGTGTTGCAAGAAGCGTTCATCAACATCTGGCGCATTGCGGGGGACTACAAGGCATCGCTTTCGCCGCCCATGGCCTGGATGGCCCTGGTCGTCCGCAGCCGCGGACTGGATTTTTTACGCCGCCGTGCGTCTGAACGGGCCGACAAAATGCAAGAACTCGACGACGTCATTTCAGATACGGTTGAGGGCGATTCGCCCAACCCGATGGACACTGCCATGGCCAGCGAGCAGGCTCGCGTGCTGCACCACTGTCTGGGCCAGCTGGGAAACAAGCAGCGTGAAGTGGTCAGTCTGGCGTACCTGCGCGATTTAAGCCACGGTCAGTTGGCCGAGCAGCTCAAGCTGCCGCTGGGCACCGTCAAGACCTGGATACGGCGCGGGCTGGAGCAATTGCGCGGCTGCATGGGCCGCCTGGCCTAGCAACAGAACAAAAAATGAACTTGACGCGAAATCCTGCACTGGTTGAACAACTCGCTGCCAGCTACGCACTGGGCACCCTGCGAGGTGGCGCGCGCCGGCGATTTGAGGGCCTGGCAAGAAAAGACCCCGCTGTGCGCGCCGCTGCGCTGATTTGGCAAAGCCGGATGGCGTCGGTGTCTGAGCTGCAACCTGAAGTTGCGCCGAGCGCTGCCGTGTGGAAGCGCATCGAAAATCTTTTGAACGGTGAAAAGCAGGCAAAAGCCATGCTGGCCTCGCGCGCTGATTCGCAGCCCTCAAAAAATGAACGTACGGGCTGGTGGGCCAGCTTGAACCTGTGGCGCGGTCTGGCCAGTGTTGGTGCTGGTGCAGCGGTGGCTGCGGTGTTGGTCAGTGCCAACCTGAACACACTCAACGGCCAGCTCGGCGGGGAGGTGCAGGCCCTTGGCGGACAAGTACAGGCGCTCAACTCCAGGCTGCTGGCTACGCCAGAAATTCAATACGTAGCCGTGCTTGCTGACGACAAAGCCGCAGCGTCAATGCTGGTGACGTTTGATCCCAAAAGCAACCGCCTTACGCTCAAACGCGTGGGTGGTTTTCAAGAGAGCGCTGACCAGTCGTTGCAGTTGTGGGCGTTGCCCCAAGCGGGTGGTGCAAAGTCGCTTGGCGTGCTGGGCGCAGACGCGGTCATCAAGCTGACGGCTGCGGGCAGCGACGTGAATGTGCCCACGCTGGCGATCAGCCTGGAGCCAAAAGGCGGCGTTCCTTCAAGCGGCGGGCCGACCGGGCCGGTGCTGTTCAAGGGCGCAATGATTCAAACCGCTCTGTAAGCCTTTGCTGAGTCACAACTACCCGCGTCAGCACGACGCGGGTTGCAGCGCGTATGATCTTTGGTGAATTCGTTGCTACAGGGCAAAAAAAACAGCTTTTTCAGGCTGTAGCCCATCAAATACGGGCGCAACCAGCTCCTTAATTTATAGCAAAATGAATATAACCCACCTACCTGGAGACTCGCATGAACACCGCCACCGCCACCGCCCCTAAAGTCGCTGCAGCTGCTACTTCTGTGCCAACCGTCAAGCTGCTGATCGGCGGCAAATTCATTGAATCAAAAACCACAGACTGGCGCGACATCATCAACCCGGCTACGCAGCAAGTGCTGGCCCGCGTGCCGATGGCAACCGTGGCTGAAGTTGACGACGCCGTTGCTGCCGGCAAAGAAGCTTTTAAAACCTGGCGCCACGCGCCCATTGGCGTGCGCGCCCGCATCTTTTTGAAGTACCAGCAGCTGATTCGTGAAAACATGAAAGAAGTCGCCGCTATTCTCACGGCCGAGCAAGGCAAAACACTGCCTGACGCCGAAGGCGATATTTTTCGCGGCCTGGAAGTGGTTGAGCAGGCTGCCAACATCGGCAGCCTGCAAATGGGCGAGCTGGCCAACAACGTGGCCACTGGTGTGGACACCTACACCGTGCAGCAGCCGCTGGGCGTGTGCGCAGGCATCACACCGTTTAACTTCCCGGCCATGATTCCGCTGTGGATGTTTCCGATGGCAATTGCCTGCGGCAACACCTTTGTGCTCAAGCCGTCTGAGCAAGACCCCATGAGCACCATGCGCCTGGTCGAATTGGCGATGGAAGCAGGCATTCCGCCCGGCGTGCTCAACGTCGTGCACGGCGGTGAGCAGGTCGTCAACGCCATTTGTGACCATGCAGACATCAAAGCCGTGTCATTTGTTGGTTCAACCAAAGTCGGCACGCATGTGTACCACCGTTCGTCTGCATCAGGCAAACGCGTGCAATGCATGATGGGTGCCAAAAACCACGCCATCATTCTGCCGGACGCGAACAAAGAGCAAACACTCAATGCGCTGGTGGGTGCCGGTTTTGGCGCTGCCGGTCAGCGCTGCATGGCGGTGTCGGTTGCCGTGATGGTGGGCGCAGCAAATGACTGGATTCCCGAGCTGGCCGAGCGCGCGAAAACACTGAAGATGGGCGACGGCTCGCAAGCCGGAGTTGACATTGGCCCGGTGATTTCATGCCACGCCAAAGACCGCGTGGAAAGCCTGATTGCCAAAGGTATCGCGGAAGGTGCAACGCTGGTGCTCGATGGCCGCAAGCCCGCGCTGCCTGCTGGTTTAGACAAAGGCAACTTTGTAGGCCCCACGATTTTCTCGGGCGTCAAACCCGGCATGCACGTGTATGACCAGGAAATTTTTGGCCCGGTGCTGTGCATCGCGCACGCCGACAGTCTGGACGAAGCCATTGCCATGATCAATGCCAACCCGAACGGCAACGGCACGGCGCTTTTCACGCAGTCGGGCGCGGCAGCGCGCAAGTTTCAGGAAGAAATTGATGTCGGCCAGGTCGGTATCAACGTGCCGATTCCGGTGCCCGTACCGCTGTTTTCGTTCACCGGTTCGCGCGCGTCCAAGCTGGGCGATTTAGGCCCGTACGGCAAGCAGGTGATTTTGTTTTACACGCAAACCAAAACCATTACCGAGCGCTGGTTTGACGATTCCAGTGTGGCCGGGCCGGTTAACACCACCATCAGCTTGAAGTAAACCGGGCGCGTCAAAATGAACTTTGACTTGACCGAAGACCAGCTGGCCTTCCAGCAAGCCGCCCGTGATTTTGCGGCGGGCGAATTGGCGCCGCATGCCGCTGAGTGGGACGCTAACAGCATCTTTCCCGTCACTACCATCGCGGCCGCGGGGCAGCTCGGCTTTTGCGGTCTGTATGCGGCTGAAGCGTATGGTGGTTTGGGGCTGCCCCGGCTGGATGCCACGCTGGTATTTGAAGAGCTCGCAGCCGCCTGTCCCTCAACCACGGCGTACATCACCATCCACAACATGGCGACGTGGATGATCACGAATTGGGCGCGTCCTGAAATCGCTGCTGAATGGGGGCCGCTGCTCACTTCAGGCAGCAAACTGGCGTCGTACTGCCTGACTGAAGCCGGTGCGGGTTCAGACGCCGCATCGCTGCGCACCGCAGCTACCTTGGTCGACGGCCACTACGAAATTACCGGTAGCAAGGCGTTTATTTCAGGCGCGGGCGCAACCGATGCGCTGGTGGTAATGACGCGAACCGGCGGGCCGGGCGCGGCGGGCATATCGGCGCTGCTGGTCCCTAGCAACACACCCGGCATTACCTTTGGCCGCAATGAAGAAAAAATGGGTTGGCACAGCCAGCCGACCCGCACCATCACGTTTGACAAAGCACGCGTGCCCGCCAATCATTTGCTGGGCGAAGAAGGCGAGGGTTTTCGCATCGCCATGAAGGGCCTGGACGGCGGCCGCATCAATATCGCCACTTGCTCCGTGGGCGCGGCGCAAGGCGCGCTGGACGCAGCGCGGGCTTACATGCACGAGCGCAGCCAGTTTGGCAAACCGCTGGCGGGTTTTCAGGCGCTGCAATTCAAAATTGCCGACATGGCGACCGAGCTGGTTGCGTCGCGGCAAATGGTGCGGCTGGCGGCAAGCAAGCTGGACGCTGGCTCAAGGGAAGCCAGCGTGTACTGCGCCATGGCCAAACAGTTGGCCACCGACGCGGGTTTTCGTATCTGCAACGAGGCGCTGCAAATTCACGGCGGCTATGGCTACATTCGCGACTATCCGCTGGAGCGGCTGGTGCGCGACACGCGCGTGCACCAAATCCTTGAAGGCACGAACGAAATCATGCGCGTGATTGTTTCGCGCCACATGCTGGATTCTTCTGCGGCGGACATCAGATAAAAACAATCGGAGAGCATTCATGAACATTGCATTCATTGGCTTGGGCAACATGGGCGCGCCCATGGCGCTTAACTTGCACAACGCAGGCCACACCGTGGTCGGTTTTGACTTGACACCAGCAGCTTGTAAACCGCTGGGCGATGCAGGTGCGCGCATCGCGACATCGGCTGTCGAAGCGGTGCGCGGCGCGGAAGTCGTTATCAGCATGTTGCCAGCCAGCCAGCATGTCGATGCGCTGTATTGCGGCGATGGCACCAGCGCCGGGTTGCTGGCCGCGTTGCCAGCAGGCACATTGGTGATTGACTGCAGCACCATTGCGGCCGCTACGTCGCGCAAAGTCACACAAGAAGCAGCTAAAAAGAGCATTGCGTGCATTGACGCGCCAGTGTCTGGTGGCACTGGCGGCGCGATTGCTGGCACGTTGACATTCATGGTCGGCGGCGATGCGGCTGACTTGGAGCGCGCCCGTCCGCTGCTGGAGAAAATGGGCCAAAACATCTTTCACGCGGGCGCTGCAGGCGCTGGCCAGGCCGCCAAAATTTGCAACAACATGCTGCTGGGTATTTTGATGATTGGCACGTCCGAAGCGTTGGCATTGGGCGTGGCCAATGGGTTAGATCCGGTCGTGTTGTCAGAAATCATGCGCCGCAGCTCGGGAGGCAATTGGGCGCTTGAAAAATACAACCCGATGCCGGGTGTGATGGCAGCAGCGCCAGCTTCTAAAAACTACGCAGGCGGTTTTGGCACGGACTTGATGCTCAAGGATTTGGGACTGGCGCAAGAAAACGCGGCTGCCGTTCGCGCCGCTACCCCGCTGGGTGGACTTGCCCGCAACTTGTACGCTGCGCATAGCCTGGGCGGCAATGGTGCGCTGGATTTCTCGAGTGTGATCAGACTGGTGCAGAAAAGCGGTAGTTGAATGCACCGCAGTGTGATACTAAATTAGTAGCTGCTTGCGCCCGTATTCATTGGGCTACAGGCCTAAATTGCTTTAAAAAAATCAGTAGCGGTAGCCGTGGCGATGTCCGTGTCCGTGGCCATTCCCCCGGCTGTAGCCGAAATTCAGCGACACGTTCGGCACCACCCGCTGGTGGTACACGGGTGCGTAATACGGCTGGCCGTAATAACTTGTCGAAGACTGCACCACTACAGGCGCCAAAAACACGGGTTGCTGTTGCTGCACGTACATCGGCGTTACTGTGATGGGCTGGTAGGCCTGCAGTTGCTGCAAGTTGACTTGCGGTTGAATCTGCTGGACGGGCTGGCTTTGTTGATACTGCTGATACTGCTGATTCTGTTGACTCTGTTGACTCTGTTGACTCTGTTGGTTCTGAATTGCACCCACCGGTGTCACCTGTAGCTTGATGAACGGACCGGGGTCTTGCGGCAGTTGTACCGTGTATTGGGTGCCTTGGTAGTCATAGACCACGTTGTAATAACTGGCGCGGTTTTCATAAAAAGTTTGCGTGCTGCACTGCTGCAGGTTTTGCGTTTGCTGGCGGCCGCCTTCAATTTGGTTGCCGAGCAAGCCCCCGCCCACCAGGCCGATAAAGGTCGCCACCGCTCGGCCGCTGCCGTTGCCAACTGCGTTGCCGGCCGCAGCACCCGCCAGCGCGCCCAGCGCAAAACCCGCACCTGATTTAGGTGCCTCAGTTGTGACCGTTTGGCCGCTGCAGACCTGGCGCGGCACCGCAACTTGCTCGACCACTGGTGTGCTGGAAATTACCCGGCCAGTGATTTCAACGGCCGATGCGTTCATGCTCAGCAGCGCAGCTGCAGCGGCTGAGAGCAGGGCGAATGTTGAGGTTAATTTGGTTTTCATACAGTCAGTCCTGATTGCGTTGGCGTCAATAACCAGAACTATGACCGATTTACGCTGTTTTGGTTCAAAAACAGGGCTATTCAGCCACGTAATCTGTGTAAAACTGCCGCAAACAGGGCGGCATCAAATCCAGCGGTAATTTCCGAGTTTCCCCACTCAACCACCGGGCGTTTGATGACACTCGGCATGGCCAGCGCGAGTGTTTGTGCACCGCGTGGGGTATCGGCACTGGCTTGTTCGGTTACGCTCAGCTTGCGCCAAGTTGTGCCCCGGCGGTTGATCAGCTTGTCCCAGCCCACAGCATCTGACCAAGCGGGCAGGCGGTGAAGGGGAACGCCGGTTTTTTTAAAGTCAACAAACACGTGGTTTGCGCCTTGCGCATCAAACCATGCGCGGGCTTTTTTGACGGTATCGCAGTTTGGAATGCCGTAGAGCGTTATTGATTCCATTAAACCCCCAAAAATTATGCAAATAGTGTCATCAGACCAATCAATATGGGCGCAAGCAGCTACTGTATTAGTAGTAACCAGCGCCCAGGCCTGACCGGGCAGTTACAGCGACAATCGTGCACAACATGACCCATCCCCAAACTTTAGCCGACTGGCTCGCCCATTGCGAGCACCTGCACCCCATCGCCATTGACATGACCCTTGAGCGAGTTAAAACCGTTGCCGATCGCATGGGCCTGCGCTTTACCTGCCCCATCATCACGGTGGCTGGCACCAACGGCAAGGGTTCGACCTGCGCCATGCTGGAAGCCATTTTGCTGGAGGCCGGTTATTGCACGGGCGTGTACACCTCGCCGCATCTGGTGGATTTTGAAGAGCGCTGCCGGGTGCGGGGTGATATTGTTCATGCTACTGAATTAATAGCTGCTTTCGCCCGTGTTGAGGAGGCTAGAGTCTTTAATGGCCAAGAAATTACATTAACGTACTTCGAGTTCACCACGCTGGCGATCATGCAGTTGCTGGTGGACGCGAATCTGAACGTGGTGGTGCTTGAAGTCGGCTTGGGCGGGCGCCTGGATGCCGTCAATATTTTTGATGCCGACTGCGCGGTTATCACCAGCATTGATCTGGACCACATGGCGTATTTGGGCAATACGCGTGAAGCCATTGGGTTCGAGAAAGCCGGCATCATGCGACCCGGCAAACCCGTGGTGGTGAGCGATCCGCAGCCGCCGCAAAGCGTGCTGGACCACGCCGCCAAAATAGGCGCTGACTTGTGGAAATTCGGTACAGACTTCAACTTTTCAGGCGACAAGCAGCAGTGGGGTTGGGCTGGCCGCGGCAGGCGTTACTCTGGGCTGGCCTACCCGGCGCTGCGCGGGGCCAACCAGTTGGTCAACGCTTCTGGCGTGCTGGCCGCACTGGCTGCGCTGCGTGACGTGCTGCCGATCACAGCCCAAGCCGTGCGGGTGGGGCTGTCGATGGTGGAGTTGCCGGGTCGCTTCCAGATTGTTCCTGGCCAGCCCACGCTGGTGCTGGATGTGGCGCACAACCCGCATTCGGTTGCTGCATTGGCTGAGAACCTCGACGCGATGGGTTTTTACCCGTGCACCCACGCCATATTTGGCGCCATGGCGGACAAAGACGTTGCCCCCATGCTGGCCAGAGTTGGCCCGCTGATTGACAAGTGGTACTTTACCGATTTGCCGACCGAGCGCGCCGCAACGGGTGCAGCTTTGCAATCCACATGGGCAGCCGGCAATACCCGCAAAGACGTGATTGCCAACGCTTACACATCCCCCGAATTGGCCCTGAATGCAGCGGTGGCCGCTGCTGACCCCGCTGATAGAATCGTGGTGTTCGGATCGTTCTACACAGTGGGTGGTATTTTGAAAGGCGGCCTGCCGCGCCTGTATGCCAAACACCTGGTTGCTTGAGCCCAAAACCCCGCAAACGGCGGACGCTTTTTTACCACGAGCCAAGAAATGAGCCCTCATAAACCATGTCGTTTTTCAACCTGAATCGAGGCTCTTCCAGCAACCCCACCGCGCCGGGTGCGGCGCAGCCCGAAAGCATGGACGTGATCCGCAGACGCGCCAAACACCGGCTGATTGGCGCAGCGGTGCTGGTGCTGATTGGTGTGGTCGGCTTTCCGCTGCTGTTTGACGCGCAGCCCCGCCCGATAGCGGTGGATATTCCAATTGAAATCCCCGGAAAAAACACCGTCAAGCCGTTAACGTTGCCCGCCAAACCCGACGCTGTTGCCATCGCGCCAGCCAAGCCGGAACTTAAAGCGTCAGCCTCAGGTAAAACCGAAAAAGTCGCCGCTGCTGCCAGTTTGGGCAGTGAAGAAGAGATAGTTACAGATAAGAAGCCTGTAGCGCCCGCAATAAAAGCGCAGACAGCTATAAAAAAAGAAGCAGACAAAGTCGCTAAGGCGGAAATCAAGACACCCGTAAAACCCGAGGTCAATGCCGACGGGAAGCTTGAAGCCAAAGTCGAACCCAAAGCAGCGGCTAAACCCGATGACGGCGCACGCGCAAAAGCGCTTCTGGATGGGCAGGGAACTGCGGCTGCTTCAGCGTCTGCGGCAGCAGCCGGCAGTGAGCGCATGATCGTTCAAGTAGGGGCGTTTGCAGATGCCGACAAAGCCAAGGAAGTTCGCCAAAAGCTTGAAAGAGCGGGCCTTAAAACCTACACCCAAGTGGCCGAAACCAAAGACGGTCAACGCACCAGGGTGCGTGTAGGTCCCTTTGCCAGCAAGGCAGATGCTGAAAAAGCCGCCAGCAAAATCAAGTCGCTTGACTTGCCCGCTTCTATTTTGACGCTGTGACCACCCTCGATTGGGCGCTGCTGGGCGTGCTCGGTTTGTCGATGCTTTTGGGCGCGTGGCGCGGGCTGGTGTATGAAGTGTTGTCGGTGCTGGGCTGGGCGGTTTCTTTTTTTGCCGCACAGTGGTTTGCCCCAAGCGTTGCGGCCATTTTGCCGCTCCAGTCGGTGAGTGAGCCTGTGCGGTATGCGGCTGGTTTTGTGCTGGTGTTCGTTGGTGTGCTGGTGGTGTGCAGCTTGCTGACGGTGGCGATAAAAAAATTGGTGCAGGCGGTAGGTTTGCGGCCAATTGACAGAACACTAGGTGCGGGATTTGGCATTTTGCGCGGCCTGATTTTGTTGCTGGCGGCTACGGTGGTGGTGAACATGACCGCGTTAAAAAACAGCGCCTGGTGGCAGGAATCCTCTGGCGCTGGTGTGTTGAACACCGCGTTGATCAGCATCAAGCCGATGCTGCCCGAGCAGTTTGCAAAGTATTTGATTTAGCTGAAATTCTCATGAAAAAAACACCATGTGCGGCATAGTTGGCGTTGTCAGCCAAAGCCCGGTAAACCAGTTGATTTATGACGGTTTGCTGCTGCTGCAGCACCGCGGACAAGACGCGGCGGGCATCGTCACGCAGCTTGACCGCAAATTTTTCATGCACAAGGCCAAAGGCATGGTGCGCGATGTTTTTCGTACCCGCAACATGCGCGCGTTGCCTGGCAATGTCGGCTTGGGGCAGGTACGTTACCCCACCGCGGGCAACGCGTTCAGTGAAGACGAGGCACAGCCGTTTTACGTCAACGCACCTTTCGGTTTGGTGTTGTCGCACAACGGTAATTTAACCAACTCGGCTGAATTGAAAGCCGAGTTGTTCAACACCGATCACCGCCACATCAATACCGACAGCGACTCTGAAGTCCTGCTCAATGTGTTGGCCCATGAGCTCGAAAAAACAACCCGCGGCCTGCCGTTAAAAGCGGCTGACGTGTTTGCCGCCGTCCGCGGCGTGCACCAGCGGGTTAAAGGCTCGTACGCCGTGGTTGCGTTGATTGCCGGACACGGCCTGCTCGCATTTCGTGACCCGTTCGGCATCCGCCCGCTGTGCATGGGCAGCGCAACCAGCAACGGTGCACGCACCGTGATGGTCGCCAGTGAGTCGGTGGCGCTTGACGGCACAGGCCACCAGTTTGACCGCGACATTGCACCCGGCGAAGCCGTTTTTGTTGACATGGATGGCAATGTGCATGCCCAGCAATGTGCAGCCAATGCGGTGTTAAAGCCTTGCATTTTTGAGTTTGTGTATCTGGCACGACCCGACTCGGTGCTGAGCGGAATTTCGGTCTACCAGGCGCGTTTGAATTTGGGTGAAACACTGGCCAAACGTGTGATTTCCACCGTCCCACCAAACGAGATTGACGTGATCATCCCCATCCCGGAATCCAGCCGCCCCAGCGCAACGCAGTTGGCGCACCTGCTGGGCATTCCGTACCGCGAAGGCTTCGTTAAAAACCGCTATGTTGGCCGCACCTTCATCATGCCGGGGCAGGGCGTGCGCAAAAAGTCGGTACGCCAAAAACTCAACGTGATCGCCAGCGAATTCAAAGGCCGCAATGTACTGCTGGTAGACGACTCGATTGTGCGCGGTACGACGTCCAGAGAAATTGTGCAGATGGCGCGAGACGCAGGCGCTAAAAAAGTTTACCTGGCCAGCGCGGCACCGCCCGTGCGCTTTCCCAATGTGTATGGCATTGACATGCCCACCTCCGCCGAACTGGTGGCGCACGACCGCACCGTAGAGCAGATTCGTGTGGCGATTGGTTGCGACGCGCTCATTTATCAAGACGTCGAAGGCATGAAGCGCGCCATTGGCTCGTTAAATCTCAAACTGGACGGTTTTGATGCATCGTGTTTTGACGGCGTTTACGTGACGGGTGACATCACACCCGAGTCGATTGCCAAGATGAACGCGGGCCGTATCGACGCCGGTGAAGACGGCGGTATTGATGTGTCGCGATTGGCGCTGCCGAATCCTCAAGAAGTGTGAAATGACGACAAGAAAATTACCCGACAACTTGCACCGCGACACGTTGGCCGTGCGCGTTGCTATTGAGCCTAGCCAGTATGGCGAAAACTCTGAAGCGCTCTACCTGACCAGCGGCTTTTTACAGCCTGACGCTGAAACTTCTGCGCGGCGTTTTGCAGGCACTGAAGACGGCTACACCTACGGACGCACATCGAACCCCACCGTCACCAGTTTTGAGCGCCGTCTTGCCGCGATGGAGGGTACTGAAGCTGCCATCGGCGCTTCAACCGGCATGGGTGCGATTTTGATGATGTGCATGGGCTTGCTCAAGTCGGGCGATCACGTGATTTGCTCGCGCTCGATGTTTGGCTCCACTATCAATTTGATTGGCCGCGAGTTTGGAAAGTTTGGCGTGCAGACCAGCTTTGTTTCGCAGACCGATGTGGCGGAGTGGAAAGCCGCGATGCGCCCCAATACCAAGCTGCTGTTTGCTGAAACCCCTACCAACCCACTGACCGAGGTCTGCGACATTGCGGCGTTGGCCGATTTGGCACATGACGCAGGCGCGTTGCTGGCGGTGGATAACTGCTTTTGCTCACCCGCCTTGCAGCGACCGATTGAATTTGGCGCTGACCTGGTCATGCATTCCGGCACCAAGTATCTGGACGGCCAAGGCCGCGTGATGGCGGGCGCGATTTGCGGACCTGCCAAGCTGATTGTTGATGTGTTTGGCCCAATCGTTCGCACCGCAGGCATGACGCTAGCGCCCTTCAATGCGTGGGTGGTACTCAAAGGGCTTGAAACGCTGGGTATCCGCATGCAGGCGCAAAGCGCCAACGCACAGGCAGTGGCCCAATGGCTTGAGAGTCAAAGTGCTGTTGCGCGTGTTTATTACCCGGGCCTGGCGTCGCACCCGCAGCACGACTTGGCCATGCGCCAGCAGTCAGGCGTGGGTGGCCCGGTGTTGTCGTTTGAATTGCGCGGTGACACGGCTGATGCAGCACGTGCGAATGCGTTTCACGTCATCAACAGCACCCAGGTAATGAGTATTGCCACCAATCTGGGCGACACCAAAACCATCATTTGCCACCCAGGCACCACATCGCATGGCCGCTTGACCGAAGAGCAACGCCAATCCGCAGGCATCAGTCAAGGGCTGGTTCGTGTGGCGGTTGGCCTGGACCATGTGGAAGACATCAAGGCTGATTTGCGGCGCGGACTGGATGGTTTGACATGAACACGGACATCCACACACGAACCAGGTTTGCCCCATCGCCTACTGGCTTCATTCACTTGGGCAACATCCGCTCAGCTCTTTACCCTTGGGCATTTGCACGCTCAACGGGAGGTGACTTTATTTTGCGGATTGAAGACACCGACCTGGAGCGCTCCAACCAGGCGTCTGTTGATGTCATTCTTGAAGGCATGCGCTGGCTGGGCTTGAATCACGACGAAGGCCCGTTCTATCAAATGCAGCGCATGAACCGCTACAAGGCCGTGCTGGCCGACATGCAAGCCGCCGGGCACGTGTACCCCTGCTACATGAGCATGGCCGAGCTGGACGCGCTGCGCGAGGTGGCGGAAGGTGCCGGGATGACCCTTGCGAAAGGTCAGGTCTTGCAGACCAGCCACCTGAACCGGCTTTTGTTACAGGCTCAGGGAACGGAGTTTGACGAACTGATCAACATTTCTACCCTGCGGTCGATGACCCAGGCTTATTACCACCCCGAGAACTTTGGCCATTTCGGCCTCGCGTTGCGGAACTATGCCCACTTTACCAGCCCGATCCGGCGCTATTCCGACCTGATCGTGCACCGCGCCCTGATTTCCGGGCATGGTTGGGGCTCGAATCCAGGCAACGATGGCCTTAGCCAGTGGGACACCGAGAATCTTGAAGAGACGGGCAAGCTGATCTCTGACGCTGAACGGCGCAGCATGGCGGCCGAACGGGACACGACCGACCGTTATCTCGCCGCCTATCTGGCGGACCGGGTCGGGGCGGAATTTGCCGGGCGAATCTCTGGCGTGCAGCGGTTCGGGCTTTTCGTACGGCTGGATGAAACAGGGGCAGACGGGTTGATCCCGATCCGCGCCGTGGGGCGGGAGTTTTTTCACTACGATGACGGCAGCCAGACGCTGACCGGATCAGAGACGGGGGTAACGCTCGGCATCGGGCAGAAGGTGCTGGTGCGGCTTGCCGAGGCGGTGCCGGTGACGGGTGGGTTGCTTTTGGAGCTGCTGTCGGTGGAAGGGGCGACGCTGCGGGCTCCGGCGCGGAAGCCGGGCAAGTACCAGCCCCGGAAACCGGCGCAGGCGGCGGCGAAACGGCAGGTGGTGCGCCGGCGGAAATGACGGGACTGGGGCGTTTCACATCCTTTAGACCTCTCGTGGATACTTGTGCGGAAAGGAAGCACAATTTTAGTCGAATTGCGCGGAACGGGCGGCGGAATGGTGCGAGTTGTCTTGGGTGTTCTGATGGCAATGATGGGACATTTGCCTGGCATGGCCCAGACGATCCTGCCGGACGCTGCGCCGCAGGGGTTTGAAATGGGTTCACAATCCGGCCTTGATGCCTGGGTTCAGAAGTTCCGCCCGCGCGCTCTGGCGGCGGGGGTTTCGGCGGCCACCTTTGACGCCGCGCTGCGCGGGGTGGCGTTTAACCCCAAGGTCGTGGAGCGCGACCGCAACCAGAACGAATTCTCCAAGACGATCTGGGACTACCTTGATACCGCCGTGTCCGAGGACCGGGTGGCGCTGGGCGTGAAGGCGCTGGCCAGGCACCGCGATCTTCTGGAGCGGATCGAGGCAGATTACGGGGTAGACAAGGAAATCCTTGTTGCCGTGTGGGGCCTGGAAAGCGCCTATGGCACCTATCGTGGCAATCTGCCGGTGCTGGGCTCGCTGGCAACGCTGGCCTATGAGGGGCGGCGCGGGGCGTTCTTCGAGACGGAGCTGATTGCCGCGCTGAAGATCGTCGAAGGCGGTCATATTGATACATTCAGCGGCAGTTGGGCCGGGGCAAGCGGGCATACCCAGTTCATGCCCTCCAGTTGGGAGACCTTCGCAGTCGACTTCGACGGCGACGGCAAGCGCAACCTCTGGGGCGAGGACCCGGGCGATGCGCTGGCTTCCACTGCCAACTACCTGCGGCACTGGGGCTGGACCACGGACCAACCCTGGGGGCTGGAGGTCACGCTGCCGCAAGGCCTTGACTACAACCAGACGACGGAGCGGGTGGTCAAGCCCGTGCCTGGCTGGCAGGCGCTGGGCGTCCGCACCGCAACCGGTGGCGACCTGCCCGACCATGGCCCGGGGTCGATCCTGCTGCCTGGCGGCCATCGTGGCGCTGCCTTCCTGATTTTCCCGAACTTTCAGGTGATCGAGAAATACAACACCGCCGACGCCTATATCATCGGCATCGGCCACCTTGCCGATCGGCTGAAAGGCGGCCCCCCCATTGCCGCAAGCTGGCCGCGCGACCTCCGTGCCCTAACCCTTGATGAGCGCCGCGAACTGCAGGACCGTCTTGGCAAAGCCGGCTTCGACCCCGGTGGTGTCGATGGCCGGATGGGCCCCAGGACCATCGCCGCCGTCAAGGCGCTTCAGACCGCGCGCGGGCTGGTTCCTGACGGCTACCCCAGCCTTGAGGTGCTGGAACTTTTGCGCTGATCTTAAGGTTTTTCGACGAAAAATCTTGGACGTTGGGCCGGTTGGCCGCAGGCCAGAGGCGAGACATTTGGGGTGCGCGGAACGCGCTCCTTTAGAAAACCGTCCCGTCCTGCGATGCCGCTGGTCGCACAGGCGCGGGCGTGGCACAGTGTTCTTCCTTTGTTCATGTCTGCCGAATCGTCCATGCCCTTCATCGAACTCTCTGCGCTGACGAATTTCACCTTCCTCACCGGGGCCTCCCACCCCGAGGAGATGATGACCCGTGCCACGGAACTGGGCATACCCGCACTGGCGGTGGCCGATGTGAATTCCGTCGCCGGGATCGTGCGGGCCCACACCCGCGCGCGGGAGCTTGCCCGCGACGGCGGCCCCCGCGTCCGGTTGATCCCTGCTGCCCGCATCATCCTGGCCGATGGCTTTCAGGTCACCTGCCTGCCGCGTGACCGGGCGGGTTGGGGGCGGCTTTGCCGGATGCTGAGCGCAGGCCAGCTTCGCGCGCCGAAGGGAGAGTGCGAGCTGCATCTGGCTGACCTCCTCGACTGGGGCGCGGGGATGGAGTTGCTGGTCCTGCCCGAGGGTCAGCGCCTTACCTTGGCTGAGGCCCCACATGCAGCGATGCCCGCGCCGATGCCCGGGACCGCCCGCTGGCAGGCCCACGCCCGCGCCCTTGCCAAGGTTTTCCCCGGGCAAGTCAGTCTTGCCATGGCCCCGCGTTATGACGGTCAGGACCCGGACCGCTTTCGCCAGCTTGCCGCACTGGCCAAGGGGCTTGGCATCCCCACCG
>ENA-OFCX01000622-OFCX01000622.1-metagenomes-genome-assembly--contig:-NODE-622-length-17396-cov-3.593507_pt1 | contig 17396 bp, 24 predicted proteins | sample MGYA00153384_OFCX01 | MGnify analysis MGYA00153384
ATTAGTTTTTGCTTTTGTCCAATCAATTAAAAATTCAGCAGCTTCAATCCCTCCAATTATTGTCTTTTTAAGCAAAGTTCCTTCATAGCCTCCAGCAATGTGCAAGTTTCTATAAATTTCTGCAAAATGCTTATTCATTTTACTATTCACTTTGCTTAACGCATTTGTGTAATCATTTTCGCTTAGATGCTTTCCTTTTTGAGCCTTGAGATCAAAAAATTTATCAAGTGCATACAAAACTCCAGTATATGCAGTGTGTGCAGCCTGTTTAACATACTTTTCATCAGTATATAATAAACTTTTCTTTGAACCTTCAATAGTTTTTAAAATGCTTTTTGCATTATCAATATATCGGATCGCTTCTAAATAGTGGGTTGCCTCTTTCATAAATATTCAAATATACAACTATTTTAAATTTTGGTTTTAAACTAAAAAAGTCCTGCATAATTGCAGGACTTTTTAATAATTAACTTATATGTTTATTTACGAACTCCTTTTAATGTTTCTCACATCTAAAATTGTGCAAGCATTTTGATAATTATAAATATAAACTCCAGAGTTGTTTAAAAAATAATTATCAAAAATATTATTGGTTATTCTGTTAGTTCTTAGTTGAATAGATTCAACCGAAGTGCCAGCAATGCTAATAAATGTATTTTTATAAATATTGATTCCATCACCAGGTATTATGCGTGCATTGTTTTGCTCGTCTGCGTAAATTGCAAATCCTGCTTTATGAATAAATGTATTGTTCGTGAGTTCTACATTCTCTGATCCGATAATAGAAACACAATTTCCGCCATACGTTGAGTTTGCGCGAACAAAATTATATTTAACTACACCTTTATTATCGTTACCTAATGCAATTCCAGAATTTTGAAACGGTTTAAAAGGATTTTTACCATAATCTAAGATCGTATTGTAGGCAACAAATAAATCTTCGTTGCATTGCGATACCTGAATACCATCACTTCCGGTATTTTCTAAAATATTATTAGTAACGCGGATGTTTCTGGCCGCTTGGGTTTGCACCACAACAGAATCATTACCAATTTTAATTTTCTTATTTGGAAACGTATAACCAAGGTACATGCCTTCGCCTTCACCTGTGTCATGGATGTAACAATTATTAATATTGATGTTTTCCAGCACGTGATTATTGCGTCTTACACCCTGATCCATTACACCATTTACCAAGCGTGGCCCGTATGGATCTGACTTAGCCATAATGCCAGTAAAGCCGGTATTGTAAATTTCAAATCCTGTAATTTCTGTATTATCGGTTCGTTCTTCTAGCGTAACGCCTATACCCCGTCCTGATCCGTTTACACGAAATTTTTTGTTTTTCCCTTCCAGCTTAATGTAATGGCAATTACCAAATTTCATCGAATACGGATAATTGGTTCTTAGTTCTAAACCTGCATTCTGGCATGTAATTACGACGGGATTTAAAGCTGTGCCGCTAATGTTGTAAAAAGCCATTTCTTTGGTTCGTAGCGTTCCTTGAATTTCGATAGTGTCACCAGGTTGGGCCGTGACGGGAAAACCACCTTTCCAAAAGTTAATTTGATGTTTGTTTGTGGGAATAATAATTTTTGCTGCAAATAAATTCATTGAAAATAAAAGAAGCACGCTAAAGAGTAATCGTTTCATTGTTTTTGGGTTTTATGTTAAAAAATTTTTATTTAGTTAATTAATTTGATAGTATATTTCTGCACATTTAAAAATGTAGCAGGATTAGCTTCAGACATGGAGAATAAAACATTTATTTCCGGTATAGTTCCAATATCATCAATAGTAACAAAATCACCTGTGGTTAGCGTTCCCTGATCGGTTGATGATGATAAAGGGTAAATAGATTCTGATCCTCCATTTGATTCTAATTTGGCAATTCTACCAACGGCAAAAGCCTGATTTGTTGAAATTACTGTAATAGATAATTTTAGAGTTAAATTACCTTTTACATTATCACTAAAACCAACTGGTTTTTCAACGATGATTGTAGATCCCACATAAAATTGAAAGTTAATTTGTTTTGGGTTTGCACTAGGCGACATTGAATAAAAAGCTTCAATATCTATTTCAATTATAGTTCCCGATTTTACAATAGTTGTATTAATTGTTCGATCACCAATTCCAAGAGGATTTATACTAAACTGAAATGCTTGATTTGATGCCCTCCATGGTTCTTTACTTGAAAATAATGTTTTTACATTAACATCTGATAGCTCAGCTATTGAATATGCTTCAAGTAATGAATTTTTATTATATCTTACGATTCTGACACGTTTTAAAAGGTTATTAAAATAAAGTGTTCCTTCAAAAACATTAGGCCCTGGTGTTAAATCAATATCACCATTGTTTATGGTTGTAAAAGGATCATTAGGATCAATATGACCGTCAATTCTTGGCAAAAGAAGTAAACCAAAAAGTATTTGTAGTGATGCTCCGAGGTTATTTTTTATATTAGTTGAAGAAAAACCAGTTTCAGTTAATGTAAATATTCTATCTCCATTAATATCTTGAAAGTTAATCGTTTCATTTGGTTGTAATATTTTTCCTAAATCAAATACGTTTCCATTTTGTGTAATTCCTTTTCCAGCTATTGGTATGGAAGCCTCTAATTGGTTAAGCAATTGAGCCACATTAATTTGCTCACCGAAATTTTCAAAAACTAATAAAAGCTCCTGAACTGTATTGACAATATTATTAACATCTGCACCATTACCAATTATTGCCATTACAGCGTTGTATGCTGATTGAGTTGCAATAAATGATGCTTGAGTTGCATAAAAAATTGGTAATTCTCCTCCTAGCTTAGCTGAATCATCAACAATTCCTAAATTTGTTGGATCATAAACAGATTTATTCATATCACCTGTAGATGGATCACTAATGAACATTTCTGGTAATAAATTGTATGCAGTTACTCCGTTACCAACTTTGTGAGAAATAGTATTATTAGATTGATCAGTACCGTAAATTACCCTGCCGTTTTCAAATTGTTCGGTAGGATCTATTAATGAAACTAACTTTCTAACATGTATAATAGAAGTAATTATTTCTGTATTCATAATTTATAATATAACCGTCCAACCTTTAGTAATTAGACTATTTCTAGCTATTATTCCGGCTGGCGTTAGTGGAGTTGGATTATTTTGGTTTGAAAAATCTATGTATCGAATGCCACTTAAAGAATCAAAATAAATTAAATGATCACTTACATTTTGAATGTTATTATAAGAAGCATTTAAAGAAATAAAATTTTGGGCATAGCCATTATAATTGCTAGAATATGTTAATTCATTGTGACTAACGTCTATGTATTTTAAATTGGGAGCATTTTCTAAATAAGCAAAAGTTCCAAGAAAGTTAAATGGCACTAAAAAGAATTCTAATAAAGGAAATGAAGCAGCAGATAGAAAATTAATTCGCTTGTTTGGTAAATTTAAAATTTTAATTGCGTTTGGATTAGAAAATTTAAGAGTAAATATTTGCGCCTGTCCTTGTAAAAAAGTATGATTAAATTGAAAAGAAGTTGTGTTAAAATAATCTTGATTTTGATTACCTAAATATCTAATTCTTAAATCTGTTGGTATTTCAGATTTTATAAATATCGACAATTCTCGTTCTTCATTATTAGTTGCTGGCAAAACTTGAATTGTAACTCCACTTATGTAATCAGGAATTTTATCTATAATTTTAATAATTTTAGCTTCTTCGATTTTACCTGTTGTTTCATTTTTACCAATAAATTTTAGCCCACCGGTTACATATTCGCCAACGGTTAACGCTCCTATTTTTCTCCACGATTCTGGTAATTCTAAATTTTCTTCATCAATCAGTTCATACATTCCTGAAAGCTCTGGATCTGCATCCCATACCTTAACTTCAAATCCGTTGAACATAAAATTTGCAGCTGTAAATAAAAGCAGATCTGCAAAACTATTTACAAAAGTTGTAGCATCTAACGTCGCTTTTTTCTTTCGTTCAAAATTATATGAAAATGGAAAATCTCCTTGATCTCTGGCCATTAAAAAATTAATTTAATTGTTATTGCTCCACGATCAGAACCATTGTAGGTATATCGTTTATAATTTATATTAATTCCTTGAATCACATTAACCACATTCGTAATTAAAAAATCATTTATTTTATTTATTAATTCAAACTGGCCCGATATAGTATTAAAGTATTGAATGCTGACTAGCGGCCGTGCAGTGATCCATGCTGTTGGAATATCAAACTTTTGTTTTCCATTAATTTCTGTGGCCAAAGGAATTTGAATATTATTTGCTGTGGCCATGTTTAATAATGGCTGCTTTGTTAGCGTTGCTACATCAATCGTATTAGCAAATAATGGATATGCACCAACAAAATTATCTGAAACTGCAACGCTCCCAGCTGCCAATGGTGCATCAAAGATTAAACCTTTGCTATCTAGTGGCTGAATTCCAATTGCATAATTAACAGATCCACTAAAAGAATTTGTTCCAGATACCACTACATAATTTCCATAAATGAATGTAGATCCTGCTTGGGGTTGGCCAGCTTGGCCAGTAAATAAATAATTGGAAGCTGCGCCAGATCTGAAGTTTTGAAATACTCCAAGTAGTACTATTTGACCTCGATTAAAAGTAAATGTTGCTGATAAATTATTGATCGTTTCTCCGATTTCGTATAATGGATTTCCAGCTGATAAAACAAATTGTGCTGATGGTGCAATAAAAGTTGGAAAACTAGTTTGCTTCAAAAGTATATTCAAAAATTGCTCAAATGAGGTTCCAGCTGGTATTATTGTGTTAACATCAATTACGCCAGGTATATCCACATCCGAAACAATGTCTTGTAAGGTTACAACGTTTTCACCAGGGCCAGAGTTGTTACCTGCCACAGCGCGAATCCATTGTTCTAACATTCTATTTCCTATGTGCATTTTTAAAACATTTTTAATTCTGAATGTCTACCCCATCTATTTTTATCGCGATTTGTATAAGCAGTTCCTCCCTGAAATTGGATCATTGTATCTACATCATTACGCCATTGTTCTGTACCCCTAAATTGACCATCCTTTGTTGATTGGCACGTAATTATTAATGAAGTTTCTGGATACTTTTTCTTAAAATCCGCTAAATCATTAATTTGAAAGTTGATGGCTTCTTTACTATCAATTACAACAACCTTAAATTTTTTAAGATCAACACCGTTTAAATCTTTTCCAAAAAGTAAACATGGATGATCTACAATATTTAATTGATTAATAATATTTTGTAAAGTAGGCGTTGCAAATTGTTCCCCTGCTGCATAATAAACTGGTCGATTTATAAAAGCTTGCATTTCTGAAAATTTTAAAGCAAGTGTTGTTTTACCCCCACCACCGTAACCATATAGCAAAATATATGTTGGGTCGCACGCATCTCCAATTAAATTTAGCCATTGCCCTTTTAATCCTAAAGAATTATACTTTTCATTCTTAATATCTGAAATTCTGGTTAATCCACTGTGTAAATTGGGTACAATTTTATTTTTAATTACAGCTATATTTTTGTTTTGCAAAATAATTGGTTCAGCTGCGCTTTCCGATGGAATTAATGATACTCCTCTTAGTGAAGATTTTTCTTTAGCATTGTTTTTCCTTATATTTGTATTAAGGTTTGATCTACAGCGGCAATCAGTAAAGGTAGCTCCATCAATTTGGCTACTTACCTTAGCGGTTCTGCTATACAACGGAGGCAGTTTAAAATCAATCCCATCAATAATTTGGTTGATTCCCAGCAAAGTCTTCTTCTTTATAGTGAAAGCTGTTAGAATGAAGGCTTTGTTTTTTTTATCTTTTTCAATTAAACATCGAAACACATCGCCTTCTAGTTTAATTCTATTCTTATTTTCAACTTTTGAAAATTGTCCTTTATTAATACAGTGCGTTAAAAAATCACTTAAAGTCCAACCGAATTTTTGTATATCTTTTCCATGTTTATCAATGATGTGAAGTAGTCCTAATCCTGATCCTGTTTTCCAACCATATGGTAAATCAATGTGGCCAATATCTTCTCTGTAGAATACATTAGAACAAATCCCTTTTTTTGTTTTTAATAAGTGCTTTATTGCTTTTTGCGCATTGCCGGCAAATTGAGAGTAAATTTCACCAAACAAAGGATGTTTGTCAATCCCGTTTAGTGATTTTTTAGGCTCCATTACCTTTTCAACAATTTTACCTGCAACCGCTCCAGCTATAATTGGAATTAATGGCAAAAAGCCTAATCCTGAATATTGCTCCTTGTTTTGAATTTCCACTTTAACAGGAAACGAAACTTTACCAGGTTTCAAATTCTCTCTCAATTGCGTTTTTATTTTTAAAACATGAGCATAAGCCGGATTATTCTTTTTTACTTTTTCTGTAAGTTTTAAAACTTTGGAGAATTCAGATTTTGAAACTTTTCTATTATCAAATCCTACATATTGTTCAATTGCTAATTGTGCAGGGTTGTTTTCTTGTTGCATGATAGATTTATTTTCCAATTTTGATACAGTTAATAATTCCCAAGCTTTTAGCTTCGGTATGAGAAATACTGATATCATTTAGAATCACGGAGTTATTTAATTAACAGTTTTTTAAAGCTTTACCAGCTTGAGATTTAATTTTCTTTGAAGTGTTTTTGCTACGTAACGCACGGCCAGCGGTTGAGCATGCTGGTTTTTTAATGCTTGCTCTTTTTACTTTTTTTGCCGTGGATTTGAATTTTAATTTCTTTTGTGCTGTTTTTTTATAACCATCCAATCCAGCAACTCCAGAAGATCCACTAGATTTCTTTTTGGCCAGTGCTGCAACAATTTTTTTATGTTGCGTAAGAATAACATGTGCTGGAGTTCCTACTGTAATTGAGTTTCCAAACAGCGTAACTGTTTTTTTCTTTTTCGGAACTTTCATTTTAACCACTTTTCCGTTAAGTGTAGTTTTCTTTTTAGCTTTCATTTTATTTTCTGGTTTTAAATCAAAATTTTCTAACCTTGTTAGTAATATCTGAGGTAAAGAATATTCAGATGTTGTATATAATTCGCCATTTTGTAGGAATATTTCTGAAATTCCAAAAGCTTTTATATCGTTTTTAAATTCTGCTTCAGCTGCAAACCTTTTGATTAAATTATAAGGTCTTTTTATTCTTGCATCTCCATTAATTGTGGACTTCTTTTCAGATTTTATTTTATTCTGTTTACACTGATTTAAAATCGTTGCTGATTTACTACATGCTGAAGCTTTACTTGAATTGTAGTGATATGTACCATTCAAATCAGTTTTTTCTTGTTGAACTTTAATTTGATTAGCTTTTTTTAATGCCGCTTTTAGAGACTGATAAACAAATATTTTACCTCCATTATCGCCATTATTATAGACATATTGGACGTAAATTCCATTTACATGTTTAGATACACGAACATAGCTTTTCTCCGTAATTTTAATTATTGTAACCATTTAAAAAAGTTTTAAATAATAGCGTGCTGAATATTCCTTATTAATTAAATCATATCCGATAGAAACTGCTGATTTTTTTTTACTGATAAATAACAATTCTGGTGAAATTGCATCTTTGCCAGTACTTGCTGATCGAAAGCCGGCACCGATATAAAATCCTGATCGATACTTCGTTTTTACCACATCATTATTTATGAAGGTTTCCTTTTTTATCATTGGAAATACATAATTTAATTTAAACGAATCGATCCGATTTCTATTAACTGTTAACCTTGCATTAATTTTAATATTGGAATCAATTAATGAATCTGAATAAGTGTAGGACGTATAAAACTTTCGAAGAATTTCAGCAGTATCAATCGATGCAGCTGGAAGAAAAAAACTATCAACATAACTTAATTCACTGTTTGTTAGTTGGCCAGAAGTAAAAATTGTATCGGTTTTATAAAATGTATCTATTTTTACCTCGATAGTGGCAAATTCTGAATTGTCAGCTTGTTTATTATTAATCTTATCCGAACGCAAACAACCTTCAAAGAATATTGAATATGCTGTAACTAAAACAATTACGGTTAATAATAAAAAATAACTGGTTTTCATTTGAGTGATAATTTATTTTTTTTGATTAATTGTTGAATTTTCGTTCTGTTGATGTATGCTACTAGTCCGATCGTTGTTATTACTAAAAAAAAAAGTTCCTGCCTTGGCCTGATCTGGTGTTACCAATCCTATTAGTTTTATTGAATCGGTTTTTAGATTTTCAAGCCTGGCGAACCATCCCTTTTCGTTAGCCGGTTGCTTTAATTTCCTATAAAAAGCATATCGAATATTAATCATATCCACAATCGTTTGCTTTTCATTTTTTGCTGTAAGCGTATTAAATGCAGCCGCTAATGTTTTTTTACCATCGGCAAACAAGCCCTTAGATTTAACGTATTTAATTCCTTCGCGAAGTGGATCATCCCAGTAACTAAGAAAACTCCAATCAACCATAATATTGGCCAATCCTTGGCTTTTATAAGCATCTAAATTTAAAGGATCCCAATACTTCAGTTTGTAAATTTTTAACCAAATCGAATCTGGCATTGTTAAAAAATTAGCTGGACTATTGGCATTATATCCTAGCTCATTTGCTAAAGATTTAAACGTTTGCCATTGCACACCTTTATTAGTATGATAAAAATGTCCTGTTTTTGGGTTCTTATAAGGAGATGGATTCTTTCTGGCCAAATCGTTTTGATTGCTTGAAAGTCCGCCTTCAGATTTTTTAATAAAAGAAACTGCTAATTTATGATCTGCCATTTCTTAACTCATTAGTGCTAAAATTCTTTCTGTTTCCAGCCCTTTTAATCCGGATTCTGTTGATGCAGCAGCATTATCGTATTGCCTTTTTGTAATAAAAAAACGTTTATATTTTTTTGTATTAGAAGCGATCGGATCAAATGTTACCAATGATGCAGCAACCCAACAATTGTATTTTACACCATTAAGGTCAAAAACTTGCACTTCATAAAACAGAGTTGATTGAGTTGCTTTCTTATCTAAAAGCAAATCCCTTGAAGTACTTACTTTGTATCTTCCGGTTGTCATACCAATTAATAAACCGGTGGTTGCTGTTGCTATTTGATTGGTTGAAAAATTAACCGGACTATAATCATTTATGTATGGAGTTTTGCGAATTCTAACATTTGATTTAGCAATTAATAATCCTCCTGGTTTAATAGGTTGAGCGTGATTTTTTGGATTATTTAATTTTATAACATTTACAAAAGTGTCATACTGCACAGTCGATAGATCGTTTTTCAAATCCGTCAATAAGCTTGCTCCTTTATTTAATTTTGCATAACTTTTTGATAAATCTTCGAATGTTTTTCCTTTTCTAATCGCATCTTCTAATGCTTTTAAAATAATAGTAACATTAGATCCATCAATCTTTTTTAGCCAATTTATACCGGATGGATTTAGTGCATCTGTAATCTGTGAAGCGGACGTAGCTTGCTGCTCACCATCAGCCCCTACTTTTTCAGCTTCTTTTTTTGCTTTTAAATCTTGTATGTATTTATTGACAAAATAACCTCCAACGCCTAACGTAACAAGTCCAACGGCCCAACCTGCAACATTACCACCTGAAAATATTGTTTGCTTTTCCATATTATCGTAATAAAAGTTTAACCATTGGATTATTTTTTAATTTTGCAAACTTGGTATTTACATCTGCTGATCGACTTAATTCGGCTATGTAGGCTAAATTTTCTTTTGAAAAATTATTAACTATTGCCTGAAGGTTTGATTTGGTAATCATTGCTTCGGTTGAATTATCGGTAGTAAGAGAGATATTAATTTGCTGGTTCATAGTTTTGCTTTGCGTGTTTGGTGAAAATTGCATTAAGTAAGGAATGATTCTCAGCTAGAACCTGAACGAGCGCCATAAACATTCCAATAACCTCTTTTGGTTGATTTACCAAAGTGGAATTAATCGCTTCCAATAATAATTGCACTTCTGGATCTGCATGTTTAGAATAGTTGTTTAATTCAATGGAAGCTGGATTTGAATTTCCTTTTCCTAACAATCCGCCAATAGCGGTAATATGTTCTGGGGTAATTGAATTAAATAATGTTCCTAGCGAATCGCCAATTCCTTGTAGACCTCCTTTTTGCTCGCGCTCATCTTCTAGTTTTTTGCGTTGGTAGTCTAATTCTAGTCGCTCTTTTTCGGTTGTGCTACTGGTTAATAATGCTAAGTTTTTGGAGAAATATTCATCATTCATTCTCTCTAACTTGTCATTGCGAGTTTTTAATTCTTCGCATCGCTGATTTACAAAAAACAATTCAGTTGTTAATTTTGAATTTTCTACTTCTGTTTTTGTTGCAGCAGCTGTATTTTCTCGCGCTGGCAAACCCTGAAGAATAGATCCCAATGCTGCTAACTGATCATTACTTAAAGCTGGAATAGTTGCAGCTTTTGAAGGAACTTTTGATGCAATCGGTAAAACATCTGTTTTTACTTCAGCAACATTAAAAGGATTGGTATGTATAGAATTATCTTCTATGGTTTCTGACTTGCTTGGTTCCTTAATATCGAAACTGTAAAATCCATCGCGAATCCAGGCATTACCATTTTTTTTATAAAGTGTTACCGAAATATTATCTGATTTGGATTTTTCAGCTTGTTCAAGTAAATAGTTTTCAAGAGATCCACTGATTTCAATTGCTTTTTCTACGCTGATTTTATCAAAAGAAAATTGACCATTATAGTTTACCTCAAACGTGTAATTTCTTTCTTGAATAAGTTTTATTAAATCTGGAAGCTTCATTCATTTTCTAATTTAATTTGTGAAACTTTAAACCCTATTAATTTAATTAAACCATGAATAGCTAACGTAAAAAATGAAGCTAAACCGGAATAAATAATGATTTGTTCCTTTGATAGATGTAATACACTTTCACCATAATTGGCCAGGAAAATGGTAGTTAAACCTAATATATACAATATGGCTCTAAAGGTATTCTTAGCCCATATTGGAGTTTCTTTATTTATGTATTTTTGGCCAAATCCGTATTTACTCATTTGTTTTTTCGCTCTTTAAACCAATCAATTAATTTGTAGGTATTCAACCAGGCTGATGTAATTGCTATAACCACAGTCGCAGCAATCGTTATGGTTTTCATAATATCATTTGGCCACTTTAAAAATTCAACCATTCTTATATGGTTATCATCCTGAATTTGCATAATAAGCGATATAATTCCGCTAGGTATTCCTACCCACCAATTCTTTATTAATTGTAATAATTGGTTCATTAGTCTAATAAAATCGGCACAAATAACTTTGCATCATCTACATTTCCGGTTACTTCATAATCATTACTCCACTTAATCGGAATATTATTAATAAATGGGTGCGGACTTGATTTAGGAACTTGATATGGTGCGCCTGGAGCCACTGCAATTGTTCCAAATATTAAAACCGTTCTTGCATTTATCCCTGAACTTTCATTAAATAGAATAAAATCTACACATCCTTCAGTTGGCAGTTCAATTGCGTTAGATGCTAAAGGTTTATGACTTACCCTGATTTTGGTAATTCCATCTTTGTCCTTTTCTTCAATAGCAGAATAAAATGAAAGTCTTTTTTCCATTATTATGCACTTTCTATTTCAAAAAGAATATCAAATTCCTGAGCGTTTACACTTACCGTACCTGGTGCTGCTGGATTTCCATACGTTCTAAATTCAATTTTTATAATTTGCTCGCCGGTAAATGGTGTTTCTCTAAAAAAACGATCAGATATTTTAACATCCGTAGAAACTTCTAAATGCTGAACATTTACTTTTTCCAAAACAATTTGATTATTACCTTGAGTAATTCCAACTTGTAAAGGATCAGTTCCGCGCATACGAATAGCATAAAATCCGACAACATTTGGAAAGCCTTTTTCTAATGAAAAATCACTAACATGTATTCCGGCTGGTGTGCCTACTGGAATCAGTAATCTATGAACAACTATCTTTTTTCTTTTCATGATGATTTTAATTTTAAAAAAGGTAGCAGCTCTCAACTGCTACCTTTGCCCTAATAAACCTAACTTAACTATGAAAAAAGAAGGTTATCCTTTTGAAGTAATACCTAAACCGTAGTAAACACCTTCAATAAAGTGAGTTCCTGCACTTACTGATCCTACAAGTATGCTTACAGGATAAATCAATTGCGCTGCAAAAATATCTGCTTGCATTACCAAAAGCTGATCTTCCAAGGGAACTAAATTTTCGCTGTTTTTTTCGTTTCCGTAATCTGCAAATGAATTACTTAAGAATTTCTTAACACGTCCTTCAATAATTGGTCGACCGCCAGCTGATAATAAAATATTTGAGTTAACAAATGGAGTTGGAAATGTATTAGCGTATTCAGAATTTTGAAAACGAACAGTTGAAGCTAAAGAAGGAGGAACAACGCTACCTGGTGCAACAACTGTTGGAGAAAAACCATAATTTAAACCGACTGATTCAATAATGTAAGCATCAAAAGGCATTTCACCTCTATTAATGTTTGTAACACCCTGAATTGCATTGTCTGTTGATACTATGATTTCTTCACGAACACCAACGGCTGGTGTAAAATTCTTGCGAAAATAGATTTCTGTGTTTACAAATCTTTTATCGCCTTTTTTTATTGCATCAACCAACGCTGGTCCAAGTTTAGCTGCAATATGTGGTTGTAGTATAAAATCTATACCTGATAATTTTTTCATGATTTTTTTATAAATGTTTTGTGAATGTTTTTTTGTGAATATTTTAATTAATGAAAAATGATTTTTACGTTAAAAGTGAAGTAAAATCAACTGTTGTATTTCCCATGCCATCAATCGGTAATTCTTCATATTTTGTATAATAATCTGGATTTCCCATTGCCTGAAGTAATCGTTGGGTTTCTTCTGAATCTCCAATTTCACCTAAGCTTGTTGCATCAGCAATTAACGATGTTACTGATTCAGGAAGCAAACCTGCAACTCCTTGCTTTGCAGCACCGGTCGTTACATTATTCAATGCCCGTATTGTGCCATACACTCCAACGGCTCCAGCTGTAGCTTTTACCAAAGGATTTTTTGAAACGGCCATAACTAATACTCCTCCAATCATTAATGCGCCATTGAAGCCTACATTAGTTGAAAGATTTGATTTTTTTGCTGCCAAATTCACTGCAAGAAATGCGGCTGCTGGCACAACTACCGCCAAACCAGAGGCCATCAGGTTTTTAGGCGATAATTTGTTGGATTCTGTTGTTTTCATTTTTTTTATATAAATTTTAATTGTTGATTACTTTTTTTTAAATTTTAGGTTGTAGCGTTATCAAATATTGCTTGCGCTTGATTACTTTCTGTTGTTTTAATTAACAACCCTATTTTTTGATTGATGAATTTGCACGAAGTGCCTATTAATCTTTGTCTTATAGTGCCTCCATTAGCAGTTACCATTAAATCCAGTGTCCTTTTAGTTCTAGTTGCCATTATATTTAATTAAGAATTAATGTCTTTTTTGCTTTACTTTTTGCAATTGTTCTTTTACGAATATTTCTCTTGACTCCTTGTAATCCGCTTTTTCTACTCGTTCCGGCTCCTGGTTTTGCGGTTGCTGCATATAATAAACCGGCAGCTGCTAAAACGCCTATCAGAATTGCAGTTGTGTTATTTTTTTTAGCTGCACCACTTGTATTTTGCAGATTTGCAATTTTGTTAATGCCTTCCGTTCCTTCTTCACCTTCGGAATTATCAGCCAATGTTTCGCCGTCTTCTTCTTCCAATTCTGTAGCATCATTGATATTTTCTACAACATTTTCATAGGTTGAAGCTGCTTCATTTTCATCCGGTAATGGTTCATCGTTTTCAAATAATCCATAATCGGTTTCATCGCCTGGTAAAGGATCTTGATTTACCAAATTTGAAGCTTTATCCTTTACTGTATTTATCAATTGGCTAAACGGTTTAGCACCTTTACCAAAGATTTTATTAAACGCCGCAACGATAGTAGCAATGAATGGAGCGGCCGCGGCTGCTGGTGCGACTGCCGCAACGCCTAATCCTTTCATTTGTCCTGTGGCTGCTTGTTTTCGTGCAGTTCGCCCAGCTGTACCAGAAACAATTGCTTTTTTTAGAACTGCTGGATCTCCTTTTAACACCTTAACAAATACTTTTTCTAAAGCATCTTTTGCCGCAATTGCCTTGCGATGGAATTCTGCTGAAACTCCTGATTTGGAGGCTTCAGAATATGTGAAGTAACCCCACGTACGTGATGCTATTTTGAAAGCATTGGTTTTTAATGTCAATAAGAATCCCTGGCGCGCTGCTAATGAAACCGGATTGTATTTTACAACCGCTTTTGCAACTTTTTTGATAATCTTACCTGCACCTTTACCAACTTTTTTAACCGTTCGTACATACGCTTTTGCTCCGGTTTTAATTCCTTTACCAATTTTGCGTAATATTCCTTTTTTCTTTGGTTGCGCCGCTTTTTTGGCTTTTTTGATAGCGCGTTTTTCTTTTCGCTTTTTACCTTCTAAGCTTCCAAATCCTTCGCTAAAATCTAAATCATTATCATCCAATTCGCCTAAACCTTCAATGATCGCTCGCGCGTTCTTAATCATCGTAATTGGACCACATTTACATTTAGGCCTTGAAGCTGTCATTGCGTAACGTGGTGGAGGGTTTTGTCTTTGATACATTCTACCCAAATCACCAACGCCATTTAATCCATCAACGGTTTCGTTAATTTCATAAAATAAGTCATTATCTGAACCATATAAAACAGATCCTAAGCCAGCCATTTCTGGTGCAAATGCTTCATGCTCACGCTCTGACAATCGTTCTAGGACACCATCTAATAATTCTTCATTTTCCCAGGCGTTTACGATTTCGCCTAAAAATCCTTTTAGAACTGGAACATTATACAACCTGGCCACGTCTGCATTTGGCCGGCTTAAATCGCGAATATTTTTTTCTAAATGTCTTTTATGAAAACATTTGAATGCACGCTGTGCAGTACCTAAATCGGTATTTACTACATTTTTTAATGGAGAAAACTCCTGAAATTCTATGTCTTCAATTACTCCAATAGATGGACTTCCAATTCCTTGTAAATAATCTAATGGTATTCCGTTTAATCCTTTCATTTTTACATCGACTTTATAAGTTATTCCTAAGGCTTCAAAATTTGGCTTATCAACTACCGGATCAATCGTATAGTAATTGTTTGGGTTGCTCATATCAGCACCGGCAAATTTTGGAACCACTACATAAATATGTTGGAAATAATCTTTGTTGTACATTTTAACCACGCGGAAACTGTGTGGAATTCCTAAATTGGTTAATACAGAAGAAACAGAAATTGCGAAGCAATCACAATCCACTCCTAGCTTGCGATCTTTCCATGCTCGCGCTGGCCGTCTTAATTGCTCAACTCCTGGTTTGTCAATTCTGTAATTGTAGTGTTTGTAAAAGAATGCAAAAACCGCTTCTGTTGTTTTTTCTACAGTATTTCTTAATAATTTTGGAGCTAAAAACTTGGTGTCTTCTAATGTGGATAGAACAATTTTTGTACAAAAATCTATTGTTTCCTGTACCGTTGCATCATGGCTTAATCGAACATCTGAACCGGTTGCTTTTACTGGAAAAGAACTTTCAAAAGCTGCACCATCAACGATTTTGCGCGCTGTTTGTGCAGTATATCCAATTCCTAAATTTTTGTAGTGTCCTAATATCATCCTTGAAATTCTTTAGATGAATAAATAGAGGACAAACCGGCTAAACCGATTGCTTTTAATAAACCGTTTCTAGCTTGGGTTAAATCAAGAGATGTAATTTCTTGGCGCGGAATACCGGCAAACTCATATCGTGTAACTACTCTAAATAATACTTGCTTTGAAGCAAATGTTTTTAAAATAGAAGGTTGCAACATAAAACGCACTTCGCCATTAGTAGCTTGGTTGTTTTTTATGTTTAATTCTGATTTTATTTCTGGCATGTAGCCAACTCGCGCCCATTCTTTACCATTTGCGCTGGTTTGTATTTCAGCAAAATAGTTTGTTACTTTTAAATCAAATCCGGATACGTTTCTGATAGAAAACAGCAAACTAATTTCTAATAGGAAGTTTTTGAATCCGATTATTTTACCAAATCGAGTTTGTGTGATTAAATTACTAGCTAAACGGGAAGCTTGCTGTAATTTTGGTAAAGCATACCAGGCAATTGCTGCAATTGCTACAACTCCAATTCCTATTTTAGTGCTTTTACCGATTTTCATTCGGCAAATATTACGCACTCCTAAAATCTACTTGGGAGTTTTTGCGAACTTTTGGGAATTTTTAGGAATTTATGTGAATTTTTGGGAATTTATGTGAATTATTTATTTAAAATAATGAGTGATTGCAGTGATAACTGTAACAGTTATTATTTTTTCATCTACTACGTAAATCATTCTATCTTTTTGGTTAATTCGTCTTGACCAAAAACCACTCATTTCATATTTTAATGCTTCAGGCTGTCCGATTCCTACGTATGGATGCTCAGATAATTCAAATAAAATTCTTTCAATTCTATTAATGGTTTTCTTGTCTCCAGATTTTTTATGTAATTGAATATGCTTTAAAGCTAAATCTTCTATTTCAACCCTAAACTTGGCCATATATTTTTTGGATCTAAAACTGTAACATTTCCTTTTTTTGCACTTTTATAACCCTTTTTAACCATAGAAACAAATCTTGGATCGTAAAGATTTTTGGCATCACCAGACAAACCGTTTTCAATGGTTACACCTTTATTACTTTCTGAAAGAATTTTTGCCAAGGCTAAAATTGCTTTTCCAGCTTTAGTTCGTTCGTTTATTTTAATTGTAGTCATGTTGTTTTATCTTATTACTAAATTCTCTTTAATAGTTTTTATTATAGTTTTCCTATTTACTTTTTTTTTATGATTAACAGTTGCAAGCATTTTAGAAAATGCCAATTCCTCTTTAGCATTTGTACTTAATTCGTAAATTTTTTTTTGTTCTCGCGACACCTATAAATATATTTATTAATCAAAATTAAGAAATTTTCACAAAGCTTTTACCATCCCAAAAATAACCGACTGGATTTTGATCCATTAATACTTTTTCCACAATGTATTTTAATTGTTGATTTGTAAAATAAGTAGATTTTGCATTTGTACCATTTGCCTTTTTATAATTACGAGCAAGTTGAATTAACTGATTTTTATGATCACGGACGTAGTTATCGAACGTTGATCTTTTCAACTCATACATATTACAAATTTGCTTTATATTAATTTTCTGCATAATCGACCTCCCGCTGCCTCCTCTTTCTTTAAATTCTCAGATTGATATTCAATAACCAGTTTTTCTAAAAGATTAGTCACCTTCTCATCAATTGTATTTCC
>ENA-OFCX01000623-OFCX01000623.1-metagenomes-genome-assembly--contig:-NODE-623-length-17384-cov-5.814415_pt1 | contig 17384 bp, 12 predicted proteins | sample MGYA00153384_OFCX01 | MGnify analysis MGYA00153384
TCTTGCCGTCGCGCGCGCCTTCCATGATGGCCGCGCTGATCAGCGCCACCGACTCGGGGTAGTTGAGCTTCAGACCGCGTGCCTTGCGGCGCTCGGCCAGCAGCGAGGCCGTGAAGATCAGCAGCTTGTCTTTCTCGCGGGGCGTGAGTTCCATGGGCTTGTCTGCAGCAGGAGATGTGCCAGATCTTAGGGCAGCGCCGAGCCGGTTCTGGCCGGCACGGCGCGACCGGCGGCTGGCCCGAGGCCGGAGCGGGCCGGGCGTGGGCTCGGCGTCAGGCGAACTGCCCGCTCGCCAGCGCGGCGGCAGCGGCCCGCGTCTCGACGCCGAGCTTCTCGAAGATGTGTTCCAGGTGCTTGTTCACGGTGCGGTGGCTGAGACCCAGGATGTCGGCGATGTCGCGGTTGGTCTTGCCCTTGGCCAGCCACGACAGCACTTCGGTCTCGCGCGGTGTCAGTGCGGCGTGCGCGAGCCGCGACGCTGCGGCATGGCCCTCGCGCTGCAACTCCAGCAGCAGCATCGTTTCACCCAGCGTGGCGCGGCCCATGTTGCGCACCGACAGCGCTGGCTCGGTGGCGGTGTGCACCACACGGTCGTCGGTCGCGTTCAGTGCGGCCTCCAGCGCCTTTGGCAGCTGTCCCGCCGCCTTCGGCAGCTGCCCTGGCGCCGTTGGCACGTCCTGGCCGATGGCCTGCAGCCACAGCGCCGCCTGTGGCGAGCGCCAGGCGATCCGCCCGAGCGCGTCGACCAGCACCACGCCGAGCCCGGCGACGTCGACGGCGTCGCGCGCCAGCCGCGTGATGCGCGCGTTGCGAACGTGCGTGTGCAGCCGCGCCAGCACTTCCTGCGCACGGATCGGCTTGACCACGTAGTCGACCCCGCCGCAGGCGAAGCCTTCGACGACGTGCTGCGTCTCCGACAGCCCGGTCATGAAGATCACCGGGATGTGCGCCCAACCGGGCGTGTCCTGGATGCGCCGGCAGGTCTCGAAACCCGACAGCCCGGGCATCAGGCCGTCGAGCAGGATCGCGTCGGGCGTGACCAGTTCGAGGCGCTGCAGCGCGGTCTCGCCGTCGCTTGCCACCAGCACGGTGTAGCCGGCGCTCTCCAGCGTGTCGCACAGCACGCCCAGGCTGCTGGGCGCGTCGTCGACGACCAGCACCACCGGACGCTGCGGGCCGGGCTCAGACTGCATCGGCTTGCTCCAGCAGCAAGGCTTCCAGGCGACCCAGTTCGAACCGGCTGACCAATCCGCGCAGTTGTGTGCAGGCGGCGGCCAGGCGCGGGTCGGCCGCGGCGATGCCGTCCAGCGCAGTCTGCAGGCCGCGCACGTGGCCCAGCCGCGCCAGTCGCAGCAGATCGCTGCGCACCGGGTCGGGCAACGCCGGCGCGCCTCCCGGCAGGGCCGGCGCAGCCGGTGGTGCGCTCAGGCCGGCCGGACGCCACTGCAGGCCGAGCTGGCGCTGCAGCGTCGCCGTCAGTTCCGACTCGAGCACCGGCTTGGCGATGAAGGCCTGGCAGTGCATCGCGCGCAGCCGTTCGGCCTGGTTCTCGAACACGTTGGCCGACACCATGATGATCGGCACGTCGGTGTAGCCGGCGGCGCGGATGCGGGTGGCGGCCTGCCAGCCGTTCATGTCGTCCATCGTGATGTCGAGCAGGATCGCGTCGGGCAGCGCCTCGCGCAGGCTGTCCAGGCATTCGGTGCCGCTGGCCGCCTCGCGCACCTCGAAGCCCAGCGGCGCCAGCATGCCGGCCAGCATCTGGCGCTGCACCGGCTGGTCGTCGACCACCAACAGCGTGCGCCGCACGCCGAAATAGCCGCCGATCTGTTGCGGCGGCCCGGCCTGCGGGCCCGGGTCGCCGACCCGGCTCAGATACAACCGCACGCTGAAGGTGCTGCCTTGCGGCGAGCTGCGCGCCAGCGTCAGTTCGCCGCCCATCAGCGAAGTCAGCAGGCCGGTGATCGTCAGGCCCAGCCCGGTGCCGGGCTCGCCGCCCTGGCGCCGCCCGGCCGCGCCGCGCTCGAACGGCAGGAAGATGCGCTGCTGATCCTGCGGCAACACGCCGACACCGGTGTCGATGACGTCGAAGCGCACCACGGCGCGGCGGTGGTCGACGTGCAGCGTCACGGTGCCGGCCGGCGTGAAGCGCACCGCGTTGGCCAGCAGGTTGATCAGGATCTGGCGCAGCCGCTTGGCGTCGGCCTTCACCCAGGTCGGCAGCCGGCCGCTGTGGCTGTAGACGAAGGCCAGCCCCTTGGCCTCGGCCTGCGGGCCGACCATGCGCACCAGCTCGTCGAGGAAATCGGGCAGATGCAGCGGCATCGGCTCGAGCTGCAGCCGGCCGGCCTCGATGCGGGCCAGGTCGAGCAGGCCGTCGATCAGCGCCAGCAGGTGTTCGCCGCTGCGCTGGATGGTCTGCACCGCCTCGCGCGGGGTCTGGCTCAGCGTCTCGTCTTTCAGCAGGATCTGCGAGTAGCCGAGGATGCTGTTGAGCGGTGTGCGCAGCTCGTGCGTCATGCCGGCCACGTAACGCGTCTTGGCCTGGTTGGCGGATTCGGCCACGTCGCGCGCCGCCTGAAGCGCCGCACCGGTGCGCGAGTGCGCCTCGATCTCGCGCTCGAGCAGCTGGTTCTGGCGGTTCGATTCGTCCTGTGCCATGCGCCGGCTCTCGCTGCCCAGCACCACGCCCCAGCTGCACACCGCGACGATCAGGAACAGCATCGCGAAGACCTTGATGAAGGCCGACTGCAGCGCTGCCTGCAGATCGCTCGACGCGGCCAGCACAGCCTCTTGCGTGTAGACCATGCCCATCACCGTGGCCAGCAGCGCGCACAGCGACAGCGTCACCACCAGATAGTGGCCGACGCGAAAATTGACCCGCTTCGACAGTTGCAGCGGCAGCAATCGGGTCAGGAACGCTTCGGCCTGTTCGGCGGCGCGCGAGCCGGTCTTGCAGCGGTCGTGGCAACGCGATTCGAGCGTGCAGCAAAGGGAGCAGATCGGCGCACCGTAAGCCGGGCAGTGCGCCATGTCCTCGGTCTCGAAGCGGTTCTCGCAGACCGTGCAGCGCAGCAACTGGCCCGGCGCACCGAGCACCTGCGGCTGGCGTGCGATGTAGCAGCGGCCGCGCGTCAGCCAGGCCAGCAGCGGCGACAGCAGCAGCGCCGTGCCGAGCGCGATGAACGGAGCGAAGGCCTCGGCCTGCAACCCGAACACGCCGGTGTAGGCCAGCACCGCCAAGGTGGCGGCCGTCAGCATCGAGCCCAGGCCGACCGGGTTGATGTCGTACAGGTGGGCGCGCTTGAATTCAACGCCCGGCGGGCTCAGTCCGAGCGGCTTGTTGATGACCAGGTCGGCCACCAGCGCGCCGACCCAGGCAATCGCCACGTTGCCGTACAGCCCCAACACTTTTTCCAGCGCCTGGAAAACGCCGAGCGACATCAGCAGCACGGCGATCAACACGTTGAACACCAGCCACACCACCCGACCCGGGTGGCTGTGCGTGAGCCGCGCAAAGAAGTTCGACCAGGCCAGCGAGCCGGCGTAGGCATTCGTCAGGTTGATCTTGACTTGCGACACGACCACGAACAGCACGGTGGCGGCCAACACCCAGGCCGCGTCGTCGAACACATAGGCGAAGCCGGCCAGATACATCTGCGTGGGCTCGACCGCCTGCGCCGGCGACTGCTGCTGCTGCAGCACCAGGAAGGCCAGAAAGGCGCCGCCCAGCATCTTCAGCATGCCGGGCACGATCCAGCCCGGGCCGGCCAGCAGCACCGCGGCCCACCAACGCTTGCGGTTGGCGGCGGTCTGCTCGGGCAGGAAGCGCAGGAAGTCGACCTGCTCACCGATTTGCACCACCAGGGAGAATGCAACCGTTGCCGCTGCACCAAACATGAGCGGATCGAAGCCGCTGTCGCCCGAGCTGCGTCCCGACAGACCGGTGAAGTCGGCGTAGGCCTGCGGGTTCTTCCAGGCCACCGCCAGATAAGGCAGCAGCAGCAGCACGCCCCACAGCGGCTGGGTCCACATCTGCAGTTTCGAGATCAGCGTGATGCCGCGCACCACCATGGGCACGATCAGCACCGAACTGATCAGGTAGCACCAGGCAATCGGGATGTCGAAATACATCTGCAGCGCCAGCGCCATGATGGCGGCCTCGAGCGCGAAGAAGATGAACGTGAAGCTCGCGTAGATCAGCGAGGTGAGCGTCGAGCCCAGGTAACCGAAGCCCGCGCCGCGCGTCAGCAGGTCCATGTCGACGCCGTAGCGCGCCGCGTAGTAGCTGATCGGCAGGCCGGTCAGGAACGTGATGAGGCCGACCACCAGGATCGCCCACAGTGCGTTGCTGAAGCCGTAGTTGAGAGCGATTGCTCCGCCGATCGCCTCGAGCGCCAGGAACGACACCGCGCCGAACGCGGTGTTGCCGACCCGCCATTCCGACCACTTGCGAAAGCTGCGCGGCGTGTAGCGCAGTGCGTAGTCCTCCATCGATTCGTCGGCCACCCAGGCGTTGTAGTCGCGCCGGATGCGGAAGATCTTTTGGGTGGCTGCAGTCAAGGGGTGGTCGGGCTTGCAAGTTCATGGTCTTCGCAAGAAGCATTCCCGGGCGACCTGCCGCCGGATCGGCCGGTCCGGCTACGTCAATTGACGTATTCGGTTCACCCGGCTTTGTCCGCACCATGCAGTCCCAAGCGGTGTCGGAAAGACGCTGCCAGGACAGTTCAACCAGGCCAACCGCAGGAGCTTCACATGTCAGACCAACCAGACGACACCCCTTCATCGCTGCATCGCCGCCGCCTGTTGCAGGGCCTGTCAGCGCTGCCGCTGGCCGGCATGCCCGCCTGGGCCGCCGCTCAGCAGTTCCCGACTGCCAAGGTCAACACCACCAAGCTGGCGATCACCGACACCGAAGTGACCGTCGGGCAACTGCACTCGGCCACCGGCACGATGGCGATCAGCGAGACCGGCTCGATCCAGGCCGAGCAGTTCGCGATCGACCAGATCAATGCGATGGGCGGCATGCTCGGCCGCAAGATCAAGGTCATCAAGGAAGACGGCGCCTCCGACTGGCCGACCTTCGCCGAGAAGTCGAAGAAGCTGCTGATCAACGACCGCTGCGCCGCCGTGTTCGGTTGCTGGACCTCGGCCTCGCGCAAGGCCGTGCTGCCGGTGTTCGAGAAAGAAAACGGCCTGCTGTACTACCCGACCTTCTACGAAGGCCTGGAGCAGAGCAAGAACGTCATCTACACCGGCCAGGAAGCCACGCAGCAGATCCTTTACGGCCTGGACTGGGCGCAGAAGGAGAAGAAGGCCAAGACCTACTTCCTGATCGGAAGCGACTACATCTGGCCGCGCACCTCGATGAAGATCGCGCGCAAGCACATCGAGAACTTCCAGAAGGGAAAGGTCGTCGGCGAAGAGTACTACCCGCTGGGCAGCACCAACTTCGGCAGCCTGATGAACAAGATCAAGCTGCAAAAGCCCGACGTCATCTTCACTGCCGTGGTCGGCGGCAGCAACGTGGCCTTCTACAAAGCATTGAAGGCCGCGGGCATCACCGGCGACAAGCAATCACTGCTGACGCTGAGCGTGACCGAGGACGAAATGACCGGCGTGGGCGGCGAAAACTTCAACGGCTTCTATTCGTCGATGAAGTATTTCCAGAGTCTGGACAACGAGAACAACAAGAAGTTCGTTGCCGACTTCAAGGCCAAGTACGGCAAGGACTCGGTGATCGGTGACGTCACGCAGGCAGCGTACTTGGGCCCCTGGTTGTGGAAGGCTGCAGTGGAGATGGCCGGCAGCTTCGACGTCGACAAGGTGGTGGTTGCTTCGCGGACCGGCAAGATTGAACTGAAGACAGCGCCGGAGGGCTACGTCAGGCTCGACCCCAACCACCACCTGTGGAGCAGGTCGCGCATCGCGATGGGCCAGCCCGACGGCACCTTCAAGGTGGTGTCCGAGTCGCCCGAGCTGATCAAGCCCGATCCGTTCCCGAAGGGATACCAGTAAGTCACCCCCGAGGGCCTTGCGGCCCCCTTCCGGTCGAGGTTTCGGGCCGCTGGCCCGGCGTGGCCTGCAAGGCACGCCAGCGGCCCGGCAAAGCCGTTTCGCAGCGTGCGCTCGAGAGGCCTTGCCTACGGCTTGGGTCCACACGCATTTGAGTTCTGCGCACGGGTTGATGTGATGGGGTGTGAGCGATGAATTTTTCCGACATGTTGAACATCGGCCTGATGCAAGGCTTCGCGGGCTTGAGTCTGTTCGCCGTGCTCCTGCTGATGGGGCTGGGACTGGCGATCATCTTCGGCCAGATGGGCGTCATCAACATGGCACACGGCGAGTTCATGACGATCGGCGCCTACACCATCTACCTCGGCTCGACGCTGGCCGAAAGACTCTCGCCCGGGTGGGTGGCTTGCTACTTTCCGCTGGCCATCCTGCTGGCCTTCGGCTTTGCGTTCATCGGCGGCTGGCTGGTTGAATGGGCGCTGATACGTCACCTGTACAAGCGCCCGCTTGACACCCTGCTCGCGACCTGGGGCGTCAGCCTGGCCTTGCAACAGAGCTTTCGCACCTTCATCGGCCCGAAGGAAGTCAGCCCGACCCTGCCCAACTGGCTGCTCGGCTCGTGGGCGCCGTCGCCCGGGTTGGACATCCCGATCAACGGCATGTTCGTGCTCGCGCTGACCACCGTGGTGACCTGCGGCGTGCTGCTGGCGCTGGCCAAGAGCCGCTGGGGACTGCGCGTGCGCGCCACCGTCAGCAACCGCGTGATGGCCAACGCGATCGGCATCGACACGAAAAAGACCGACCGGCTGACCTTTGCCATCGGCTGCGGCATCGCCGGCATGGCCGGCGCGGCGTTCACCACGATCGGTTCGACCGGACCGACCTCCGGGTCGCTCTACATCGTCGACTCGTTCCTGGTGGTGACCTTCGGCGGCGCGGCCAGCCTGCTGGGTACGGTGGTGTCGGCCTTCGGCATCGCGCAGACACAGTCGATCACCGAATTCTTCATCAGCGGCTCGAACGCCAAGGTGCTGACGCTGTCGCTGATCGTGATCATCCTGATGCTGCGGCCGCAGGGCCTGTTCGCGTCGAAGGTGCGGCGCTGATGGCCAGCGCCCGAATCGCGCCGATGCACCCCGCCGCAGCCGCGTCGCACTCATCCCCACTCAACCATCGGGCCTTGACATGAACGGCATCAAGCAGTGGGTGGATCGGCAGGCGCTGGGCAGCGTGTTGCTGCTGGCCGTGCTGCTGCTGGTGGTGTTTCCGATGTCGCTCGACCTGTTCCGCCTGAACCTGGTCGGCAAGTACCTCAGCTATGCCTTCGTGGCGCTCGGCCTGGTGATGCTGTGGGGCTATGGCGGCGTGCTCAGCCTGGGGCAGGGCGTGTTCTTCGGCCTGGGCGGTTACGGCATGGCGATGTTCCTGAAACTCGAGGCCTCGGACCCGGTCAGCACCAAGATCCAGTCGACCCCCGGCATCCCGGATTTCATGGACTGGAACCAACTGACCGCGCTGCCGCTGTGGTGGGAGCCGTTCCGCTCTTTCCCGTTGACCTTGCTCGCGATCCTGGTGGTGCCGACCGGCCTGGCCTTCCTGATCGGCTATGCGATGTTCAAGCGGCGGGTCGGCGGTGTCTACTTCGCCATCATCACGCAGGCGGTGGCGCTGATCTTGACGGTGCTGATCATCGGCCAGCAGGGCTACACCGGCGGCGTCAACGGCATGACCGACTTGAAGACGCTGCTGGGCTGGGACACCCGCACCGACAGCGCGAAGTACATCCTCTACTTCGTCACGGTGGTGTTGCTGCTGGGCTCGATCGTCGCCTGCGCCTGGATCCAGCGCAGCAAGCTCGGTACCCTGCTGCTGGCGATGCGCGACAAGGAAGACCGGGTGCGCTTCTCGGGCTACGACGTGGCGATGTTCCGCGTCTTCGCGTTCTGCCTGGCGGCGCTGCTGTCGGCGATCGGCGGGGCGATGTTCACGTTGCAGGTGGGCTTCATGTCGCCCTCGCTGGTCGGCATCGTGCCCAGCATCGAGATGGTGATCTTTGCCGCGGTCGGCGGCCGCATGTCGCTGGTGGGCGCGGTCTACGGCGCGCTGCTGGTCAATTTTGGCAAGACCTATTTTTCCGAGAGCTTGCCCGACCTCTGGCTGTTTTTGATGGCCGGCATGTTCATCGGCGTGGTGCTGGCTTTTCCGGACGGCTTGGCGGGTGTCTACAACAACCGCATCAAGCCGTGGTGGAAGAAGCGCCGGCTGGCTGGTGGCACGCCGAACGCCGCCGCGCGTGCCGACGCGACGCATGCCGTGACGCCACCAGTCGTCACGCCGCCGACTGCCGGCCCCTCGACGCCCCTGCCACCCGGCATGAGCGGCCAACAGACCTGAGCCGGGAGCGCCCGTGAGCAACACTGATTTCGTGCTGGCGGTCGAGGACCTGACGGTCTCGTTCGACGGCTTCAAGGCGATCGACGCGCTGACGCTCTATGTCGACAAGAACGAACTGCGCGTCATCATCGGACCGAACGGCGCGGGCAAGACCACCTTGCTCGACCTGATCTGCGGCAAGACGCGCGCCAGCGCCGGCAGCATCAAGTTCAAGAACCACGAGATGACCCGGCTGCCCGAGTACCAGATCGTGCGTGCGGGCATCGGCCGCAAGTTCCAGACGCCGTCGATCTACGAGAACCTGAGCGTGTTCCAGAACCTCGAGGTGTCGTTCCCGCGCGGGCGCGGCGTGTTCGGCGCGCTGGCCTTCAAGTGCACGGCCGAGGTGCGCGACAGCGTGCAGGCGGTGGCGCTCGACATCGGCCTGGCCGATGCGCTCGACACCGAGGCCGGGCTGCTGTCGCACGGGCAGAAGCAGTGGCTCGAGATCGGCATGCTGCTGATGCAGGACCCCGAGTTGCTGATGCTGGACGAACCGATCGCCGGCATGAGCGTGCGCGAGCGCGAGCTGACGGCCGAGCTGCTCAAGCGCATCTGCAAGGGTCGCTCGATGATCGTGATCGAGCACGACATGGACTTCGTCAAGGAGATCGCGCACAAGGTGACCGTGATGCACCAGGGCAAGATCCTCGCCGAGGGCTCGATGGCGCAAGTGCAGGCCGACCCGCGGGTGATCGACGTTTATCTGGGTCATTGACCCGTCCCCGGTGGACCCTCCAGGAAGCAGCATGCTCAACGTCACCAACCTGCACGTCAGCTACGGCCAGAGCGAGGCGCTGCACGGCCTCACGTTCACTGCCAGGCACAACGAGACGATCGCCATCATGGGCCGCAACGGCATGGGCAAGACCACGCTGTTCAAGGCGCTGATCGGCATCCTGCCCATCCGGTCGGGCAGCGTCTCGATCGACGGCCAGGACATCACCAAGGACGAGAGCTACCAGCGTGTCGCCAAGGGCATCGCCTACGTGCCGCAGGGCCGCATGATCTTCCCGACGCTGACGGTGCTCGAGAACATCGAGACCGGCCTGGAGAACGCCAAGGTCAAGACCGTGCCCGAGGAGATCTACGCGCTGTTCCCGGTGCTGTTCGACATGCGCGCACGCAAGGGTGGCAATCTGTCGGGTGGCCAGCAACAGCAGCTCGCGATCGCGCGCGCACTCGTCACCAACCCGAAGGTGCTGCTGCTCGACGAGCCGACCGAGGGCATTCAGCCGTCGATCATCAAGGACATCGCCAAGGCGCTCAACGAGATCCGCAAGATGCGCGAGATCACGATCGTCGTGTCGGAGCAGGTGCTCAGCTTCGCGCTCGAGGTGGCCGACCGAATGTTCGTCATCGAAGGCGGCAACCTGGTGCACGAGAGCCCGCGCGCCAGCACCGACACCGCGCGGATCAGGCAGTTCCTGTCGGTATGACGAGGATGCCGGCCCCCGCGCTTGTCGCTGCGCTCCGGCGCTGCCCCCCGAAAGGGCGCTGCCAGCCCCGGAGCGGCCCGGCGCCGGGCGGGTCGGCCCCACGAGTGTCGCTGCGCTCCGGCGCTGCCCGGCGCGCTGCTGATTCGTTCGTCCCACCCACACCACCACGCTGGAGCCCACCATGCCCAAACCGCTGATCGAAGTCGACCTGAAGCAGTCTCCGTATGAGAACGAGAACATCCACAACCGCTGGCACCCGGACATCCCGATGGCCACGTGGGTCAAGCCGGGCGACGACTTCGTGCTCGAAACCTACGACTGGACTGGCGGCTTCATCCAGAACAACGACAGCGCCGACGACGTGCGCGACATCGACCTGTCGATCGTGCACTTTCTGACCGGCCCGGTCGGCGTGCACGGCACCGAACCCGGCGATCTGCTGGTGGTTGAATTGCTCGACATCGGCGCCAAGCAAGACTCGATGTGGGGCTTCAACGGCTTTTTCTCGAAGAAGAACGGCGGCGGCTTCCTGACCGACCACTTTCCGCTGGCGCAGAAGTCGATCTGGGACATCAAGGGCATGTTCACGCAGTCGCGCCACGTGCCGGGCGTGAGCTATGCCGGGCTGATCCACCCCGGCCTGATCGGCTGTCTGCCGGATCCGAAGCTGCTGGCGGCCTGGAACGAGCGCGAGATCGGCCTGATCGCCACCGAACCCGATCGTGTGCCGCCGCTGGCCAATGCGCCGTTCCCGTCGACCGCGCACATGGGCAGGCTCGGTGGTGCCGCCAAAGCCAAGGCTGCCGCGGAGGGTGCGCGCACGGTGCCGCCGCGCGAGCACGGCGGCAACTGCGACATCAAGGACCTCTCGCGCGGCTCGAAGATCTACTTTCCGGTCTACGTCAATGGCGCCGGCCTGTCGGTGGGCGATCTGCACTTCAGCCAGGGCGACGGCGAAATCACGTTCTGCGGTGCGATCGAGATGGCAGGCTGGGTGCACATGCGCGTGTCCGTCATCAAGGGCGGCATGGCCACCTATGGCATCAAGAACCCGATCTTCAAGCCCAGCCCGATCACGCCGGCCTACAACGACTACATCATCTTCGAGGGCATCTCGGTCGACGAGCACGGCAAGCAGCACTACCTGGATGTCAACGTCGCCTACCGGCAGGCCTGCTTGAACGCGATCGAATACCTGACCAAGTTCGGCTACAGCCGGGCGCAGGCCTATTCGATCCTCGGCACGGCGCCGGTGCAGGGCCACATCAGCGGCGTGGTCGACATTCCGAACTCATGCGCGACGCTGTGGCTGCCGACGCAAATCTTCGAGTTCGACATCAATCCGAGCTCGGCCGGTCCGGTGGTGCAAAATTTCAAGGGCATCGACATGCCGTTGTCGCAAGACAAGGCCTGAACCGAAACGACACGACCGCAATTGACCGGAGCCCGACCGCCATGCCCACCTACGACTACGCCTGCAGCCAGTGCGGGCCCTTCGAGGCGGTGCGCCGCATCGCCGAACGCGACCTGCCGGCCACCTGCGGCGGCTGCGGCGCGGCGTCGGCGCGGGCCTGGATCGGCGCGCCGAACCTGGCCGACATGCCGGCGTCGCGGCGGCTGGCGATGGCCACGAACGAGCGCGCCAGCCACGCGCCGCAACACTCGTCGCAATACCGCCACCCCAGCGGCTGCGGCTGCTGCAAGACCTCGGGCGGCGCTCTGGCCGGTGCCCGCGCGCGGGCCGATGGCGGCCAGCCGAAGGCTGCCAAGTCGTTCGCCCACAAACGGCCTTGGATGATCAGCCACTGAATCACTGGCCAAGAGTCCGGCTCGTCACGATGATGGCGACGTGATGGCGTGCGGAATCGGCAAGTGCCTGCTGCTTGGCGGTTGGTGGGCGCCGATGATGTCGGGATGAACCTGCCTGCTGCGCGCAAGGCGCCTGCGTCCTTTCCAGTGCACGTTGCAGGCGCGGTGGTGACAATCGGGCATCCCGTTTCCACCGAGCCGTCATGATCACCGTCCACCACCTGAACAACTCGCGTTCGCAGCGCGTCCTGTGGCTGCTCGAGGAGCTCGGCCTGCCCTACGAGATCAAGCGCTATCAGCGCGACGAGGTGACGATGCTGGCGCCGCCTGAGCTGAGGCAGGTGCACCCGCTCGGCAAGTCGCCCGTCATCAGCGACGGTCAGTCCGTGGTGGCCGAGTCGGGCGCCATCATCGAATATCTGGTCGAGCGTCACGGCGCCGGTCGCCTGGTGCCGACCACGGGCACGCCCGAGCATCTGCGCTACCGCTATTGGCTGCATTTCGCCGAAGGCTCGGCCATGCCGCCGCTGCTGCTCAAGCTGATCTTCGATCGCATCAAGGACACGCCGATGCCGTTCTTCGTCAAGCCGATCGCCCGGGCCATCGCGGCCAAGGTCGACGAGAGCTTCATCGCGCCCAACCTGCAGCGCCAGTTCGATTTCATGGAAGCCGAGCTCGGCCGCAATGCCTGGTTCGCCGGCCCCGAGTTCAGCGCCGCCGACATCCAGATGAGCTTCCCGCTCGAAGCCGCCGCGCAGCGCGCGAAGCTCGAGTCGGGCCGGCCGAAGCTCGCCGCGTTCCTCCAGCGCATCCATGCCCGCGAAGCCTACCGGCGCGCGCTGGAGCGGGGTGGGCCGTACAGCTTTGCGGCGGAGTAAGCGGCCCCACACGAGCCGCTCGAACTCGCCCAGCAGGTGATGGCGCTCGTCATGTCATTTTTGCGTGCGAACAACTGCTCGAGCCTTGCCAATACGCCTGACCCTCGGCGCGGACTTCCCATGGGGCCTGCGTGTTTGCATCACTGGCACCACGTCGGTGATGACCACCTTCGGTGATGACCACCTGGTAGCCGGCAGCGATTGCTGCTGGAATTGCCTGGCGTCGATGTGGGCAGGGTGCTGCATCAGCGCCTGCAGCGCCTTCATGCCTTTCCGGAAGCAGACGTTCGAGACGAGCTCGTTGGACGGCTGCTTCCATCTCTCTTCGCCCAGGTAGCCTGGGGTGGACCGGGCGACGTCGGCGACGACGCGGACGAGGGCGTAGAAGGCGTCGTCGAACACGCGTTTGCTGAAGGCGAAGGTGGCGGACACACGCTGCGAGCGTCGCCGGGTCCGGACACCGTGCGCGCCGCGGCGTTCACATCAGCTGGCGCAGGCGCTGCTCGACGTAGCGTTGCAATTCGGGCGTCAGGCTGCCGGTGGCGCGGGCGCGGCTGAAGGCGTCGCGCGCCAGGTCGTTGCGGCCCTCGGCCGCTTGCGAGATTGCCAGGCCCATCCACCACACGCCGTTCTCGGGGCTGCCGCGCAGCGCGGCGGCAAAGTGTTCGGCGGCTTCGGCGTGGCGATCGGCGCGCTGCAGGATGGCGGCGTGAAAGGCGCGGTATTCGGTCCAGGCGCCGGCACCGGGTTGTCCGACCTGCAGCAGTCCGATGGCGCCGGGCAGGTCACCGCGTTCGGCGCGCAGGCGGGCCAGCGTCAGCGCCAGCGCCGCTTGTTGAGGGTTGAGCGCCAGGCCGTCGCGCAAGGTGTTTTGGGCGGCATCGAACTGGCCTTGCGTGATTTGCAGGCTGGCCAGCCCGAGGCGTGCCGCCAGCAGGCTCGCGTCTTCGCGCAGCGCGGCGCTGTAGGCGCGGCCGGCTTCGTCGAACTGGCCCTGGGCATGCGCCGAGCTGGCCGCGCGCAACTCCGCATCGGCCCGCTCGCGCGGCGTTTGCAGGGTGGCGCGTCGTTCGATCCGACCGGCGCCGATTGGCCCGGCCGCGCTGGCGGAGCGTGCCGCCGTCAACGCACCGGTGGGGGAAACGGCGACTGAAACAGCGCCTGCCGCTGTCGCGCTGGCCGGGCGTGGCACCGACGCCGGACGGTTGGGCGACGCGGCCGGTGCAGGCCACGGCGGGCTGGCCGGGGCGGCGTGCGCCAGCGGTTCGGGGGCGTGCGCAGGCCGCAGCATCGCGACGCGTTCGAGGGCTGCAGCGCCTTCGGCTGCCGGTGGCGCATCGACCGGAGTGACGACCGCGGACACGACGGCATCGGACGCGGTCACCGTGGGCTTCACTGCGGCCGCGGCTGCGACAACCGGCCTGGGCGCGACCAGGGTGGCGACGACCGGCGCGGCTCGTTCGGGGCGGACAGCGGGTGGCTGCGTACTCGCTGTCGCAATCGACAGGCTGGCCTGCGCCATGTTTTCGCCGACCGGGCGGGCTGGCGCGATGGCGGCTGTTGGCGCGTCCGCGGCCGCAGCGTCGGGGATGGCCGGTGCCATTGCCGGCACGGCCTGACGCGGTGCCGGGGTGGAGGGCGAAGGCGATGCCTGATTCAGATCCGTTGGAGTGACCGGCGACGGCGCCGCGGCTGGCGCGGGTGTGAGTGCCGGCGCGGGCTGCGCGGCGGCTCGCGCGCGCAGCAACGCCGTAGCGCTTGCCAGCAGCGGCGCGCCGAGCGGCGTTTGCGCCAGCACGGCCGCAGCGGCCAACGTCAGCGCCAGGCAGGCGGCGCCGATCCGGGCGGCGCGCTGCGGCCAGCGCCGCGCCGCCGCGCCGCGGGCCGCTGCCGGCGAATGCACGGCCGCCGGCCGCGGCGCAGGGGCCAGCCGGGCGTCGAGGTCGCGCAGCACCTGGTTGATCAGGCTCATGCAGGCACCCACCGGTGCGTGGAATGTCGGGCGGCGCTCATCGCAGCAGCCAGCGAACCATGGCGGCGCGAGTCGGCAGGCGATGTCGGGCGGCGCTCATCGCAGCAGCCAGCGCAGCCAGGGCGGCGCGGGTCGGCAAGGGATGTCGGTGTCGCGCGCCGCTTCGCGCACGTGGCGCTCGGTTACCACGTGGCCGCCGGTGCCGAACACCGCCAGCAACGCCTTGTGCGCGAGGATGTTGACCAGCCGCGGCACACCGCCGCTGGCGCGCTGCATCGCGCGCACCGCGGCGTCGGTGAACACCTTCGGCCCCATGTGGCCGGCCACGCGCAGCCGGTGTTCGAGATAGAGGCGCAGCTCGTCGCGTTCGAGCGCCGTGAGCCGGTAATGGAACGAAATGCGCTGCCGCAGCTGCCGCAGGTTGCTCATCGACAGCATCGTGTCGAGCTCGGGTTGGCCGAACAGCACCAGTTGCAGCAGCTTGCGCTTTTCCGTCTCCAGGTTCGACAGCAGGCGCAGCATTTCGAGGCCGGCCGCGCTGAGTGCTTGCGCCTCGTCGATGCAGACGACCACGCGCTTGCCTTCGGCGGCCAGCGTCAGCAGGGTCGTGTTGATCAGCTCCAGCAGGCGAAACTCGCTCGCGCCGGAGGTCACGTCCAGGCCCAGCTCGCGCGCCAGCGACAGCAGCAGTGTGCGCGGCGTCAGGTGCGGGTTGGGCAGGTAGCAGGTGATGAAGCGGCTCGCGTCGTCGGCGCTCGGTGGGTCACGTTGTCCGTCTGCGCACTGCCGGTCGCCCCGGCCCCAGGCCAGCCGGTCACTCGCGTCGTCCGCGCCCGGTCGGCCGCAGCCGTTGTCGCGGTCCGCGCCCGGTTGGCCGCGTTGCTGGTTCGCGACCTGCCGGCCGTGTTGCTTGTCAGCAACCTGCCGGTCCGCGCCGTGCCGGTTGCTCGTGCCATCGGCGCCCAGCCGCGCCAGGAAGCGCCGGCACAGCAGCGTCTTGCCGGTGCCGACCTCGCCGATGATCTTGATGAAGCCTTCGCCGCCCTCGGTTGCCAGCAGCAGCGTGTTGAGCGCCTCCTGGTGGGCGCGCGTGCAAAAGGCGAACGAGGTGTCGGGGGTCAGCCCGAACGGCAGCTCGGCCAGGCCGAAGTGGTGGCGGTACATGGCGTTCAGCGCAGGCTGGCGGGTTGCACGTCGTAAGCCTGCAGGCGCTCCTGCACCTCGGCCAGGCCGGACTGCCAGCCGTGTTCGCCGCGCAGGATGGTCGGCTTCAGCAGGATCACCAGTTCGCTCTTCAGGCCGCTGCGGCTCTTTTGCCCGAACAAGGTGCTGACCACTGGCGAGGCGCTCGCGCCGGGCAGCCCCGACGCGCTGTTCGACTGCTGCTGCTTCATCAGCCCGCCGATCGCGACGATGTTGCCGTCGGTCACGCGCACCACCGAATCGCTTTCGTTGACGGTGCTGGCGGCCAGCGGCAGCTGGAAGCTGCCGAGCGAGCCGAGATTGATGTTCTTCTGCTTCTCGCTGACCACGCTGATCGACGGATGCAGGTGCAGGATGATCGAGTCGCCGTCGTCGATCTGCGGCGTCACGTCGAGTGCGATGCCGGAGAAAAACGGCTGCACGTTGATCGTCGGCGAGCTGGTGTTCGGGCCGCTGGCGTTGCTGGTCACGTTGGTGGTGACGCTGGTGACGAAGAACTCGTCGGTGCCCACCTTCAGCACGGCCTTCTGGTTGTTGATGGTGGCGATGCGCGGGCTCGACAGCACCTGCACGTTGCCCTGCGTCTCCAGAAACTGCAGCATCGCCGCGAAGTTCTGGCTCTGAAACGCCAGCCCGAAGATGCTGCCCGCGTTGGCCACGCCCGCCACCAGGCTGCTGCCGGCCTGGGCGGCCAGCGCGGCGTTGCCGGTGCTCAGATTGACCGCGTCCAGCGCCGACGCGCCGGTCAGCATGCCGCCGCTGTTTTGCAGCAGCGTGCCGGGCGAGATCGGGCCGGCCGACAGCCTCGAGTTGCCGTTGTGAAACGCCGACCAGTTGACACCGCTGCTGTAGCTGTCGCTGAGCTGCACCTCGATGATCTTGGCCTCGATCATCACCTGGCGTTCGATGATCAGCTGCGTCATGCGCAGGTAGCTTTCGGCGTTGCGGAGATCGGCCGGCATGCCGCGCACCGCGATCACGCCCGACATCGGATTGACGATCACGCTGCGGTTCGTGTCGGTGCCGACGATCGACACCAGCGTGCTGCGCAACTCGCCCCAGAAGTCGTTGTTGGTCTCGGTCGAGACCCGGCTGCTCTGCGCGCTGGGCGCATTGCTGTTGCCGCTCGACGAGCCGCTGCCGGAGCCATTGCTGGCGCCACCGCCGGACGCGCTGTTCGAAATCGAGCCCGAGGTCACGCGCATGTCGGTCGAACCCTGGCGTTTGCCGGCCAGGTAGTTGACCTGGAAGATGCGTGTCTGCAGCGTGTTCGGCTGGATGAAGATGCGCGTGCCCTGCATGCGGTATTCGTAGCCGTACAGCTCGCGCAGCGTGTCGAGTGCCTCGCGCACCGTCACGCTTTTGAGGTTCACGGCGATGGTGCCGCTGAGGTCGGGCGGCACCAGCATGCTGTAGCGCGTGCCGCTGACGATCTGCAGAAACACCTGGTGCGCCGGCGCGTTGGCCACCACCAGGTCGAAGCGCGGTTCGGCGGCTGCGGCCAGCCGGGGCATCTCGATCTGCAGCGGCGGCAGCAAGGCGCGGTCGACCGCTTCGGGCCGCGCCACGGCGGCCGGCGCGGCGGCGCCGAACAAGGCCTCGATGCGAATGCGTGCGGGCGCCAGGGCCACGGTG
>ENA-OFCX01000625-OFCX01000625.1-metagenomes-genome-assembly--contig:-NODE-625-length-17348-cov-3.246400_pt1 | contig 17348 bp, 16 predicted proteins | sample MGYA00153384_OFCX01 | MGnify analysis MGYA00153384
GCTACCAGCTCGCCGCGCTGCACCTCGCGTCGCATACCAATCTGGTATTGAAAGCTGACGGCATCTGTCTGGCGCGTGAACTCCTTGAGCGATTGCATGGTACTGGCCTCCAGTACCAGCTTCAGGCTGATACTTGAGCGCGCCACAATTGCATCAATGAGGTGGCGGCTGCCAAAGCTCTGGTTGCTTAAAGCGACCGGGTATTTCTGGCAATCTGTCAAGCGCAAAACCGACTGGCTGGCCAGAGGGTGGCCGGGTCGCACCATGGCACACAAAGGCTGGCGCACGGATGCCAGCACCTTGATCTGGTCAGCAGGCTGTGGGTCATGCACAAGTATCAAATCAACCGCATCTTCCATCAGACTGGTGACCAAATGGGCAGTCACACCGCTGGCCATGTGAAACTGCACGGCAGGGTGCGTTTGCTGGTAGTGTGCAATGGATGCGGGTATCAGGTCGGTGCCCACCGACTCTGCGCAACCGATACGCACGGTGCCCCGCACCACACCGCGCAAGTGCTCTATGTGCGACACCGCTGCCTTGACGTCCGTCATGCTGCGGCGCACGGCGGCCACCAGCACCTCGCCCGCAGCGGTCAGGCGCACGCCCCGCGGCAGGCGCTCAAACAGGGGTGTGCCCAGGCTGTCCTCGGTTTCTTTGATCTTGCGGTTCAGTGCTGTAGCGGCGACATGGAGTTGTTCAGCGGCTTTGCGGATCGAACCTGCACGGGCGACGGTATCAAGGTAAACATAAGCACGGGGTAAGCGCAGCATATTTGCAATTCAAGATTTCAGGCGGGTGTCAGAAGGTTGCCAGCACTTTGTTGTTTAAACTTTGTGATGAATACTTTTTTACCGAATTTAAATTGACGCAAGGCATCGTTTGCCTGCCACAAAACCCGTCCCCGCCTGACGGTAGCCAGCACATCAGCTGGCGTGACCCGACTGACGATAGAGGCAGCAATATGCTGGCTGCGCTTGAGGTGTGGGGCGCGAAAGTCAAGCAGCACAAAATCAGCTGGTAAACCTTCAGCCAAATAACCAGGGATATCGGGCCCCAGCAATTTAGAAATGTTGCAGGTGGCCATTTTTAAAATGGCCAGCGGGTCGGGCAGTCGCGCGTCGCCAAACTGACTTTTGGCCAGCCTGTAGGTGTAGTCCAGCTCGGCAAACATGTTGGGGCTGTTGAGCAAACCGTTGTCTGTGCCGAGCAGCAAATTGACGTTGCTTTGCATCAACGCAGCTATTGGCGGCAGCGGCAAGCCAAGGTTGGCGTTGGCGCGCGGATTGATAGCCACGTTGCAGCAATGTGCTGACATCATTGCAATTTCAGCCGCGTTGGCCACTGTTGCATGAATCAGCAGGTGCGGCTTAAGCAGATCCAGCGCTCGGGCCAGATCGCCGCGCCCCGACATAACCATGCTGGAGCTGCGGTAGCCGTCGTTTTCAAGCACATGAATGGCGCGCAGTTTGTTGCGATGCTGCGCAAGGTCGGCAATTTGTGCCCACGCCGCGTCGGTCAAATCGTTCATGGTGCTCTCTGAAAAACCGTCGGCAACGTCCAGTACAGCCATCAATTCTTCAATGGCCGCAAGTGGCAACTCCGCCTCGTTCTTGTCCAGTTGCTGTTGGGTGAAAGGCAATTCATCAAACTGGCCCAGGATGATGGAATGCACGCCGCTGGCAGCTGATGCGCGCCTGAGAAGTTGCACGCCATAAACACCCTGCTCCCGAAAATCAATATGCCCTATCGTGCCTGTGCCCGCCATGTAACGCAGGTGGTCGGCGATGGCTGCCAGGTGCGTCTCCTCAGATTGCGCCGCCAGCGTGCGGTACTTGTAGCCCGCAGGCCTGAAAAAACCTTCCTCCAGCGTCATGCCCGTTGTGCCATCGGGCGCGACTGAATCACCGACATGGGTGTGGCTGTTGTACAGGCCCGGGATGATGACCACTGCGCCATCATCAAGCCTGTTGCAGCGCTCGCCCAAGGTGATGTTGGTGATGAGGCCGTCGGTCACTGCAAAGCGGTTACAGCGGTGCGGCTCAAGCTCTGGGCCGTGCAGCACCACGCAATCGTTGATGACGAGGTCTGTCATGCTTCAAGACGCATGGCGATACGGTAGCGTCAAGGCTGATGGCGCATTTTGTTTTCCAGTGCCGCCCGCCATGGCCGCCAAGGCCAGCAGGTACGGCAGCATGATGAGCAGTGCGGTCGGCAAGTTGATGCCGAGCGCGGGCAGCTGAAATTGCAGCGCTGTTGCCGCACCAAACAGCACGCAAGCCAGTACGGCACGCCCCATGCGCCATCCGCCAAAAATAACTGCCGCCGTGGCCAGGTAGCCCGCGCCATTGGTCATGCCCTCAGTGAAGGTATGAATGTCGCCAATGGATAAAAATGAACCAGCGAGTGCCGCAAAAAACCCGGCGCACAGCACGCCCTGGAAGCGCACGCGTTCAACATTAATGCCAGCCTTGGCAGCAGCCACCGGGTCTTCCCCTGTAGCCCGCACTGACAGGCCGAAGGCGGTGTGCTTCAAGGCCCACCAAACAAACAGCGCCAGTGCCAAACCTACATAGACCAACCCCACCTGCTGGAACAGTGCTGGCCCAATGATGGGAATGTCCGACAGCCCGGGGAGGTTGATTTTTTCAAAGCCTGGAATCTGCTCACGCGAGCGAGCACCAAAAATTTGGCGATACGCCAAAGTGGTCGCGCCTAGCGCCAAAATATTGATGCCGATTCCTGTGACGATCTGATTGGCGCGCAGTTTGATGCTGAGGTAACCTTGCGCCAGCGCCATCGGCAAGACTGCCGCCATACCGCAGGCCAGACCAAACATGGGGCTGCCCGTGCTCCAGCTGCCGACGGCAGAAGCAAAGGCCGATGTCAGCATCATGCCCTCAATGCTCATGTTTAAAACGCCCGCCCGCTCGCTGATCAGCTCGCCCGTGGCTGCCAGCATGAGCGGCATGGCCAGTCGCAGGGACGAGCCTACAAAGACGGCGACTTGTTCTTCCATTGACAACTCCTGCTTTAAAACTTCTGTTAATGACTTTTGTTGCTTTCAAGCCGCTCAATCAGTAACGCAGCACCCGCCACCGCCACAACAATCAAACCCTGCATGATCAACACCACGGCAGAAGGCACGCCAGCCGAGATCTCCATGTTGATGCCGCCTGAACGCAAAAAACCGAAAAACAGCGCACCGGCCAGAACGCCTGCGGCCGAACCGCGAGACAGCAAGCCGACCACCAGGCCATCAAAACCATAGCCTGATGAAAACCCGTTTTTTAGCAAATGCTGTTCGCCCAGCAGCATCAAGCCGCCAGCTGCGCCGCCAAATGCACCAGCAGTTGCCAGCGCACCGATGAGCAAAGTACCGCAAGCAATACCCGCCCGCCGGGCCGCGAGCAAATTCAGTCCCACGGCTTTCAGCCTGGTTGACAAGGCTGAGTAACTGAGCGTCACACCCACAGCCACAGCGGCCAGGGCCGTTAACAAAATACCCAAATGCAGTGGCGCGGAGGGGCTTGACGTTAGTAGTGGCAATTTGCTGGTTGTGGCAATTTCCAGCGACTGCGGCAGCGTGTCAGACGCCGTCATGGGCTGGCGCAGCAAATACGTCGCATCGACTGACCAGTAAATCAGCGACACCCCAACAAAGCTGAGCAACAGCGTCGTGATGACCTCGTTGGCACCGAAACGAACCTTCAAAATGCCTGCAATTGCACCCCAAGCTGCGCCTGCAACTGCTGCAGCCGCTAACGGCAGCACAAAGGCCAATCCCAGTGGCATTGCTGCCATACCTGGTACCAAGGCAATCGCCGTGGCCATGATGCCGCCAACGGCAATCTGCCCTTCACCACCGACATTGGTCAAGTTACAGCGGTTGGCCACAATAAAACCCAAGCCAACCAGTGCCAGAGCGCTGGCACGGTTAAGCGACGCGCTGATGGCATAGGCCGAGCCAAACGCGCCATCAAAAAATGCCGTTACGGCATCGGCTGCGGATTCGCTGGTAAGCGCTATCAGGCTCAAGCCCACCAAAGCTGCGCAGAGCACAGCCGCGAGTGGAACCCAAATGGGCGCAGCAGCGGCCAGCTTGTGATGCATTGCTGAAGTCACGCAACTTGCCCTGACATCAGCGCGCCAATCGCACGGCGATTGTGCAAGGCTGCTGGCATGGTGCCTGCAATCCGTCCCCGGTACATCACCACCACCCGGTGACACACTTGCAGCAACTCGTCCAGCTCGCTGGAAATCAGCAGCACCGCTACGCCGCGGGCCGCCGCATCGCGGATCTGCTGGTAGACACCAGCAACCGCGCCCACGTCCAGCCCGCGCGTGGGTTGCGCAGCCAGCAAAAAGGTGAGGTTGGGCAATGTCAACTCACGCGCCAGCACGGCCTTTTGCTGGTTGCCACCGGACAAATTTGAAAACGGCACATCGGCGCTGGCAGCGCGCACATCAAAGTCTTGCATCAATTGCCGCGCCCGTTGTCGCATGGCGGGACGTTGCAGTAAACCATAACGTGTAAATTCATGCAGCCGCGCCAGCAGCAGGTTATCGGTCAGGCTCATGGCGGTGATGCATCCGGTGGCGTGGCGGTCTTCCGGCACCACGCCCACACCTGCGGCGGTGATCTGTTTGGGTGTTCGCCCCGTCAGCTCGGTTTTATCCACAAAGACCCGGCCTGAGTCAGGCTGCAGCAAGCCCGCCAGCACCAATGCCAGCTCGGTTTGGCCATTGCCCTCGACGCCTGCAATGCCCACAATCTCGCCAGGCTTGACGTTAAGGGTGATGTTCTCAAGCTGGGTTTTGCCGAGACTGTCAGTCAACGACAGGTCGTCAATTTGCAGTACGTCGCGCGCTGTAACGGAACTGACCACCAAGGCATTTGCATGTTGCTTGGCTTCATGCGGACGGCTTAAGGTTGATACATCGCGGCCCACCATGGCGCGCACCAGCACTTCCATGGCGATTTCAGCCATGGGAGTACTTGTCACCACGCGGCCCGCGCGCATGACCGTGCAGTGCTGCGCTACCTTGGAAATTTCTGCCAGCTTGTGCGTGACCAGCACAACCGCGCACCCTTTGTCAGCCATTCGCTGGATCAGCGCCAGCAAGGCATCAATCTCACCGGGCGGCAAAACGGCGGTGGGCTCGTCCAGTACCACCAGGTCCGGCTGATGGATCAGGCATTTAACAATTTCAACCCGCTGGCGCTCGCCCACTGACAGGCTGGAAATCAGCTTGCCAGGGTCGAGGCTCAATCCAAACTCAGCGCCTACACGTTCAATGCTTTTGCTTGCCAATCGCCGATCCAGCAAACCGCGCTTTTGGCCCAACAGGATATTTTCAATCACGGTCATGTCATGCACCAAACTGAAGTGCTGATGCACCATGGCGATGCCTGACGAAATGGCTTGCCCTGCGTTTCGCGGGGCGTGCGCAGCGCCATTAAAAGTCATGCGGCCAGCACTCGGTGCATAAACCCCAAAAATCAGGTTGCAAAGCGTCGATTTGCCCGCACCGTTTTCGCCCAAAAGGCAATGCACCTGACCCGCAAATATATCCAGGTCAACGCCTTCCAGCGCCTGAACAGCACCAAAGCGCTTGCTCAGCCCCTGCAAACGCAACAGGGGCTCAACGCGAGCGGCTACTTCGCCAGCGTCCATCTGTTCAGCGTTCATCCTTCCAGCGTTTTGATCTTGCCTGACTGGATGTCTTTCTGGATGGTCTCAAGCCTGGTTTTCATGTCTGTGGTGGGTTTGCACACCACCATGCCGGACGACTTGGGGCCCATGGCCAGGCCAAACGGTTTTTGCTCGGCTTTCCAGGTACCTGCCACCACTTGGTCAATAGCCCACTCAATCTGAAAGCCAACGCCGGTAATGGAATAAGCGACATACAGCGGGTCAGTGCCGCAGCGGTCGGTGTAGCTGCCAATGATGTTGGTTTTCTTTTCTTTGGAAGCTTGCTCCATGCCGCGCAGCCCCAGGTTCAGGATGTGGTAGTGCACATCAGCACCCTGGGCAATGGCTGCCAGAGTTGCTTCTTTGGCTTTGACCACATCGTCAAAATCACCCGTGTAGTTTTCAATGTATTTTATTTTCGGGTTGATGGAGGCCGCGCCTTTGCCAAACTCTTTACCCGCATTGACGATGGATGGGATCTCCATTCCCCCCACATAGCTGACCACGCCTGATTTGGACAACATTGCCGCCGCAGCGCCTGCCATAAAGGCAATTTCGGCCTGCTTCACGTCGTACTGCGACACGTTGGGCAGCTGCTCGCTTTTGTTGCCACCTGCAATGGCAAAGTTGACTTTGGGAAATTTGGCCGCGACTTTTAACAGCGCCGACTGGGTTTGACCACCCACGCCAATGACCATGGAGTTTTTGCTGGCCAATGTGACGAGAGCCTGCTCCATGTCTGCGTTTTTGATGTTTTCGATCATTTGCACCTTGATTTTTTTGCCGTGCTTTTTCTTGGCCGCTTCCATGCCATCAAAGCCCGACTCCATCCAGCCCTTGTCCGACTTGGATCCCGGAATCAATACGCCAATGGTGATCGGACCTGCAGCATAGGCAGCCAATGGCATAAAAATTGCGCCAGTTGCTGGCACGATGGCCAGCGCCACCAAAGACTTGGCCAGCAGTCGGCGTGTTGAGAATTTGACAGTCATGTTTGTGTTTCCTTAAGTAGTGATGAAAAACGAAACCTTTCGAGCACACAGAACCGAGCAATAAGCAAGCCAACTTCAACCTGACAAACGAAACAATCTTGTATGGAAATAAAAACACAAACCCCGAATTCAGCGATTAAAACGCCCACCGTGACAGGTATCAGCCGCAACTTTCACTGGCGCGTGACGCCCGACACGGTAGACATGGCCATGCCTGCACCAACGCCAGTGACGGTCAAAATTGACTGCCAGCCGCAATCGGTCATCATCGATTTGCAGCGCACCGCCATCGTAGTAATCGACATGCAAAACGACTTTTGCGCTGCGGGTGGCTGGGTGGATAACCTGGGCGGTGATTACCAGGCTGACCGCGCCCCGATTGCGCCACTGCAAAAGCTGTTGCCTGCGCTGCGCGAAGCTGACGTTCCTGTGATTTGGGTCAACTGGGGCAACCGGCCCGACCTGGCCAACATGCCGCCGAGTCAAATTCACTTATACAAACCTGCTGGCAGCGGTATTGGGCTGGGCGAGGCGTTGCCCAACGGCGCGCGCGTGCTGCAAAAGGATTCCTGGGCGGCAGCAGTGGTGGACGAGCTGTCTCCCTTGCCGCAAGACATACGGGTTGACAAATACCGTATCAGCGGCTTTTGGGACACGCCACTGGACAGCATTTTGAAAAACCTGGGCATCAAAACCGTTTTGTTTGCCGGCGTCAATACAGACCAATGCGTGTTGCATAGCCTGACAGATGCCAACTTTTTAGGGTATGGCTGCATCATGCTGGAAGACTGCTGCGCCACCAGCTCGCCAGACTTTTGTACAGAGGCCACCGTGTGGAATGTTAAAAAATGCTTCGGCTTTGTGACGGACTCTTGCAAAGTCATATCAGCCCTTATTGACGGACAAGTTCGATGATTGCAGTTGACGAAGGCGGCGCGTTCGTGCCCGGGCCGCGTTGCCGGGTTGCACCGCATCCTGGCGCAGTCAGTGCTCCTTTGGCAGGGCTGACCGTTGCAATCAAAGACCTGATCGACGTAGCGCTCTGGCCGACAGACTGCGGCAACCCGGACTGGGCACGTACCCACGCGCCCGTTACAGCACACGCAGCATGTGTCGAAGCGGTGCTGGCGCATGGTGCCAGCGTGTGCGGCAAGACCATCACGGACGAGATGGCCTTCAGTCTTGAAGGCGAAAATTTTTATTACGGTACGCCTGTCAACCCGCACTGCCCCGACCGAATGCCTGGCGGCTCGTCCAGTGGGTCGGCTGTGGCGGTGGCGCGAGGTTTGTGCGACTTTGCGCTGGGTACGGACACGGGCGGGTCGGTGCGCATACCGGCTGCCTTTTGCGGTATTTACGGCATTCGCACCACGCATGGGCGTGTCAAGCTGGACGGCGTGATGCCGTTTGCCTCCAGCTATGACACAGTCGGGTGGTTTGCCCAGTCGGCGGCCATGATGGCGCGCGTGGGCACGGCTTTTTTTGGTACGCAAAAGCCAGATGCAGCAAGAGTTGGTACGGTCAGGCCCCTTGTAATGGCCAGCGACATTTTGGCGTTGGCTGATGCAGATTGTGCTGAGGCAGTCAGCCAATGCGCCCAGGCGCTGGGCGTGACGGATGAAGTCAACGCGTTGGGTGATATGCAAACTGCTTGTTTTGATGCTTACCAAATCCTGCAGTGCCGTGAAATCTGGCAGGCGCAGGGGAAATGGCTTAGGGCAACAAAACCAACTTTTGGCCCGACCATTGCCCCACGCTTTGGCTGGCTGTCTAACATTCCTGACAGCGCCCTGCCAGGCGCACAGCTCGTGCGTGAGCAAATCAGCGCGCGGGTCAACGCACTGCTGGCGCAAGGCTGCTGGCTGGTGTTTCCCACTGCGCCTTGCGTGCCGCCCCTGCTGAAGTCGGGGGAGGATGTTAGAACTTCGTTTTACCGCCGCACACTGACAGTTGACGCCATCGCAGGCCATGCTGGGTTGCCGCAAATTACGCTGCCGCTGCCCAGGCGTTTTACAGCCAGCACGAAAGGTCTGCCCATTGGCCTGTCAATTCTTGGCGCAGCAGGTGACGACGAGGCATTGCTGGCTTTTGCCGCCACGCTGGACTCTGTTTTTAATAATGCTACTGATTAAATAGCTGCCTGCACTTGTTTTCATTGGTCTAAACAGCGATTTTATCTCTATAAACAATTGAATTTTCACTCGCTTGCCGCGCCAGATGCACTTGGTGCAGTGTGATTTTTCGCACCTCGCTCTGGCTGGTTTGAATGTGGGCGCGCAGCAGCAGAGCGGCCTGGTCACCACGCTTGTGCTGGACGGCCTGCAAAATCTTGCTGTGTTCGTCGTATGTCGCATCAATGCGCGGCTGCTTGGTGAAGTCCAGCCGCCGAATCACGCGGATGCGGTCTGTCACGTCGCGATGCACGCGCGCCATTTCGGCATTGCCAGCGGCAGCTACCAGCGTGCAGTGAAAAGCCTCGTCCCATTGCGCAACCTGTTTGGCGTCCAGGCTACGGTCAGCGGCACCGACGAACCAGATGTCAGCCAGTGCATCGAGCTGAAGTTGATCGATGTTCGACGCGCCGTCACACAGCCGATGCACGGCAGTGGTTTCCAGCACCTGGCGCAGGTCGTAGAGTTCTTCAAACTGGTCAAAGTCAAAGGGCAGCACACGCCAGCCACTCCTGAACAGCACCTCGACAAAACCTTCCTGCTGTAACCTGAACAGTGCCTGCCGCACGGGTGTGCGCGACACGCTCATGCGTTCGCTGATTTCAGTCTCGGTAAAGCGGTCGCCTGGCACCAGTTTGAAGTCAGACACATCTCGCTTGAGCTGCTCATACACTTCTGCTGCCCGTGAAGGGTGAATGCGAGCGGTTGGTTTTAAAGGTGCGGCAATGATCGAGGGCACAGAAAAACTTAAATAGTCTGTAAATATAGCTGGGCTTTTTCAGCTGCAGGTACAACTGCCTTCATGCCAGCAGGCTCACATGAGCCGCCACCACCCGCCAGCCATCGGGTGTGCGCAGCCAGGTCTGGCTTTGGCGACCTGGTCGGGTACTGCCCGCACGCTGAAACTCAATATTAGCTGTGGCAAAGTCGTTTCCGTAGGTGGTGATAACGGTTTTTAAAATCACCCGCGTCAGTCCCTGCGCAGGCCGCTCCGCCCGAAACGTTTGTATGGCATCGAAGCCGTATAAATTTTCAGTCGCGCCATAACGCAATGTTTGCGGGCTGTTCCAGAACAGTTCGTCAAGCACGTCCGTCTTGTTGTTGACCAGCGCGTCTTCGTAACGCGCAAACTGGGCAGTGACTTCACGAACGATTTCAGGCAAATTAATTTGCATAGGTACAACTACAGGTTAGGGGTTTTGACATGCGCAACACCGGCACTCTCAAGTGCCCGAGCTGCACGAAACGCCAGATCTTCACGCCACGGCGCTGCAATGATTTGCACGCCGATGGGCATGCCGCTTGTCTGCGTTGGCCACATCGGCGCAGCCACTACCGGGCAGCCAGCAAATGAGATCGGCTGCGTTAATAGCCCCATCGCGGCGCGGGCCGGGTGCTGTGTACCGTTGATGTCCAGCCAGTCGGTGCCAATCAAGGGGGCGCTGACGGGCGTGGCGGCTGTCAGCAAAATATCCCAGTCTTTGAACAGCGCATTGACCTTGCCCCGATACTGACGGCGTACCCGGTGTGCCTTGATGGTCCAGTCGGCGGGCTGCAAAGCACCTGCGATAAACCGGTCAACCGACAGCGGTTCAAACGCGTCTGCTCTGGTGCGCAGATCGGTCAAGTGCAAGCTACCGCCTTCGCTGGCTGTGATGATGAAGGCTGCTGCACGGCCAAGTGCGGCATCGGGCCAGATGACTTCGTCTGTCGCTCCCAGCGTTGTAGCCGCCAATGCCACCACCTCGCGCGCTGCTTGACTGGCATGCTCATGAAAATAGCCGCCAAGAATACCCACCCGCAAGCCTTCAATGCCGTGGCTCATGCGGGGTATTACCGGTTGAACTTCCAGCGCATGACAACCGGCATCCAGTGGGTCGCAGCATTGCAGCGCGTCATAGGCCAAAGCCAGGCCACCCAAACTGCTGGCCATCGGCCCCAAGTGATCGATGCTGTAAACAAACGGGTAAGTGCCGCGCCGCGACAACCTGCCAAAGGTCGGCTTCAAACCCCACACACCGCACAGTGATGCAGGCACACGTATTGAGCCATTGGTGTCTGAGCCCAGCGTGATGGGCACGTGACCAGCAGCCACAGCAGCGCCCGAACCGCCTGATGAGCCACCCGCAATCCGGCTCAGGTCATGCGGGTTATGACACGGACCATAGTGGGTGTTTTCGGTGGTGAAGCCGTAGGCGTATTCGTCCATGTTGAGCGCGCCGACCAGCACCGCGCCAGCGGCTTTCATCTGGCTGACCAGAAAGGCGTCTGCTGTGGCCGGCGCATGACTGCGATTGACGACTGAGCCCGCCAGGGTGACGAGGCCTTCAATGTCAAACAGGTTCTTGACGGCATAAGGCACGCCTGCCAGCGGGCCCAGTGCCTCACCTTTTGCAAGGCGTGCGTCAACGGCATCGGCCTCAGCAAAAGCACGGCTCAAGGTCTTGTCTGTGAAGGCGTTGACTTTGGCATCAGTGGCTTCAATCTGGTTGACGCATGATTCAAGCAATGCACGTGCTGTTGTCTCGCCGCTGGCAACACTGGCCGCCATTGCTGGAGCATCTAATGCTATATTATTCATAGCTGCTTAAGCTGCAATTCATTTGGCTTGAATGCCGCAGGGCAGTAAATTTCAGCCAATTCATCGTCTACAGAAAGGTTTGCAGCGTCCAATAGCGCAGCCATTGCGACCGTGCGTTGCAGGTGACTGGCCACGCGTAAAGCGCGGGCGGCGTCCACGGGGATACCCAGCAATGCGGCCGTGCTCTTCACGTAATTCAATACATCAGCTTCGTTCATGTGCTGCGCCTTGTTACCATGGTTTTAACGCCGCACTTCACGCTGAAAAATTTCCAGGCTGCGTTTTTTGGCGGTGATAAAGCTGGGTTCTGACAAGGTCTCAGTGGTACGCGGCCTTGCGTCGCCGTAATGCAATATTTCAGCCACCTTGGTAGGCCGTTTGGTCAGCAGCAGCACCTGGTCGGCCAGGTATACGGCTTCTTCGAGGTCATGCGACACCAGCAGCATGGTTGTGCCAGTCTGCATAAAAACTTCTTGCAGCTTTTCACGAATGAACAGTGTCATCTCAAAGTCGAGCGCTGAAAACGGCTCATCCAGAAACAGCACCTCGGGCTTTGGCGCCAGCGCCCGCATGATGGACGCCGTTTGCTGTTGCCCGCCTGACAGCTCATAGGGGTAGCGGTTCAGGTCAAACTTCACATCAAACGAAGCCACCAGTTCCGCCATGCGGCGGTCTACTTCGGCTTTTGATTTTCCCTCCAGCTTGAGCGGGTAGGCAATGTTGTCGATGGTGCGCATCCACGGAAACAAGGCCTCGCGGTAGTTTTGAAACACATAACCAATCTTGGTGTCTTTAAGCGATTTGCCGTCAAACAAAATTTCACCTTTATCCACCGGCACCAGCCCTGCAATCATGTTGATCAGGGTCGACTTGCCGCAACCGTTGGGGCCAAACACCGACACGATTTTGTTTTTGGGGATGTCCAGATCAAAATTTTCATACAACGGCCAGCCAGCAAAGTATTTGGTCAGCCCGCGTATGGTGATGTGCGTGCCTGCCGGGCCCGGCTTGAAAGTGGGAACAGGTATTTCGGCAAATACCGGGGCGTTTAAAACTTCACTCATCTGCCGCTCCAGTGAACGATGCGTTTTTCAGAAACCAAAAACAAGACATTCAGCGCATAACCCATCACACCCGCCGACAAAATCGCGGCATACATGTCTTTGACGCGCATGACCTGCTGCGCATTGATGATGCGGTTGCCCAGGCCGTTGTCTGCGCCAATAAACATTTCAGCCACGATCACAATCACCAGGGCCATCGACACCGCCGAACGCAAGCCGACAAAGGTGGGTTGCAGGCTTTCCCACACCAGCACATCTTTAAAAACCTGCCATCGTGATGCACCCATCACCTTGGCGGCCATAACGCGCTGTTTGCGGGCATTCATCACGCCGTATGCGCTGTTGAAAATCACAATCAAAAAAGCGCCGAAGGCCGCTATGGCCACTTTGTTGATGTCTGAAATGCCAAAGATCATCATGAACAATGGGATCAATGCAGACGAAGGTGTGGAGCGGAAAAAGTCAATTAAAAATTCGACACTGCGGTACGACTTTTCGTTGCTGCCCAGCGCAATGCCCAGCAGCACACCGATCGATGCCGCGATCAAAAAAGCCTGTACGGTGCGCCATAACGTAACTCCAAAATCTGTCAGCAATGGCCCACCTGCCAGGCCACTGATCAGCGCCAGCACGGTGTCAATGGGTGGCGGCAGCAAGATAGCCTTGACCAGGCCGAAGCGGACAACCAAGTCCCATAAAAGAAGCAGCAATACCGGCCCCACGAAGGGTAAGGCTTTGCTCCAGGTGGGCGTATTTGCAACGACTGCTGCAGTTACTGTTTGCGGTGCCCAGAGTGTGCCTGCAGGACTTGCTGGTACCGCCCTAGCCGCCAAGTTGTCCGTGGTCATGACTTCAGCCCTTGTACATCATCGAGTCCACCAACAGGCGTGACGCAAACACACCGCGGTCTGTGAACAGGTCCAAAAACTTTTGAAAGTGGCCAATGTCGGCAGGCGTGAATTCATTGAACATCGTGTACGCCGCCAGCGGCACTTCTGCGGTCAGTGGCCCCTCAATCGCTGTGTAATTTTTAAGAAATTGCCGAGCTTCAACGTTTTTGCTGCGAACGTAGTTCACGCCTTTGGCGTAGGCAGCGATATATTTCTTGGCATCTTCAGGGTGTTTTTTAATAAAGGCTGATGTCAACGCTGCCGAGCCGCCAAACCAGGGGGCCATCGGGTCGCCCAGCACATATTTGGAAATCACACCTGCCTCAAGCGTGCGGGTTGTGCCGTTCAGCCGGCCAATGGTGCCCGTGGGCTCCAGCGTGTAGCAGGCATCCAGCTGGCCTGCAGCCAGTGCGGCCACGTGCTGGGCAATTGGCAGCTCAGTGACCGTTGCACCTGTTGCACCGCCGCGCTCCAAAATGGTTTTTGCCAGCGTGACGTTTTGAATGCCGGGGCCCGAACCCACTTTTTTACCTTTCAAATCAGCCATGGTTTTGGCTGGGCTGTTGATCGGCACGATGACAACGTCAAGCACATTTTTGACGTTGCTTGGGTTGGAACAAAAGATTTTGAAGCTGCCTGGCGCTGCCAGCTCGCCGATGGCAATGTTGCCCGATCCGGTGCCGTTGGCGCAGCCGTCCAGGCGGTCAGCCAGCATGCCTTCCATGATTTGCTGCGCCGCAGCCAGGCGGACCACTTCAACATTGACACCAGCGTCCTTGAAGTAACCCAGCTCAACAGCGGCATAAAAAGGCAGTCCTGCCGCAATCGGCCAATAACCGACGCGAATTTTGGGGCCGCTTTGCGCGCGCACGAAGGCGGGGGCCGCTATCAGGCTGATGGCGGCTGCAGACGTTTTTAAAACATGGCGACGTGACGGGGTGTTAATTTGAGACATCCTGATAACTCCTGTTGATTGAAATAAATATGAATAAAACTCATTTTTTAAGCGACTGCATGTAGGCTTTCCAGCCACCGAACTGTGTGACATCCTGAGCCGCATCCAATGCAAAGCCTTCGCAGATAAAACCCGTGACCCAGCTGCCATCAGCCAGCTCTACCTTGCCCAGCCCTAGCGGCGCTGGAATCAATGCAAGAAAGCTGCCAACCTGGGCTACGGGCACGTCCCAAACTTCAACCGCTATTGCAGCGCCGCCCGAGGCGACTCGTTTCAAGCCAGGTTTGGGCGGCGTGGTGTCGGGCAGGGCATACAGGCGGTAGTGGGCGGCGGTGGTGGTGGTTTGCGCAAGCTGCGCACCGCGCTCAAGCAGTTGGCCATTCAGAGGCATGCCCGACAAATGTGCACCGACCACAGCCACAGGTAGTGTTGCTTCTGTTTTAATAGCTGCTTGCACCGAGATTGATTGGGCTAAAGGCAGGTTTGATGCTGTAAAACCCTGTTTTAACCCGGTTGAATAGTGCAAACGCTGACCCAGCTCGGCCAGTTGCCAGTCGCTGCCGCACGGGCCAATCAGCGTGACTCCAAACGACAGGCCATCAGCGCGGATGCTGCTGGGCACGGCGATAGCGGCATAGTCAAGCAAATTCACAAAGTTGGTGTACTCGCCTAGATTCCGATTCAGCACAATCGGGTCGGCCTGCATTTGCGCCAGGCTATAGTGCGTGGGCGCAGTGGGCACCAGCAGCACGTCGATGTCATTCCACATGGCGGCAGCTTGCTGGGCATAGCCGCGCAACAAGGTTTGCGCGGCGTACAAATCAGCTGCACTGTAGTCTCGCCCCTTGGCAATGATGCTGCGCACCGGCTCTATCACTTCAGCTTCATGGGCATCAAAAAACGGCCGGATGGCGGCATAACGCTCGGCCACCAAAGCGCTGTTGTAAAGCAGGTCTGCAGCTTTTGCCAGCGGCGTGTAGTCAATGGGAATCGGGCTGCCGCCAAGCGATTTGAGCTGCTGTATGCCCTGGGCAAAAGCGGCTTCAGCCAGCGCGTCACCAAAAAACTCGCACGTTGATGGGACACCAAACCTGAAGCTTGCCCCCCAGGGCTGGGCATTGAGTTCAAGCTGTCGTGAGTACGGGTCTTGCGCGTCATGGCCAGCCAGCACTTCCAGCACCTGCGCCGCCAGGCCGGTAGTACGGGCAAAAATGGACACGCAGTCCACACTTTGCGCGGCCGGTAAGATCCCGCGCGTGCTGATCAATCCTTTGGACGGCTTGATGCCCACAATATTGTTCAGCCCCGCTGGCACCCGGCCCGAGCCTGCGGTGTCGGTGCCCAGAGCGAAATCGACCTGGCCCGTAGCCACCACATACGCCGAGCCCGAGCTGGAGCCGCCCGAAACATAGTCCGCGTTAAACGCATTGGGCACAGCGCCATAAGGCGAGCGCGTGCCATTCAAGCCGCAGGCAAATTGGTCAAGGTTGGTTTTACCCACCAGTGTTGCGCCAGCACCGAGCAATTTGTGGACGACAACGGCATGCTCATCAGGCGTGAACGCAAAAGCCGGGCAGCCTGCGGTGGTTGGCATACCAGCTACGTTCATGTTGTCTTTAACGGCAAATGACAGGCCCGCCAGCGGGCCATCGGTATGGGTGCGTAGCGGTGGATCGCAACGCGATATCCAGGCTTGTGGCGCCAGGCTTGGCGTAGCCCCTAATGCGGGTTCGCCCAATGCCGGGGCATGATCCAAAATACGCACCATCTTTGTGAATCCAATCTTGTGTCCAAGATTAAGTGCAAGAGATGTGCCAACCACCGGTCCCGGCCAATTCCAATTTAGCTACTGATTCCTACTCTAAACAGATTTATAATGAAGCCATTAAGAAATTCGGAAGCATTTTGGAGTCACTATGTCGAACCTGTCCATTAAAGACGTACCTGAGGCTTGGGCAGAAAGCCTACGGCGCCCGCCGACAGCGTCGCGCGGATGACCACCGGGTCGTCTTCGCCCGAGGCCACTGCGATGGGCAGTTGCGCAAACAGCAGGCGCAATCGGCGCAGGCCATCGACATGGTCCACGCCCGGCAACGGTCGCCAGTGCCAGCAAAGCAGCGGCGACCAGGGCGAGCCCGACCCGCCGCTGCGGCGCCGCCGCAAAAATGGCGTCCACATAATCCGCCGCGTGCGCAGCGGAGAGCTGCTCACGGGTGGCGAGCGGCGCTTCTATTTTTAAAAGTGCCGGCATCAGGCCGGACTGCTGAAAAGCGTCATAAACTGCCTGAAGCCGCTCTGGGGACTCGGGGTGGTGAGGACCCATTTCGTGCCTGAGGCAATCAGGATGTGTGATGAATGCGGTAGTCATTTGCGCGGTCTGGTTATTTCATCGTGTGCTGCGGCAGGGGATTGTATTTGCAATATTACCTTTGAATTACGCATCCGCTTGGGCGCAGGTATCGTAAATTGCCAAGCTTGCCGTAAAATCAACAGTCAACTTCAGGGTTAAATATGTCAGTCTCGCTTTTCGAAAAACAACCCGCCCACAACCCGCTCGCCAATGTGTTGGCACGCGCCGGAGAAATCATCCTTGGCAAGGATCGCCAGATCAAGATGGCAATGTGCTGCATTCTCGCGCGTGGCCACCTGCTTATCGAGGACGTCCCCGGGGTCGGCAAGACCACCCTTTCGCACGTAATCGCCAGTCTGCTGGGCCTGCAATATCAGCGCATCCAGTTCACCAGCGACCTGTTGCCGGCCGATGTGGTGGGTGTTTCCATCTTTGATCGCGAATCGAGCACCTTCCGTTTTCACCCGGGTCCTATTTTCTCGCAAGTCATTCTGGCCGACGAAATCAATCGCGCCTCGCCCAAGGCGCAAAGTGCATTGCTTGAAGCCATGGAAGAGCATCAGGTGACGGCAGACGGTGAGACCATGAAGCTGCCCGAACCGTTTTTTGTTATCGCCACGCAAAATCCCTCTCACCAGATCGGGACGTT
>ENA-OFCX01000627-OFCX01000627.1-metagenomes-genome-assembly--contig:-NODE-627-length-17306-cov-6.243290_pt1 | contig 17306 bp, 17 predicted proteins | sample MGYA00153384_OFCX01 | MGnify analysis MGYA00153384
GCCTGACGAAAAAATCCATCAATTTCATTAGTCTCGGTTTTAGTGAAACGATGTATTAGGCGTGGAAGAACCACGGTAGACGGCATCCTCAACGGCGATGCTTTTTGGGCGGCGCTTGAGCCGGATGGCCAGCTGAGTCATTGGTTACAGGCGAGCAAAGCGCTGCTTAGCGCCGCCGATGCCGACATCGGCGACATGGCCACGTTTGAAATCACGCCGGTGGAACAAGAACTTGAGCCGGAAATTCCATCCGACTTGCGAGACGCGCTAACGCGGTCCCCCGAGGCGCTCGCCATTTGGGACGACACCACCAGCATCGCACGTGTGGACTGGATTCATTGGATCACGTCCGCCAAGCAGGCGGAAACCCGTGCGCTGCGGATTCGCAATGCGTGTGACATGCTGGTGTCTGGCGAACGGGGGGTGTGCTGTTTCGACTCGTCGGGCTTTCACAGCAAAGCCTTCAGCGCGCCTAAGTGGCGGACTAAATAGGTCACTTTAGTGTTTTCACATGCGCCAAGCTGGCAAAGCCGGACCCAAGGTGAGCAAGGTGAGCAAGGTGACAAAGATAACGCAGGTGACTAAAGTCACGAAAAAACGTCACGTTGTCACCGTCATCACGTAAGTCACTTTGCACCGAGCCATGAGCGCTTTATCGCGGTCAGCTCCATTCGGACGGCTTCGATCCGGAAGGAAACGTTGTGCAGTTCCGCACCTTTGTAGCGTGAGTTCTCCGCGCTTTGCCGCTGCAGCTCGTCGGGTTTGCAATTTCGGCGTCTGAGTCATGAATGGGGGACCCCTTGACCCGATACGTCGCTCTTTTTCGTGGCATTAATGTGGGTAAGGCCAAGCCTGTTGTAATGCCTGATTTGCATGCGTTGCTTACATCGCTCTTGTGCAGCCGCGTGCAAACCCTGCTTAACAGGCGCAACGCGTCTTTTATGCGCCGACGATAAACGAGGCGTCACATGCGCAACGAATACGCGCCGCTGTGCTCGCCGAGTTGGGGGGTGATGCGCTGGTGATCGTCAAGTCCGCCGATGATGTCGAGGCCGCTCTTGAGGGCAACCCACTGGCTGCCAACGCCACCGATCCAACGCGCGTGTTGGTCGCGTTTGTGAGCGATCAAAAAGCACTCGCGGCGTTGCCCGTGATGGCGGATGCAGCCCGGGGCCAAAGCGCATTCACGTCGAACGCCACGCGGCCTACGTGTGGTGCGCGAACGGAATTCTTGAAAGCAAAGTGGCGGTCGCTTTGCTCAAAAAACTTGGCGCAATCGGGCACGACGCGCAACTACGCAACCGCTGCAAAAATTCATGCGCTGATTCGAAGCGCTCTTTGACGTTCTTGAAGCGATTATCCGTGCGCGCCTTTCGTCAACACTGCCTTTGAATCGTCCCGTTCCGATACAGCTGTTTGCTGGAAGCTCTATTCAATAGGGGCGTGGCGCGACTTTAGACAATTCTCGACAATTAGCTAAAACGCCCGTTAGCCCAAACGCATAAAAGCTTTAAGCCAAAAGATGTGTAACCGACGACCCGCTGAAAAAGCCTGATCGCGTCGCATTCAAACGTCTGGTTTCGCCGTCCATCTCGGCATGCGAAACGGCAGCATGCCTTGCACAATGGGGTTGGCAAAACGCGTCAGCGACAAGCTCTCGTGAACGGCCGTGACCGGCTCATTGAACCATTTTGTTTCGATTAACGAGCGGGCGTAAAACGGCCCGCTTTCTAAAGTGGAGACCACCGTTGGCGCACTGGCTCCCATGCTGTGGCAGGCGCGCTCAATGCCCCAGCGCGTCCCCGCTACTGAAAGTGCCGACTCGGGCAGCAGCTCGCTCATTTCGCCGCTCGGCGCGTAGCGGCGTGCCACTTGCCGCTGCTCGCCGTCGGCCAGTGTCACGTCGTAGCGAACGGCGGTGCTGCCATCGGCCAGCGTGCCGCGTGACCACTGCCATGCTTTAAACGAAGTTTCGAGCGCGGACGCGCCGTAGTTGCTGTCGAAATACGCCTGCCCCGTCCAACGCATTCGAGGATGCTCGAACTCAACTTCCACGCGGGCCGTGGGCGCAATGGGTCGCCAAAAATGCTGGTTTCCCCCGTCAATGGCCACGCTATGATCGACGGCGGCCGCGTCGACGCTGGGTGTTAGTCGAATTGAGCCTTGCACGCGCTTCGGCCACGGTGCAGCCCATTCGTCAACGGTGGTCACTAAAGTATTGCCTTGCCACCGCACCGCGCTCGGGCCCACTTCAAAGCGCTGAGCGGTGCGCTGCACGGCGGCCGCACCGCGCTCGGTCATCGTCCAAAAGCTGCCGTGGCGGCGGTCGGCGGTCAGGTCATACAAGCCGACATTGAGCGCACAGTGCTGATTCGGGTCGGCACCTGCCGCGCCCGCCCAACGCCGCGCCCACGCGTAGTACGGCGAAAACACGCTGCCAACGAAGGCGATGAGGGTGAGTGCGTGTTCAAAGTCATCGCTCACCGCATCGACATACCACCACGCGTAGCCGTTACGCGGCACCGTTTTGTCGAACCCCACGCCGTCACTCATTCGCCGAACCTCGCGGTGCGATTAACCGGACAAAACGGCTCAAGAACTCGACAAATGTTGACGACTGCGACCATAGATGTATATGATAGATTACAAATAGTGTCAGTTAAGCTTGACATTTTAATTGAATAATCGAATTCAGAAGGGCAAGGATCTATGTACGCTAGCGAACGGATTGAAGCAGCACTTGAACGTGCATTGGCGCTCACCATAACGCCTAACGACGGTCCTAGCTCGCGGCTTGAATGCCCTCCCAAGTTGGCTGCTGCGCTGCGCTATTCGTTGTTCCCCGGCGGTGGCCGGTTTCGCCCCCGCCTGTGCCTTGCGGTGGCTATGTCGTGCGGCGAAGATCATCCCGATTGCACTGATGCGGCGGCGGCGGCGATAGAAATTTTGCACTGCGCCTCGCTCGTTCATGATGATTTGCCGTGCTTTGATAACGCGGCCACGCGTCGCGGCAAAGCTTCCGTGCATCGTGCGTTTGGCGAACGCCTCGCTGTGTTGAGTGGCGACGCCTTAATTGTGCTCGCGTTTCAAGTGGCCGCACGCGGCGCAATCGCTGTGCCAGAGCGGCTTCCGGCGTTGCTCGGCATCGTTGCTGACTCAGTCGGCGCACCGGGTGGAATCGCTGCGGGACAGGCGTGGGAATGCGAATCCACAGTGTCGCTTGCGGCCTATCAACAATCAAAAACCGGCGCTTTGTTTGCTGCCGCAACGATGGCCGGTGCCGCTGCAACGGGCACCGATCCCGCGCCGTGGCGGGCAGTGGGGCTGGGTTTGGGGGAGGCGTATCAAGTGGCTGACGACCTGCATGACGCGGTTGATTCAGAGGCCGATATCGGCAAACCGGTGCGGGTGGACGCCGCGTTAGGCCGCCCCAGTGCCGCCATTGAACTGGGCATTGATGGCGCGGTGCTGCGCCTTAATCGCTTGCTGGCGTTGGCTGCGGAGGCCATTCCAGCCTGTCGCGGCGCGGATAGTTTGCGCACCCTCATCGCGGCAGAAGCGTCGCGGCTGTTACCTAAAAAACTGCGCCTCGCGGCGTAATTTCGCGGTTTGCGAGCGCAGCGTCGGGTTGGGAGCCACGCGTGATTGACCGATGGCTCGCCGCACGTGACCGCTTGCTCACCAGCCCAGCCTTTCAGCGCTGGGCAGCAAGCATTCCTGGCCTTCGCTGGATTACCCGTAGACGAGCGCGCGCTTTGTTTGACGTCGTGGCCGGATTTGTTTATTCGCAAGTGCTGCAGGCCTGCGTCCAGCTCGATATTTTTGAGCAGGTTGCAGCGCAGCCGCTCTCAGTCAACGTGCTGGCAGAGCGCGTTGATCTGACGCCCGAGGCCTGCGAAACGCTGATTGCCGCTGCTGTGTCGCTGCGCTTGTTGGAGCGGCGTCGTGGCGGTTTGATTGGCTTGGGCGAGCTCGGCGCGCCGATAGTCGGCAATGTGGGCTTGCGCAATTTGGTGCTGCATCATGCGCTGTTTTACGCCGACCTGACCGACCCGCTCGCCCTGCTGAGTGGGAAGGTCAACCCAACCAAGATGTCGTCCTATTGGCCGTACGCCAGCACCGACAGCCCTGCCGCCGCCGCGCCGACGGGGAGCGAGCAGGCGGTCACTTACAGCGCGCTGATGACCTCCACACAAACGCTCATCGCCAACGAGGTGCTCGCGGCCTATCGTTTCGACAAACACCAGCGGCTGCTTGATGTGGGCGGTGGCGAAGGCGAATTTATTGCCACCGTGGGCGCTCAGTTCCCGGCGCTACAGCTCATGTTGTTTGATCTGCCGCCGGTGGCCGCGCGTGCGCAAATTCGCTTGAATGAGCGCGGCCTCGGCGCGCGTACCCGCACCGCATCGGGTGACTTTTTCAACGACTCGCTGCCGCAGGGCGCAGACATCATCACCTTGGTGCGCGTGATGCACGATCACGACGACGGGCGCATCAGCGCCCTGCTGCAAAACATCGGTGCGGCTTTACCCGTGGGCGGAACGCTGTTGATCGCCGAGCCGATGGCCGATACGCCAGGCGCCGAACCGGTCGGCGATGCGTATTTTGGGCTGTATTTCTTAGCGATGGGGCGGGGCAAGGCACGCACCTTTAAGCAGATGGCAGCGTTGCTGAACAGCGCCGGTTTTGCAGCCATTCGGCAACTGCCAACCCGCATGCCGTTGCAAACCAGTGTCGTGGTTGCCACCAAATTCGCGTGATTACGTTGCAGCGCAATATCGAAAGTTTCGAATAAGTGTAAATAAATCTTGACACATCAAAGTGTCTCCATAGAATGACATTCATACCTGACACTTTGCGGTGAAACACCGAGCGGTGATTGGGACAAATCAGCTGTAAAGGCGGAGAAGCAAGTTGGACAGTGTGGCGGTCGTTTTTCAAAACCCTGGGCAAATGGCGCTCACTGAGTTGCCCTTGTCTCGGATGAGTGCTGAAGACCTGTTGGTTGAAGTCGCGCACAGCGGCATCAGTACCGGCACCGAACGTCTGCTGTGGACTGGTCGTATGCCGCAGTTTCCGGGCATGGGCTATCCGTTGGTTCCGGGCTATGAGTCGGTCGGCCGCGTAGTAGACGCTGGCGTTGACGCGCGTTCGCGCATCGGTGACTTTGTGTTCGTGCCCGGTGCCAAATGCTACGGCGAGGTGAAGGGACTGTTCGGCGGCAGCGCCTCGAAAGTGATTCTGCCGTCCGTTCGCGCTATGACTATCGACGAATCATTGGCCGATCGCGGCGTGTTGCTCGCGCTGGCCGCGACGGCTTATCACGTTGCGCCCGGTGCAACGCCGCAACCCGATCTGATTATTGGTCACGGCGTGCTCGGCAGATTGGTTGCGCGGCTCGGCGTGGCGGCAGGCGCTAAGCCCACCGTGTGGGAAACCAACGCTTCGCGCAGAGCGGGCGCTGAAGGTTATTCCGTCATCGATCCATCGGAAGATGACCCGTCATGTCGCTATCACTCGATTTGTGATGTCAGTGGCGACGCTCGCTTGATCGACACGCTGATCGCGCGCCTCGCGCCCGGTGGTGAGGTGGTGTTGGCAGGGTTCTACGAAGGCTCGATTAGTTTTGCCTTTGCCCAAGCCTTCATGCGTGAAGCACGCATTCGTATCGCTGCTCAATGGCAGCCCGGCGACTTGGTCGCCGTCAAAGACATGGCTGAGTCGGGCCGCCTCTCGCTTGACGGACTCCTCACGCACGGCTGCGAAGCCAGCGAGAGTGACGCTGTTTCTTTGGCCTACAACACCGCATTCACCGATGCAAGTTGCTTAAAAATGATTCTCAACTGGAGCGCTCGCGCATGAGTCAGACCCACACCTTGCCTGCGTCTTCGCCGCTCACTTTTATGAAGCAGGCGTTGCGCGACGAGGCCGCCGTTGAGCCCGATAAAGTGGTCACGACTGCGGTGACCAAAGAGACGCAAATCATCGCCATCTATGGCAAGGGCGGTATCGGCAAAAGCTTCACGCTGGCGAATCTTTCGTACATGATGGCGCAGCAGGGCAAAAAGGTTTTGCTCATCGGTTGCGACCCAAAGAGCGACACCACATCGTTGCTGTTTGGTGGCCGTGCCTGTCCCACGATTATTGAAACGTCTGCCAAGAAAAAATTGGCGGGTGAACCGGTCGTCATCGGCGACGTGTGCTTCAAGCGCGATGGTGTGTTCGCGATGGAATTGGGCGGCCCCGAAGTCGGTCGCGGTTGTGGTGGTCGCGGCATTATTCACGGCTTTGAGTTGCTCGAAAAATTGGGCTTTCATGAGTGGGGTTTTGACTACGTGTTGCTCGACTTTCTGGGCGACGTAGTGTGCGGCGGATTCGGCTTACCGATTGCCCGCGACATGTGCCAAAAAGTAATCGTGGTCGGGTCGAACGACTTGCAATCGCTGTATGTCGCCAACAACGTGTGCTCCGCCGTTGAATACTTCCGAAAGCTCGGCGGTAACGTCGGCGTGGCCGGCATGGTCATCAACAAAGACGACCACACGGGCGAGGCGCAGGCCTTCGCAGCTAAAGCCGGCATCCCCGTGTTGGCCGCGATTCCAGCGGACGATGATATTCGCAAAAAGAGCGCGAACTACGAAATTATCGGCACCGCGCAATCGCAGTGGGGCCCGTTGTTTGCGGCACTCGCCGATGCGGTAGGCTTGGCGCCGCCCGTGCGTCCGAACCCGCTCACGCAGGATCAATTGCTTGGCCTCTTCTCCAGCGAATTGACCGGTCGCAATGTGGTGTTACAACCCGCGACGCAATTCGACATGTGCGGCAAAACCGACTTAAGCAAGGCTTCGCTCGAAGTCGTATACGACACGGTTTGAGCAGAAATTAATGAGTGCAGTTGTAGAAATTCCCAAAGTCGAAGTGCCAGTGCCCTTATTGGTAACTGAGGCACTGAACGCCGATGGTTTGGGTTGTCATTCAGGCAAAGAGCAAATGCTCGTTGCCGCCAAGGCTGCTGGTAAATCCGAGGTGCTCACGCAGTACGCCAAAGATTATCCGATGAAGGTTGATGCGGGCCCGCACGATCAACCGCAATCAATGTGCCCCGCGTTTGGCAGCTTGCGTGTGGGCTTGCGCATGCGTCGCACCGCCACCGTGCTGTCCGGTTCGGCCTGCTGCGTTTATGGCTTGACGTTTACATCACATTTTTACGGCGCACGACGCACCGTGGGCTACGTGCCGTTCAACTCGGAAAGCTTAGTCACGGGCAAGCTGTTTGAGGACATACGCGAAGCCACCTTCAAGCTCGCTGATCCCGAGAAATACGATGCGATTGTGCTTATCAATTTGTGTGTGCCGACCGCCTCCGGCGTGCCGCTGCAATTGTTGCCTAAAGAGATCAACGGCGTGCGCATCATCGGCATTGATGTGCCTGGCTTCGGTGTGCCGACGCATGCTGAAGCGAAAGATGTGTTGGCTGGAGCGATGCTGAAATATGCTCGCGCTGAAGCCGAAGCAGGGCCGGTGACCGCGCCCAAAGGCGGTCGCGCTGCTCGGCCGACCGTGGCGCTGCTCGGCGAAATTTTCCCGGCCGATCCAGTCGGCATCAACATGATGCTCGACCCGATGGGCTTGGCCGCTGGCCCCGTGGTGCCGACCCGCGAATGGCGCGAGCTGTATGCAGCACTCGATTGCTCGGTGGTGGCGGCGCTGCATCCGTTCTATACCGCCAGCGTCCGTGAATTTGAGGCCGCAGGCCGCACCGTGGTGGGCTCAGCACCAGTGGGCTATGAAGGCACGGAAGCTTGGTTGCAAACCATTGGCAGCGCCACCAATACGTCCCAAGAAAAAATCGATGCAGCAAAAAATCGCGTGCTGCCCGCCATCAGAGGTGCGCTCGCCAAAATGCCGATTAAGGGTCGCATCACACTGTCGGGCTACGAGGGCTCGGAGCTGCTGGTCGCACGTCTACTGATTGAAAGCGGCGCTGATGTGCGCTACGTCGGCACCGCTTGCCCTAAAACCGCATGGAACGAAGTCGACCGCGAATGGCTCGCAAGCAAAAACGTGCATGTGCAGTTCCGCGCGTCGCTTGAGCAAGACTTAGCAGCGATGCGTGAGTTTCAGCCCGATCTCGCTATTGGCACTACGCCCGTCGTGCAAGCCGCGAAGCAGGCCACCATTCCATCGCTGTATTTCACCAACCTGATTTCAGCCCGCCCGCTGATGGGCCCTGCTGGAGCCGGTTCATTGGCGCAGGTGGTTAACGCGGCGTTGAGCAACAAGGCCCGCTTTGTAGACATGGAAGCTTTCTTCAAAGGCGTGGGCGTTGGCCACACCGCAGGGGTGTGGGAAGACGTGCCGAAAGATCGCCCCGAATTCCGCGAACACTACAAGCGCCAGGTGATCAAAATCGCCAAGCAGCTTAAAGCGCAGGAGATGATCTAGGTGATCTCCTCACGCCGATCCACGCATGCCTTCCGCCACATTGCGGCTGACCGCTTTGTCGCGCTCCTCGCGCCTTTCCACCAGGCAGGCGACGCGTCGCGCTTCGCGCGTTCGGCTCGCAATCTGACGGCTTGCCTGCGCGCCTCGACGCAAGGAGATCACCCTTGCTAGTTCTCGATCATGATCGCGCGGGCGGCTACTGGGGTGCGGTGTATGTGTTCACCGCCGTCAAAGGGTTGCAAGTCATCATCGACGGCCCGGTGGGTTGTGAGAACCTGCCGGTCACTTCGGTGCTGCATTACACCGACGGTTTGCCTCCGCACGAGCTGCCAATTGTGGTGACCGGTTTGGCTGAAGAGCATCTCGGTCGCCAAGGCACTGAGGGCGCGATGAAGCAGGCGCACAAAGTGCTCGATCCTGACATGCCCGCCGTGGTTGTCACAGGCTCCATTGCTGAGATGATTGGTGGCGGTGTGACGCCACAAGGCACCAACATTCAACGCTTCTTGCCGCGCACCATCGATGAAGATCAGTGGCAATGCGCCAACCGCGCCATGTCGTGGGTATTCGCGGAATACGGCTACAAGCGCGGCGTGCCGCCACCGCGCGAGCGTCCCGCCGGATCGAAGCCGTTGGTGAACATCATTGGCCCCTGTTATGGCACGTTCAACATGCCGAGCGATCTCGCTGAGATTCGTCGCCTAGTTGAGGGCATCGGCGCTGAAATTAATCTGGTGTTTCCGCTGGGTACGCATCTGGCTGACGTGCGCAATCTCGCCGATGCGCAGGTGAACATTTGCATGTATCGCGAGTTCGGTCGCCTGCTCTGCGAAACGCTAGAGCGTCCGTATCTACAAGCGCCGATTGGACTGCATAGCACCACCAAATTTTTACGTAGTCTCGGTGAACTGCTCGGCTTAAATCCCGAGCCGTTTATCGAGCGTGAAAAGCACACTACGATCAAACCGATTTGGGATCTGTGGCGCTCGGTGACCCAAGATTTTTTTGGCACCGCGAGCTTTGCCGTGGTCGCCAACGAAACCTACACACGCGGCCTGCGTCATTTCCTCGAAGATGAAATGGGCCTGCCTTGTAACTTCGCGGTGCCACGCATTCCGGGCGCTAAGACCGATAACGAAGCCGTGCGTAAATTGGTGAAAGAAAAGCCACCGCTGATTCTGTTCGGTAGCTTCAATGAGCGCATGTATTCCGCTGAAGCTGGCGGTCGTGTTTGCTACATCCCGGCGTCGTTTCCCGGTGCGGTGATTCGTCGTCACACAGGCACGCCGTTTATGGGTTACTCGGGCGCAACCTACGTGATTCAAGAGGTGTGCAACGCATTGTTTGACGCGCTGTTTCACATTATTCCGCTGGCCACCGAAATGGACAAAGTGGAATCGACCCCATCCAAGCTGGTGGGCGCGCATTGTGAGATGCTGTGGCTTGATGATGCCAAAGCGGTGCTCGATGCCTACGTAGATGCTCAGCCCGTGTTGGTTCGGATTTCTGCGGCGAAACGCCTGCGCGATCAAGCCGAACGCCTCGCCCGTGCGGCTGGCGTCGAGGTGGTCACCGCCGAGCGCGTGACGACTGCTCGCAAAGCGGTGATTGATGGAGCGGTCGTATGACGCACACACACTTGCACCAGTACAACGAATTCGCTGACCGAGGTCAGCAGCCCCTTTCTCAAACAGCGCATCAGTTGAAGCGACGCTTGAGTCAACCCGGCCGCGCGGGGTTCGCGCGGTGTTGGCCGAAAGGCCTTTTTTGGAGACGCTCTTATGGCAGACAGAAACAATGGGTCCATGTCGGGCCTGACCCACGGGGAAGCGAAGGAGTTTCATGGGGTCTTGATGACCAGCATTTTGGGCTTCGTCGCAGCGAGTGTGGTTGCGCACATCTTGGTATGGATGTGGCGTCCGTTCTATTGATAAATAGTCCTCAGCACTGAAATCCAACAGCAAGATAACGGAGGCCAGCATGGTCAACATTCCAGCAAACACCCACCCAGGTTTTTCAGCGATTTACCTCGCAGGCTTCATTGTGATTCTTGCAATCGCCTTAGCGGGACAGCTTCTGCACCTGAGTTGGCGAACGTGGTTTCCAGGCGCGGAGGGCGATAAATCAATCATCCACGCCGTAAAGGATTCTGTGTACACCTTTATGTCGTACTTAACTTAGAACTTGGAGAAACATCTATGTGGAAAATTTGGCTTTTATTCGACCCACGTCGAGCACTGATTGGTATCTTGGCGTTCGCTTTCGCAATGGCTCTGTTGCTGCACTTCATTGTGCTCAGTTCACCCCGCTACAGCGATCACCTCGGTTTTGGCGTGTCTACGCCAATGGCTACGAAAGCACCCGTCCCGGCAAAGCCCTGACGGTTCGCTGACCGCAGTCGCGAATGCGCCTAAATTTTGGTGCGCATTCGCGACGTGGTTACCGAGAGCCTATTGGCAAGTCAGGCCATGCAGACGATTTGCCGATGAGTTCTAGAGACTAATTTCTTAAATTAATTACAGTAACGACAGGAGATAACCGCGATGGCTCTACTCAGCTTTGAGAAGAAGTACCGTGTCCGGGGCGGGACGTTACTAGGCGGAGACCTGTTTGATTTTTGGATCGGGCCGTTCTACGTCGGATTTTTTGGAGTGACGACAGCGTTCTTCGCTCTGCTGGGCACCGCACTGATTGTGTACGGTGCCGCGATCGGGCCTACTTGGAATATTTGGCAAATCAGCATCGCACCGCCGGACTTGAAATATGGGCTCGCACTCGCACCCATACGTGAAGGCGGCTTGTGGCAGATCATCACCATTTGTGCCCTCGGTTCGTTTGTTTCTTGGGCGCTACGGGAGGTTGAAATCTGTCGCAAACTGGGCATGGGGCTGCACGTACCGTTTGCCTTTTCGTTTGCGATCCTTGCCTACTTTTCGCTGGTCATCGTTCGACCGATCTTGATGGGCGCGTGGGGTCACGGTTTCCCGTACGGCATCTTCAGTCATCTTGATTGGGTATCGAACGTCGGCTATCAGAACCTGCATTTCCATTACAACCCGGCGCACATGCTGGCGGTGAGCGGATTCTTCGCGACCACCTTTGCGTTGTCGCTGCACGGCGGTTTGGTGTTGTCTGCAACCAGCCCGAAAAAAGGCGAAACCGTCAAAACGGCTGAGGATGAAAACGCGTTTTTCCGCGACACCATTGGCTACTCAATCGGCACGCTTGGCATTCATCGCCTGGGCCTGTTCCTCGCGTTGTCGGCGGTGGTGTGGGCTGCGATTTGCATCATCATTAGCGGACCCTTCTGGACCCGTGGCTGGCCTGAGTGGTGGACTTGGTGGTTGAACTTGCCCATCTGGGTGCGCTAGAAAAAAAGGGGAGAAACATCATGACTATTCAATATCAAAATCTCTTCACCACGGTGCAGGTTCACGGCCCTGCGCAATTGGGCACGCCGATGGCGCCGGGTGGGGCTTGGAGTCGCGGCAATTCGACGCTGATTAATCGCTGGCTGGGCAAGCTGGGCGACGCGCAAATTGGGCCCGTTTATTTGGGTACGACGGGTTTGGCGTCGCTGCTCTGCGGGTTGATCGCCTTCGAGATTATCGGGCTCAACATGTGGGCTTCGGTCAACTGGAGCTTGAGCGAATTTATTCGCCAATTGTTTTGGCTCGGCCTTGAGCCACCGCCGCCAGCGTACGGTATGCGCTTTCCGCCATTGAACCAAGGCGGATGGTGGATTGTGACCGGATTTTTCCTGACGCTGTCGCTGTGTTTATGGTGGGTACGCACCTACAAGCGGGCTCGCGCTTTGGGTATGGGTCTGCATATTCCGATTGCGTTTGGTGCGGCCATTTGGCTGTATCTGGTGCTCGGTTTCATTCGTCCTCTGGCAATGGGCAGCTGGTCAGAAGCCGTCCCGTTTGGCATCTTCCCGCATCTAGATTGGACGGCGGCGTTTTCGTTGCGCTACGGCAATTTGTTCTACAACCCGTTCCACTGTTTGTCAATTGTGTTTCTGTACGGTTCAGTGCTGCTGTTTGCGATGCACGGCGCGACCATTCTCGCGGTCAGCCGCTTCGGTGGTGAGCGCGAGATCGAGCAGATTGTTGATCGCGGCACGGCCTCTGAGCGTGCTGCGCTGTTCTGGCGTTGGACAATGGGTTTCAATGCGACGATGGAGTCGATTCATCGCTGGGCGTGGTGGTTCGCGATTCTCACGCCTATCACCGGTGGCATCGGTATTTTGCTGACTGGCACCGTCGTGGACAACTGGTATTTGTGGGCGGTGAAACACGGCGTTGCGCCCATGTATCCAGCGTTCAGCGTGCCTGTGATGGATCCTAGCTTGATGCCAGGAGCGTTGAAGTGATCAACACCAAAAATTTCCTCGCCAGCGCATTGCTGCTCGGTGTGACGCTGCTCATCGTCGGCTGTGAACGACCTCCGATTGTCTCCCAGCAAACCGGATTTCGCGGCACCGGCATGGTCGAAATGGACAGCGAGCTTGCAAAGGTAAAACTCGTCAACGCCAACGCGTTGCCAGAAGCTAGCCCCAAGGCCGACCCGAACGGGCCGACCGCAGGCAGCCTGTACAAAAACGTACAAGTTCTCGGGAATCAAAGCGTGGGTGAGTTTACGCGCACCATGGTCGCCATGACCCAATGGGTATCTCCCAAAGAGGGTTGTAACTTTTGCCACAAGGCGGGTGAAGACTTTGCGGCTGACACGCAGTACACCAAGGTAGTCGCCAGAAAAATGCTCTCCATGACCGGCAAGATCAATGCTGACTGGGGCACGCACGTGGGCAACACCGGCGTGACTTGCTACACCTGTCACCGTGGCAACAACATCCCGACCGAGGTTTGGTATTCAGCGGCTGATCCGGGCACAGTCAAAGGCTTCACCGGTTGGAATTACGGGCAAAACACGCCGGTATCGGCCAACGGTTATTCATCGCTGCCACTCGATTCACTCAGCAGCTATCTGAGCAACGACGGTCAAGTGCGCATTCAAGGCGATCATGCGCTACCGACGCTACCTAAAGGGCCGTCCGGCACTGGAGCAAGCATTGCCAGTACCGAATGGAACTACAGTTTGATGATGCACATGTCGAACTCGCTCGGCGTCAACTGCACGTTCTGTCACAACAGCCGTGCGTTCTCTAACTGGAACGAGAGCACACCACAGCGCGCCACCGCGTGGCACGGCCTGCGCATGGTGCGCGACATCAACAACGGCTACATGACCCCTCTTGAGAGCGTGTTCCCCGACTATCGCAAAGGGGCGGCCATGGGCGACGTTGCGAAGGTCGGCTGCTCAACCTGCCATCAAGGTGCGAGCAAACCGATGCTCGGCGCGAGCATGTTGGCTGACTATCCAGAGCTTAAGAAAATTGACCCGACGGCGGCAGCACTAACCGCATCTGCCGCGAACCCGATCGTAGCTGCGCTCAACGTGCTGGGAAAAATCTTCTTCGCTTCCGGCAAAGCCGACATTGACGCAGCAGGCAACGACGCGATTAAAAGCGCCGCCAAGGCATTGGCCGCGAACAACGCGGCGAAGCTCGACATCTCCGGCTTCGCCGATAGCAACGGCAATCAGGATCAGAACGCGGAGCTGGCCAAGAAGCGCGCCTTTGCCGTGCGCGATGCGCTCAAAGCCGCAGGTGTCGCCGAGGATCGCATCAACCTGAAAAAGCCAGAGTTCTTGGTCGGCGCAGCCACGGTTGAGTCGCGGCGCGTTGATTTGGTGGGCATAGGGCTTTAGCGGCGGACAGCCTGCAGGCCTAAAGAGAAGCGATCCTGAGAAATCTGGATCGTTTTTTTATGCAGTCCGGGTCCAATACTGTTGGGTTAGCGCGTTTCTCCGCTCTCTTTCAGAGGGAGGATTAGGGTGGGGATGGTTTTCTGAAACTTAACCGAACAACGCGCAACCGTTATCGATGCGTGCGAGATGTTTAAGTTGAAAACGCGCTGTAGCGCTGTAGGTCGGAAAAGCGAAGCGCCTTCCGATCCTTGGCGTCAGCCAAGCCACACTGGTGTCGGAAGGCGCTTCGCTTTTCCGACCTACCCGGGAATCGTAACTACGCAGCCTCAGCCACGTATTCCGCCTCGTGCAGCGGCAGGCCCAGCCCAGTGCGTGGAGCGACGCGACCATTGCGTTGACAAGATCATCAATCATTGCGTCCGTGTGCAACGGGCCGGGCGTGATGCGCGAGCGCTCGGTGCCCATCGGAATCGTCGGGTAGTTGATTCCACTTTCCTCATTTGCAGCCTCGCCACCCGCCCCCAACTCCGGCAGACTATACGCTTGGGATGCATTGAGGCGCCCGCTCCATGGGTGAATCGAAAATCCGCAAATTGGCCGCGCTTTCGGCGGGCCTGAAGCGGGCGAGGGAGCCGCGCGCGCTTGACACCTTCGGCGGTCGCCTGCACGTTAATTTGACGATTCAGCAGCGCCACGGTATGTGGGCACGTCCCCTTCGTTGTTGATTTCTTGAGGCAAACGGGGCTCTATGTGCGCTGTGTGCACGCACGCCCGCTGGTCTACACAAGCCCGAACGCCCAGCGTGTCGCGAACGTGCTGGGCGCCCTGTTTCTAGCCTTGCTGTCGGGTTGTCTCCGCTCCAGTCACGTCGACGGGCCGCGTGGTGACGGGGTCTCGCCGGGGCGCTTGAGGATGGCCAAATTCGTCAGCAACGACTCGCTGAACGCACTAAAAGCGCTGTGAATACGTGGTGTCGATTCAATCAGGATTCGAGGCGAGCGAATAGCGGTCGCGGCCTGTTTTGAGTGAGCACTTGTCGGCAATCGTCGCAGGCCTCAGTTCAGAACCTGAGGGTCAACACCGCATCGCGTCCAACTGCCGTGGTCGGCGCAGCGCCTACGCCGCGCGTTCAGCGGCCAACTCAAGCTCTTGCATCATTGGCGCGCGCATCACAAACTTTTGCGCTTTGCCGGTCACTGTCATCGGCATTGCATCGACAAAGCGAACGTCACGCGGAATTTTGTAGTGGGCGAGTTGGTTGATGCAAAAATCGCGAAGTTCCGTCTCGGTGCAGGTGCTGTCGGCCTTGAGCACCACCCATGCGCACAGTGCTTCGCCGTACTTCGCATCCGGCACGTTAAACAGTTGCACTTGCGCCACCTTTGGGTGGCGAAACAAAAATTATTTAGTCTCTCGGGGGTACACGGTTTCGCCGCCGCGTATCAACATGTCTTTGACGCGGCCGACGATATTGCAGTAACCGCCTTGGTCGAGCGCGGCTAAATCGCGGGTGTGCATCCAGCCCTCGGTCACGCTCTCTGGGGTTTGCAGCCGCTCGCCCCAGTAGCCCTGCATCAAGCTATAGCCGCGCGTCCAGAGATCTCCGGGCGTGCCCACCGGCACGGTGCTCCCCTCAGCATCAACCAACTTCACCTCAAAGTGCGGCAGGATGCGCCCGACGGTGGTCACCCGTTTGTCGAGCGGGTCATCAATGCTGCTTTGAAACGACACCGGGCTCGTCTCAGTCATGCCGTAGGCGATGGTTACCTCAGTCATATCCATCTGCTCATTAATGCGCTGCATCACCGCCACCGGGCAGGGGCTGCCGGTCATGATGCCACCGCGCAGGCTCGATAAGTCAAACTGCGCGAACTCCGGGTGATCGAGCTCGTTGATGAACATGGTGGGCGCACCGTGCAGGTAAGCACAGCGCTCTGCGGCGACCGCTTGCAGGGTGGCGAGTGGCTTGAACCCTTCACTCGGAAACACCATGGTCGCGACAGTGACGGCGCAAGCAAGCGACGACACCACCGTGCTAAAGCAGTAATACAGCGGCACCGGAATCGCGAGGCTGTTGGCTGCTCTCAGGCCCATCGCGCTGCCGAGAAAATAGTGTTGTTGACCACGTTGTGATGGGTGAGGGTTGCGCCTTTTGGGGTTGCCCGTGATGCCGCTGGTGAACTGGATATTGATCGCGGCAAACGCGCTCAATGCGCTGCTTGCTACGCGCACGGCGGCGACTTCGGCGGCAGACACATCGGCCACTACATCCGCGAAATTGCGCATGCCCGGAGTGGGCTCGAGACCCATGCCAGTGCACCCAACAAGCGTTGCAAGCTTGGGCCGCACCGTGGTGAGCATGGCCAAGTAGTCGCTGGATTTGAAGGCTGCGGCCGTGATGATGCCTTTGGCCCCCACCCGATCCAGCACGTATTCCAGTTCAGCCACCCGATAGGCCGGGTTTACGTTGACCAAAATCACGCCCAAGCGCGCAGTGGCGTACTGCGCCAGCAGCCACTCCACTCGGTTTGGGCTCCAAATGCCAATGCGGTCGCCGTTCACCAATCCCAAGCACGCGAGCCCCACTGCCAAGGCATCACTTTGGTCGTGAAGTGCGGCCCACGTCAGTCGCACGGCTTGCTCGCGGAACACGCAGGCGGTGCGGTCAGGCAGGGCCGCTACTGCGGCATCGAGCCAATCGCACACCGTGCGCTCGGAGAGCGGCGGCCCACTTGCCCCCACGACATACGACAGGCGGCCGTGCGGGCGACGGTTGCGCGGCGCGGCGGGGGTGAGCATGGTGCTTAGTAAATTCGTTGAGTGGACTGGCGAGTCTAGCTAAAGCTCACTTCAAATTAACTCCGTATCTACCCGACTTTTTCTCTTAAACCGCATTGACTAGCGTCAGACGAATAGGTCTCTAGAGCCCCCCTCACGTGCGCTTCGCCCACCGATTAGCGTAACGTCGTAACAGTGAGTACGATGGCAATCGTCGGACGAATAAAGTTAGCGGAAGCAGCCAACAGATTCTTTAGGCGGATTCAACTTCGAAGTGCAACGAAGTCGTCGGAGTGGGTGGGTGAGATGTG
>ENA-OFCX01000629-OFCX01000629.1-metagenomes-genome-assembly--contig:-NODE-629-length-17301-cov-5.194480_pt1 | contig 17301 bp, 14 predicted proteins | sample MGYA00153384_OFCX01 | MGnify analysis MGYA00153384
ACGTCGCCGTCAACGCCGACACCACCATCGGCTTCTTCGTCGACGGCATCTACAAATCGCGCGCGCAGCAGGCGTTGGCTGGGTTTGTTGACGTCAACACGGTTGAGATTCAACGCGGTCCGCAGGGCACGCTATACGGTCGGAATACCTTTGGCGGCAATGTGGCTGTAACCACGAAGGCACCGCAGTTCGGCAAACTCGACGCGATAGCCAATCTTACGGTGGGCAGCTACGGCAAAGTGCGGCTTGACGGTGCGGTCAACATCCCCGTCAATGAGATGCTCGCCTTTCGCGTGGCAGGCGCGGCAGAGCGAGCCAACGGCTGGGTTAGAAACGACTTCAACCCTTCGGCCGACTTGTTTGACCAAAACCTGCAATACGGTCGCGTGTCGGTCAAGTTTGCGCCAAATGATCGCTTCGATGCGTTGCTCAAAATTGAGACCACCAACCAAAAAGGCAATGGCGGCTCGGCATTTGGCTACAAACTGGTTGGGAGTTATTTCGACGTGCCTTCGTGCCAGCAGCTCTTCAACACTACTTTCGTTGCGCTCAACACGCGGGGCGGTAACCGCGACGGCGTGAACGACTGCACCCGTACTGTGGGCGCCGGCGCTGGCACGGGTGCCAACGCGCCCGGAACGAGTGTGGACGTCGGAATTCCGCTGTACAAACCCGGCAATGCTTACCGCATCAACAACGATTTTCAGTCGTCGCTGAATTTAAAAGACACCAGCGGCTCGTTGAATCTCGCCTACAACGGTGATGCGTTCACTCTGAAATCGATCACCGGCGTCACTGATTTTGATGCAAGGCGCTCGCAGGACACCGACTTCTCGGCCTCAACGATCGGCATCGACTATCAGCGAACTCAAGCCAAAACATTCTCGCAAGAGCTGCAAATTTTGTCGGCGGGTAGCGGGCCATTGACCTACGTCGCTGGCTACTACTACTTTAAAGATGACCTGCGCGGCACGTTTATCAACGAGCAATTGCCACGCACCATTCGTTCGAGTGCGGTGGCCACACCCATCGCTCTGGCGCAAACCGGTGCCGGTTTTTTTGACGATCCGATTGCTCGCACGGTTTCTAACGCCCTGTACGGTCAGGTTGGTTACGATGTAAACAAGCAGCTCAATCTGTCGCTCGGTGCCCGCTGGACTGAGGACGTGAAATCGTTCAAATTTGCCAACGCCAACTCCGTGCTTCCTCGCACGGCTGCGGGGGCACCGAATGGCAATCTGATTACGCTCGGCACCGCCATGCCGCCCGGCTCAGCTTACGGCACGGCGGGCACGTCGAACTGTTTGCCAGCCCGGGGTCCGGGCTTCTACTGTGACCCAAACGACCCCACCATTCTCTTCGGGGCAACCTACTCGGATCAAAAGTTCACCAAGACGACCGTTCGCGCTGGTGCGGATTACAAATTGAGCGCCAAAAACATGGTGTACACGGCCTACTCCACTGGCTTCCGGTCAGGTGGCTTCAACTCCGGTCAAGCGATTGAAGGACTCCGCACCTTCCTGCCAGAAACGGTAAGTGCGGTTGAGCTGGGATCGAAAAATCGTTTTTTAAATGACACGCTGCAAGTCAACGCCGCGCTCTTTATGAACGATTACAAAAACCTGCAAGAGCAGCGCCAAGTGGTGGTGGGTGCCACCACGACATCCATTGTGTTTAACGCTGCCAAGGCCCGCGCCAACGGCTTTGAGCTTGAGTTTGATTGGCTACCGACCAGTGCGCTCACTATTGGCGGCACGCTGTCGATTCTGGACGCGAAGTACACCAGCTTCCCGGACGCACCGCTGCCTTTCGGCACGTCCATTTTGGTTGCCGACCCAAGCGCTGCGGCCACGGTGGTTAACGGCGTGACCACTGCCCCAGCAGGGCAGCGGCGTGTATTTGCACCTGGCTTCAAGTGCGGATTGGTTAACGGTACCGGTGGCACCGGTCAAGCCGCTGCGGCGTTCGCCTGCGATTTAAGCGGCAGTCGGATTCCGTATTCGCCACGCTATCAGGCCTCACTGGCGATCGGATACGACATTTTCATGGCTGGCATGAAGTTCACGCCGCTCGTTGCAGTAACGTTCTCGGATAGCTTTTACGGGCAACCTGCCAACGTAGAACTGGTCAAGCAAGCCGCTTTCGCGAAGGTGGATCTGCGCTTGAACGTGCAAATCAATAAGCAATTGGGTGTTCAGCTCTACGCCGATAACGTGACCGACAAACAAACCGCGACCCGCTTCGTATGGGGCGGTGGTGGCGGCTTGCAAGCAAGCTATGCACCGCCGCGCATGTTTGGTGTGAAACTTTCCTACAAAATGTAGGGAGCAGCGGCGTGTCCTTCGGCGCGCAGAAACAAAAAAGCCACCTTCGGGTGGCTTTTTTTGCGTTGAACACGACATCACTTCACCACCAAAACACCAATACGTCCCTGTAGGAGCGGGGCTGCCGCGACCCCGATTACGCTGGCCCGGGTCGCGGCGAAGCCGCTTCTGCATCGAGTCGGTACCGAACAAGCCCGCTCGACACGGGCAGGCGGCGAACTATTGCGGTGCCTTCGCTCGCGCGAGCAAATCCACCCCCATCTGCAACATCAAGTGCGGCAAGTCGATGAACACCCAGTTTTCGCTGAGCGTGCCATCGGCCACCCGCCACCAGTCCATCACCCGCATGTTGATCTGCTTGTTGGTGGCGGGCACGCCTAGGTAGTCTCCGGCGTGGGAGGCCGTGACGCTTGGCCAACCGGTTGAGGCCACATACGCACCCTCTGCAATGCGAGCGCGGTGGTTGCCGCCTTTGCGGTCAGGAAAGGCAACGAGAAAGGGCTTTTGATGATGTGCCTGAAACCCCTCCACGCGACGCATGGAGCCAATGCCCGCGGGGCCGTACCACATCATGTTGGGGCTCCAGTGTGCCTGCATCCCCATGCTCTTGAGTGAGCCATCTTTGAACTGATGCAATCCACCAATCATTGATTCGACCAGCTGCATCGACTGCGCCGTGGCCGCAGGCGACTGCACTTCGTGCATGAGCCCCGCGTGATCTTTCGGGCCGGGCACCAGCATTTCGATTCCGGTTGGAACGGGCAAAACGCGAACGCCCGTTTGCCGCAGCAAGTCAATCAGGTCGACCAAAATGCGCGCTTCAACGATCTTGCCGTGCTCGATGCGGTAGAACTCGCCGAAGCGCAGAAACGCCAAATTGTGGCTCGGAGCAATTCCGAACAGCGGTTCTAAAAACGTGCCGCAGTAGTGGCCGGTGGTGGCCACCCAAACGCCTGCACCCCCGCAAAATCGGCCATCAAACACGCCCGCCATCAACACATCGGCGCGTCGCTCCAGATCGGGGAAGGCCGAGGCCAAAGGCGTTGCCCACCCGCGCAGAATGGAATCACGCCCATGCAGTTCATTGACCGGATGACTGCAATGCCACACTGCATCGGCTGCAATCAAGCGTTCGATTTCTGGGCTAGTGAAGCTATGCGCTCGTGTCGCCTGCATCCATTGCCACACCACAGCCTTCTCGGCTTGCAAATCTTTGCCGTGTCGAGCGAGCTGCATTTCGTGCATGGTCGGTTGCGATTCAGGCGCGTGTATCAAGGCAATTTTCCTGAGCGTAAACAAGTTTGAAAAATACTGCATACGTATGCTACATTGCCCATTAACTGTAATCCAATAGCCGTTCAGGAACACGCATGATTCGATACTTAAAACGCGGCAAAGACGCGCAATCGCAGGCCGATGACGATAGTAAGGTACGTGCGACGGTTGAGGGCATCCTCAAAAACATCGAGTCACGCGGCGATGACGCAGTGCGTGAGTATTCCAAAAAATTCGATAACTGGGATCCGGCCGATTTCCGACTGTCGCAAGCGGCCATCGAGGCGGCGGTTAAGCAGCTCAGTCCGCGCGAACTGCAAGACATCCAGTTTGCGCAAACCCAGGTGCGCAATTTCGCGCAACTTCAGCGCGACAGCATGAAGGACATCGAGGTCGAAACGTTACCCGGCGTGATTCTGGGCCACAAACATATTCCGATGAACGCAGTGGGCTGCTACGTGCCCGGCGGAAAATATCCGTTGATTGCGTCTGCGCACATGAGTGTGTTGACGGCGAAAGTGGCGGGCGTGAAGCGCATTGTGGCCACCGCGCCGCCGTATCAGGGCGCACCGCATCCGGCTATTGTCGCGGCCATGCACTTTGCGGGCGCAGATGAGATTTTGGTGCTCGGCGGCGTGCAAGCAGTGGCCGCTATGGCGATAGGAACCGCGTCGATCAAGCCGGTGGACATGCTGGTTGGCCCAGGAAACATGTTCGTTGCCGAGGCAAAACGGCAGCTGTATGGACGCGTGGGCATCGACTTATTTGCGGGCCCAACTGAGACGCTCATCATTGCTGATGAGTCCGTTGACGGTGAAATGTGCGCGGTGGATTTGCTCGGACAAGCCGAGCACGGGCCGACGTCGCCCGCGATTTTGTTGACCAACTCCGAAGCGCTCGCCAAAGCCACCCTAGCCGAGGTCGAGCGGCAACTCACGATTTTGCCAACTGCTGGCATCGCGGCGATTGCATGGGCTGAGTACGGGCAAGTCATCGTGTGTGACAGCATCGATGAGATGGTGCAGGTGGCCGACGACATCGCCAGCGAACACGTGCAGGTGATGACAGGCGACCCAAATGTGTTTCTAGATCGCATGACCAACTACGGTGCGCTCTTTCTCGGGCCGCGCACCAACGTGAGCTTTGGTGACAAAGTGATCGGCACCAATCACACCCTGCCCACCAACAAGAACGCGCGCTACACCGGTGGTTTGTGGGTCGGCAAATTTCTCAAAACCTGCACCTATCAGCGCGTCACCACCGACGAGGCGTCAGCGCGCATTGGCGAGGTGTGTTCGCGGTTGTGCCACATGGAAAATTTTGCTGGCCATGGTGAACAGGCGAATCTGCGCGTGCGCCGTTACGGCAAGCGCGACGTGGCGTGGTACGAGCCCGTCGCTGCGCAATAGTCACCTGCCAGTCCTCGCGACGATGACCGATCAGATGACGCGTTCACCCCACGTAGGAGCGGCGCAAGACGCGAAAAGAGCGTGGAAGCCGAGCTTCGTGGCTTGCGCCGCTCTTGCATCGATCCGTGTCCGATCCGGCGCGTCAGCGTAGAGAGAATCAGGTGAAATTGCCACAGCTATTCCGGCTAGACGGCAAGCGAGCGTTGGTAACAGGCGCGGGACGTGGTTTGGGCGCGCGCATGGCCCGCGCTTTGGCAGATGCGGGGGCACATGTGACATTGATCGCACGCACTTCCGACGAAATCAAAGCGGTGCGCGATGACATCGTTACCGGCGGTGGCGCGGCTGCCATCGCAACGCTCGACGTCACGCAGTCCGCACACGTCGACGCTTTCTTTGCAACGCAAACGCCGTTTAACGTGTTGGTCAACAACGCCGGCACCAATCGGCCGGCGCCGCTGGTCGACACGCCAGACAGCGACATTGAGGCGGTGTTCAACTTGAATGTGTTGGCCGCATTTCGCATGGCACGCGAAGTCGCCCGCGGTCTCATCGCACACAAGCAACCGGGCTCGATCATCAACGTGTCATCGCAAATGGGCCACGTCGGCGCGGTCAACCGCACCGTTTACTGCGCCAGCAAACACGCATTGGAGGGCTTGAGCAAAGCGTTGGCGTGGGAGTTGGGGCCGCATAATATTCGGGTAAATACACTATGCCCCACGTTCGTTGAAACACCCCTGACTGCGCCCATGCTTGCGAAGCCAGAGTTTCGCGATTGGGTAGTCGGCAACATCGCCCTGCACCGGGTGGGCCGCGAGGACGAAGTGGCGGGGCCCGTCGTTTTTTTAGCAAGCGACGCAAGCTCATTGATGACCGGATCTGCATTGATGCTTGATGGCGGATGGACCGCGCGATGAAGGATGGCAAACCCATCACTTCAATTGATGTGGCAAAGCTTGCGGGGGTGTCGCAGTCGGCCGTGAGCAGGGCGTTCACGCCGAGTGCGGCCGTGTCGGACAAAACGCGCGCCAAAATTATGGAGGCAGCAAAGGCGCTGAAATACCGACCGAACGCGATTGCGCGCACGCTTTCAACCAACCGCTCACGCATCATAGGCATGGTGCTCTCCCAGCTCGATAACCTCTTCTACCCAACCGTAGTTGACAAGTTGTCACGTGCGCTGCAGCAGCATGGTTTTCACCTGATGTTGTTTTTTGCCGAGGGCCGCGATGTTGACAACGCGCTCACGCAATTGCTCGCGTATCAGCTGGACGGGGTAGTGCTCGCCTCCACCACCTTGTCGTCACGGCTCGCCAAGGAGTGTGTCAACGCCAACATTCCGGTGGTGATGTTCAACCGCAGTGCTGACGGCGCACAGGCCAGCAGTGTGACCAGCAACAACCACGAGGGCGGGCGAATCGCAGGCGATTTTTTGTTGTCCAACGGCCACAGTCGCATCGCCTACATCGCGGGCCGCGAGGACTCTTCCACTAACCGCGATCGCGAGGCCGGCCTGACTGCGGCGCTGGCCGCGGCCAATGCGTCCGTTTACCGCCGCGCGGTGGGCAATTACGAACGCGAGGATGCAGCTAGCGCAGCGCGCGCGCTCTTCGCTGGAACAAAGCCCCCCGATGCGGTGGTGGTGGCCAGTGATGATATGGCGTTTGCCGTGATCGATACGCTGCGCTTTGAGCTCGGAAAAACCATTCCGGGGGACGTCTCAGTGGTGTCGTTTGACAACGTACCCCAAGCCGCGTGGCCGGCCTATGAGTTGACGACCGTCTTGCAATCGGTCGACGCGATGGTGAGCGCCACCACTAATCTGTTGTTCGATCAAATCAATGCGAGCGAAATTGTGAGCACTGATGTGGTGGTGGCCTGCAAATTAATTGTGCGCAAATCGGCACGTTTGTCTCCGGTGCTGAAAGTGGCAGCAAAATGATTGCCGACAACAGCCCACCGCGCCAAAACATGCGTGGATTCGATGCCGAGTTTGTCGATTTGCCACACTATATTCGAGTCATCACCGAGCGCATTTGGGAAGGCCGTCGTATTAACGACATTCATCGTTACTACAGCGATCCGTGTATTGTGGAAACTCCAATCAGCGTGTCGACTGAGTTGAGCGACGTAGTCGTGGGTACGCAAGCAACACTCAAGATGTTCCCGGATCGGCGCTTGCTCGCTGAGGACATCATCGTTTCGGGTGACGACGACCATGGCTACCTGAGTTCCCACCGAATCATTTCGCCGATGACCCATGCGGGCGATGGCAGCTTTGGGCCTGCGAGCGGCAAACGGGTGCACGCGCGCACCATCGCCGACTGCGTGTGCAAAAACAACCGGATCGTTCACGAATGGCTGGTGCGAGACCATGCCGCCATCGCCTACGCCATTGGCAGCACACCCCAGGCCCTTGCAGCGCTCTGGCTCACCGAGCCGGGCGGGTGGAGAAAACCCGCTGCGGACGCGGCCCCTCAGGGCTACGTGTCGCACGTCAGCGCCGCACCGCTGGCCACGCGGTACGCTGCGATGATCGAGCGTTTTGCGAAAAGTGAACAGGTTGAATCTGACGTCTCCGCGATCTACGACCCGGCCGTACATCAAATCGCACCGGGCGAAACACATTATTACGGACAGGCAGAACTGCTCGCCTTCTGGCGCGCGTTGTTCTCGGCGTTTGCGGTGATTGAATTTCGCGTGGAACACTTGGCGGAAAACGTTTCTAGCGAACGAGGCACCCGTGTTGCTATGCGCTGGCGCGCCGTCGCCAGGCACGCCGCCTTGGGCCAGTTGGGCCAGCGCTTTGGGCAAGAAACGGGGCGTACCATTGAAATCATGGGCATCAATCACGCTGAATTTGCTGGCCGCAAAGTGCTGCGTGAATGGGTGTTGATCGACGAGGTAGCCTTATGGATGCAAGTGCTGTGAACAACGCTTAAACGAATTTCCATGGCAAGAGTTCAACTAAAAAACATCCAAAAATCGTGGGGCGCGGCGGTCGGCGTGAAGCGCCTTTCGCTTGACATCGCCGACGGTGAGTTTTTGGTGCTGCTCGGCCCTTCGGGCTGCGGCAAAACGACGACCATGCGCATGGTGGCAGGGCTTGAAGACCCGACCGAGGGCGAGATCTGGATTGGCGAGCGCTGCGTCAATGCGCTTGAGCCCAAAGATCGTGACGTGGCGATGGTGTTTCAAAGCTATGGTCTTTATCCAAATATGACCGTGTACGAAAACATTAGCTTTCCGTTGCGCATTCGCGGCACACCGAAAGCCGAAATTGACCCCGCTGTGATGCGCGCGGCAAAGCAGGTTGAGCTGACCGATTATCTGGATCGAAAACCCAAAGCGCTCTCCGGTGGGCAACGGCAGCGGGTGGCGCTGGCCCGCGCGATCGTGCGACAACCCGCAGTGTTTTTGATGGACGAGCCGCTGTCGAACTTGGACGCGAAGTTGCGCGTTTCGATGCGCTCGCACATCAAGCATTTGCATCACAGCTTGGGCGTAACCACCATCTACGTGACCCACGACCAGATTGAAGCAATGACGCTTGCTGATCGCGTAGTGGTGATGAGCAAAGCTGAAATTCAGCAGATCGGAACTCCTGAGGCGATTTACAACGATCCGAGCAATGTGTTTGTCGCCGGGTTTATCGGCTCGCCTGCGATGAATCTCGTTAACGGAAACTTGGTGAATGGCACTTTTGCTGCGACCGGCGACGACTTCACGATCAACATTTGCGGCTTCGCGAACATCAGCAAAAGCAACGTGATCTTGGGCGTTCGCGCGGAAGATCTCGCTTTGACCGAGCTCAGCGCTGCGGTCATTCAAGGGCCCGTGTTCACCGTTGAATTAACCGGTGAGGCAACACTGGTCACGCTCAAACTCGGCCACCAATTTATCACCGCCAAAGCCGACAAATCGCACCGCGCAACGATGGGTGTGCGCGCTGGATTTGGCGTGACATCCGAACGCTGTTATCTGTTCGACGGCCACACCGAGCTGCGGCTCCGCACGGAATAGTGGATCGTGCACACAACTGCCCACACATCGAGCATGCTGCGCAGCGCCATCGTCGTTCTGGTCACGATATTGCCTGCTTACGCGAATGCCAAATGCGCAGACATTACCGGTAGCGGCAACATCAATATTGTCGGCAACGCCTTCCCGGTGCTGCAACACATAAGCCTTGCCATGGAGGCTTGCAAGCGTCGTGGCCTCTCGGTTGCCGTCAAGATGACTCCCGAGGCGCGGCAAGAAACCGAGCGCGCGTTTGGTTCGGGCGGCGTGTCGGCGTTTGATGCAGCGGTGGTGTCGATGGGCACCTACAGCGTGCTGCGCAGCAAGGGCCAGCTGCAATCGATGACCGATTTGGTCGCCAAATATCGCACTCGCTACAACATTGAAGAGCGGATGTTGGTTAAGTTCAACGGCGAGGTGATGGCGATTGCCTTCATGCAAAACGCGCAGAGCCTTTTCTATCGCAAAGACATTTTTGACAAGCACGGCTTGAGCGTGCCGACCACCTATGCGGAGATGATCGCGACCGCCGCGATCATAAAAGCTCGCGAGCCGAGCATTGATTTCCCCATCGCGCAAACCTTTGCCAAAGGGTTAGATGCCGGTACGGAATTTGCCAATCTAATTGTGGGCGGTGGCGGGCGATTTTTTAAGGCGGGCACCGCAGAGGCCTTGTTTAATGATGCCAGCGGCGTGCAGGCCATTGCGGTGATGAAATCGATGCTGCCGTTTATGACCCCGAACGCGCTCGCGTCGAACAGCGACGATGTGATGAACCAATTTCAGCAAGGCAAAGCCGCGATGGGGGTCTTGTGGGCGAGCCGCGCGGCACGCATGGACGACCCGGCGGCGTCAAAGGTGGTGGGGAAAATGGCTTTCGCGCCCGCTCCAGCAATCGTTGCAGGCGGCAAAAGCGCCACGCATTTGTGGTGGGACGGCGTGGTAATGCCAAAGAACATGGCAGGTGATCGCGACACCGTGTTTCAGGTGCTGATGGAAGCGCTGGGGGAAGACACCACCCGCTCCGGTAACGACACCGCGATTTGGATCCGGTCGGTTTATCAACCCACGAGATTTGCCGGCGGCGTCTTGGCATCCATCGCAGCAGGCGCGCCAATCTGGCCCACCGAGCCATTCTTCGGTTTAGCGCACGGCGAAGTGGGAAAAATACTGCCTGAAGCGTTCACTGGAAGGCTCACGCCAAAAGCCGCACTTGATGCGGCTGCGGCCGCGTACACCCGCACCGCCACCGAGCAAGGATTTATCGTAGCGCCGGTCACAACCGCTGCAAGCCGCCCGTGAAAAGCAAAACTTTTTTTCAGTTTATTGGGCCCTCGCTCGCGCTTATGCTGGTGCTGATGGCAGCACCCTTGGTGCTCACCGGCTACCTTTCGGTGCGCAACTGTTCGCTACAAATGGAGCTGGTCAAAGCGCAAGAGAGCACCCCCTTCGGCACCCACGAAATTTTCTCGCACCAAGCCAGACTAGGCGGTGACGGCAAGGCGCTGGAAAACTGCGGATTCGTCGGGCTTGACTACTACCGTAAGGTGCTTGGGATTACTGACAGCAGCGCAACCAAGCCCAGCACGCCCCAGCCCAAGAACGAGTTTTATGCAGCGCTGCAATTTACGCTGATCTATGTGTTCGTCACGCTGCCTTTCGTGCTCGGCATCGGCTTTTTACTCGCGCTGGGCGTGAACAACGTCACGCAAAAATTGAAAGGCATGTTCATCTCCGCGTCCCTTTTGCCGTTCATCATCACGCCGGTGGTGGCCGCACTTTCAATCAAATGGCTGTTTCGCGATAACGGCTTGGTGCCCTACTTATTGTCGCACGTGGGCATCCAGGTTTTCTGGATGGCCGAGGCTTGGTCGGCGCGCCTGCTCATCATCATCTACGGCATTTGGCATGTGGTGCCGTTTGCGTTCATCGTGCTCTATGCAGGCTTGCAATCGGTGCCGCAAGATTCGCTGGAGGCCGCCACCATTGACGGCGCTTCGCGCTGGCAAAAATTGCGTTATGTCACGCTGCCGCATCTCATGCCGCTGATTGTGTTTTTGTCGCTGATGCACCTGATGGATGCCTACCGCGTGTTTGAACCTGTGATGGTGCTCACGCAGGGCGCGTTCACGGCGAGCGTGCAGTACCTCACGTATTTCATTTTGCTGCAAGAGAACAACCCGTACAAAGCGAGTGCAGCGGCCGTACTTACACTCATCGGCATTCTGATTTTGCTCATTCCGTTGCTTGTTAAAACCTATCGTGAACAGCGCGGAGGTTTGTAAATTGAAACGTAAAAGCACCGCCTTGCAATGGACGATTTACGGTGGCCTCAGTCTGTGGCTTGTGGTCGCATCGCTGCCGATTGTGTGGACAGCAATCATTTCGTTCCGACAGTATGTGGATGCCTTCTCGTCGCCCGTGCAGTGGGTTGCGCCTTTCACGCTTGAAAACTACAGCGCATTGTGGATTGACCGCGCGTTCTACCGCAACTTTTTGAATACGGCACTGGTGACCGTGGGCACCGTCACCATCTCGCTCACCGTTGGCTGTCTAGCAGGGTACGCGCTATCCCGCTATCGCGGCGCGCTCGGATTCTGGTTGCTGTTTGTGGCGCTGGTGTTTCGTGCCATTCCGCATTCCAGCTTGCTGCCGTCGTTTTTCACCATGTTCGATGCGCTGGGCATTCGCAACACCTATTTCGCGCTGATTTTTGTGCTGGTGGCTATCAATCAGCCCTTCACTATCTGGATGTTGCGCTCGTTTTTTATCAACATTCCGAGCGAGCTAGACGAAGCTGCCATGGTCGACGGTTGCAGTCGCTTTCAGGCATTTCGTAACGTCATTATTCCGGTAATGTGGCCCGGTGTAGTGACCACGGGTTTGTTCAGTTTTCTGCTGGCCTACAACGATTTTCTGCTCAGTTCCGCACTCACCAACGCGGAGAAAATGACCATGCCTGCAGCGATTGCCAACGCCATCAGCGCCGAGAGCGAAGCGCTCTTGATGCAAGGCGTTGCGGGCGCGGTTAGCATCACCATTCCGCTCATCATCCTCATCGTGTTTTTTCAAAAGCAAATCGTCGGCGGCCTCACCCAGGGCGCTGTAAAAGGTTAGTGCAACTCAATATGCAAAACACCGTTATTGTCACTCCGACCGAGGCCGCGCGCCGTCACCTTAAACGCAAAGACTATGTGCCCTGCGTCGACGCTTTCATTGATTGCCGCCTGCCCGGTTCGATGCCGAAGGAAAACTATTCGATGATCGGGCCTGGCGTCACGCAGAACGCTTCGCAATTTATCAACCTGCAAGAGCCGCACGGCTTTAACATCGGTGCGGCCGGTATGTATCCGGGCGTCACCAACAATCTGCACCTTCACTTCACCAGCGAAACCTTTATCGTGCCCACCGGCGCCTACACCTTACGCTGGGGCGTCCGCGGCGATGAGGGTGCACTGCCGCTTGAGGCCGGCGATATCGCGGTGATGCCGACCTGGGTGTTTCGCGGCTTCAGCACGGCCAGTGCGCAGTTTGGTTTGCTGATGACGGTGCTGGGGGGGGACGACACCGGCGGCATTATCTGGAGCCCCGACGTGCTTCAGCGCGCGCGCGAAACGGGGCTCTGGTTAAGCAAAGACAATGAGGTGATCGACACGACCTTGACCGGTGTGGTGCCTGCCGCAGACGAGCTGTTGCCGCTGATGCCCGAGGCGGAAATAGCAGCGCTGAAACGCTGGAGCGTTGCGCAAATGCGGGCGCGCATTGTTACTAAATCCGAGCTCGATTTTCGCGCAGCAACGCTTGACACCGCCGCTGGGCATCACTGGAAAATCGCACCTGCTGTGGGCAGCGGCTTGTCGCAACATCGCAACCATAGTCCCCGCGTTTTAGAGCCGCAAAGCTTTTCAATAGAGTGGATCCAGATCGAATCCGGGCAAGGTTCTGCGCCATTTAGTATGACGGAAAAAATGGTACTGGTTAACCTGTCTCCTGCACTGGAAGTGGCGCTCAACACGGGCACCGACACCGTCGTTCAAACGCTGGGGTTTGAGGACATGATCTCGATCCCGGCACATGCGCTGCGCTCGTTCCGGTGCCCCACAGGAGCTCCCACTAGCGAGGCGGTAATGGTGATCGCGGGGGACCACGTGAAGCACCCGGCTTTTAGCCCAGCCGTCGTGTCCAAGGCCCGCGCCAACGACGTGACGCTCGATGCAGGGGGTAAGCTGGCCCGAGCCTCAATGTTGCCTCCCATGATGTTTGACACTCACGTTGGTCTCGCAGCAAACGCCTGACGTGCGCGAGCAGGCTTGTGCATTCGCTCACCTTTCTGCCCGGCACGCTACTCGATGCACAAAGTTTTTCCGTCGTTGCGTCGCTACTGAGCATGACGGTTCATTCGATGCGAACAAACATTTTGGGGGATTGCGCAACGTTCGGCGCGGAGATCACGCGGCAAGCCGATTCAGCGCTAGCGCCGCAGGTCTGGGTGGGGCATTCGCTGGGTGGAATCGTCGCCATCAATTTGGCCATCATCCGTCCCGAAAAATGCGCTGCTATCGTCTGCATTTCGTCAACTGCACGGGCCGATGCGCCCAGCAATCGCAACAAACGACTGGCCCAACTGCGTCGCGCGCAAGCGGCAGGCTCATGCGAACCGATCTCACTTGAAATGAAGCCGGTGTTTGGTCTCACCGCTGGAAGCCGCTTGGCTAAATCATTAGCCGCGCAAGCCGCGACCGTCGGGCTACCTCGTTTCGCCCACCAAACTCAGTATGCATTGACACGTCCCGATCACATCCGCAGTCACCTGACGATCACCTGCCCCATTCTCGCCATGGTCGGCAGCGACGACGACATTTGTCCGCCTGAATTGAGCGACGAAATCGTAGCCCTCGGCGCGTTTTCAGAGCACGCGCACTGTGTGCGAATTGCCGGTGCGGGACACCTCGCGCCGATGACTCACCCACAGGAAATTGCGGCCCACATCACGAAATTTCTCGCCACCGTTCAATCGGTCAACGCACCCACTTCTTAGTCAACACTTTGCCCAATGAAAACATCAACTGACCGCATCCTCACCACTCACGTCGGCTCACTGCCTCGCTCGCAGCCTGTTGTTGACTTAATTTTTGCGCAGGAAAAAGGTGACTCTATCGATCTGCCCGCATTTAACGCTACGATGTTGGACGCGGTAGATGCGGTGGTGAAACGACAGGTTGACGCGGGCATTGACATCGTTTCTGACGGCGAGATGAGCAAAATCAGCTACGCCACTTACATCAAAGACCGCTTCACTGGATTTGACGGCGACAGCCTGCGCCGCACCCCGTCGGATTTGCTAGATTTTCCGAGTTTTATGAAGCGGCTGTCCGGTGGTGGTGGCACGCCCACCTATCGACGGCCATGTTGCGTCGGCCCGATTAAGGTCAAGACATTGCAGCCATTGGCCGACGATATTGCCCACGTAAAAGCAGCCGCTGCCAAGCACGGAGCGGCGGAGGTGTTCATGAATTCCGCCTCGCCCGGCGTGATTTCTTTGTTTCAGCCGAATCAGCATTACGTTGATGATGATGCGTACCTCGAAGCGTTGGCGCAAGCGATGGCGCACGAGTACAAGGCCATTGTCGATGCCGGTTTGCTGTTGCAACTTGATTCACCCGACCTCGGGCTCGGTCGCCACATGATGTATCGCGAGCTGGACGAGGCAGCTTATTTCAAGCGCATTGAGCAACACGTTGAAGCGCTCAATGCGTCACTCGTCGGCATTCCCGCAGATCGTATTCGCATGCATGTGTGTTGGGGCAACTACGAAGGGCCGCACCACAAAGATGTGGGGTTGGAGAAAATTCTGCCCATCGTGATGAAAGCCAAGCCGCAGGCGCTGTTGTTCGAGACGAGCAACCCGCGTCATGCCCACGAATGGGCAGTGATTCGCGACATGAAAAGCATCATCCCGGACGACAAAATCTTGATCCCCGGCGTGCTCGACTCCACCACCAATTTCATCGAGCATCCGCAGCTCGTCGCGCAGCGATTGGGCAACTTCGTTGACACCGTAGGGCGCGAGCGCGTGATTGCGGGGACCGATTGCGGTTTTGGCACCTTTGCGGGCTTTGGCGTGGTCGATGCCGAAATTGTTTACGCCAAATTCGAAGCGATGGCGGAAGGCGCGCGCATCGCCACCGAAAAGTACTGGCTGTAATCGATTGCTCGATGTTTCTTTCTAATCACTATTCGGCCAGACGACGGTAATTTGCGCTCAGATAGTGCACTCGGTTTACCTGTAGCAGCGGCGAAAGCCGCTAAGCGTTAGCGCCAAGCGCCCGCAATCGCGGCTTGCGCCGCCCTTACGAACCGTTCGTCACTGATACTGATCTGGCCGGTTAGGCTCGGGTAACTACCGGTCGTGCCCTTTGTTGACCGCCGCACATCACTGGTAAATGCGTCGCGTAAAGGGCGCTATGTTCGGTAACGCACAGAAAACGCCTTGCCGTGCCATTATGCTCAACCGATTAAGAATGCTATTTCAAGCTGCGCATCATTAGCTCGCTCAATTTCATCAAGCGCTTTGAAAATCCTTACGAACCCGTGCGCGATTGCACTTTCGGTTGACAGCTTGCATGGGGTGATAACGAATCAACCTTTGGACACAAAGGGTCGTATCAGTGCACCGGCGATATCGACCTGATCAGTGTGAAGTTCAAGCAAAACTACTTGGGACACACCGTCGTATGAGTGGAACGCACGTTGTTGCGCGCGCCTCATGTGTCACCGAACTGTTTAAAAATTACTTCCCGCGTTGCTCAAAAAATATCTCCCTTTTTCCATGACACAGTCCACCGCACTGGTGACGGCAGAACAGTGCCCGCCAGGTCTCTGGAAAACGCCGCAGGAGTTGGCGGCCGTTGCCGATGTGCAGTTGAATTTGGACGCACCGATTACGGCGCAACAGGCCCAACAGGCGAATTCGATCCTCACTCAGGCCGAGCAAACGCAGTTGCACGTGCGCGTCATCGCGTTAGAGAATTTGGTGATTGCGCTGTTGGCGTCGGCCACTGAGCATCAGCTCAGTTGCGCTCGTGAAATGGCCGCCTACATTTTGCCGCGCCCCGGCTACACGCCGCATCGTCTGACCATCCACGCGGCGGCGCGGATGATCAGTCTCATTGATGGAGCCGGGCATCTTCGCGAAATGTCTGCCTTATGGCAGAGCGATGACGGCATGCAAGTCGACCCGAAAAAAGCAGAGGATCACTCGTGAATACGAAGCTCGTCAGCGCCATTGAAGCCGCGACCCGTTCGCGGCTGGTCGTGGTGACAGAGGGGACGCTACTGCTGGAGGTGGCCCGGTTGCTTTCCAATACGCAGATCAGTCTCATCGTCGTTTGCGATGCGGTCGGGGCGATGGTCGGCGTCATCACCAAGACGGACATCGTCCGGCGGGTCGGGCATTGCCTGGGCGCCGCCTGCACCGCAACGGCCGCCGAGATCATGACGAAGGATGTGACGTTCTGCGGTGTTACCGATTGCCTGCCCGATGTTCTGTCAATGATGCAGGTTCGCGGCTTCGTACACGTTCCGGTCGTCGACGCCGAGCGCAAACCATCCGGTGTGGTGAACGCAAGAGACGCGCTGCGCGAGCTGTGGGCTGAAGGCCAGTACGAAGAGGCTCTATTGCGCGACTACGTGATGGGCGTCGGCTATCGCTGACCGACGATGAAGCCATCCATCTATTCAGATTACCGGCGCCTCTCTCTGAAGGGGTCGACAGTCAGGCGCACCAATTGCCCCGGTGTTCCAAAGCGGAGTTTGCGCACTGATGTCTATCGTTTCCTCGGCGGGCATTCAGCATGCATTGCTGGCAATACTTCCCTCAACTCTGCCGTGCTGCTCGTGCGGCGCCGCACCCTGACACATGCCCGCTGCGGCGACTTCGGACGCAAATCCAAGTATCAGCGACACACCCCCGAATTCGCGGATGCATGACCCGCTGGCCGCCAAGCTGAGCGCTGCCGACGACCGTGTCGTGCTGACGAACTAATTGCCACCGCAAGCCGGCGTCATGCCGAAGGTCCGATTCGGTCGCCATTGGGTCAACGTCCTCTGGGCCTTGCCGCTGATCTTCGTATAACTTGTAATCGGGGTGGCCGCGTCACGAGCGTTGCGGCAGGCCCCGGTCGTGCAGGAATTCGAGCTGCGCTATCCCGGCATCCCCGCCTCGGCGCGGCCCGTCACGACCGGGTTCCCGGGGTGGTTGAGACTGCTGC
>ENA-OFCX01000630-OFCX01000630.1-metagenomes-genome-assembly--contig:-NODE-630-length-17285-cov-4.157806_pt1 | contig 17285 bp, 19 predicted proteins | sample MGYA00153384_OFCX01 | MGnify analysis MGYA00153384
TGTAGTGGAAACTGCTATAATTGATCACTTACAGCAATTTTTGTTAGAATTTGGAAAAGGTTTTGCTTATGTAGCTCGACAACAACATATCGCAACAGACACATCAGATTTCTATATCGATTTAGTGTTTTACAATTATATCTTAAAATGTTTTGTATTAATCGACCTTAAAACTGGTAACCTCAATCATCAGGATGTTGGGCAAATAGATATGTATGTGCGTATGTACGATGATTTAAAACGTGGAATTGAAGATAATTCTACCGTTGGTATTTTGCTATGCAGCGAAAAAGATGAAACTATTGTTAAATATTCAATTTTAAATGATAAAAATAAACTCTTTGCTAGCAATTATTTACTTTATCTACCAAAAGAAGAAACACTTAAACGCCTGATTGACCAAGACCGAATAAATTTCGAATTAGATCATAAAGAGCAATAATAAATGTCATATCATCCTGTTAAAATGATTAATTTTTAAATCTAATCAGCCTGTAGATTTTAAATTAATTAACTTCTTTAAAAGATTACTCTTTTATCACCATCGTCAATTCTTCTAAAAATTTATACTCACCTTTTTTATAAATTTCTTTATTGCTTAAAATTACTTCGTACGTGTAGATTCCTTTTTGTAAATCAAATAAACATTCTTTACCTTCTTTAGGGATTACCAATTCTCTTTTTATTTGATTATCATTTTTATCTGTGCCAATAATAATAAAAGTGATTTTTTCTAGCAATTGGTTTTTGACACAAACCGTTGGAATAGGTTTCGAATCATCTGTTTTGGTAAGAGAAGTAGGTTTTGCTGCTTTAAAAATAGCGATACCATTTAGTAAAACCTCGCCACCTTTTATTACTTTTTCGAAATTGCTTTGCGCAATGGTTGCAGATGATAGCATCATCATAAACGATAATAGTTTAAATTTCATGATGATTGTTTAAAATGAATTAACTAATTATCTGATTTGATCAGTTTAATTTCCTGATTTTTCAAAGAAAAATAGGTAATTGGGGTTACAATGAAAAGAAATATGCTCGGTAGAACTAATAATTTTAAATAATTTATGTTACCAGATTCTATAATTTGAGTTTGCTCAATTCCAAATAAGGAATTTTTATCACCGTTATAATTTAAAAAGGCATGAATTATTGCTATAAAAGCTATATTTTCCAGCCTCAATAGTAAAAATTGAAAAATTATTCCAATAATCATTGCCATAAATATTTGATTAAAGACACCGAATAAAGCCACATCACCAGGGCTATTGAGGTTGATTATATGAAATAGACCAAAGCTTACAGATGTAAATATGAATTGTTTGAAAGCATTGTTTTGCTTATTGCTAAAAATTTTAAATGAATACGAAAATATTAATACTCGAAACATGAGCTCTTCCAACATTCCAACTGATAAATTTCTAAAAATAAATATGGAGTGTAAAGTGTTTGTGCCCTCTAATTTTAATTCTGAAAAGGTTTTTAAAGTATTTGATAAAGAAAAATATATTATCGGAATTACAATTAAAATACAAATAATCCAATTTTTAAATAAATAGCTTGTTTGAATTGTTTTTTCTTTCAGAATTAGCCAAATAACTAAAATCATAAAAATAACTCTGCAGATGCCACCCAATAGAAAATATACTGCATCTTTATTTATGAAATTATTGTAAAATACTGATGTCAATATTAAACTATATAAAAAAAATGAACCAATAATAAAAAGTAATTTGATAATATATTTTTTCTTCATCTAAATAATTTTTTAAATTCTTAACCCCATCCGAAACCACCAGTAAAAGTGCAATTACTAAATGTTATACATCCAGATCTCCTACAAGAGTGACCATAGAAATCATTTCCTTCTATAGTATATCCAAGGTCACAAGTAATTCCAAAACCCAGAGTAAGTTTTCCATTTGGTTGATCTGCCAAAAGTGTATTAATGTACTTAAATTTTGTACTTTTTATGGGCGAATTTTTATCGATTACTCCTGTCGAAGTTCTCACTTTAACTAAAACTGATGTGTAAATTCCATCATTCGCAGTTCTGTCATACCCTTTTCCATCATCTGTATAACCGTACCCTCCAATTGAGTATTGAGTTTGGAGTTTATATACATTGTCGTAATTTACAATTTTTACACACATCGCAGACTTTCCTTCTGAATTAGGAATTTCCATGTAATCCCTTAAATAAATAACACACCCTTCCTCAAACCCTTGAGCCATTGCTCCTGATACCATAAATACTGCGGTCAATAGACCTAAAATTAATTTTTTCATTTTTTTTAAATTGTTAAGTGAATAATAAAACATTTGTTATAAGCTTTTTTCCGGATTTTGCTTAAGCAAAGATTTCACTTATTCATTTACCATTTTGGAAATAATCTTTCCATTTTGGTAATTTTCTTTCCAAATTATTCCATTTCTTTTCTTTTTTCCGCTTAAAGTTTTATTTTGTGTAATTCACCAATTAATCTGGCTGTAATTTGAGATTGTTCACTAAAAGATTTTGCAAGATCACCTACGTTGTTAATGTAGTTATTAATCTCCTCAAAATTCTTGTCGTCAAAATTTGCAGGTCTAATATTTTCGGCCGAACTTGTTTGAATAGGATAATTATTATTTGATAAATGGCTTTTTAATTCATCTAAATTTTTAATGTTTATGAATAAACTAACCTCCATTCCAAACACTTTCGCTATCTGCTCAATTCTTTCAACGTCAACTTTTACCTTGTCGTTTTCTAAATTGTTATAGCTTCTGACTTCCATTGCCAACTTTTTAGCCATTTGCTTTTGGTTGAAATCGTTGAACTGGCGTAAAAAACGCAGTTTTTCTCCTGTTTTCATGGAATACATTCGTTGGTAGATGTACAAACCATAAATCTAAAGCAAACATTTAAGAATAAAAAATAAAATTTCAAAAAATAAAAATACGAACAGGCTTTTTTAAGGCTATACCATTTTTATCAAAAAAGAAAAAATAGTTTCGGGGTGAAACAAAATAAAACATAATTCAATTTTAAATTAACAGTAAAAAAAAAATTTACCATTTCTTATTCATATCTCAAAGCCTCTACCGGATCTAATCTACTGGCTTTTATTGCTGGATAAAGCCCTGATGCTAAACCCACTAGAACGCAGATTACAATACCACCCGACATCCAAAGCCAAGGAATAATAAAACCACCACCCACTACCATGGATAATAAATTTCCAATAATTATCCCTAATATAATACCTGCAATTCCACCTATCTGGCAAATTACTAACGCTTCAATTAAAAATTGTCGTCTAATTACTTTTGGTGTTGCGCCTATTGCTTTTCTTATTCCAATTTCACGGGTACGTTCGGTTACAGAAACTAACATAATATTCATTAATCCAATGGCTGCTCCAAGCAATGTTATAATACCTATTATAGTTGCTGCTAAAGTTATAAAAGATAAATTTTCGATCAATGAATTTGCCAAACTATCACTTTTTGTCGACTCGAAATTGTTTTCTTGCTTGGCACTCAATTTCCTGATATTTCTAAATAATCCAGTTGCTTCACCTAATGCGGCATCCATTTTTTCGATGCTGGTAACCAAAACTGTAATATTAAATGAAGTTGTAGGTGAACTTAATTTCTTTCCTTTTAAAGTAGAAACAATACAGACCTTATCGCCGCCAAATCCAAAACTTGAACCTTTTTCTTCCAATAACCCAATTACCAGAAATTTCTCGCTTCCAATAGATACCAATTTGTTAATCGGATCTGTTTCTTTAAATAGTTTATCTTTTATTTCTTTTCCTATAATGGTAACATTACTACCATATTCTAATTCGGTATTCGAAAAATTTCGCCCACTTTGTAATTTATATCCGGAACTTTGTAAATAATTTTCATCTCCGGCACTAATTGTAATATTCGGATTCGTTTTCTCACTTTGATATTTTACTGTAGAAGCAAAACTTACATTCGTAGAAACTGAAATAGTTGCTGGAAATTCGAAGGATTCTTTAAATGCCATAGCTTCCTCATATTTTATTGGAGAATATCTTTTTGGCCGAGTTCCACTGCTACCAATTCGTATTCCACCTGCACCACGATTTTTGATTGTAAAAGAATTGGAGCCCATACTGCTAAAACTTTCAGTAATTGATTTTTTGATGCCATCAATTGATGTTAAAATCCCTACCAAAGCCATAATACCAATTGCTATAATTAGTGATGTAAGCACAGTTCGCAATAAATTTCCTTTAATGGATTGAAGAGCAAGTTTTATGTTTTCCTGGTAGGTCATTAATTTTAGTTTGGCAGATTGTTCAAAAATAAAAAAGCCCTGCGCATTAGCGTAGGGCTCACAAAATTATTACATCATTTCTTTAAACCGCAAATGAAGTACCGCAGCCGCAAGTAGAACTAGCATTTGGATTCGAAAAAGTAAATCCTCTGGCATTTAAGCCGTCTTGAAAATCCACTTGCATACCGATAAGATATAAGCCATGCGATTTATTCATAAAAACTTTTACGCCTTCTATTTCAAACTCCTGATCATTATCTTTTTTCTTATCAAAACCTAAAACATAACTCATTCCAGAACATCCTCCACCTTCTACTCCAACTCGTAATCCATATTCAGCACTTAATTCTTTTGATGAAATGATGCTTCTTACTTCACGCAAAGCGCCTTCTGTCAGCGTTAGTGGAGTAAAGTTTATTGTTTCTTCTGCTTTCGTAGTATTTATTTGTGTCTCCATTATTAATACAAAATTGATATGCAAATATAAGGTAAAATATAGATTTTTGTTTTTGTTGCCTTATGCAACTTTATACATGGAAACCTCAACAATTATTTTCAACATTTTGATGATTACAATTCCTTCAGTAATTGTTTTTATTGCTGCATATTTTACGCTGACTTCTTTTTTAGATACCGAACGGGAGAAAAAACGGATTGATTTGCAATTGCAGAATCGCCAAACCTCATTACCATTAAGGCTTCAGGCTTATGAGCGTTTTGTTATTTTTCTAGAAAGATTAAGTCCGGTAAATTTAGTTTATCGGGTACACGAAACCGGAATGACTGCACGTGAATTTCAAACGGAATTACTTCAAACCATACGGTCAGAATTTGAACATAATACATCTCAGCAATTATATATTTCTATTGTAGCTTGGCAGAATATTCATAAATTAAAAGAGGAAACTACCAGAATGGTTAATAATGCAGCAAATGGTTTACCTCAGCATGCTTTAGGAATGGATCTAGCAAAAATCATTATGGAACATATGAGCAGAATAGAATCTGATCCCTATCAAAACATGTTATTTTTGTTAAAAACTGAAGCTGCCGAATTATTTTAAAACAAATGAGTTTCTCAAAATTTAAAATACATTGACAAAATGAAGGCTTAGGGATAGAAGCGGCATCCTTTTTTGCCTTTAAAAAACAATTAAATAAAAAAAGATAAAGCGAATAGCCCGACCCGTTTTTCAGGGTAAGCCCAAAATAATAATTAACATAATATAAATCAAATGGTTATAAAATTTAATTTTTAAGATTTTACAAAAAATTAATCAAACAAAACGAAGAAATAATGTAAAAATTAATCTCTTTGAAAATTATAAATCATAATACATTTTGCATTAATAAAAGCTATGGAAAAAAAGAAATTTGTAAATGCTTCTGGAATTGAAATTGAAGAAATTTACACCAGGAATAATTCAGAGAATTCTGTAGCGGGTGAATTTCCATACACTCGAGGTATTCAAAAAGATATGTACAGAGGTCGGATATGGACCATGAGGCAATATGCAGGTTTTTCAACGGCTGCAGAATCCAATAAAAGATACCATTATTTGCTTAAACAAGGTACTATGGGCCTTTCTGTAGCATTTGATTTACCAACGCAAATTGGATATGATTCAGATCATGAGTTTGCTGAAGGTGAAGTTGGTAAAGTGGGAGTAGCAATTGATTCATTGAAAGATATCGAAGAATTATTTGACGGAATAAAACTTCAAGACATTACTACCAGCATGACAATCAATGCAACTGCTTCTATTTTATTAGCTATGTATATTGCATTGGCAAAAAAACAAGGAGCTGATTTGTCTAAAATTTCAGGGACTATCCAAAACGATATTTTAAAAGAATATGCAGCTCGCGGCACTTACATTTATCCACCTGTTCAATCCATGAGATTGATTACAGACATTTTTGAATATTGCAGTACCGATTTGCCTAAATGGAACACAATTTCAATTTCTGGTTATCACATTCGAGAAGCAGGTAGCACAGCAGTGCAAGAGTTAGCCTTTACCTTAGCAAACGGAAAAGCATATTTAAAAGCAGCTTTAGCAAAAAATTTAGATATTGATATTTTCGCTAAGCGACTTTCTTTTTTCTTTAACTGTCATAACGATTTTTTTGAGGAAATAGCAAAGTTCAGAGCCGCAAGAAGAATGTGGGCACACATAACCACTGAAATGGGTGCAAAAGATCCAAGAGCTACTCAACTAAGATTTCATACCCAAACCGGAGGCTCAACTCTTACAGCACAACAGCCTAATAACAATATTATTAGAGTTTCTATGCAAGCGCTGGCCGCAGTTTTAGGTGGAACACAATCATTGCATACGAATGGATTTGATGAAGCACTTTCGTTACCAACAGAGGAAGCTGCTCAAATAGCTTTACGTACTCAACAATTGATCGCATTTGAAAGTGGAGTAACTTCAACAGTTGATCCACTTGGTGGTTCATTTTTTGTTGAATCATTAACCGACCAGATTGAAAAAGCTGCACAGATTTATATAGATAAAATTGATGCCATGGGCGGAGCAGTAGTTGCAGTTGAAAACGGCTATATTCAACAACAAATAGCAGATTCCGCTTATCAATATCAATTAGAAATAGAAGCAAAAACACGAATTATTGTGGGTGTTAATAAATACGAAAGAGAAGAAAAAGCACCAATCAATGTATTTAGGGTTGATGATTCCATTCGGCAAATTCAAATAGATAAATTAGTTAAATTAAAAGCTGAGCGAAACAATGAAGCTGTAAATATTGCCCTAAAACAAATAAATGAATTTGCTAAAAATGGTCAGAATTTGATGCCAGCAATTGTTTCAGCTGTTGAATTATATGCAACTTTAGGTGAAATTGCCGACGAACTTCGAGCAGTTTTTGGAGAATATTAAAGATGCCACGAATGCACGAATATTTTTAATTTCCTTTCCCAATTCAAACAATATTATTTTTTATTCGTGCATTCGTGGCATCTTTTGGCTCTTATTTTCTTAGAAATTTGCAATTCATTGTCGTTTAGTTAAGGATTAAATTCGTTTATAGAGCTGACAGTTTTTAGAGATTATTTTGATTTTTGTACAAAAAACTTTATCAAGTTTACTCAGCTTATTATCAGCTAATAAAATCAAAGGATGATAAAAATAGTTATTTTTTTAATAAACATTATTTACATAAAGAAGAATACTGGTTTATTAGAATGTTATAAGGTAACAGACAAAATTCAACGTCTAATTGCCTACTCAATTTTCGTTTCTCGGGACCTTTCGGAAATTGTTTTAACTTTTCTTTTCTCATCTGTTCAAATCTGCCATATTCGTTATCCAGTTTTTTATGATTATAATTATACTCTAAGATCTCTTCTCTTTTTTCTATATATGCTAAAAATTCTGGACAATCACTTCCAACTTCTTCAAAAGCTTTCATAAATTTATTATCCATGCTGACTGCATTAAAGTTGAAGCGATTTATATCAAATGGTATGTATGCAAACTCATCATTTGGTTTTTTAATGTATACTAATACATAATATAATTCACATCCAGAAGAACACTCTAAGACTTCCATACCATAAAGATTAATTTTGCCTTCCTGAATTAGTGGAATCATTACAGTACGTTCGAGATCTACCACTTCTGCATTTCGATTTATCGTTTTAAGTTTTAACTTTTCATATTTGATTGTATTGTTATTTCCAATAAATTTTATGGCTTTTATATCAGCTATATCTAGATTCTCTACTTCGCCATTTATCTCTCTTTTGAATTTAAATTTAGTTGATGTAAGCCTAAGTTGTTCTTCTATTGATCTAAACTCGAAACCAGTTCGAAGCTCAAGGGCTTTAGGCGCAGTAAAATCTTTTGTGTACCCAGAAATAGTGTCACCGTTGTTTAAAATTATTTCTGATGGAAGGAATTGTTGACCAAATATAGAAACATCAACTATCTGAGCATTATTTGTTTGATAAACAAATAGTAAAATTAAAATTGGAATTATTTTTTTTATAGTCATACTTTTTTAAAATCTAATTACCTGAATATTTTTAAAATTTAAGCCCGAAGTTAAAACTTTATACTAAATGTATTTTTATTTTACAATAAATTAAAAAAAGAGCTTAATAATAAAATTTACACATAAGGTTTGTTTTAAAAAAGTTAGCCAAGAGCAATTTTCTGCCCTTCAGGATTTGCGATCCCGAAGCTTTATCGTAGGATTTGCAATCCGACTAAAGTTCATTCTCTGATCAAAATTTAATTGATGTAACTCAATACATTTTTTATTCGTGCATTCGTGGCATCTTTCCGAAGCTTTATTGTAGGATTTGCAATCCATCTAAAGTTCATTCTCTGATCAAAATTTAATTGATATAACTCAATACATTTTTTATTCGTGCATTCGTGGCATCTTCCATTTAACGTGGCATTATTTATTATTTTCTTAATACTTTTCCATTCATTAAATTCTATTTTTGCCAAATGAATTTTAACATAAAGAGTCATTTAATAGTATTGATTCTTCTCCTCTCGCTGGTTTCATGTTCCAGAAACTATACATTAACAAGCAATGAAAAAAAGATTTACAAAATGGATTCGGCTTATTCGCCAGATTCCAAAGTAGTTTCAATCATTGCTCCTTATAAAATTAAAATTGATGCTCAGATGAACGAAATTATTGGTTTTTCTGAAACAGAAATGCAAAAGGCAGAGCCAGAAAGTAAATTAGGAAACTTCGTAGCCGATGCTACATTGGTAGAAATAAAATTATCTGAACCGCAGGTTGATTTTAGCTTTTATAATAATGGAGGATTAAGAAGTTCATTACCAAAAGGAAACATTACCGTGGGAAGTGTATTTGAATTAATGCCATTTGAGAACGAATTAGTATTGTTGGAAATTAAATCTGACAGTATTATTAGTTTGGTAAATTATTTAATAAAAAGAAATGGAGCACCAGTAGGCGGCATTAGATTAAAAGCAAATGCTGGAATTGCACAAGAAATTCTAATAAATGATAAACCATTTGATAAAAGCCGTAATTATTTTGTGCTTACATCGGATTTTTTAGCTGGCGGTGGCGATAATTATATTTTTTTCGCAAATCCAGTTTCCCGCAAAAATTTGAATCTTAAATTGAGAGATGTGTTAATCGCACACATTCGCTCTCAAACAAAATCTTCTAAAAAATTAAATCCAATTCTCGATGGTCGTATCAAAATCACAAAATAGACGCGAATTTTTACGCATCACAGGTAGTGCAACAGCATTATTGGCATTAGGGATCAATCCGTTTGATCTTTCAGCAAAAGAAAGAGTAGTAAAAATAACAATACTGAGTACAAATGATGTGCATAGTAGAATAGAACCTTTTCCGATGGATGGAAGCAGAAATCAAGGAATGGGTGGAGCAGCCAGACGGGCAAAAATGATTAGTAGAATAAGATCGGAAGAAGAAAATGTTTTATTATTTGATGCAGGAGACGTTTTTCAAGGTACACCGTATTTTAATTTTTTCAATGGAGAATTAGAATTTAAATTGATGTCGGAAATGGGATATGATGCCGGAACAATCGGAAACCATGATTTTGACAATGGAATCCAAGGATTTTATGATCAACTACCCAATGCAAATTTTCCAATTTTAATGTCAAACTATGATTTGACGAATACACAGCTAAAAAACAAAGTTCAGCCGTATAAAATTTTCAATAAAAAAGGAATTAAGATCGGAGTTTTCGGAATAGGAATTCAATTAGATGGTCTGGTTCCAAAAGCACTTTATGGCGAAACTGTTTATCTTGACCCAATAGAAAAAGCAAATGCTACCGCTTTATTGTTAAAGAAAGAAATGGATTGTGATTTGGTAATTTGTCTTTCTCACCTAGGTTATAAATACAATGACCGAAAAGTTTCCGATCAGGTTCTTGCCAAAAATTCTTCTCATATTGATTTAATAATTGGAGGTCATACCCATACATTTTTAAATGAGCCAGAGAAAATTTCAAATAAGGAAGGCAAAGAAGTTAATGTATCACAAGTAGGTTGGGCTGGTATCAATCTGGGGCGTATTGATTACTATTTTGAGGCCGGAAAAAAGAATAAAACAGCCAATGGAACATCACTTCTGATTGATGAATTTTCTTCAAAAAGTTGATTTAATTACAAATGTAATTTTCATCATAATTGCAACCATTTTGTATAAATAAAGTTCAACTTTTTTTTTTAAAATAGTTTTTAATTTTCTTTTTAAATTCTAATTTCAACAATTGAAGAAGCAATATTAAGTGTGCTTAAAAACGTCGATTTAACCACGTTGAACGCGTTTTTATTTTAATACACACGTTTGTAATGATTTTTTAATAGGTAAATATTGAATTTAAAGCACCTTAAAATTACGAACAGTTTTAAAAAAATAGGTATCTGTTTTTTTGAAGTTTTTGCAAAAAAAAATTCATAATAATCATTAAGAAAAATTCTTTTTTCTAATTTTTTTTATTGTATTCTTGATGCTACTTCTACTATTAACGCTGACTTATACTCAGCCATTGAAAAACAATTTATTACGATTAAAAAATGGAAAAAACTTGCAAATCAGTATGGGAAAATTGTCTTCGGATAATAAAAGACAATGTATCAGCTCAAAGTTTTAAAACGTGGTTTGAGCCCATTGCTGCTTTCAAGCTCGAAGAAAGTATTTTAACGATTCAAGTTCCAAGCTTGTTTTTTTATGAGTGGTTAGAAGAACACTATGTAGGGTTGCTTCGTAAAACTATCAAACACGAATTAGGGACTGAAGGTAGACTGGAGTACAATATTGTAATGGAGAAAACTCCAAATTCAAAAAATTCTTTTACCATAAATATTCCTACCTCAGGAAACGGAGAGCTTAAAAATCAAACTATCCCAATTCCAGTTAATCTTAATTCATCCATAAAAAATCCATTTATAATTCCTGGATTAAAGAAAATAAGCATTGATTCTCAAATTAATCCAAATTACTGCTTCGAAAATTTTGTTGAAGGTGACTGTAATCGCTTAGCCCGTTCTGCTGGTTTCGCAGTTGCTAACAAACCTGGAGGAACTTCATTCAATCCATTAATGATTTATGGAGGCGTTGGATTAGGAAAAACACATTTAAGCCAAGCAATCGGAGCAGCTATCAAAGGTAAGTTTCCTGATAAAATGGTTTTATATGTTTCTTCTGAAAAGTTTAGCCAACAATTTGTTGACTCTATTAAAAATAATTCTGTTAATGATTTTGTAAATTTTTATCAGATCATTGATGTGTTAATCATGGACGATGTTCAGTTTTTTGCCAATAAAGAAAAAACACAAGATATATTTTTCCAAATATTTAATCACTTACACCAATCTGGCAAACAAATTATTTTAACATCTGATAAAGCACCAAAAGATTTAGTTGGTTTGGAAGATCGTCTATTGTCCAGATTTAAATGGGGGCTTTCTGCAGATGTTCAGGTGCCCGATTTAGAAACCAGAATTGCTATTTTGCAAAAAAAGATGCATTCGGACGGTATTGAATTGCCAGAAGATGTGGTTGAATATGTCGCACATAATATCGATTCCAATGTAAGAGAGCTAGAAGGTGCATTAATTTCTTTGCTCGCTCATGCTTCGTTAAATAAAAAGGAAATTGATTTAGATTCGGCTAAACAGATGCTGGTAAATTTTGTAAAAAATTCAGCCAGAGAAATTTCAATTGAATATATCCAGAAATTAGTTTGTGAGTATTTTGAAGTACCGGTTGACATGGTAAAATCATCAACCAGAAAAAGAGAAATTGTACAAGCACGTCAAATTTCAATGTATTTAGCTAAAAGCCACACAAAATCTTCGTTAAAAACCATAGGATCTCATTTTGGAGGTCGCGATCATTCAACTGTAATTTATGCCTGTCAAACAGTGGATGATCTGATAGAAACTGATAAAAAGTTCAGAAATTATGTTTCCGATATTCAGAAAAAACTAAAAATGAGTTAAGAATTTGTCTTTTTTACTAAAGCCTGCTTGGAGACAAGCAGGTTTTTTTATTTTTATGGATGAAAATAATTCTGTTAATGTTGATTTCTTTACATGTTAATGCAATATCTATTGCTCAATCTCAAAAAGAAGTACTTAAGTCAACAATAAAAACTTTTTTTAGCGGAATGAAAAATTCGGATACTGCATTAATAAAATACATTATATAATAAAGTAAGACTTCTTACTGTTACAGAAAGTGGAAAATTGAAAGAAGAAAAAATCTCAGAAATTTTATCACTCATTTCAAGTGCTCCAATCAATTCTTAAGACGAACGTATCGAATTTTCCATGGTAGAAATAAGTGGAAATCTGACAATTATAAATACGCCTTATTCATTTTATTAAAACAGTGAAATTTCTCATAAAGGATTAAACTCTTTCCAGCTTATTAAATTAAACAATACATGGAAGATATTTTCCATAACGGATAGCAAAATAAAAAAATCTAGAAATTAAATCTCAGGTTTATTTATTTCAATTAAATGAAACAAAGAATTGTAGTTTTTTTGTTGATTTATGGTAAAGTGTTTACCAACTGCCGCTTGAGCCACCTCCACCGAAACTTCCACCTCCAAATCCTCCAAAACCGCCTCCTCCGCTTCCGCCTCCGGAAAATCCACCATACGAACCTCTATGCGATCCTCCTCCCATATTCATTAGCATCCACCAAGGTAACCCTCCGCTACCAACAACCCGGTTTCCACCACCATTATTTTTACTAATAAAAATAAATATGATTATCAGAATTACTACAACAATAAATCCTAATGGGCTTCCTTCTTTTGTTTTCCTGGGTTCAGCGTCATATTCGCCTTTTGTTAATTTAATTAAACTGGTAGTTCCAACATCAATCCCTTCATAATAATCTCCTTGTTTGAAAGCAGGTTTAATATCATTTTCAATAATACGTTTACTCAAAGCATCAGGTACAACTCCTTCTAGTCCATATCCAACTTCAATCCGTATTTTTCGATCTTCTTTTGCTATTAAAAATAAAATTCCATTATCTTTTTGTTTTTGACCAATACCCCAACTTTCAGCTAGTCGGTTTGCATAATCTGCAATATCATATCCGTCCAGGTTCTTTATTATAACTACTGATATCTGGTTTGAAGTCGAATCATTAAAAGCAACTAATTTCTGTTCAAGAATCCTAATTTGATCCGCTGAAAGTGTATTAGTAAAGTCACTTACTAAAGTTGTAGGCTTTGATGGGAAATTTTGCGACCAAACTTTTGCCGAAAATAAATTCAAAAAAAGTAATAATGTCAGAAATATATTTCTCATTCGAAAAAAGCTACATCATCAGAAAGTTCATTCTTATCTCCTTCAGTAAAAGGAAATTCTTTTTTTAGAATTGTTCCTACTGATTCAATTCCAGCAATTAAGCCTTCTGAAATTTTATTCTGTTTGAAAAAAGAAAGCATTAAATCTTTGGTGGAATCCCAAAAATCTAATGGGACTACCGCATTTATTCCAGAATCACCAATTATAGCAAACTTATGATCCTCTGAGGCTAAATAAATTAACACACCATTTCTTAATATAGTTTCATGCATTTTTAATTCTTTAAAAAAATGTGCTGCTCTATCCAATACATCTTCATTACAATGTTTTTGAACACAGATTTTTATTTCGCCGGAAGTGATATTTTCAGCCGCTTTCACTGCTTTTTTAACAGCTTCCCATTCAGATTCTGAAAGTTTGTTTGATGGCATCAAAACTGTACAGTTGGTACTTTTTCTGCTCCTTTTTCTGCTTCGAAGTATCCTTTCTTCTGAAATCCAAACATACCTGATGTTAAATTATTTGGGAATGTTCTAATTTTAGTATTGTATTCTTTAGTTACCTCATTAAATTTATTTCGTTCTACGCTTATTCTGTTTTCAGTTCCTTCCAATTGTGCTTGTAATTCTAAAAAGTTCTGATTTGCCTTTAAATTAGGATAACTTTCTACTACAGCTAACAAACGCGACAAACTAGAAGTTACTCCACTTTGTGCTTCTTGATATTTAGCGATAGATTCTGGGGTCAAATTTTTTGGATCAACAGTTACAGAAGTTGCTTTTGATCTTGCTTCAATTACAGCAGTTAAGGTACTTTTTTCAAATTCAGCATATCCTTTTACTGTATTTACTAGATTTGGAATTAAATCAGATCTACGTTGATAAACATTTTCAACCTGAGCCCATTGCGAGCTTACTTGCTCATCTAATGAAACCATTGAATTGTAACCGCAAGAACTTAATAAGGTTGATAAAGTTCCAATAACTAATAATCTGGCAATTGCTTTTTTCATGTGAATCTTTGTTTAAGAATGGCAAATGTAATAATTCTCTGGTATTATAAATTAACTGTTATTTTGTCTTCAGATTTATTTTTTTTATGATTAATGAAATTGAAATTGCACTCTCCCCGAATCAACTTTCAGATATTGAAAGTTATCGATCTGCAATTTTAGCTAAACTTAAATTTTCCTCAGATCAGGATTTTACATATTCAGTTATTTCCCGATCAATCGATGCAAGAGCGAAATATACTGTTTATCGAATAAAAGTTAATGTTTACACGGATGAACTTTTTCAAAAAATTGAATATTCACCTTCTCTAATAAATATAACTTCCCAAGCTGAAGAAATTCATATAATTGGTGCAGGACCTGCAGGATATTTTGCAGCTTTAAAAGCACTTGAATTAGGCTTTCAACCTATTATTTTTGAACAAGGCAAAACAGTAAAGGATCGCAGACGCGATTTGGCCTTATTAAACCGACAAGGAATAATTAACCCAAAATCTAATTATTGCCACGGCGAAGGTGGAGCAGGAACCTATTCAGATGGAAAATTATACACCCGTTCAAATAAAAGAGGCGATGTGCAAGACGTGTTAAATCGTTTGGTTTATTTTGGAGCAGATCCTGATATTCTAATTAATTCACGACCTCATATTGGCACTAATAAATTACCAGCCATAATCGAATTTATAAGATCATTTATTATTGATAAAGGAGGTGAAATTCATTTTAATTCTGAATTAACTGAGTTAAATGTTTTTAAAAATAAAATTCAATCAATTATTATAAATGGGAAAGATGAACATAAAATTCAAAATCTAATTTTAGCAACAGGGCATTCTGCACGTAATATTTATAATTTATTAAACAAAAAGGAAATTCTTATTCAATCAAAACCTTTTGCATTAGGAGTAAGAGTTGAGCATCCTCAGGAAATTATTAATCAAGCTCAATACAAAAGATCAGCATCAGACCCAGATTTGCCTCCTGCATATTATAGTTTAGTCGAACAAGTTGATGGTAGGGGAGTTTTTTCTTTTTGTATGTGCCCCGGAGGTATTATTGCTCCATGTTCAACAGAAGATCATGAAATAGTTGTTAATGGTTGGTCACCATCCAAGAGAAATAATCCCTATGCAAACTCAGGAATTGTAGTGGAAGTAAACTTTTCTGATTATGACCCCGATAATTTAAATAATCCATTGGCGGCGATGCATTTTCAAGCAGAAATTGAAAAAATTGCATTTAACTCTGGCGGAGGAAAAATGGTAGCACCAGCCCAACGTTTAATTGATTACGTAGCAAATCGATATTCAAATACGCTAAATAAAACTTCTTATTTGCCAGGTGTACAGTCAGTTTTAATCAACGAAATTCTTCCAAATCAAATTTCTTCAAGACTTAGAAAGGCATTTTCTGTCTTTGGTACAAAATTAAAAGGTTTTGATAGTTCCGAAGCAATGATAATAGGCGTTGAATCCAGAACTTCATCACCAGTTAGAATTCCTCGCAATCCTAATACATTGAAACATGTAGAGATTAATAATTTGTATCCCTGCGGCGAGGGAGCAGGTTATGCTGGAGGTATAGTTTCAGCCGCAATTGATGGTATCAGATGTTCAGATGCTATTTTTAATACTAAATAATTTCAAATCATGATTTCAGAAAAAGCAATTTTCTTAGCAAAGCAACTAGAATTGGTATTATTTGGAGATCCATGGTATGGTTCACCTATTTTATTTATTTTAGCTGATATTAGAATAGAAACTGTTTTTTACAAATCCTCAAATAACCATCATTCAATAGCTGAAATTCTTTTACACATGATATCTTGGACAAATGAGGTTCTTGAAAGGATTAATGGAAAATCAGCCACACTTCCTGTAAAAGGAGATTGGCCAATAGTTAAAACCTATACTTTAGAATCTTGGTTAAAAATAGTTTCTGAGTTCGAATCAAAAAACAAAAATCTAATAAGCAGTATCAGTAATAAATCCGATGATTTTTTGATGCTAATTCCTGATTCTAATCGGTTGAATTTTTTAGGTTCCGGAGTTTCTAATTACGATTTGGTCAATGGTTTGATACATCATCATATTTACCATTCAGGCCAAATTTCACTTTTAAATAAAATGAATATATGACCAATAAAATAACGCTGGTTCTTGGAGCAAGTTCTAATACAGAAAGATATTCCTATAAAGCTGTTCAAAGTTTATTAAGGCATAAACATGAAGTTTTTGCTGTTGGGCTTAAACCTGATGTAATTTTTAATATTCCAATTTTAATTTCTATTCCAGAAATAGAAGAATTAGATACAATTTCTTTATATTTAGGTCCGAAGAATCAGATTCCTTACTATGATGAAATTATTAAATTGAGACCCAGAAGAGTAATATTTAATCCTGGGACTGAAAATAGCGAGCTAGAAGATTTATTAAAAACAAATAGCATTGCTTTTGAAGAATCTTGTACGTTAGTGCTCCTTGCTACTGGTCAATTTTAACAGTTATTATAATTTATTTGATTGATAATTTGATAGTTATTCAATTATTTGCTTTTTGTTGTAAATAAAATAAAACATCTACTACCTTTGCACTCCCAACGAGGGGAAGTTAGTTGACTGGTTTGTTTTTTCAGGAAG
>ENA-OFCX01000631-OFCX01000631.1-metagenomes-genome-assembly--contig:-NODE-631-length-17278-cov-4.828485_pt1 | contig 17278 bp, 14 predicted proteins | sample MGYA00153384_OFCX01 | MGnify analysis MGYA00153384
GATGTGTACTGGGTCTGAAAAGGCTGTTTTTAGGTATCAAATCGGCTTCTAGGCCGATAAAATACTGCGTAAGAAGCTCCTGAAATAATAGCAATTAAGCAGCCAGAAAGTCCTGCAAATAGCGCGCCACCAGCGCTGGCTGCTCATGAATGATCCAGTGCGTTGCGCCTTCAATTTGTTTGAGTTCCATGCGCGGTACATAGTTGACTAAACCGTCCAGCAGGGCAGGCGGCAAGGCAATATCGTCCATGCCCCACAGTACCAGCGTGTGCAAATTTACTTCCAGCAGCTCACGCGGGATGACCACATCAGCAACTTCAGGGCCCGGCCGCAGCGGGGAGGCGCGGTAAAAATTCAAGGGGCCGGTCAAACCGCGCCGCCACACGTCCCGGTACTGGGCGCGCACGTCTTCGGTCAGCCACTCGGGTGCGATTGGTGCTCCTGCGACGTCTTTGGCGTTGCTAAAAGAGATAAAAAACCCGAACAGCCGCCGAAAGTCATCTTCAGCCAGCAGCTTTTCAGCGTCAGGCCGAATCAAAAAGTTCATGTAAGCGCTAGCCGATTGCTGGTTGGGTGAGTGCTGCAATTCCCGCAAAAACGTCCCCGGATGCGGTGAATTGATGATGGCCAGCTTTTTAATCAGCTGCGGCTGGCTGGCGGCCAGATTCCAGGCGACTGCGCCGCCCCAGTCATGGGCTACGAGACAATCAATCTGGCCACCTTCAAGCGCCATCAACGCGGCGATATCCTGCACCAAATGCTTGGGTCGGTAGGCGCTCACATCCGTTGGCGCGCTTGACAGCTCAAAGCCGCGCAGGTTGGGCGCAATACCGCGGTAGCCGCCGTTCTCTGGTTTGGCAAAGTGCGTCAGCAATTCGTCCCAGACAAAAGCTGCCTCGGGAAAACCATGCAAAAACAGCAATACCGGGCGGCCTTTTTCACCCATACTGCGGCAGGACAGGTTGATGCCGTGAGGCAGTTCCAATACATATTTATTGATCATGATGCTATTTTTTCAAGAGCTGCTTGCGCCCGTATTTATTGGCTTGCAGGCACTTTTAATACCCAAAATTCATGCCGGATGCGTCCAGTCCCACAAATGCTGGGCAACTTCTTCCACGCCTTGCTTTTTGAGGGCTGAAAACAGCTTTACATCGCCGCCGCCTGCATTCAGTTTGGCAATTTGCAAGGCTTTGGCGCCTTCGGTTTTGTTCAGCTTGTCTGATTTGGTCAGCAGGATTAAAAACTTCAGGCCTTCTTCAACCCGGGGGCGAATCACGTCCAGCAAAATCTCGTCCAGCTCCGTCATGCCCCGGCGTGGGTCGCACATCAGCACCACGGCTTTGAGGTTGTCGCGGGTTTGCAAATAGTTGCCCATCACCTGCTGCCAGCGCAACTTGGCTTCTTTAGGCACAGCGGCATAGCCGTAGCCGGGCAGGTCGGTCAGCACGGCGTCAGTCACCCCTTGTTTACCCAGCGTAAACAAATTAATCGACTGCGTGCGGCCCGGTGTTTTTGAGGCATAAGCCAGCCGGTGCTGTTGCGTCAGCGTGTTGATGCAGGTTGATTTGCCAGCGTTTGAGCGGCCCACAAAGGCGATTTCAGGCACATCCAGGCGTGGCAGGTGTTTTAGCTCTGGCGCGGTGGTTAAAAATTTGGCGGTGTGCAGCCAGCCCATGGCGATTTTTGGGTCGGGCCGGTTTGGCTCTTGTGGCAGTGGGGTATTGGTGGTGGCCATGGTGGTAGTTTGGGTAAGCAATACCCGACAATCCGGGAACGCGGACAACCCATTGTAAAATTTAAATACTCGACGATTCCAAGTTACAACTCGCTAGTTTTAAAAGCATTTAAAAGCACCCCCGATATGAAGTTGATTGCTCGCTCTTTTCTCACTGCGCTGATGGCTTTTTCTGTCGCGTCCATTTTTGCTGCTGGTCCGGCACCCGCAGCGGCAAAGCCAGACCTTGCCAAAGGTGAAGCCAGCTTTGCCGTGTGCTCGGGCTGCCATGCAGCTGATGGCAATTCGGCCATTCCGGGCAACCCAAAGTTGTCGCAGCAGCACCCGGAGTATTTGATCAAGCAACTGCAAGAGTACAAATCGGGCAAGCGAGCCAACGCCATCATGCAAGGTTTGGCTGCCGCGCTGACTGAAGACGACATGCGTAACATTGCTTACTGGGTTACTACTAAAAAAGTCAAGCCAGGTTTTGCTACTGACAAAACCCAGGCCGCGTTGGGCGAGCGCATTTACCGCGGCGGCATTGCTGAGCGCGGCATTACCGCGTGCGCAGGCTGCCACAGCCCGAACGGCGCTGGAATTCCCGCGCAAAACCCGCGCTTGGGCGGCCAGCACGCCGAATACGTTGCGGCGCAACTGACGTACTTCCGTGAAGGTGTTCGCAAAAATAACCTGCAAATGTCGCAGGTTGCCGCCAAGCTCAATGACCGTGAAATCAAGGCCTTGGCCGACTACGTGGCTGGTTTGCGCTGATCTAGCCAGCCTTTACTTGCCAACCCGCCCAAGCGTCGAGTGATGCTCTGGCGGGTTTTGTTGTTTCTGGACTACCCAGAACTTGTGGAGCATTTCAGAATCCATGTAAGACTTGGCGGCGTATTAAGACCAACTGCCAGTCGCCATTCATTTATTGACCTGTAAGGACTTTCACATGCTTATAAAAACCCATGCCAACGGCTACAGCCACGCGCTGCCTAGTGAAATCACCACCCACGGCATTTACCAAGGCCGCCGCGAGATGATGAAACTGATGGCAACAGGTGCTGCCGGGGCTGCACTGGCGAGCTGGGCGGGCCGTGAAGCAATGGCGCAAACGGTGGCCAAACCGGGAAAGCTGGCCACATTGGCGGGCGGTAAATCGGCAGTGGCCGGTGCGATGGTGATGGAAAAAATCACTGAGTACAAAGATGCGACCACCTACAACAATTTCTACGAGTTCGGCACCGACAAGGCCGACCCGGCCAAAAATGCTGGCACGCTGGTCACCAAGCCTTGGTCGGTGGCCATTGAGGGTTTGGTCAAGCAACCCAAGACTTACACACTGGAAGACCTGCTCAAGCTTAGCCCGCAAGAAGAGCGCATTTACCGTTTGCGCTGCGTTGAAGGCTGGTCAATGGTCATCCCATGGGTGGGCTATTCGCTGTCTGAGCTGATCAAAAAAGTCGAGCCACTGGGCAGCGCCAAATACGTTGAGTTTGTGACGCTGGCTGACCCCAAAACGATGCCCGGCGTAGGCTCACGCGTTCTGGATTGGCCGTATGTTGAGGCGCTGCGCATGGACGAGGCCATGCACCCGCTGGCACTGCTGAGTTTCGGCATGTACGGAGAAGTGCTGCCCAACCAGGCTGGCGCGCCAGTGCGCATGGTGCTGCCATGGAAATATGGTTTTAAAAGTGGCAAGAGCATCGTGAAAATCCGCTTCACAGACAAAGAACCAAAAACGGCGTGGAACAAGGCTGCGGCAAATGAGTATGGCTTTTTCTCTAACGTCAACCCGGACGTGGACCACCCGCGCTGGAGCCAGGCCACTGAGCGCCGTATTGGCGAAGACGGCCTGTTCGCAAAAAAACGCAAAACGCTGATGTTCAACGGCTACGAGGCGCAGGTTGGTCAGCTGTACGCAGGCATGGATTTGAAGAAAAACTTCTGATCATGAACCGACAAAAGGCTTTGCTGCACCCCGCAGCAAAGCCCATTCTCTTCATGGCCTGCCTGCTGCCGTTTGCGTGGCTGCTGTACAGCGCTTTGACCAACCAGCTGGGCGCCAACCCGGCTGAGGCGCTGATCCGGGCCACCGGCGACTGGACGTTGCGCTTTATCTGCATCGTGTTGCTCGTCACCCCGCTACGCACCATCTCCAACACCCCTGCGCTGGCACGCTTTCGGCGCATGCTGGGTTTGTTTGTGTACTTTTACGTGGTGATTCACCTGCTGAGCTACAGCGGGTTTGACATGGGTTTTGACGTTGGCGATGTCGTCAAAGACATCATCAAACGGCCATTTATTCTGGTCGGCTTTTTAGCGTTTTTGTTGCTGACACCGCTGGCTGCCACGTCGTTTAATGGCGCGATCAAAGCCCTGGGTGCCAAACGCTGGCAATTGCTGCACAAGCTGGTGTATGCGATTGCAGGGCTGGGGCTGCTGCATTTTTTCTGGATGCGTTCGGGCAAAAACGACTTCGCTGAAGTATTTGTTTACGCCGCCATCATTGCTGTACTGCTAGGTTGGCGTGTGCAGCAGTATTTGAGTAAAAAACGGCTTTTAGCCAATAAAATCGGGCGCGAGCAGCTATCAAATTAATATTTTAATGAACTGGCGCTGTGGCCGTTAAAGCAAGCGTTCGTGGCGCATCAGATCTTGCGGCGTTTCTCTTTGGCGAATAAGGTGGACTTGGGCGCCATCGACCAGCACTTCAGCAGCGCGGCCGCGCGTGTTGTAGTTGCTCGCCATGCTCATGCAGTACGCACCGCTTGACAACACCGCCACGTACTCGCCCGCTACCACGCTCAATTCGCGGTCACGTCCAATCCAGTCACCGCTTTCGCATACCGGTCCGACCACGTCGAATTGGGTAGTCGGCTTCTCGTTGAGCTGCGTTGGCACAATCGCGTGAAACGCCTGGTACAGCGCCGGGCGGGGCAGGTCGTTCATGGCGGCATCAATAATGCAAAAGTTTTTTTGCTCGCCGGGTTTGATAAAAATCACCTCGCTCACGCACACGCCAGCGTTACCGACCAACGAGCGGCCCGGCTCAATCACCAGCTTTTTACGCGCGTGGCCGCGTGCGTCAATCTTGGCCAGCAGTTGCCGCCACAACTCATCAGCTGCTGGCGGCGTATCGCCGTTGTAATTGATGCCGAGTCCACCACCAAAATCGATATGGGCAATTGGTATGCCTGCTGCCTCAATTCCCTCGACCAGGTCAAGCACCCGATCCATCGCGTCCAGGTAGGGCGTAACTTCAGTGATTTGCGAACCAATGTGGCAATCGATCCCCACAACATGCAAGCCACTAAGTGAGGCTGCATGCTGGTAAACGCGCAAAGCATCGCTGTGGGCCACTCCAAACTTGTTGCCCTTCAGGCCAGTGGAGATGTACGGATGTGTTTTAGGGTCAACATTGGGATTGACGCGAATACTGACGGGCGCGCGAAGACCCAGCTCGAGCGCTACGGCCGAGAGCACATCCAGCTCGGCTTCACTTTCTACGTTAAAGCAGCCGATACCAGCCTGCAAAGCCAAGCGCAATTCGATTCGCGTTTTGCCCACGCCCGAAAAGATGACTTTTTTAACGTCTCCGCCAGCGGCCACAACCCGAGCCAGCTCGCCGCTAGAGACGATATCAAAACCGCAACCGGCTGCTGCAAACACCTGCAAAACGCCAAGCGTTGAGTTGGCCTTCATGCCGTAGCAAATTCGTGCGTTGCGCCCGGCAAAGCCGCGCTGGTACGCGGCCAACGCGTTTAGCATGGACGCCTTTGAATATACAAACAGCGGCGTGCCAAATTGCTGGGCCAATGCGCTCAATGACGCACCCTCAACGTGCAGTGCGTTTCCTTGGTACGCAACGAAAGGATGTCCGGCGAGCGGGGTCACTTGGCGGCCGACGCTGTGGTCGCAGGTGCGGGCGCTGCGCTGGCAGCAGAACCAGCGGGAATTGCTGGGGTTAACAGTGTGAACGGAACGCTTTGTGGTGCGAGAAAAAGTGGGCCACGCTGGCCGCAACCAGCAACTAAAACGGCTGTTACCGCAAACAAGCCATTGGTCAGCAGGCACGTTGCGCAACGCCCTAAAATTCGAATTGAAAAAATCATCATTGGATTGTAATGACCGACCTTGAGTATTTGAACCACGCAGAAGCTGCTTTGCGAGCCGTTGAACTGGCATGCGACAAAATCAACGAGACGACCGACGCTGACATAGACAACCAGCGCAGTGGCGGCATGATCACGTTGACGTTCGTCAATAAGAGCCAGATTGTGATGAATCTGCAAAAGCCGCTACAAGAAATCTGGCTGGCGGCGAAGGCGGGTGGCTTTCACTACAAATGTATTGACGGAAAGTGGCTGGACACCAAAAATGCAGCAGAATTTTTTGCGGTACTGACCAGAGAAGCCAGCGCGCAAGCCGGGCAGGCGGTGGTGTTTAGCTCTTGAAGAGATCCAAAATACGCTTTTTTTCGTCACTCGGCGGTTGCGCTGCATTTGGCACATCGCCGTCCGGCACGGGTTGCGCTGGTGGGTTAGAGGATGGCGCCGGAGCTGCATCGCGCATGCCCAGGCTTCGAACGCCTGCCCCGCTAGCGTATTCCGCAAAATACCATTCGCCGCCCTGATTCACCAAACCGCTGGGTACAGGAAGCTCGGACACGGCGACACCCTTTAGCGCGTGCGCCATGAAATCAATCCACACCGGCAGGCTCAGTCCGCCGCCGGTTTCCCGGTCACCCAGTTTTTTCGGCGTGTCGTAACCCATCCAGACCGCCGCGGTAAGGGTGGGTTGGTAACCCACAAACCAGGTGTCGATCGAGTCATTGGTGGTGCCGGTTTTGCCGTAGATATCGGGCCGTTTAAGCATTGCCTGTGCTTTTGCAGCTGTACCCGAGCGAGCGACTTCTTGCAGCAAGCTGGACATGATGAAAGCGTTGCGCGCGTCGATGCCGCGCATCGATTCGTTGACCACGGGCGGCTTGGCCTCAACCAGCACTTTGCCTTTTTGGTCGGTGATTTTCGTGATCAGATATGGCGTGACCCGGTAGCCGCCGTTCGCAAAGACCGAGTACGCCGTGGCCATTTGCATCGGCGTGACCGAGCCCGCCCCGAGAGCCATCGTCAGGTATGCCGGGTGCTTTTCAGCCTCGAATCCAAAGCGGCCAATCCATTCTTGCGAATAGGTCGGGCCGATCGACTGCAAGATACGGATGGACACCATGTTTTTCGAACGCTTCAGCCCGGTACGCACGCTCATGGGTCCGTCAAACGTGCCGTCATAGTTTTTGGGTTCCCAAGGCTGACCGCCAGTGACTCCCGCATCAAAGAACAGTGGCGCGTCGTTGACGACGGTTGCAGGGGTGAAGCCTTTTTCCAGCGCAGCGGAATAGATGAATGGCTTGAAACTGGAACCAGGTTGGCGCCACGCCTGGGTCACGTGGTTGAACTTGTTTTTTTCAAAATCAAAACCGCCCACCAGCGCACGAATGGCACCGTCGCGCGGGTCCAGGGCGATAAAAGCGCCTTCAACCTCCGGAATTTGCGTAATTTCCCATGTGTTCTTTGGCGTTTTAACCACCCTGATCAGCGCGCCTCTGCGGATTTTGATGTTCGGCGCAGCTTTGTCGGCCAAGCCGGACAGAGCAGGTTTAAGTCCGTCGCCGATGATTTCCACCCGCTCACTGTTTTGGCGCAGGGCAACAATTCGTTTTGCGTTGGCTTCTAAAACGACAGCTGACAGTACATCGCCGTTATCGGGGCTTTCGGTCAGTGCGTCATCAATCGCCTCTTCAACTTCTACACCGTCTTTGGGCAAATCAATAAACTTCTCGGGCCCCCGGTAAATTTGGCGGCGCTCGTAGTCCATGATGCCCTTGCGCAGCGCCTTGTAAGCCGCTGTCTGGTCGGCTGCCCGCAACGTGGTGAAGACATTCAGTCCTCGCGTGTACGACTGCTCTCCATACTGGCTGTACACCAGCTGGCGCACTGTCTCGGCAATGTACTCTGCATGGACCCGGCCAGCGTCTGGCCCGGTCCTGACCTGCAGCTCTTCTTCTTTAGCGGCAACGGCCTGCGCGCTGGTTATAAAGCCGTTGGCCTCCATCCGTTCAATGATGTACAACTGACGCGCTTTGGCGCGCTTTGGATTGACGACGGGGTTGTAAGCCGATGGTGCTTTGGGCAGACCCGCCAGCATGGCCGCTTCAGCAATACTGACATCCTTCAAAGCCTTTCCAAAATACGCTTCAGATGCAGCGGCAAAGCCGTAGGCGCGGTTGCCCAAAAAAATCTGGTTCATGTAGATTTCAAGAATCTGGTTCTTGGTCAGCAAGTGCTCGAGTTTGAACGTCAGCAAAATTTCATAAATTTTGCGGGTATAGGTCTTCTCGGCCGACAGGTACACATTGCGAGCCACCTGCATGGTGATTGTTGAAGCCCCTTGCGCTTTCGCGCGCCCAATATTGGCCAGCCCTGCGCGGACAACGCCCAGGTAATCTACGCCGCCGTGAGAGAAAAACCGTGCATCTTCAATGGCCAAAACGGCATCGGTCATCACCTTTGGAATTTCGTTGATGGGCGTCAGTCGGCGGCGCTCTTCGCCGAACTCGCCAATAACGATGCCATCGGCCGAATACACCCGCATCGGGAGTTTGGGTCGGTAATCTGACAAGTCCGAAATGTCGGGAAGGTTTGGGTACGCCACTGCCAACGCGACAGCTATCACCATCAGCAATCCGACAACGCCGGCCAACGCAAGCCCTGATAGCCACAACACAACTTTGCCAGCCAAGGCAAGCCATGCTCGGTGCTCTGCAGACCCTGGCCTCTCGCTAGATGATGGTGGAGTGGGGCTAGGCATAAAAGTGCATAAATGCTGGGTGCATGGTGTTAATCGTAATCTCTAAACAGTATTATAAAAATTCGGCTCTGCTCTGCGGCTTTTGAAGTTTGGGTTGTTGGGGTACCGGCAATGAACAGCTTGAAGTTTGACCTTTCTATCCTCCACGGGATACCGACGGGCAGTGATTAAATTTGTAAGAAACGTCAGTTTTTGACAACGCTCACTCCGGTTAAAACAAAAAAAATCCTTATCGTACAAAGAGCTTACTGATAGTATTCATGTAATTTCTTAAGTACACAACGCTACCAAGTAGCCAATATTGGGGACTGTTTTGATCTCACTGGGGTCTTTATTAAAACGCCAAGAAGCCGCCCTGCTGGGGCTTGACATCAGCTCATCGAGTGTGAAGCTGGTAGAGCTGAGTCACGACAAGTCGGGCAACCTGGTGCTGGACCGTTGTGCCATTGAGCCGCTCGAGAGGGGCTGGATTACAGACGGTAACGTTGAGAAATTTGACGAAGTGGCCGAGGCGGTACGGCGCGTTGTTAAAAAAAGCGGTACGCGCACCAAACACGTGGCAATGGCCTTGCCGGCCTCTGCAGTAATCACCAAAAAAATTATTCTGCCTGGCGGCCTCAGCGAATCAGAACTCGAAATTCAAGTCGAGTCCGAAGCCAACCAGTACATTCCGTTTTCGCTCGACGAAGTTAGCCTTGATTTCTGTGTGGTCGGTCCCAGCGCCTCTTCTCTTGGAGATGTTGAGGTGCTGATCGCTGCTTCGCGCAAGGAAAAAGTGCAAGACCGTCAAGGTTTGGCAGAGGCAGCAGGTCTTAAACCCATCGTCATCGATGTTGAGTCGTACGCTTCACGGTTGGCAACGGCACGCCTGATTGAAAACATGCCCAACAAGGGCGTGGACACTTTGGTTGCGCTGTTTGAAGTGGGCGCCCTAACGACCAGTATGCAGGTCATCAGGAACGACGAGGTTCTGTACGAACGCGACCAGGCTTTTGGAGGCGCACAGCTGACGCAATTGATTGTCCGTCAGTACGGATTTTCCCCAGAAGAGGCCGAAACAAAAAAACGCGGCGGTGATCTTCCGGAAGATTACGAGTCTGGCGTGCTCAAACCGTTTGTAGACAGCATGGCCCAGGAAATTGGCCGAGCACTGCAGTTCTTTTTTACCAGTACGCCCAACAACAAAGTCGACTACGTCATGCTTGCGGGTGGATCCTCAGCGCTACCCGGTCTGGCTGAGTCGGTAACCCAGCAAACGTCTTTCGCCTGCGTCCAAGCCGATCCGTTTGAAGGTATGAAGATTGGCGGGAACGTCCGAGAGAAAAAAATGAGGCGTGAGGCAGCTTCGTATTTGACGGCTTGCGGACTGGCGTTACGGAGGTTTCTGCGGTGATTTTAATTAATTTGCTCCCTCACCGAGAAGCCGCCCGCAAACGCAAACGGGAGGCGTTTTTTGTAGCTTTGGCAATTTCAGCCCTGATAGGCGGTTTGATTTGCGGCGGGGTCTATTCTTGGTATCAAGCAAAGATTTCTGATCAGCAAACGAAAAACACGGTGTTAAAGACCGCTACCAAAAAGCTGGAAGAGCAGATCAAAGACATCGCCACGTTGCAGGCCGAGATTGCCGGTTTGAGAGCGCGCCAGGCGGCAGTCGAGGAGTTGCAGGGCAACCGCAACCTGCCGGTGTATTTACTGAGCGAGCTGGTGAAGCAGCTTCCAGACGGTGTGTACATATCCAGCATGAAACAAGACAACCAAAATGTGTTGATCGTTGGCGTAGCTCAATCGAACGAACGGGTGTCAGAGTTGCTGCGAAATTTGTCAAACAACAGTCCTTGGTTGTCAAAGCCAGAATTGATAGAGATCACAGCCTCGACCGTTGCCTTGAGCGCGCGTGATCAGCGCCGAGTTTCCAACTTTTCAATGCGGGTGGCACTGAAACGAGTGACTGATCCAGCGAGTTTGCCTGCGTCCGGCCCGTCTGCTGCAGCAGTGTCGGCAGCGCCGAAATCCGGTGCATCTGGTGCGGTTCCTGCCGTTGCTGTTGCGCCAACCGCAGGCAAGACCTGAAAGGTTGACTATGGCCACTACTCCTAAATTTAACGTCGATTTCGCCGGGTTCCAAGAGCGTGTAAAAGGCCAGTTCGTTGGTCTTAATCCGAATGACCCGCCTTCGTGGCCAGCTGTGCCACGGTATTTGCTGTGCGTGGCGGTTACCGCGGCTGTCGTTGCAGCGCTCTGGTTCTTATGGCTCAGCGCCTCGGACGAAGAGCTGACAGCAGAACGCGCCAAAGAGGTGGTTTTGCGTGAAGACTACAAAAAGAAAGTGGCGCAGGCCGCCAGCCTTGAAGTTCTCAAAAAGCAGAGAGAGCAGGTTCTCCAGTATGTGACCCAGCTTGAAAAACAGCTTCCCAGCAAAGCAGAAATGGACGCGTTGTTGTCCGATATCAATCAGGCCGGTCTCGGCCGAAGTTTGCTTTTCGATCTCTTCAAGCCCGGACAAGTCAGCGTAAAAGCTTATTACGCGGAGTTGCCGATTGCGGTTCGGGTAACCGGTCGGTACCACGATATTGGTTCGTTTGCGGCCGATATAGCCAATCTTTCGCGCATCGTAACGCTCAACAATCTAACGCTTTTGCCGGGTAAAGACGGTTCGTTGACGCTGGATGCCACTGCGAAAACCTTCCGATATCTCGACCCTGAGGAAATTGAGTTGCAGCGCAAGGCCGCGGTTGCCGCCAAAGGACCAGCGAAATGACCTTACGCAATGTTTTTTCTGTTGTAGTGTGGGCGTTCGCGTCTTTAACCTTGGTTGCATGCGGTTCGTCTGAGCAAGATGAATTGCAGCAGTGGATGACCAACGAACGAAATGCTGCACGTCCGAAAATTGAGCCGGTTCCAGCACCAACAAAGTTCACTCCGCAGGCGTACCAGCAGGAGGGCGCAATAGAGCCATTTAGCAGTCAGAAATTAACGCAGGCATTGAAGCGGGATTCAACGCAAGCTTCGGCAAATGTTGCTTTGATTGCACCCGAGCTGGCTCGGCGCAAGGAGCCATTGGAGGCGTCTCCGCTTGATGCTGCAGCCATGGTCGGCAGTCTGACAAGGGCAGGTCAGCAGGTAGCGTTGGTCCGTGTGGACAACTTGCTGTACCAGCTGCGCGTGGGGAATTATCTGGGCCAAAACTATGGCCGAATCACCAAGGTCTCAGAGTCTGATCTGACTTTGAGAGAAATCGTGCAGGATGCCGCCGGAGAGTGGATCGAGCGGACTGCGACTTTAAAGCTTCAAGAGGTATCAAAATGAGCAAGCAGACGTGGAATTTACAGGCCGCCGCCGAGCCGAAGCCAATGCCCCGGCTGACTTATCGGGCATCAATCAGCGCATCGGTGAATGCGTTTCTCCTAACAATTTTTTCCGTTTGCTTTTTGCCTTTCGCCTTTGCCCAAGGCACCAACACCATTCAATCCGTTACTGCGTCTGTGTCTGGTGGATCAGAAGTGATTCGCATTGATTTGGCGGAGGCGCTGACTGCGGTACCTACCGGTTTTAGCATCCAGTCGCCCGCTCGGATTGCCCTCGATTTCCCGGGTATCAGCAACGCGATGGGTCGATCAGCAGTCGAGATGAACCTGGGCAATCTGCGGTCGGCCAATGTAGTGCAAGCTGGTGAAAGAACCCGAGTGGTATTGAACCTGAAAGCCTCAACACCTTACAGAGCGGAGATTCAAGGAAAGTCGTTGTTGATTACCTTGGATCCTGTAGCTGTTGCGGCTCCAGCCGGAGTGGCATCGCCAGCATTTGCTGAAAACAGAAACCGGGACGTTTTGCCATTGAAAGATATTGACTTTCGCCGTGGCATTGAAAACGCTGGCCGGATTGTTGTGGATCTGCCCAACAACCAAGTGGGCGTTGATATTCGCCAGCAAGGACAGACGCTGGTGGTCGAGTTCCTGAAAACCAGCTTGCCCGAAGGCTTGCGCCGCAAGTTGGATGTGGCGGACTTCGGTACCCCCGTGCAGAGTGTGTCAACATTCCAGTCGGGAGACAAAGTGCGGATGGTCATAGCGCCCACCGGTTTGTGGGAACACAGCGCATACCAAAGCGACAATCAGTTCGTAGTGGAAGTTCGCCAGCAGAAAGTGGACCCAGGCAAACTTACCCGAGGACCCGGCTACACCGGTGAGAAGTTGTCGCTGAATTTTCAGAACATTGAAATTCGCTCCTTGCTATCGGTGATTGCCGAGTTCACCAGCTTTAACATCGTAACGTCTGACAGCGTGAGCGGAGCCGTAACGCTGCGATTGAAAGATGTGCCGTGGGATCAGGCACTGGACATCATTTTGCAGGCACGCGGCTTGGGCATGCGCAAGACTGGCAATGTGTTGCTGATTGCTCCGAAGGACGAGTTCGCAGCCAAAGACAAGATTGAGCTGGAATCAAAGAATGCCATTCAAAATCTGGAGTCGTTGCGCACGCAGGATTTTCGTTTGAACTATGCCAAGGCCTCTGACATTGCAGCTGGCTTGGTGGGTACTGGGACACCCGGTGCGACCAAGATTTTGTCTGCTCGGGGCAGCGTGATTTTTGAAGCCCGTACCAATCAGTTGTTCGTAACGGATATCCCGTCAAAGCTTGAACAGGTGCAGGCATTGATTCTCAAGTTGGATATTCCCGTCAAGCAAGTACTGATCGAAGCGCGAATAGTAGAAGCTGGTGATACTTTCGGAAGGTCGCTGGGCGTGCGACTGGGCGGTACAGACCAACGTGCCAGCCGGGGTGGAGATGGCGGCTACTCGCTGGGTGGTTCTAACCGCATCGCTTTTGGAACAAGTTATTCCAATGCTATTGCGTCGAGCGGAGGCTCAGCCGGCGGGGGCAATGCTGCAGGTACTTTTCTGAATCTTCCGGCGGTTGGCCAGAACGGTTTCGATGCCGCCAGTCTTGCCGTATCGATCTTCAGTTCGGCTGCAAACCGGTTTTTGAACCTGGAGCTGTCCGCGCTTGAGGCAGACGGCAAGGGCAAGGTAGTGTCCAGTCCCCGTTTGGTAACTGCAGACCAAGTGAAGGCGCTGATTGAGCAGGGAACCGAGTTGCCGTATCAGCAGGCTACTTCCAGCGGCGCTACAGCGATTGCCTTTCGCAAAGCCAATTTAAAACTTGAAGTGACCCCGCAAATTACGCCGGAAGGCAATGTCATTTTGGATTTGGCCGTCAATAAAGACACGGTTGGGCAGGCAACTGCCAATGGCTTTGCGATTGACACCAAGGCCATCAAGACACAAGTCCAGGTCGAAAACGGCGGAACGGTAGTGATTGGCGGTATCTTCGAGCTCACAGAACGGGTAGACGAGACGAAGGTTCCGTTTCTAGGCGACATACCGGGCTTGGGAAATCTGTTTAAAACCAAGTCGACAATAGCCAGGAAAAATGAGTTGCTGATTTTTATTACGCCCCGCGTCATCTCCGACCGCAGCGTCTCCCGATAGTCAATGTTTAATTTCTAGGATTTGCAAATGCGTACGAAAAATATCTTGAATCTGATGGGCGGCCTGTTGCTGGTCACATTGGTGGGTTGCGGCGGTGGCGGTGGTAGCGCCGGGACCCCTAGCGGTGGTAGTTCAGTAACTACGCCGGTTATTCAGGAAACTTTGCTGAACCTTCAATTGAGGGATAACGCTGGATCGGTCACGCAATCCGTGGCCGCAGCAGGTGGTGCTGAAATCGTTGCGACTTTGACGACAAAAGCCGGTGTTGCGGTTGCTGGCCAGAGAATTGTTTTTGGTGATGTTAATGTAAGCAGCCTGACTTCATTTCCCGACGGAAAGTCTGTAACTACTGATCAAAATGGCCTAGCCAGACTTAAGATAACCAGACTCTCCCTTACAAAATTTGGAAGCGGGATTGTTTCAGCTAGCTTTAGTAGCAACGACCAATTTGGATCTGCAGTCTCAAACATTAGTGTACGTGTAGACCCGCCGGCGTTGCGAATGGAATTATTCGATGCTACCAACGCACCGACTAATTCAATCAGTTCCTCGGCGCTAACTACCATTAGAGCAACATTGAGGTTTGCAGACGGCACGCCAGTGACGCAAAAACTTGTAGACATAGCTGGCGATGTAACGAAGGTCACATTCCCTGAAGGTAGTTCTCAAATTACTGACGCGACTGGTATTGCCACCATCAAAGTTGCGCGTGCAGCTTTGAACGTATCGGGGGCTGGGACCTTGAGCGGATCAGCGGTGATTACCGGCGCTGACGCCAGCGGGTTTGTCGACACCACAGTTGTTGCTGGTAAAGTGGATTATCAGGTCGGCGTCGCCAATATCGCGCTGTCCCAACTGAATCTTGGCACGGGGCCACTTGCAGCTTTTGGCAACCGAACTGTATCTGTATTAGCAAGCATCAACGGTATTGCGGCTAAGAATAGTCCGGTTCAGGTAACTTTCAGCGCGAGTTGTGGCACCACGTTGCCCGCTAACGTTACAACCAATTCTGAAGGGATTGCAAGCACCACTTACTCCGCAAGTTTGCCCACTTGTGCAGGGTCTAACGTCAGTATCACCGCTTCAACGACTGGCGCACCACCCCTGGTTGGAACCATCGCCGTTGCAAATTCGATCGCGACAAATATTCAGTTTGTCAGCACAACGCCGCAGCTGATTTATTTGAAGGGTTCCACTGGGACGACCCAAGCGCAGGTCGTTTTCAAAGTTGTGGACTCAAACGGCACCGCTTTGCAAAATCAGAAAGTCCGTCTTTCCCTGAGTAATGTTAGTACTGGCGTTACCCTCAACACGCTCGGCAATTCTGGGTCATTTGACTTCACGACTGACAGCGCAGGTTTAGTTTCTGCAGCCGTATTTTCGGGTACCGTACCCACGTCATTGAACGTGAAGGCTGTGCTGCTTGACAGCAATAATGCGGAAACGTCTGTGACTGTAAATTCAAATCTGCTAAGTGTGGCCTCCGGTCGGCCAACTCAAAGGTCGCTCAGCCTGTCTGTCGAAAAGCTAAGCATTGAGGGCGCAAATACCGACGGCGTCACCACCAATGTGACGTTTTCGATGGCCGATCGTCAGGGAAATCCTGTTCCTCCAGGCACCCAAGTTAATTTTGTAACCGAATCTGGGGTGTTTTTACCCGCAGTCTGCTTTGTGCCACCACCTCTCCCGGCGACAGCAAGTTCGCCTGCGGTCCCAAGTTCTTCGTGTACTGTCACTCTGCGGTCGCAGGGAACCAGAACACGTAATGGCCGGGTTTCCCTACTGGCCTATGTTGTCGGCGAGGAGGACTTCGTTGACGCCAACGGTAATAACATATACGACTGTGGCGAGTCTTATACCGACTTGGGCTTCGCGTTCAGGGACGACAATGGACAATCATCGGCTGGTGCCAACAATGCTTTTGATAATGGTGAGTTTCAGGTTCCCCGATTGGCTTCTAGCAGCGTATGCACCACCGCAAGAAATCCGCTTCCGGCAGGGGTTAATGCCGGCGTGCCTGGTACCAATGATGGGGTGTGGGGTGAGGCTGATGTTCGGCAGCAAGGTATTGTGATTTTCGCTACCGGTGCGGCCGTCATTTCGGCCGTGTCGCAAACCGGGAATAACTTGATTTTCACCGTTGCAGACCTAAATGGAAACAGTGTTCCGACCGGAAGCGCGATTGCTGTAAGCAGCTCAGCTGCTTGCGCTATAGCAACTGGTGCTTCCGCCATAGTTGCTAACTCGGTGTTTCCGGCGACTTTTGCCGCAGGCTATTCAACTAATGGCGCGCCCTGTGCTGGCGGAACAGCTATCACCGTGAAGGTGACTTCTCCCTTAGGCCTTGTGACGTCCAGGAGTTTTACTGTTCCCGCAACACCACCTGTTGCGCTTAGCGTGCTTTCTGGTGCGACTGCATCTGTCATAACCGACAGCTCACGACGCACTACCGTATCAGGCGGCATAAGCCCCTACAGCGTCAGCAGCAGTACTGTTGCAGTTGCTACGGCAACAATAAGCGGCTCGGAGCTAACCATTAAAGGCGTTGCCGCAGGAACTTCGACGGTTATCGTTTCGGACACTACTGGTGCGGAATTCAAAATCGTTGTAACGGTAACTGGGCCTTAATCTGTTTTCAGGGCAGCATACAAGTTTGTATTCTGACCAACTCAGCTAGCTCGGGTCATATTGATAGCCCTTATTGGTCTCCCCGGCAGTGGAAAGTCCACTGTCGGGCGTCAACTTGCCAAGCGGCTTCATCGACCTTTTTATGACACTGACCAGATCATTGAGCAGAAATTAGGCTGCTCCATTCGTGAATATTTCGAACAGGAAGGCGAGGCACGCTTTCGGGATGTTGAGGAATCTGTTCTCGATGAACTGACAACCCTGACCCACAGCGTCATTTCTACGGGTGGCGGGTCTGTGCTACGGCTCGTAAACCGCCAGTGGTTGCATCAGCGCGGTTATACGGTTTATCTACATTCCACCCCTGAAGAAATTTTTCGTCGTTTGCGGCATGACCAAAATAGGCCATTGCTGCAGGTTGCTAATCCGCTCGAAAAACTTAAAGAGTTATATGTCGAGCGTGATCCGCTGTATCGGGAAGTGGCGCATTTTGTGGTTCAGACGGGTCGGCCGTCGGTCCTGACGCTGGTCAACATGATCGTGAAGCAACTTGAAATGGCTGGTGTGGTTGAGCCAG
>ENA-OFCX01000632-OFCX01000632.1-metagenomes-genome-assembly--contig:-NODE-632-length-17277-cov-2.993032_pt1 | contig 17277 bp, 10 predicted proteins | sample MGYA00153384_OFCX01 | MGnify analysis MGYA00153384
TGGCCCGTGCCCTGGCTCAGGCTGTCGGCCAGCCATTGCGCCGGGGCGTTGACCACGGCGCCGACCACCATGCCCAGCGCCACGCCCCAGGCCGCCCAGCGGCGCCCGGCGTGGCGGGCGCGCAGCCAGCGCAGGTCATCCCAGGAGGGCACTTGCGCCATCAAGGGGGTGCCAAACAGAATCGGCCCCTGCAGGGGGCTGGTGTGCTGTGTGGCAGGCATGCCGTGCAGGTTGGCCGCTTCCACCCCATAGGGCAGCGGAAAACCAGATCGTTTGATGCTGGCATCCACCGTCCAGACAATAGCGGTGTAGCCAGCCGCTTCGGCACGGCGCAGCAACTGCAGGCTGTGGGCGCGGTCGGGTTGCAAATACAGCTGAAACCATCGCGGCGCGGCTTGGCCCATTTCTGCCTCAGCGGCTTGACCTGTTTGGGCAATTTCTTCCAGGGTGCAGCTCGAAAGAGTGCTCACCACCATGCCAGTTTGCAGGGCCACGGCAGCGCGTATGGTGGCAATTTCACCCTCCGGATGTACCAGGCGCTGGTAGGCCACGGGTGCAAGCAAGATGGGGCTGGAGAGCGTGTGGCCCAGCAGTTCGGTGCGCGTGTGGGCACCTTGCATGTCCGCCAAAGGGCGGGGCAGCAGTCGCAGGTTATTGAACGCCGTACGGTTGTGCGCCAGCGTCAGGTTCTGGTCGGCCCCACCCTGAATGTGCCGCCACGCCTGCGCTTCGATGTGGTGGGCAGCATGGCGTTCGTAATCAGCGGCACAGGCAATGTCTGCTGGAATCTGGCTGTGTGCAGGGCGCAGTGGCTCGCCCAGAGCGTTGAGCATTCCGGCGTTCATCAGGCCTCCGACCACATGCGCAGCAGGTTGTGATAAGTGCCCGACAGGGCCGAGAGCCTGGGGTGGTCAGGGTGGTCCATGCTCAGCTGCTGAATGGACTGGTCCAGATCAAACAGCATGCGGCGTTGTTCATCGGACTTGACCAGACTTTGCGTCCAGAAAAACGACGCGTAACGCGTGCCTTGTGTCACAGGGTTCACGCGGTGCAAGCTGGTGCCGGGGTAGACAATCGCATCGCCCGCAGCCAGCTTTACGCTTTGGTGGCCGTAGGTGTCCTCCACGATCAGCTCGCCACCTTCGTATTCATCGGGGTCGCTGAAGAACACGGTGGTCGAGACATCTGTGCGCACTTTGATGGCAGTGCCCGGAATGACAAACAGCGCGTTATCAATGTGGTTGCCATAGGTGCCGCCGCCTTCATAGCGGTTAAAGCGCGGGGGGAGTACACGCAGGGGCAGGGCTGCAGAAAGATACAGGGGGTTGCGCCCCAATTTGTCGAGAATCAGATTGCCCATCTTGGCGCCCAAAGGGCTGTCAATCGGTAACTGCCAATTGCTTTTGACTTTGACGGCCAGATGGCCTGCGGTCAGGCGTCCGTCTTGCCAGTCAGCCTCTTGCAGGGCTTGGCGGCATTCGCGTACTTCTTCGGCAGTCAGCAGGGAGGGGATACGCAGCATCATGGTGAAAGCAACCTTTCAAATATCAACCAGCAGCGCGTTAGCGCTGCTGGCAGTATCTATGTAAAAGCCCCGCAACAGCACGGGCTGGCGGGGCTTTCAGGGGGGCGTTATGTCTAAGTCAAACTCAGGTGTTGCCGGGAGTCCTCAGTACGTGAACTTGAGGGTTGCAACTGCCGAGCGGCCGGAGCCCAGCGTGGCGTAGTGGGCTGAGTAGGTGGAGGCGTAGTAGACCTTGTCGGTCAGGTTGTACACATTCACTTGTAGGCTGACATTCGGGTTGAAGATATAGCTCAGCATGGCGTCATAGCGTACGTAGCCAGCAGTCCCTTTCTTGATCAATGAGCCATTTTCAGTATATGAATAAGCCGCAACGACATCACTTTGGCCGGTTGCACCAAAACCAATATTCAGTTTAGGTGTGAACTTGTAGCTGCTCCACAAGCTGACGCTGTGCTTGGGGGTGTTGGGGAAAGCCAGGCCTGTGCCTGCGCTCGGCCTTCCGGGGTTGAACTTGTCGCTCAGTGCAACATTTCCAATCTTTTTCTGCTCGCTATCCATGTAGGTATAGCCGCCAAATACGTCCCATTGTTTGGTGATGCGCCCCGAAAATCCTAACTCTAGGCCATTGACCACTTTGTCACCTGCCATCGCAGCTAATGAAGTATTGGGGTCGCGCACACGTGCATTGGTGGTTTCGTTGCGAAACAGCGCTGCTGTCAGAGACAGTTGCTGGTCAAGCACATCCCATTTAGTACCCAACTCAAGGGAGCGTGTCTTTTCAGGAGACAGGTCGCTTGCGTTGAGTGTGGGCGCGCGGCCACCAGGCGTAATACCTTGGTTTTCGAGGCCTTGTCCGTTTGCTCCTCCGCCTGGGGTGGATGAGGTGCCGATACTGGCGTAGATGCTGGCATTGGGTTGAAGCTTATAGACGACGCCTAACTGGTAGTTGAATAGTGTGTCGTTGCGGCTGAAGCTAGCGGTGCTATCCCATTGTTTGGTGCGGTAGTCATCCATTCGAATGCCACCGTTGATCAGCCACTGAGGGCTCAACGTGAGTGTGTCAAAGGCATACAGTGAGACGGTTTCTGTCTTGTAGTGCGTGAAAGCATTGTTGCGCACCATGCGTCCAGTCCAAGGGTCATTGCCGTTGGGGCTGGGGAGTGTCGTACACATGTACGGGGATCCACCCGCTTTGCACTGGTTGCTGTTAGCAATGTCGGTGCCGTTCGCATCTACCATTTTGTAGCTGTCAACATCAGACTTTTCACGAGACAGCTCTAGGCCAATTGCAAATTGGTGTTTGACGCTCCCTGTGTTTGCTTGACCGGTAAGTTCCGTGATGTTCTGCAGCGTTTCAGTTTCACTGTAGCGAGAGTTAAAGCGGCGCCACACTTGGCCTTTCTCCACATTGCCCTGGCTGTCATCAGGCTGCGTCCAGACATAGTCCTGCTTGGATTTGCTAAAGCGCGTAGCGTTACGAATCTTGTTCGTGTCTGTGAATTTATGCTCCGCAGCGACAGTGAAAACATCACTTTTCTCTTTGCGGAAATCACGTGCTTTCAATCCGTACCAGTTTTCACGATTGCCACCAAATGTGGGGCGGATGGTTGTGTTCTGGGTTAAACCTGCCGGTTTTCCAATTGCAAAAGGCACTCCGCTGTCTGGCATATCGTCAGACTGCATGTGTTCATAAGAAAGGGTGATCTGCGTCGGCGTATTCATGCCGAATGTCACGGTAGGTGCAATACCCCAGCGCTGGTTCTCAGGTCCATTGCGGCCGGGAACATCGGCATCGTGAGCCATTGCATTCAGGCGGAAACCAATGGTGTCGCTGAGCTTGCGGTTCAGATCGAGTGTCGTGCGCTTGTATTTGTCAGTGCCAAGGCCTACATCGCCAGAGACAAAGTTGTCATTTTTTGCTTTTTTGGTGAAGAGGTTGATCGAGCCGCCTGCTCCACCACGACCTGCATAGGCAGAGTCAGAGCCCTTGACGACTTCCACCGATTCCAGGTTGTAAACCTCGCGCGAACCGGCTGCAATATCTCGCATGCCATCGACAAAAATGCTCCCTTGTGCGTCGCTGCCACGCATGAAAGGACGATCACCCGATGGATTGCCCCCCTCGCCAGAACCAAAAGTGATGCCAGGACTTGCACGCAGAGCATCGGCCAGGCTGGTCGCGCCAGTTTGCTTCATGACCTCTTCATTGATTACCGTGACTGTCTTGGGGGTATCAATCAACGGTGCAGTGAACTTGGCCGAAGGCGCGATATCTGTCTTCAATGGCGAGGTCGCACTTTCCTGTACGGTCACCGTCGGCAGCGTAGCGGTAGCTTGGGCGAAAGCGGACGCACCCACGAAGCACAGACCAGTGGCCAAGGCCAATTGGGTGAGTTCGCAGTGCAGTCCCGCCTTGTTAGATGTTTTTGTGGCGTGAGGCATAGGAAATTAGCAGTGATAAAGCCTGTGCGAAGACACAGGGTGGCGAATTTTAATCTTGACTGAGAACAATTCTTTTTTGCTTTTGTATTGGTGTGACTGGGCGTTGCCTTTGGGCAACAGCGCGAGCGGGGGCGATACATCTTGAAATCGGCACTGTTGACCAGATATGGGCCAAGGCGCCGGGAAACTGGCTTTGCACCATTGGTTTCAACTTACGACTGCACAAGACAAATACATGAGCAAGCAAACCCATTCCTTTCAAGCTGAAGTTGCGCAACTGCTGCATTTGGTGACCCATTCGCTGTACTCGAACCCTGAAATTTTCTTGCGCGAGTTGGTCTCTAACGCTTCAGATGCCTGCGACAAGCTGCGTTTTGAAGCGCTGAACGACAGCAGCCTGTACGGCGATCAGCCCAATCTGGAGGTGCGCGTCTCGTTTGACGCGGATGCCAAGACGATCACCATCGCCGATACCGGCATTGGCATGAGCCAGCAAGAGGCGATCGACAACTTGGGCACCATTGCCAAGAGCGGTACCAAGGCTTTCATGGACAAACTGTCTGGTGACCAAAAGAGCGATGCCCAGTTGATTGGCCAGTTTGGTGTGGGCTTTTACTCTGGCTACATCGTTGCAGACAAAATCACCGTGGAAACGCGCCGTGCAGGCGCGCCTGCATCGGAAGGTGTGCGCTGGGTGAGCGGTGGCACGGGCGAGTTTGAGGTCGAGCAGATTGAGCGCGCTGAGCGCGGAACCAGCATTACGCTGCACTTGCGCGAAGAGGCTCAAGAGTTTCTGAATGCCTGGAAACTCAAGCAAGTCATCAGCAAGTACTCGGACCACATCAGCCTGCCCATCTTGATGGAATAGCAAGAGTGGAAAGAGGGCGAAAACGACCAGCCCGGTGCGATGGTGAAAACAGGCGAATGGGAGACCATCAACAAAGCCAGTGCACTGTGGACACGCCCCAAAAAAGATATCACTGAAGAGCAGTACAAAGAGTTCTACAAGGCCATCAGCCATGATTTTGAAGACCCGCTGAGCTGGAGCCATAACCGCGTTGAAGGCAATACCGAGTACACGCAGTTGCTGTTTATTCCGGCCAAGGCTCCGTTTGATCTCTACAGCCGTGACAAGAAGGCGGGCGTCAAGCTGTATGTAAAGCGTGTCTTCATCATGGACGATGCGGAAGCGCTACTGCCCGGTTACTTGCGCTTTGTGAAGGGCGTGATCGACTCGGCAGACCTGCCCTTGAACGTGAGCCGTGAGCTGCTGCAGGAAAGCCGCGATGTGAAGCTGATCCGTGATGGCTCGGTCAAGCGCGTGCTGGGCATGCTGGAAGATCTGGCCCGGCACGACAAGCACGATGCCGGGGCCGATGCAGCAGACGTCACTGATGTGGTCAGTGAAGAGGACAAGGCCAAGGAAGGCAAGTTCAGCCAGTTTTACACCGAGTTTGGCGCCGTGCTCAAAGAAGGCCTGGGTGAAGACGTGGCCAACAAGGAGCGCATTGCCAAGTTGCTGCGTTTTGCATCGACCACCTCCGATGCCGTGAACGTGTCACTGGCGGAATACAAGGCGCGCATGAAAGAGGGCCAGGAGGCCATCTACTACATCACGGCAGAGACTTTGGCGGCAGCCAAGAACAGCCCGCAGCTGGAAGTGTTCAAGAAAAAGGGCATTGAAGTGCTCTTGATGACCGACCGTGTGGACGAGTGGGCCTTGAACTATCTGACACACTTTGATGACACCCCGCTGCAATCTGTGGCCAAGGGCGCCGTTGATTTGGGAAAACTGCAGGATGAAGAGGAGAAAAAGGCCGCAGAAGAAGCCGCTGAGGCTTTTAAACCCGTGCTGGCCAAGCTCAAGGACGCACTCAAGGACAAGGCCCAGGACGTCCGCGTGACAACGCGCTTGGTGGACTCCCCCGCCTGTCTGGTCGTCACTGAAGATGGCATGAGCGCTCAGCTGGCACGCATGCTCAAGCAAGCAGGCCAGCCTGCGCCAGAGTCCAAGCCGGTGCTGGAGGTGAACCCTTCGCATGCGCTGGTAAAAAAGCTGGATGGCAGCGTGCATTTCCACGACTTGGCGCATATTTTGTTTGACCAGGCATTGCTGGCTGAAGGTGGCCTGCCTGAAGATGCTGCGGCCTATGTCAAGCGTGTCAATGCATTGCTGGTGTAACGCGGATAAGTGATGAAATAAAAGGCCCGATGACTTTTGTCATCGGGCCTTTTTATGTTTTTAGTCTTTAGCCGTTACATACAAAGCGTAGTGCGCCATGCAGTGATAGTTGCTCGGCTGTGGCCGTGTGTGCGAAGTCTGCTGCTGCCTGTGCACTACGTCCAGGCATGTCAAGGCAAGCCCTGGCAATCACGTATCAATGGTGGCGGGAGTGGCTCTAAGCTTAGCCATTTGTGGGGTTGCCCTCAGCTGCAGACAATAGAGCGATGAAACAGCTATTTCTGCCCTTGATGTTCGTCTCTGTGCTGGCGGGTTGCTCAACCTCCGCAGGTGTGGGCATCGGCGTGCCAGTTGGACCTTTTAGTGTGGGTGTCGGGCTAGGCTCTGGCGGAGTCTCTGCTGGCGTCGGTACAGGGGTGGGGCCTGTAGGGGTTGGAGTTGGCGTCAACCAGCGTGGGCAAGTGACGGGCAACGCGGGCGTCGGTGCCTCGGTACCCGTAGGTGGAGCCAGAGTGGGGGCAGGAGTTGGTACTTCTACCGTACTGCATGATCCCCAGAGCCGGTCTCAACAGCCGTCTGACAAAGCCTCTGTAGCACCCGTTTCTCCATCACCGGTGCCAGCCTCTGGTGCTGTGCAGTGGCGTGATGCCCATGGCAACGTTGTGCCCGAATGCCGTGTGCGTGGTACTTGCTAGTCGCTATAGACAATGCGGTTGCGCCCACTGCGCTTGGCCCGGTACAGGCGTGCATCGGCAGACGCAAGCAGTTGCTGGCCGTCGGTCAGTGAGCTGGGTAATGCTGCTGCTACCCCCATGCTCACAGTGACAAACTCGGCAGCTTGCGCTTGAACATGCGGCATTTTGAGCGCTGCAATAGCCGCCTGAATGTCGTGGGCCAGCTTGAGAGCGCCTTCCAGGGGCGTTTCTGGCAGCAAGCAGACAAATTCTTCACCGCCATAGCGAGCCACCATGTCGCCCGGGCGCTGCAGGCATTGCGCGATCGTCTGTGTCACGTTCTGCAGGCATTCGTCGCCATGCAGGTGCCCGTAGTGGTCGTTAAAAGCCTTGAAGTCATCGACGTCCAGCATCAGCAAAGCCAAAGGTTGCTGCTGCCGCTGCATGCGGCTGAACTCACGGGACAGCATGGTGTTGAAGTAACGGCGGTTGGCAATGCCGGTCAGGCCATCGCAGTGAGACAGGCGTTCGAGCAAATACCGCTGGTGTGCTAACTCCAGATGATTGCGAACGCGTGCAAGCAGCGCCGGTGTGCGAAAAGGCTTGGCAATGAAGTCTGCGGCCCCCATGTTGAGGCCCACTTCTTCAGCGCTGGCATCTGATACAGCGGTGAGGAAGATGACAGGAATGTGCGCCGTTCTGGAGTCATTTCTGAGTCTGCGAAACACCTCAAAACCGTCCATGCCGGGCATGAGGATGTCCAGCAAGATCAGATCAGGATTGTGTTGTATGGCCATGTCCAGACCTTGCTGGCTGGACGTGGCAATTTGTACATCACACAAAGTGCCTACCACGCTGGCAATCAGCGTCGCATTCATTTCCACATCATCGATCACCAGTACCTTTTGGGGATGAGGTGCGGAGAGCAAGTGGGGATGGATGGGAAGCAAACTCGCGTAGGTCATGGCAGGGCTTCGTCTTGGGGTGTGATGACAGGGCAATATGCTTCAAGCTGAGCGACTCCGGTCTCTGCAGCGTGTGCAATGCTGCGTGCAAGCTCGGTGGCAAGCTCAAAGTCAGCGGCCTTTAATGCAGCGGATAGCTGACAGGACAGGTCGCCCAAACGCATCAGCCCGAAGGTGGCTGCTGTGCCTGTCAGCTTATGCGCTTCGCCACGCACGGCCTGCCAGTCATGTTGGTCGGCAAGCTGCGCCAGCAGCTTTGCGCGTTGCAAACTGTCATGGGTGAACTGCGAGACCAGTTGCTGGCGTTTGCTGTCATCAAAAAGCTGTGCCAGTGCATCGATGGCCGTGGCATCAAAATCAGGTTGCTGGTGCTCAGCATCTGGGGCCGCTGGTGTGTGGGGCAAGGGCTGATGGGTGCACGCGCCCAGCCATTGCTGCAGCACTTGGTGCAAGGCGGACTCCAGCAGCGGCTTGCTCAAGTGGGCATTCATGCCCGCTGCTTGCGCCCGCTCTTTGTCCTGGACGCCCGTATGTGCAGTCATTGCAATGACTGGTAAAACGCCAAAACCGGGCAGTTTGCGCAATGCTCGCGTGGCGCTGATGCCGTCCATTTGCGGCATTTGAATGTCCATTAAAACGCAGCTGTAATAGTCGGGCCCCACAGACTGCAGTCTCTGGAGGGCTTGGGCCCCATCTTCTGCGCATTCTGTTTGCAATCCCAAAGCGTGAAGCATGCCTTCAGCAACAGCGCGGTTCAGAGGATTGTCATCGGCCACCAAGATACGCAAACCTTGCCACGCCGATGCGATGCTGTGATGGTGGGGCATGAGCAGCGATTCGCGTTGCACCAGCATGCGTGCTGGCTCCAGTACGGCGGTGAACCAGAAGGTGCTGCCTTGGCCAATGCTGCTGTGCACGCCGGCAGTGCCTCCCATCAGCTGTGCCAGCGCACGGGAGATGGTAAGGCCCAGGCCGGTGCCGCCGAAACGTCGAGTGATGGAGTTGTCGGCTTGCTGGAATGCCTCAAACAGCAAGGGCATGCGGTCTGCTGGAATGCCGGGGCCCGTATCTTTAACGCTTGCATGCAACACAATGCGATGCAAGGTGCTGCTGGGGTCGAGGCGCAGCGAAATATGGATGTGTCCGGAGGTCGTGAACTTGATGGCGTTGTTCACATAATTGAGCAGAATCTGGGCGATCCGGTGCGGGTCACCGCGCAAACTGTCGGGGACCTCGCGTGCCATTTTGTAATTGAGCGACAGGCCCTTTTTGCTGGCCTCTTCATGGCACATGCTGAGGACATCCAGCACCACATTTTCCAGGCTGAAATCCGTGCTTTCCAGCTGTAGTTGGCCGGCATCAATTTTTGAAAAATCCAGCACTTCGTTCACGATGCCACGCAGGTGCTGGCCAGCGCGCAGTACGTTGTGCAATTGATCGCGCTGGGTTTGCGGTAGATCCGCTTTTAATAACAGCTGCGTTAATCCCAGAATGGCGTTGAGTGGAGTGCGTATTTCGTGGCTGATACTGGCTTGGAGTACGGATTTTTCATTGGCACTTTGTTCCGCCTCTCTCTTGGCTTTTTCCAGTGCGCGCGACTGCAGCATTTCTTTGGTGACATCCAGCCACACACCGTTAAAGGTGATGCTGCCATCGGCATTTTTGTGTGGATTAGCACGGGTCTTGATCCAGCGTGTCACGCCATCGAGCATTTGGATGGAGACATCAAAATCTACAGGCTCCAGGGTCTCTGCACTTTGTGCGAAGTGTTTTTCCGCAATAGCCGTGGCATGTTCATCGTGGTGACGGATGACACTCGCTGCACAGCTTATGCTGGTGTCTGAATGAACGGGCATGCCCATGAGCTGCGCCCATTGAGGGCTGGCAAAGTGCAGCTTGAGCGCAGCTCCGGGCCTCAATTGCATTTGAAAAACCGCACCAGGCAGTGCACTGGTGAGCTGCTGGAGCTGCTCAATGAGCAAGTGGTTTTTCTGATGCTGCGTGAGCTCTTTCTCAAGTCTTTCGGCTTCTTGCAGGGATGTACCAAAGCTTTTCAAGGTACGCGCCATGCTGCCAATTTCGTCATTGCGATGTTGGTCTGCAATCAACGTATCGTAGTTGTGCAAGCTCATGCGTTGCATGCTGCGCGTCAGGCGGCCAATCGGGCGTGAAATGTAGCGCAGCGCAATCCATGCCGCCCAAGCTGAAATCAAGAGCACACTGAGCCAGCCGGCCCAAGTCGTTTTGGAGATGGTGTCCTGGGTATTGCGGGTTAACTCCTTGGAGGCCAGCGCAAAGACTTTTTGTGCGTCAAGGCGCAGGGTGTCTACTTCTGTCTGCAGGCGATCCAAGGCGGGTGTGAAGCTTTGAGAAAGCACGAGCAAGGCACTGTCACTTTGCCAGCGCAACGCGCAGGTAATGACGTGATGTCCCGCTGTAAACACGTGGCGTGCCTGCGTGAAGATGCCATCCAGTACCAGCTCGTGCTGAGGCAAAAGCGGGTAAATAGCCGCTAAATCAGCTTCAAACTGTGTCTGTATTTCCGTAAGGCGCTCTTTGGCCAGTAGCAACTGGTCTTCATCGTTGGACGTCAGAGCTGCATGCACCAGGGCTGATGCATCACTCAAATGCTGCCGCACGGTGCTCACTTTGCTCGAGGTCATAGCCTGCTGCCCCAAAAGCTCGTGGTATTGGGTCTCAATGTGCTGCATATGCCATGTGGCATAAGCCGTGATGAGTGCAGAGGCGATGCCCATGCAGGCGACCAGAAGCACAATTTTGGTGGTCAGACTAAGGAGTGGCCGTTTCATGACTGGGACTGGGTGGCGCAAAGCACGACAGTCACGGATTCGACGCGCATGTGTGCTTGGCAGAGCGGGGCCACTGAGCGCCAAAAAATATTCTGCAGACCCATGTTTAGAGCGGAGTTTGTATATCCAGCGAGATAACAATGTATCGCTTGTCGTTCATGCACACAGGAGGGGCGGGCATTGACTGCCAAGGCAGCTTAGCCCGAGCCACTGCAGCATCAACGTAGGATAGTAAATCCATCATCGTGCGATAGATGGCTTTTTGTATTGTGGGACGTATCAGCCAAAAAATAAATCAGTGCACCGTGGGACAGGTTGTCTGAGGTCATGCGCTGCCTTGCTAGCTTGGGCTGCAAGGCCAGTCGCGGAGGTGCAGCTTCATTGCGTTACTTGGCAACGGGATGTTGAGCCAAACAGCTTCAGGCATGGCGAATGCTTGAAAAATTGTGCACGCAATCTACCTGATGGGTAAATCAAGTAGACGGTGCAGGTTTTTGTCTCCAGCGTACACGCCGCGCATGAGTGAAGGCGCTCTCCTGGCTAGAGGATCTGGCCTGGCACGGAGTGAGCTAACCGTGCGATGCCAGTGTCATGAAGTTTGCAGCTGCCTGCCGCTGGCTGCCGCGTGTTCTGGCGCGGGTAGTATTTCCATTCGATAGCCCAAGCCATAAATGGCGCTGAGCTGGTAAATCTGCCCAGCACCGTGGAACTGATTGAGCTGCAGCTTGGTTCGCAGGCGCGAGGCGTGGGTATCCAGTGTGCGTGAAGGTGTGGGGGTGATGTTCCCCCAAACGGCTTCCGTCAAGTGATTGCGTGAGAGCAAGCGGCCGCAGTTCTGGAACAAAAATTCCGCCAGCTCGTACTCGCGGTGTTTGAGCTCGATGGGCTGGTTATGCAGGTACACCGTGCGTGCCACCGGGTCGAGACGGTAGGGTTCAAATTCCAGTCGCATGGTGGTGGCATCCGGATAGGCGCGGCGCATCAAGGCGGTGATGCGAGCCATGAGCTCCTGAACACGCAAAGGCTTGACCATAAAGTCATCCGCACCGGCATGAAAGGCCGCCACGATGTCTTGTTCTTCGTGGCGCTGGCTGGCAAACAGAATCGGCTGTTTGCAGCCTCCAGCTTCACGCAGGGCGCGCACAACTTCAATGCCGCTCAGCCCAGGCAGGAGCCAGTCGACGATCAACAGATCAAAGCTTTCGCGCCGCATGGCGCGCAGCAAATCTTCTCCTGTCTCGAACAAAATGGTTGCGTGCCCCATTTGGTGAATGGTGGCTTCTACCAGCCGAAGAAAGATTGGGTCGTCGTCGAGAACAGCAATGCGCATGGCGTTGGTTGTAACAAAGAATTTCACATCATGGTGCCCGTTAATGCAAATGAATGCAAAACGTCAGAGGATGTATCCATTGGTGGTTACATGCTTTTCGCAGATTTGAGTAGACGAATGCGAAATTCCATTGCAATTGCTAGAGTTTAGAGGGAGTGTGTGCAAACTTCTATGTTGTGATTTCAGTGTGCGAAGTTTGCAACTGACTGAGTGCTTCGAAAGGTAATTGCTGCTTGACCAGGATGACGGTGCAAGGCGCATCGCGTGCTACGCGCATGGGGACGGTGGAAATCAAGCGCTGCATCTGCAAGCCATGGGTGGCTGCGCCCAGAATCAGCAAGCCTACGTTATTGCCTTGCGCGTAGCGAACGATGGCCTGCGCCACGTCAGATGCTTCCAGGACGTGGTAGCTCACACCGTGTCCGCCCACCTGCAGGCCTTGTGCCCATTGTTTAAGCCGCGCCAAGTGCGTGCGGTGCAGCTGCGTTTCACTGCGGCTGCTGTCAGTGGCGCTGCTGGCTGAGGGCGAGATGACAGTCACCACGGCCAGGCGTGCACCGGGGCGGGTGGAAAGGGACCGGGCGACAGCTTGGCGCAGGCTGTAGAGAGTGGCATCGCTGACGTCTTTGTGCGGAACGGCCACCATGAGGATGGGCACTTCGGTGATTTGCTGTGACGGCAGGGGGCTGGGATGGTATTGCATGCCCGCAGCTTTGATCCAGCGGCGCATCTTTCCAAAGAAGGAGATGCCGTGAAGGCGCATGCCGCGCTGGGTAATGGGCACTTGCTCGGGGTTGGCCAGATCGAATGCCAGCTCTGCAGCGGTGGCATAACGCTGCGCTGCTTCTGGTTCCAGGCAGCGCAAGATAATTTCTTGCAACCAATCTGGGACATCGGCGCGCAAAGCACGGGGTGGCGTGGGGGCCATCCACATGCGCTGGCGCATGCCGCCGTCAGTGGCAGGACTGCCAAACGGCAGTTCGCGTGTGGTGAGCTCATAGAGCATGACCCCGATGGCAAAAATATCGCTGCGCAAGTCACCGCGCACACCTACGATTTGTTCCGGTGAAATCCATGCTGGAGACCCGACGGCCTTGCGCAGCTCTTCGGCCAGAAGATCAGGGTAGTGCGCGTGGCTGGAGAGCCCAAAGTCCAGCAGCACGGCATTGCCGCTGTCTTGAATAAGTACGTTGCCGGGCTTGAGGTCCAGGTGACAGCAGTTTTGCTGGTGCAAGCTGTGTGCTGCCTGGGCCATGGCAGAGCCCAGCTGGGCAATGGTGGTGATGGGCTGTGCAGAGGGTTGATCGAGCCAGTGCTGCAGCGTGTGGCCCGCCATGTGTTCCATGACCAGATAGGGCAGCCGTATCAAATCTCCTGCGGCCACAAAGCGAGGGACGTGAGGCCCGTGCAGGGTGGGCAAAATTTGCAGCTCCATCTCAAAGCTGACAATGTTTTCTGCCCCGTCTCCGGCGGTCATCCGCGGGATTTTCATCACCATGGGAAAGCCGGGGGCTGTGGCGGGCCGCAGCGCCTGTGCATAGCGCACGCTGTAGATGTGGGCCATGCCTCCCGCATGAATGCAGTCTTCGACTAAAAAACCATCAATTTCGGTGCCGGGTGTCAGTTTTTTCATCGGCCCTGCTCCAGGCGTTCTGCAAAAGTGCTGGGCATGCCACTTTTTTGCACCGCTTCAATGGCGGCGGCGTGGTCATAGGCAATGCGGTGAAACGTCATGGTGGCCGCGCTGTCGTCATACAGGGCATACATGGCGCGCAAATCGCCATCGCGCGGCTGGCCGCATGAGCCGACAATCGCCAGCCACTGCCGGTGTGTCGGCACGGGGATGGGAACGCCCGGTTGCGGCACAAAGCGCATGAGCTTGGCGGTGGGAGTGAGGTAGTACAGCGATTGCTGGTGCACATGGCCGCTAAAGACGTAGCGGATGCTGGGGTCGATATCGCTGGCCGCAGTCATGCTGCGTTCGGCCATGACACTGTTTTCTACATAGGGCCAGCGCTCAGGCCGATGGGCGCTGGCATGCACCAGCAGCACGCTGCCGTGCTGATCCAGCAAAGGCAGCTGTGCCAGAAATTGGGTGTGTACGGGCGCAAGTTGATCGTGTGTCCACTGCGCGCCCTGTTCGCCTGTGTGCTGAATGTGACTGGGCGGGTGCAGTGCCAGATCGTCGTGGTTGCCCCGCACAATCCATGCGCCTTCTTGTACGGCATGCATGATGGTGTCCAGCACTGCTGCGGGACTGCCCCCGTAGCCCACCAGGTCGCCCAGAAATGCCAATTGTGTGGCGCCTTGTGAGCGCGCGTGTTCCATGCAAGCCTGTAGTGCTTGGATGTTGGCGTGAATATCGGAAAACAGAGCCAGTTTCATAGCCGCTATATTCACGGCTCAAGCTGGCGGCAGACTTGCAGCATGTACTGGTGCTTACCCGATGATTATTTGAAAAGATAGCTGCTGTCGCTTGTAGTACGGGTGTTTGAGATATATTTGATATGGAAAGTGTTGTTGGCTTTGCGTTGGCAGCTATTGTCTTTAATGTGCATATGCCTTGGCATGCCCCAAAGCGTGCAACCACGGGGAGCCACTGATGAGAGGTTCTGAACCGTTGCAAACACAGGCCTGCGAAGACCGTGATTTTTCAGAGTGGCACGGCGGCTGCCCATGGTGTGCCGTGTGGGTGGTGCGTGTGGATGGTATGCAAGTGCAGGCTTTGTTAGACCAGTTGCGTGCCGCCATACAGCCTTGGCTGCTGCCGCGCTACGAACGGCAGCCGCACGTCACCGTGGCGTACCGTGGGCTGATGGTGGATGCGCAGCCCCTGCATGCATGCCCGCAAGCCACATTTGGCACCACTCAGCTGGGTGCTGACATTGCTGCTTTTCAGGCGGCAGAGCTGGCTCCTTTTTCGCTGATGCTGCAGGGCGTGGGGAGTTTTTCGACCGTGCCTTATCTGGCGGTCAGCGCGAATGCCCGCTTGCAGCAGGCGCACGATGCGGTCGCGGCCTCTGAGCCCTTCCCAGGCTGGCGCTATGTGCCGCATCTGACACTGGGGCATTACGCCTGTCAGATGCCCATGCACAGGGTGCTGCAGCCGTTGCAAGCCTGTATAGCTGAAGCGCTAGGCTTGCCGGTGCCTGTGGATGCACTGTGGCTGGCCCGCTATCGCACCAGCGACATTGCGGGTGCACTGCATTTTGAAGGGCGTTTTGACCTGCGCACCCAGACTTACCACGCAGAGCCGGGTGCGCTGATTGTGCTGTAACGCGCGTTCAGGCGAGGGTCAGCGTCACGGGTATGTTGCCGCGTGTCGCGTTGGAGTACGGGCAGACTTGGTGGGCGGCATCTACCAGTTGCTGGGCCTGGGCTTTGTCCATGCCAGGCAAGTGAATGTGCATGCGCACGGCAATGCCAAAGGCTTGGCCGACGGGGCCCAGGTCGACTTCAGCATCCACCGACAGGTCTTGGGGAAGATTGATTTTTTGACGCGCAGCGACTGCTTTGAGCGCCCCAATAAAGCAGGCGGAATAGCCGGCTGCAAATAGCTGTTCGGGGTTGGTGCCTGCACCACTGCCACCGGGCGGGGACAGTTGGATATCAAGTTTGCCATCATTGGTGCGTGAGGCACCTTCGCGCCCGCCTGTGGTGTGCGCGTGGGCGGTGTAAAGCACTTTGTCCAGTGGTTGAGTCATGACGATCTCCTTGAGTGGGTGTGAAAACACGGGTACCCCGCGTTGCAGGCGACCAATCTAAGGGCATATGCCGCCAAGACGCGTAGGCCGGCATGCCAAAGAAAAATGCGCCCAGCAATCAGGATTGCTGGGCGCATGGGAAAATATGCATGGCCCCTGTGATCAGGGGCTGCAGCGGGGGGTTAGTACGTGTACACGCCTTGTCCCGTTTTCCGGCCCAGACGGCCAGCGGCCACCATTTCGCGCAGCAAGTAGCAAGGGCGATATTTGCTGTCGCCAAACTCCTCCAGGTACACCTCCATCACGGCCAGGCAAACGTCCAGGCCAATCATGTCAGCCAGCGCCAGAGGGCCAATGGGCTGGTTGCAGCCCAGTTTCATGCCAGCGTCGATGTCTTGTGCGGTGGCGGTGCCTTCAGACAGCACATAGAAGGCTTCATTGATCATGGGCACCAGGATGCGGTTGACCACAAAGCCGGGGGCGTTCTTGACGGTAATAGGGCTCTTGCCCAGCTTTTCAGACAGTGCCTTGACCGTGTCGTGTGTGGCATCGCTGGTTTGCAGACCGCGAATAATTTCAACCAGCGCCATCATGGGCACAGGGTTGAAAAAGTGCATGCCGACTACGTTTTCAGGACGTGCTAAACCATTGGCGATTGCGGTGATTGAGATGGACGACGTGTTGGTTGCAAGCACCACGGTGTTGGCGCAAATGGCTTCGAGCGATTTGAACAACGCGGTGAAATTGCCCTCGCCGAAGCCCTCGTTGCCCTTGCGCTGGATGATCTCGAAGAAGATCGGGCCGATCACGGTCCGGGTAAAGATCTGGAGCAGCAGACCCTGGCCTTCGGTCGGCGCCCCATCGAGGAGGATCCGGCGCTTCTCGAGCTCGGCAGTGGGCTCCCCGTGTCCCGGGACCCGTCCATCAAGCAGCTCATAATAGCTGTCGAGCGTATCCTGGAACGCGATCCCGCGGTCACGAAGCGCGTCGACCGACGCGTAAATATCGTTCGAGCCGAGCGCGATGTGCTGAATGCCCTCACCCTTATACTCCCGCAGAAACTCCTCGATCTGGCTCTTGTCGTCCTGGCTTTCGTTGAGTGGAATTCGGATCTTGCCACAAGGAGAAGTCATCGCCTTGGAAATCAGCCCGGTGACCTTTCCCTCGATGTCGAAGTAGCGGATCTCGCGAAAATTGAAGATCCGTTCGTAAAAGTCGGCCCAGTGGCCCATCCGGCCCCGGTTCACATTATGAGTGAGGTGATCGAGATAGGCGAGGTGGGTGTCGGAGGCGGCCATCGCCTGCTCCCAGCCCGGCTCGAACACGAAATCGGTATGGTAGATCTGTTCCTCGCCATAGCGGTCGACGAGATAGAGGCGCGAGCCGCCAATCCCTTCGATGCACGGAATCTCGAGTTCGCCTTCGGCAGCGAGTTCGAGCGCTCGGGCATGAGCGGTCCGGGCATCGGCAACGCGGAACGCCATCGCGCAGGCTGAGGGTCCGTGCTCGGCAGCGAAGCGCTCGGCAAAGCTACCGGCCTCGGCATTGATGATGAAATTAATGTCACCCTGCCGGTGCAGGGTGACGTTCTTGCGCTTGTGGTGGGCGACGGCAGGAAAACCCAGTTTCGTGAACAGCCGGCGCA
>ENA-OFCX01000633-OFCX01000633.1-metagenomes-genome-assembly--contig:-NODE-633-length-17252-cov-5.322266_pt1 | contig 17252 bp, 14 predicted proteins | sample MGYA00153384_OFCX01 | MGnify analysis MGYA00153384
CGCCGCTTGGGGGCCTGCCGCCAGCGGTCGGATCGAGCCGCGCCGGCGTGCGGCTCAGGCGGCCAGGGACGGCTGCTTGGTGACCAGCAAATCCTGCAACACCTGCGCCAGGTCGATGTGAACGGCAAGCACCGTGCTCATGCGCGCGGTGCAGTGGTGGGCCAGCCGGTCGAAGCCGAACCAGCCGTAGCCGTCCATCTCGGGCAGATGCCGACCTGCACTCAGCTGGAAAAAACTTTCGCAGCGCAAGGTGGTCAGCTCGATGCGCGGCAGGAGGGTCGCATACAGGTGCAGCGCCTTGCGCGGCCGGTAGTCATAGCGGCCCAACTCGACCAGCGCGCTGGCGTCGAAATCGAGCCCGGTTTCTTCGCGCGTTTCACGCAACGCCGCTTGCAAAGGGCTTTCGCCGGGTTCGCGCCGACCTTTCGGTAGGTCCCAGTGGTGTTGACCAGTGACATGGCACAGCAGCAACTCGCGGTGCGAGTTCACGATCAAGATGCCGCAGCTCAGTTGTTTGGAAGATGGGTGGTCCATGTCTGCGCCAGTATTGGGCCGGCCGTGCACCAGGCCGGCACCGAAGGCGGGCCGGGTTGTGACGATTCTTCGGTGGCTCTCGAGATTGACATGCCGATCGCGCCGTGATCCGCCCAAAAGCGGCATCGAACCGGACGCTGTTGCCGATCCACGGGTCGACGACGCAAAGCGGACGGCGCGCTGCCGGCGCGCCGCTCAAGCTCGGCAGGCTGCAACCGTGCTGCCGTGTTGCAGCACAAATTCACGAAAGGCGGCATTGATGCCATCGAGCTGGTGGTCGCGGCGGTGCAGCAGGCACCAGTCGAGCCACTTCGGCATGTCGACCACGTCGAGCACGACCATGCGGCCCGCGCCCAGTTCCACCTGCACCGCGTGCGCCGACATGAAGCTGATGCCCATGCCCGCCATCACGGCCTGCTTGACGGTCTCGTTGCCGGCCAGTTCGATCGTTACGTTGACCTTGAGCGACTTCGACAGCAGCAGGTGCTCCAGGAATTGGCGTGTCGCCGATCCGGTTTCGCGAAAGATGAACGGCTCGTCGCTCAGGGAGGTCCAGGGGATGCGCCGCTGACCCGCCAGCGGGTGGTCCGGCGGAGCCACGATGAAATGCGGGTTGCGCGCGAAGGCCTCGGCCTCCACATCGGCCTCGCCCGGCGGGTGACCGGCGATGGCGACGTCGATGCGGTGATCCTTCAGCATCGCCAGCACTTCGTCGCGCCGCACCACCGACAGCTTGACTGCCACGCCCGGCATGCGGCGCTGGAAAGCCATCAGCAACTGCGGCGCGTAATAGTTGGCCGTCGTCACCACGCCCAGGTGCAGGCGGCCGGCGCTGCCACTGCGCACGCTGGCCAGCGCGTCTTCGGCGGCGCGCACCTGACGCACGATGCCGCGTGCGTAACTCAGGAACATCGCGCCGGCGGCGGTCAGGTCCATGCGCCGACCCTGGCGCAAGGTCAGCGCCACGCCGGCATCGGCCTCGAGCTGACGCATCAGCATCGACACCGCCGGCTGCGTGATGCCCAGGCGGTCCGCCGCACCCGAATAGCTCAGGGTTTCGGCGACTGCTTCGAACACCTGGAGCTGGCGCAGGCTGAGGTTCTTCATTGATTTTCCGGGGACTTTCCCGCGCTTTGGGCGCGTCGCGAACCGGCGCTGGCATGCGCCGGCCTCGCTGAACACCGCATCCACCTAAATCATAAGCTCGCCTGACACTTTCCATAAGCAACCGAGCATTGAGCTTAGAGATCGACGAACCTAAAGTTCATCACGTCCCCTTCCTCCCGTCGCGGCCAGCCCAAAGCGGAACAACGACCATGAGCGCCCTTCCGACCCGACCCTTTCCCGCCTGGGATGCCGCCCGCGCAGAACCGCTCGACGAACCCGGCCGGCTGCTGTACCGCTCGAATTTGCTGGGCTCCGACCTTCGCATCACCAACTACGGCGGCGGCAACACCTCGGCGAAAATCTTCCAGCGCGATCCGCTGACCGGCGCGCAGGTTGAGGTGCTGTGGGTCAAGGGCTCGGGCGGCGACGTCGGCTCGATGAAGCTCGACGGCTTTTCCACCCTCTACATGGACAAGCTGCGCGCATTGCAAGGCCTGTACCGCGGCCTGGCGCACGAAGACGAGATGGTGGCGTACCTGCCGCATTGCACTTTCAACCTGAACACGCGAGCCGCGTCGATCGACACGCCGCTGCATTCGGAGTTGCCCTACGCGCATGTCGACCACATGCACCCGGACGCGCTGATCGCGATCGCCGCAACGGCGCGTTCCGAGGCGATCACAAAGCAGGTGTTCGAGGGCTCGGTCGGCTGGATGCCGTGGCAGCGTCCCGGCTATGAGCTCGGCGTGCAACTCGGCGCCTACAACGCGGCACACCCGGGCCTGCGCGGCATCGTGCTCGGCGGACACGGCCTGTTCAGCTGGGGCGAGACTTCGAAGGCTTGCTACGACAACACGGTCGGCCTGATCGAGCGCGCGCAAACGTGGCTCGCGCAGGAGCGCACGACGCGCAAGCTGCAGGTGTTCGGCGGCACGCGCTTCGACGCGCTGCCCGACGCCGAGCGCGGTGCGCTGCTGGGGCGTCTGCTGCCGGTGCTGCGCGGACTGGCGGCGCAAACCGGCCCGAAACTGCTGCACCTGAACACGGCGCCCGAAGTGCTCGAATTCGTCAACTCGCACAAGCTCGAGCCGCTGGCCGCGCTGGGCACCAGTTGTCCCGACCATTTTCTGCGCACCAAGATTCGTCCGATGATCGTGGCGGAGGCCGATTACCGGCTCGAGGGCGAGGCGCTGCAGGCTGCGCTGCAAGGCCGGCTGGCCGATTACCGTGCCGATTACAGCGCCTACTACGAGCGCTGCAAGCGCGCCAACAGCCCGCCGCTGCGCGACCCGAACCCGGTGGTGGTGCTGTTGCCGCGCATCGGCATGGTGACGATCGCGCGCGACAAGGCGACCGCCCGCATCGCCGGCGAGTTCTATGTCAACGCCATCAACGTGATGCGCGAAGCCAGCACGATCGACGAATACGTCGGCCTGCCCGAACAGGAGGCGTTCGACATCGAATACTGGCTGCTCGAGGAAGCCAAGCTGCAGCGCGCCCCGAAGCCCAAGCCGATGGTCGGCAAGGTGGCGCTGGTCACCGGCGGCGCCGGTGGCATCGGCCAGGCGATCGCGCGACGGCTGCTGTCTGAAGGCGCCTGCGTGGTGCTGGCAGACATCGACGAGCCGGCGCTGGCCAGCGTCACCGCCGAACTGGCCGCTGCCCACGGCCTCGACCATGTGCGCGGCGTGGCCTGCGACGTCACGCAGGAGGCCTCGGTGATTGCCGCCTTTCACCGCGCGGCGCTCGAATTCGGCGCGGTCGACATCCTTGTCAGCAACGCCGGCATCGCGTCGGCGGCCGCCATCGAAGACACCACGCTCGAGTTGTGGAACCGCAACCAGAGCATCCTCGCCACCGGCTACTTCCTGGTTGCGCGCGAGGCATTTCGGCAAATGAAGACGCAAGGCACGGGCGGTGCCATCGTGATGATTGCCAGCAAGAACGGCCTGGTTGCGAGCAACCAGGCCAGCGCGTACTGCGCGGCCAAGGCGGCCGAGATCCAGCTCAGCCGCAGCTTTGCGCTCGAAGGCGCGCCGCTGGGCATCCGCTCGAACGTGGTCAACCCCGACGCCGTGATCCGCGGCTCGAAAATCTGGACCGGCAAGTGGAGCGAAGACCGCGCCGCCGCCAACAAGGTCGCCGAGCACGACCTCGAAGCCTTCTACCGCGACCGCTCGATGCTCAAGCGCAGCGTGTTTCCGGAAGACATCGCCGAGGCGACCTACTTTCTGGCGGCCGAGCACCTGAGCGCCAAGTCGACCGGCAACATCCTCAACGTCGACGCCGGCAACCTCGCCGCATTCACGCGCTAGTGATGACGACCCCCCAGTCGCTGCGCTCCTGCCCCCGAGGGGCGCCCCGGCCTTGGGGCGGCCCGGCTGCCGGATGGCAGGAGCGCAGGGGAGAGGAACCGCAAGGCGACCCGGCGGCGCCGGGGCCTCGTGCGTGGCCTGACGGCTCACTGGATCGCGTCGCGCCGTGACGTTCTCGAAGAAAGCTTAGTCGGCCTCGTCCGCACCGCTGCCGTCTTCGCCCGTTGACGCTTCCTTGGCCTTGCGATCGAGCCCCGATTGCAGGGTCGCCAGGCCGTCGATGAAACCGTCCACCGGAACCGGTCGCGCCAGCCGAAGCGCGGGCGGGTACAGGTGGCTCATGTAGAGCTCGTCGCCGAAGCGGTCGGTGCGCTGCAAATTGAACCACAGCGACAGCGCCACGCCGGCACAAAAGGCGCTGACTGCAACCGCCTTCAGCAAGCGCGGCCGGGCCGGCTCGACCGCCAGCAGATGGAAGTAGAACGCGCTGGCCGCGACCGCCGCGGTGCCGATGAAGCCGAAGTCGCTGACCACCGGCCACGACAGTGCGAAGGCCAGCGCGCCCGGCACGGCGCCCACCACCAGCCACGCCAGCGCGGCATACGAAAACACCTTGAGGTGCCAGCCGAAGTGACCCTGGCGCGTGAAGGTCTTCGACAGCAGCGCCCACAACCCCGACCACAGCGCCGCCACGCTGACGGCGCTGAGCAGCACGCTGCCGATGGCGCGGCCGGCGCTGTCGGGGTCGTTGTCGAGCCACGTGACGACGGTCAGCAGCGCCAGCAGCAGGGCAGCGCCGATCAACAGAGGCAGACCGCTGCGCACCGCGTGCGGCCTCGCGATCAGCGGCAGTTCGGCCGGCAGCGCGTGGCCCGGCAGCCGCAGCCGCAAGCGGGTGCGGCCCAGTTCGATGTCGATCGGCCCGGACGCCGCCGGCAGCGCCCAGCAATCGCCCGCCGCCAGGTGCCGCGAGCCCACCTGCACGCCGTTGAGCGTGTCGCCGGCGCGCAGTTGCAGGCCGCCGTCGATCGGCTCGATGACCAGGTGGCGTGCCGCCAGGTGCGGGTCGTGCAGCGTCAGGTCGTTGTCGAGCGCGCGGCCGATGGTGAAGGGCCAGCCGGTCACGGCCACCGCATGGCGAGCCTGCGGATCGCGATGGCCGTCGCGTTCGGTCACCTCGAGCAGGGCTAGCGCGCCCAAGCGTAGGCCTGCAGGTAGTGGCGCGCCAGTTTCTGCGCGTTGCCGAAGCTCAGGCCCTGCGCGTCGAAGCGGCCCTGCACGCCGGAACGGGGTTGGTCGAGCGTGGCCACCAGCACGCTCAGGTCGTACAGCTGCGGCAGCTTCTTGTAGGCACGCAGGCACACCACGGCACGCAGCGTCAGGCCGTCGCGGTCGACGAACTCTTCGATGCATTGCGGCTTGGTCTGGAACTCCGAGCGCAACCGCGTGAACGACTCGTTGCGAAAGCTCTGCGAGTGGCGGGCCGCGAAGCGCAACGTCCCGAGCTTGCTGCCGTCGTAGCTCTCGTGCCGCAACGCCAGCGCGCCGGTGTTGAAGTCGCCCGCGTAGATGAGCGTGTCCATCACGCAGTCGGAGCGTTCGATGTCGAGCCCGCCGGTGCGCGATGGCTCGCTGCTGCCCCAGCAGCGCACGAAGCCGTCGTTGGGCACCGGCACGCGGTAGCGCGGATGCGTGGCCGCCTTCCAGCCTTGCTCGATGAAGCGCTGCGTCAGCGCGTCCTGATGCGCCATCAACTGCGCGCTGACGGCGGCGTAAGCCGGTGTCTGCAACGGCGGCGCATCCCGGCCTCGCGCCAGAAGCGCCTGCGCAAACTCGGCCGGCACCAGAAAGCTGACTTGCTCGCCGTCGACCCGGCGCGCCACGTTGACACCGATGACGAGGCCTTCCTGGTCGAGCGCCGGGCCGCCGCTCATGCCCGCGCTGAGCGCGCCGCCAAAAAAGATTTGCGGATAAAAGCTGCGCTTGACCAACCCGTTCGAAGTGCCCTCGGTGACCGCGAAGCCGACGTCGAGCGGATTGCCCAGCGAATAGATGCGCTCGCCCTGCGCCAGGCCGGGCCCCTGCGGGCGAAAGGCCAACGCATCGAAGCGACGCGTGCCGCTGTCGCCGGCCTTGATCAACGCCAGGTCGTGCAGCAAGTCGATCTGCAGGATCTGCGCCGATGCCTCGCGCCCGTCGGCCGTCACATAAACCAGGTCGTGGCGTTCGGGCTTCAGGGCGGCGTCGCTGACCACGTGAAAGTTGGTGACGATCAAGCCGTCGGTGCTGACGAAAAAACCCGAGCCGACCGAGGTCTGGCTGGCCTGCCCCTTCAGCACGGTGCGTATCTGCACCAGTTGCGAGCGGGCCTGCTCGTAGACCCGGCGCGCCGACGACGAAACCGGCGCCGGCGCTGGCAGTGCTGCCGTTGCCGGTGCCGGTACAGCTGCTGCCTGCACGGCGCCCGGCGCATTGCCTTCGTCCGCCTGCGCCGATGCGCACACCCACAACAACAACACGGCCCAGTGCCGCAATCGAATATTCATTCGATCGGAGTTTACGGGGCCGCCCTGTGCCGCGTTGCCGACAAGGCCCGCCGACCCGGCCGCCGCAAGGTCAACCGCCGCGGCGTGCGTCCTGCGCGTCGAGCGCGGCTTCGAACGTGGCGGTGTCCCAACCTTCGTCCAGCGCCTGCAGCACGAGTGCCTGCTGAGACGGCGGCGCCAAGCCACCGGCCGGCGGGTCGCGGTCGAGGTCGCTCGGGAACGGATAGCCCTCGGCGCTGGCCGCCACCACGCAGGCCACGCCGTCGCGGTCGAGCACGCCCTGCGCCTGCATCGAACGCAGCACCGGGTACAGCGCGCGGCTCATGCGGCTGCGGTCGACGGCCTCCATCGCCCGGCCGAAGGCCGACGACACCTGCAGCAGGTTGGCCATGCGGCGGATGTGTGTGGTGCGGTTGCTGCCGGCTGCGTGATAAAGCGCCGGGTTGAAAAACACCGCGTCGCCCTTGGCCAGCGGCAACTGCACGTGGTGCTGCGCGAAGTGTTCGGCGAACTCGGGCAGCTGCCACGACAGGTAACCGGGCTGGTAGCGCTGCGAGCCCGGCAGGTACAAGGTGGGCCCGCTTTCCACCGGCATGTCGCAATGCGCGACAGCGCCCTGCAAGGTCAGCACCGGCGACAACCGGTGCACATGAGCGGGATAGCGTGCCGCCATCTCGGGCACCTGGAAGCCGAGGTGGTAGTCGCGGTGCGGCGACTGCGCCTGCCCGCCAGGATTGACCACGTTCACCTGCGAGGTGAACTGGTAGGCCGGACCGAGCCAGCATTCGCTGACCAGCGCCAGCATCGGGTTGGCGTAATACACGGCGAAACTGGCCGGATCGCGCAGACAGACCTTCTGCAGCGCGTTCCAGACCCGGTCGTTCGCGCCCGGCTTGGCGAAGTGATCGGCGCCGCCGCTGCCGCTGCGATGCTGGTCGTCGATGATCTGCTGGAACACGGCGGAGACGGCATCCACCGCATCGAGCTCGCTGCCGGCGAAGGCGCCCTTCAGCACCACCAGCCCCGGCCCGGTCAGCATGGCCCGGCCCCACTCGGCCATCACCGCCACGCGCGACTCGGGCACCGCGGCCCAGCGGCGCACGGCGGCGCAGTCGTAGACCGGCACGCCACGCACCATGTCAGCGGCCCGCGGGCAATGCGTGGCCTGTACGCTCGCTTTCAACTCGTGAACGAAGTCGTCGATCCGACAGGCTGGCGTGCTCAACCAGTAAGCATCTTGGGGCTGGGTCATGGCGGTCGTTTTCGAATTGAGTTCATCCATGATGCGCCTCGGTCGGCGTGGCTCGAATGCTTTGCGACCGGTCGCGTCTTGCAAAGCTGGCGGAACTATAGCGAGCGACACTCGATATAAAAACTTGTTTCTATCTCAATGTTTTTAAGGAAACTAACTTCCAACCGTGCCGGTGGCAGGCGCTGCGCAAACCGGTCAAGGAGCCGCTTGCCGCTTCAGCTTGCCGCTTCGTGACGACGAACACTGAACCGCGTTTCGCGACGACAAAGCAAATTTCCCGGGCGACCTTGTCGTCTCGCGCCGGCCCGGCCACCACGCCGTTTTTACGCGCTCGCGACGCTGCCGGCCAGGGTGCCCGAACCAGCCCGGGTCGCCGTAGTCACCGCACTATTGAGCTTGGCGAACATCGACGACGCTGAACATGCCGCCAATGCCCATCGCGCCGAACGGGCCGGTGCCCGTCATCATCGTGGCGGTGTAGTCGGGCAGCGGCATTTCCATCTTGGTCATATCGCGCAAACCGCGCTCGCCCATCACCATGGAATCTCGGCCGCCGAATGCGAGCTTCGCGCAGTCCGAACGCAACGGCGCGGGCCGCCCGCTGCCGCGCGCAATCCTAGTGCGTAAAGGCTTCCGGCGCTGCACGGGTGGGCCGGTACGGCAGCTCGAGCCGGTACGCCAGCGCAATGAACAGGCTTTGCGCCAAGCCCATCGTGCCGGTCAGCGACCGGAAGCCGAAGGTCGAGTCATCCTGCACGATCAACACGACCTGCGCATCACGCGCCAGCGGGCTCATGCGGCTGTCGGTCATGGCGATCAGACGGGCGCCGCGCTGCACTGCCTCGTGTGCGATATCAACCGTCTCGGCAGCGTACGGCTCGTACGAGATCGCAATCATCACATCGCCTTTGCGCACCGAACGCAGCTGCCCGCTCTGCATGTTGCCCAGTGCGGTGAACAACCCGATGCGCTTGTCGGTGTGCTGCAGCGCGTAATCAAGGTAGGCGGCGATCGGGAACGAGCGCCGCGAGCCAGCGATCCAGATCGCATCGGCCTGCTCGAGCAGGTCAACCGCCTTTTTGAAACTCGGCGCGTGCAACCCGCGAAGCAGCTCTTGCATGCCGGCAATGCTGCCGGCCAGGAACTCCTGCGCGATCTCGACCGGCGACAGGCTGCGGGCGCCCGAATCGATCACCTCGCGGATGCGGGCCTTGTAGTTGCGGCTCGGCGCGATCTGGCGCGCCAGGCTGTCGCGGAAGATGCGTTGCATCTCGGTGAAGCCGCTGAAGCCGAAATGCTTGGCGAAGCGCACCACGGCCGACGGCTGCACCTGGCACTGGGCCGCCACGTCCTGGATGCCTTCGAGCCCGAGGTGGTCTCGGTGCTGCTCAATGTGGCGGGCGATCAGCTTGAGCTGCTTGCTCAAGTCCTCGTACTCTTCCGAGATGCGCTTGAGCAACTGCTCGACGGTCATCTTCGTCATCTTCGGAACGGCAGTGGCCACGGCGTACATCCAGAAGAGGAACTCGATTCATTCTATCCAGCGCGCCGCGGCGCAAGACGGCGATTTCCATGATTCGCATTGTTTAGAAATTACTTTGCATAATGACGGTCGATGCCCGAACAGCGGCAACGCCCGCCATTTGCCGCGACACTTCAACACGCATTACCCATCACCCATCACCCATTACCCATTGGCATTGGCATTGGCATTGGCATTGGCATTGGCATTGGCTGGACAAACACCAGGACGCGGGCCGCGTCCGAGCCCTCACTGCACCATGACCAATTCCGTCTCGCACATCCTGACCCTGTCCTGCCCCGACCAGCCCGGTATCGTGCAGGGCGTGTCGACCGTGCTGCTGCAGCAGGGCGGCAACATCACGGAAGCCGCGCAATACAACGACCCGCAGACGGGGCTGTTCTTCATGCGCGTGCAGTTCGCCTGCAGCCAGCCGGGCCCGCAAGATCTCGACGCGGCGCTGCACAAGCTGGCCGCGGAGTGGCAGATGACGCTCGAGCTGCACCAAGCGGCGCAGCGCATGCCGGCGGTGTTCATGGTGAGCCAGCAAGGGCATTGCCTGAACGACCTGTTGTTCCGCTGGAAGAGCGGGCTGCTGCCGATCGACGTGCGCGCGATCATCTCGAACCACCGCGACTTCTACCAATTGGCCGCGAGCTACAACGTCCCGTTCCACCACATTGCGGTGACGGCCGCGACCAAGGGCGACGCCGAGGCCCGGCAGCTCGAGATCATTCGCAGCGAGGGCGCCGAACTGGTGGTGCTGGCGCGCTACATGCAGGTGTTGTCGGACGCCGCCTGCCGTGCGCTCAGCGGCCGCGCGATCAACATCCACCACAGCTTCCTGCCCAGCTTCAAGGGCGCCAAGCCGTATCACCAGGCGCACGACCGCGGCGTCAAGCTGATCGGCGCCACGGCGCACTACGTGACGGCCGACCTCGACGAAGGGCCGATCATCGAGCAGGACGTGGCGCGCGCCGACCACGGGCTGACGGTCGAAGCCCTGACGGCAGTCGGCCGCGACACCGAAAGCCAGGTGCTGGCGCGCGCCGTGAAATGGCACGCCGAGCACCGCGTGCTGCTGAACGGCCACAAGACGGTGGTCTTCCGGTGAACCCGGCACCGTGACGGCCTGGCGTCATCCATCCGGGTGACGTGCCGTTGCGTGCGATCCCACAAGCCAACCTTCGACTGCGCATCGGCACCCCATGAAAAGCCTGCTTTGCTTCGGCGACTCCAACACCTACGGCACGATGCCGCTGACCCGCCGCGACGATGCGCGCCGCCACGGCCCCGGGGAACGCTGGCCCGGCGTGATGCGTCTGGCGCTCGGCGCCGACTGGCACGTGGTGGAAGAAGGCATGCCCGGACGAACGCTCGGCCGCGACGACCCGGTCGACGGCGAGAACCGCAATGCGTTTCGCCTGTTGCCAGCCTTGCTGCAAAGCCACCGACCGCTCGACCGCATGATCTGCATGCTGGGCACCAACGACCTCAAGGCCTGCTTCGGCGCCACGCCGTTGCAAATTGCCGCCGGTCTGCACACCGTGATCGACATGACGGTCGCGTGCGGCTTGCCCAGCATGCCGGCACCGGCCCTGCTGCTGGTCGCCCCGCCCCCGATCAGCGAGGTGGGTTGCCTGGCAGGCATGTTTGCGGCCGGCGCGGACAAGGCGGTGCAACTGGCCGCGCTTTACCGGCAGGTGGCATTGCAGCGAGGTGTCGATTTCTTCGACGCCGGCAGCGCAGCGGCGGTCAGTGCGCACGAGGGCATCCACATGGATGCCGCGGCGCATGTCGCGCTGGGCCGCGCGCTGGCGGCGTGGCTGCAGGCGCGCGACTGAGGAACCCGGCCGCGGCCACCTGACGGTGCGCGGTGGGACGTGGGACGTGGGACGTGGGACGTGGGACGTGGGACGTGCGACGTGCGACGTGCCGCGTTGCGCCATCGTCCTGGCTTTGCAGCGTCGCGCTGGTTGCTGCTGTCGCACCCGTGCCGCGGCAGGGCGAGCGTTTTCAAGGTGCCATTTCATTGGGGCAGTCAGGCCACATCACGGGTTTGCTAAAGTGAAAAGAAGTTTCTAAAATTATGAAGCGAGAGAAGTATTTTGCTTAAAATCTGGTTGTGTTTCGCAACGGCGGTCGGCGCAGGCGTGCGGCCCGCTTCGCACCGATGCGCGGCCCCGTCACCACCCGCAAGTCGGCCCCGACCGACCGCTTCAAGATGAGCAATCTGCAATTTCCGACCGGTCGCCGCTTCGATCTGGCCTGCCTGGGCCGGCTGGCGGTGGACTTCTATGCACAGCAGGTCGGCTGCGCGCTGGAAGACGCGCACAGCTTCAGCAAATACCTGGGCGGCAGTTCGGCCAACATCGCCTTCGGCGCGGCGCGGCTGGGCCTGCGCAGCGCGATGATCTCGCGGGTGGGCGACGAGCAGATGGGCCGCTTTCTGTTGCAAACCTTGCAGCGCGAAGGCTGCGACACGCAGGCGGTGCAGATCGACGCCGAGCGCCTCACCGCGCTGGTGCTGCTCGGCCTGAAAGACCGCGACACCTTTCCGCTGCTGTTCTATCGCGAGAACTGCGCCGACATGGCGATCGACGCCGCGGCGATTTCAGAAGACTTCATCGCGCAGTGCCGCGCGCTGCTGATCACCGGCACGCACCTGTCGACGCCGACGGTGCGCGCCGCATCACAGGCCGCGCTTGGCTTTGCCGCCCGGCACGGCGTGACGCGTGTGCTCGACATCGACTACCGCCCGGTGCTGTGGGGCCTGACCGGCCGCGGCGCCGGCGAGAACCGCTACGTCACCAACGAAGCGGTGACGGCCCAGCTGCAGCAGATGCTGCCGCAGTTCGACCTGCTGATCGGCACCGAGGAAGAATTCGCGATCGCCGGCGGCGTGCCGGGCGATCTGATCGCCACGTTGCGGCGGGTGCGCGAGGTGACGCCGGCGGCGCTGGTCGTCAAGCTCGGCGCGATGGGCTGCGCCTACATTCCCGGCGCCGTGCCACAGCGCATCGACGACGCGCTGACGGTGCGCGGCGAGCGGGTCGAGGTGATGAACGTGCTGGGCGCGGGCGACGCCTTCGCGGCCGGGCTGATGACGGGCTTCCTGACCGGCAAGGACTTCGTCGAAGCGGCCCAACTGGCGAACGCCTGCGGCGCCATCGTGGTGTCGCGCCATGCCTGCGCACCCGCGATGCCGACACCGGCCGAGCTGGCGCACTGGTTCGGCGGCAGCCGCAACCCGAAGGTCGATGCCGACGCGCAGCTGGCGCACCTTCACCGGGTCACCGCCGCACGGCCGCAGTGGCCCGAGCTGAACGTGATCGCCTTCGACCACCGCAGCCAGTTTCTCGACCTGGCACGCCAGGCTGGCGCCAGCGACGCACGCATTCCGGCGCTCAAGCAATTGCTGGTGCAGGCGACGGTGCAGGTGGAGCACAGCCACGCGCTGCAGGGCAAGGTCGGCGTGCTGATCGACGGCGGGCCGTTGGGCGCCGACGCGCTGTGTGCCGCCACCGGCCGCGGCTGGTGGGTGGGCCGTCCGGTCGAGCTGCCCGGGTCGCGGCCGCTGCGTTTCGACGGCACACGCTCGGTCGGCTCGACCCTGGCGCACTGGCCGCGCGAGCAGGTCGTCAAGTGCCTCGTGTACTACCACCCGCACGACGCCGTCGACCTGCGGCTCGAACAAGAGGCGCGCATCCGCGAGCTGTGGGAAGCGACCCGCGAAAGCGGCCACGAGTTGCTGCTCGAGATCATTGCCCCGCCCGGCGCGGTGGCCACCGGCGGTGCGGACGCGGCCGTGCTGGCGTCGATCAAGCGCCTCTACAACCTCGGCTTCAGGCCCGAGTGGTGGAAGCTGGCACCGCTGTCCTGCGCCGGCTGGGAAACGTTGGCGGCGCTGATCGCCGAGCGCGACCCGCTGTGCCGCGGCGCCGTGATCCTGGGACTGAGCCAGCCGATCGAGGTGCTGGCGGCGGGCTTCAAGCTGGCCACCCACCCGATCGTCAAGGGCTTCATGGTCGGCCGCACGCTGTGGGCCGTGCCGAGCCTGGCGTGGCTTCAAAACGAGATCGACGACGCCGCACTGGTGCGCCAGGTGGCCCATAACTTTGCAATGCTGGTGGACGCCTGGCGAGCCAGCCGCGCGCCGGCCCGGAGCACCCCATGACGACCACCGCGACCACCCAGAACACCACTCAGAACACCACCCCGATGACCACCTCGGCGACCACCGCAGCAACCACCACAAGCGCCACGAGCGCCACCCCGACGATCCGATTGACGATGGCGCAGGCGCTGGTGCGCCACCTGGCCGCCCTGCGCATCGAAGAACCCGACGGCACGCTGGTGCCTTATTGCGGCGGCGTCTGGGCGATCTTCGGGCACGGCAACGTGACTGGCCTGGGCGAGGCGCTGCAGGCGCAGCGGCACGAGCTGCCGACCTTTCGCGCCCACAACGAACAGGGCATGGCGCATGCCGCCGTCGCCTACGGCAAGGCCCATCTGCGCCGGCGCATGATGGCTGTCACCAGCAGCATCGGCCCCGGCGCCACCAACATGGTGACGGCCGCCGCGATGGCCCACGTCAACCGCCTGCCGGTGCTGCTGCTGCCCGGCGACACCTTCGCGACGCGCGCACCCGACCCGGTGCTGCAGCAGGTCGAAGATTTTCAACAGGGCGACGTCACGGCGAACGACTGCTTCCGTCCGGTGTCGCGCTATTTCGATCGCATCACGCGGCCCGAGCAACTGCTGACGGCGCTGCCGCGCGCGATCCAGGTGCTGACCGATCCGGCGATGTGCGGGCCGGTCACCTTGGCGCTGCCGCAGGACGTGCAGGCAATGGCGCACGACTGGCCGCTGGCCTTCCTGCAGCCGGCGCCTATCAGCATCCGCCGGCCGCCGCCCGACGCCGACGAACTGGCCGCGGCGGCCCGGCTGCTGCTGGGCGCGCGCCGGCCACTGATCGTGGCCGGCGGCGGCGTGCTGTACAGCCAGGCCTGGGACGCGCTGCGCGACTTCGCCGAGCGCCACGGCGTGCCGGTGGCCGAGACGCACGGCGGCAAGAGCAGCCTGCACTGGAACCATGCGCTGAACCTGGGCGCGATCGGCGTCGACGGCGGCCCGGCTGCCAACGAGATGGCGCGCGAGGCCGATCTGGTGCTGGCCGTCGGCACGCGGTTGCAAGATTTCACGACCGGCTCGCACGCGCTGTTCGGGCAGGCCCGGCTGCTCAGCCTGAACGTGCAGCGTTTCGACGCGGCCAAGTGGAGCGGCGCCGCGCTGGTGGCCGATGCCCGCGTCGGATTGACGCAACTCGACGCCGCCGTCAACGGCTGGATGGCCGACGCCGCCTGGACCGCGCGCGCCCAGGTGCTGGCCGCCGGCTGGTCGGCACGCATCGGCGAGCTGACGACGAACGTGCCGCGCAACGTGCTGCCCTACGACGCCGAGGTGATCGGTGCGGTGCGTGATTCGCTGCCTGATTCGCCGGCGCACGACATCGTGGTCGGCGCCTCGGGCACGTTACCCGCCGAACTGCACAAGCTGTGGCGCTCGGCGCGGCCCGGCGGCTATCACATGGAATACGGCTTCTCGTGCATGGGCTACGAGATCGCCGGCGGCCTGGGCGTCAAGATGGCGCAGCCGGAGGCCGAGGTGATCGTGATGGTCGGCGACGGCTCGTACATGATGCTCAACTCGGAGCTGGCGACGTCGGTGATGCTGGGACACAAGCTGATCGTGGTGGTGCTCGACAACCGCGGCTATGGCTGCATCGAGCGCTTGCAGCTGAGCGCCGGCGGCGCCAGCTTCAACAACATGCTCGACGACTGCGTGCCCGAGAGCGGCAGCCGCTCGACCATCGACTTCGCCATGCACGCCCGCAGCATGGGCGCGCACGCGGTGCACGTGGCCGACGTGGCCGCACTGAAGGCAGCGATGGTCGCCGCGCGCGCTGCCACCACCTCGCAGGTGATCGTGATCGACACCACGCACACCCGCACCACGGCCGAAGGCGGCTGCTGGTGGCAGGTCGGCATCCCCGAAGTGTCGGCGCGCCAGTCGGTGACGCAGGCGCACGAGCGCTGGCTGCAGGGCCAGGCATTGCAACGACTTTGATCCTCAGGAACCCCGCATGAAAACCAACGCACCCTGGAACGTCCGCATCGGCATCAACCCGATCTCGTGGAGCAACGACGACCTGCCCGCGCTGGGCGGCGAGACCTCGCTGGAAACCGCGCTGGCCGAAGGCGCCGAGATCGGCTACCAGGGCTTCGAGCTCGGCAACAAGTTTCCGCAGGACCCGCAGGCGCTGAAGGCCAAGCTGGCCGAATACGGCGTGGCCTGCGTGTCGGGCTGGTATTCGGGCCGGCTTGCCGAAGGCAGCCTGGCCGGCGAGATCGAGCGTTGTGTCAGCCACATGAGCAAGCTGCAGGTGCAGGGCTGCCGGGTCGTCGTGTATGGCGAAGTGGCCGGCTCGGTCCAGGGCAGCATCGACGTGCCGCTGGCCCGGCGGCCGCGCTTCGGCAGCGACGCGCAGTGGCAGGCTTACGGCCAGAAGCTCAATGCCTTCGGCGCGCACCTGAAGGCGACCTACGGCCTGACGCTGGCCTACCACCACCACATGGGCGCTTATGTGGAATCGCCCGCCGATGTCGACCGCCTGATGGCCGAGACCGACGACAACGTCGGTCTGCTGTTCGACACCGGGCACGCCTACTTCGGCGGCGCCGCCGACCCGGTGGCGTTGCTGAACAAGCACCTCAAACGCGTCGTGCACGTGCATTGCAAAGACGCCCGCGCGCAGGTCATGGCCAGCGCTCGCAACGAAGGCTGGAGCTTTCTGAGCGGCGTCATCAACGGCACCTTCACCGTGCCCGGCGACGGCGTGATCGACTTCGATGCCGTGCTCAGCACGCTGCACGGCGCCGGCTACGAGGGCTGGCTGGTGGTCGAAGCCGAGCAGGACCCGGCGGTCGCACCGAGCTATGAATACGGCAAGAAAGGCTACCAGACGCTCAAGCGCATCGTCGACCGCCTGAACGCCGCTGCCGGAGCCTCGGCATGACCAGCCGCCTGCTCGCCAAGGCGCGGCCCACCGGGCGCGAAATCGTCGAGGTCACGCCCGAGCGCGCCGGTTGGACGCACGTCGGTTTTCGCGCGCTGCGCCTGTCGGCGGGTGACAGCGAGTCGCTCGACACCGGCACGCGTGAACTCTGCCTGGTGGTGCTGACGGGCAAGGTCGACGTCACGGTGGACGGCGTCACCCACGCTGCGCTCGGCACGCGCCAAAGCGTGTTCGACGAGCAGTCGCCCGCCGCGGTCTATGTGCCGGCCGGCAAGCACGTCATCGTGCAGGCCGCGATGGACGCCGAAGTGGCGCTGTGCAGCGCGCCGGGCGACGCCACGCCGCGCCATGTGCGCGTGATCGACCCGGCATCGATGCGCCGCAGCGTGCGCGGTCAGGGTTCGAACACGCGCTATGTCTGCGACATCCTGCCGCACGACGACCCGACCGCGGCGCACCTGCTGGTGGTCGAGGTCATCACGCCCGCCGGCCATTCGTCGAGCTATCCGCCGCACAAGCACGACGCCGAGACGCCGCCCACCGAGACGCAGCTCGAAGAGACCTACTACCACCGGCTGAACCCGCCGCAGGGCTTCGCCTTCCAGCGCATCTACACCGACGACCGCAGCCTGGACGAGGCCTGCGCGGTGGAGAACCACGACGTCGTGATGGTGCCGCGCGGCTATCACCCGGTGGTGGCGCCGCACGGCTACGACCTGTACTACCTCAACGTGATGGCTGGCCCGAACCGGTTCTGGGTCTTCAAGAACGACCCGGCGCATGCATGGATGCTGAAGGTTTGAAGGTTTTTTCACAGGACCCTGGCGGTTTCGCGGCTGCCCAACCGCCTCCGCATCCGCGTCACCGGGCTCAACATCGGCTGGACGGCGTCCGAAGG
>ENA-OFCX01000634-OFCX01000634.1-metagenomes-genome-assembly--contig:-NODE-634-length-17233-cov-3.675224_pt1 | contig 17233 bp, 1 predicted proteins | sample MGYA00153384_OFCX01 | MGnify analysis MGYA00153384
GAGGTTCTTCTCTGGCAACGGGAAATTCAATCTTAAACTTTGGTGGTGGAACTTCTGCTGATAGACAATCATCTGCAGTAAGGTTGACCAATCAATATACCATTAATGTATCTTACAACACCATTAATAATAATAATGGTTTAGGAGTAAATCATGTACGAGACTTACGTGGTATCTGGGGTTTTGTGGGTATTGATGCAAGTGTAACTTTTACTAATAATACGATAGCTTTAAAAAGTTCTACAACAACAAGTTCAGATGTTTTAATAGGGATTGACAATGCGATTGGGGCATCGGGAACTAATAATGTGGTCAATATTTCTAATAATACGATCAAAGATTTTGAACATTTATTGGCTGTAGTATCAAGTGGAGCTCCGAGTGTATCAGGTATAAATCTAACTGTTACTCCGGCTAGGGTTATTATTAATGGAAATACGATTCAAGATTTTACAATTTTGAATACAGGTCTCATAGATTTAATCAAAACATTAGCTATCAATGGTCCACTGTCTACCACTTCTAGTATTAATGGAAATACCATACAAAGAATAAGTAGAACAGGTGCATCTGGAAATATACGCGCCATTGTTGCAGGTACAGTAGTTGGGGTATCTATGGATAATAATTTTGTGGATGTTATTGGATTTACCAACGTTTTATCGGGTGGAAGTATTGATGGAATTTTAAATGCCGGTGGTTCTGGAGGTTCCATGTCCAATAATATTGTACGAAACCTGTCTTGTCCTATAGGTCTAATAAGAGGAATAGTAGATCTTACTAATTCTGGTGTAAAATCTATTTCAAATAATCAGGTTTACAATTTTACCACTTCACCTTTTGGAGTTGGAACGGGTAATTTTTTTGGTATTACCATAGCACCAGGTTCTAGTAATGTTTCAAATAATCAAGTTTATAATTTGAATAGAACAGGATCGGGAACCGCAGGAAACGTAACTGGAATAAATATCGTTGGTTCAGCTATTTTTAATACCATTTCTTCTAAAAATAAAATTTATGATTTAACAAGTACAGGAAATGTTGTTGGAACTTTTGTTACAGGCTTGAATATCTCAAATTCGACTCAAAATTCTAATTTTAGTATTAGCAATAACTTTATTGGAAATTTATTTACCCCTGCATCATTAAATCCAAGCAGTATAAATGGAATTTTAAATAATAATAGCACATTTTTAAACACGATGGACGTTTTTAATAATACCATTAATTTATCAGGAACAAGTTCTAGTGCAACCTTCGGTACGAGTGCAATTAGTACACTAACTGGGGTAAATACCATTCTAAGAAATAACATTTTAATTAATAAGACAGTACCAAAAGGTACTGGATTAGCGGTGGCTTATCGACGAGCTACTTCATCATCAACAACGTATTCAGAATTATCGGACAATAATTTAATGTTTTCTGGTACACCAAGTGCAACTACGTTAATTTTTACAGATGGTACCAATTCATTTCAAACCATGGATGCTTATCGCACATTTATAATCAGTCGCGATCAGGCTTCGGTATCTGCAGATGTTTCCTTCCAAAGTTTATCTGGAATTAGTCCTGATTTTTTAAATATTGCTGATGGCAGCACTACGCAAGCAGAAAGTGGAGCTATTCCAATAGCAGGTTTAACGGATGATTATGAAGGAACCATAAGACAAGGAAGTGGAGGATATATAGGGACTGGATTTGCTCCAGATATTGGCGCCGATGAGTTTAACGGAATAAATGATGGTCCTCGATTTACTACGGTAACTAATAATTTGCCAGCCAATCAATGTGCTGCAACGGCTCGAATTATTACAGCAAATTTTACTGCTGCCATAACTTCTGCTTCTTTACGCTACAGTTTTAATGGAACAGCACCTGTACAAGTAGTCATGGCCGGTTCTGGAACTGGTCCATGGACAGGAACAATTCCTGTTGCATCGCCAACCAATGCAAGAGTTACTTTTACCATCGTAGCAACCAATGCGGCAAGTAGAACTTCTTCATTCGAAGGAATTTCGTATCAAGATTCTCCAAATGGAAGTTACACCAGCGTAGCAACTCCAGTATTGGCCACGGTTTGTCAAGCAACAAATATTGATATAAATGCAGTTTTAACCAATACAACTGTTCTTCCCAGTTATACATTAAACCCTAATCCACTGATAACAAGTGGTACTTTAGAAGACGATTTAGGAAATGTTACTTTTGGGACGATTATAAATACCTCAGTTTTTAACAATCTAACAGGAACCATTGGTAATGCTGCTGGTGGACCAGCAGGTTTTTACTCAAATTACAGCTCACTTCCTATAGTTTTTAATTTTATTGCTGGTACATCTTATCCAATTAGTTTAACCAATGTGAATAACATCGGATCCACCAATGCATTCGGAGTTTACATAGATTACAACCGAAATGGTTTATTTACGGATGCAGGTGAATTTGTTTATACTTCAAATTTAGCCATTGGCAATAGAACCGTCACTTCCTCTATTACCATTCCTAACTCTGCACTACCTGGTAAAACTAGAATGAGAGTAATTGTAAAAATTGGCTCGTTAGTAACCAGTCCAACAGAAGGATTTACTTTTGGCGAAACCGAAGATTACCTTTTGGAAATTGTTCCAAACTTTACATTCGCTTGGAGCGATGGTTCGAGTACAGTAGCCACTACTCAAAATCTTACAGGTTTTTCAGCAAGTACAACTAAAAACTATACCCTAACTGCTACCGACCAGAATGGTTGTGTACTTGTTGGTAATAGTGTAGCAATTACAGTTAGACCAACTGGAACATTTACAAATGCAAATGCAAATGGTCAATGGAATGATGCTGGTAATTGGTGTGGTGGTGTACCAACAGTAGCCACTAATGTTGTTTTACCAACTTCTCCAACAGTTTTTGCAACTAATGTTACTGCAAACACGGTTTTAATGAGTCTAGGAGGATCTCTTACTCTTCCAGCTCCTATTACTTTAACAATTAATAACAATGGTAGTATTACTAATAATTCTGGAACGGCATCTCTTGGAGCTGGTACAGTAGTATTTGCTGGCGCTGGAACAGTAACCGGAAATACAACCTTTAGAAATTTAACCATCAACGGAGGCTTAACCTTACCAACTGGCATTAATATTAACGGAACTTTCCGTATTAATTCGAATGGTTTTGTAGCCGGTAACTCACCATCTTATGGAGTAGGTTCGCTATTGTTATATAATTCCGTTGGAAACTTTAATCGAAGTTTAGAATGGGGTGCAGCCAGTGGCCCAGGCTACCCATACGATGTTCAAATTAGTAATAATACCCAAGTAAATTTGGGAAGTAATTCCGCAGCAGGTAAAACAATCAACAATGCAACTCAACGAAATCTGACCATTGATGGTGGTGGAAGCGCATTGTATATGGACTTTGGAACTACACAAATGAATGTTCCATTAGTGGTTAATGGTGATTTACTGATCAATGGTTTTATGTCCTTGTCTAACCAAACTGGAGGAGATCTGCGTATAAGAGGAAATTTAACCCTGAACGGTACATGGACTACCTATAACAAAGCTGTATTTTTTATTAATAATGGAGCTCAAACCATAACCTCCTCTTCACCTCCTCTAGTAATACCTTATGCCATTTTTGCTCCTGTTTCAGGCTCTGCAAATGTGATAATGGGATCAGATGTTTGGGTTTCGGGAAATAGTGGAGGTGCAGGGTTTCAATTTAGTAATGCTGGCGACAGATGGAATTTGAACGGTAGGTTTTTACGATTGGGAGAATTTACACAACCATCTAACTTAAGCGGGGCAGGCTCATTTATAGGAAGTGGAATTTCTAGCCTTGAAATCCGTGGAAATGGTTCTGGAAGTACAGTTAGTTTATTGATGGATCAGACTAGTAGATCAACTAGAAGTTTAAGTAGATTAATATTAAATCGAACTGGAGCAACTTCCGTACAATTAGCAGATTCGCTTCGAATTGTGGGAGATGATGCTACAGCATTAAATCCTGGAGGATCTGGAACTGTTGAACTAATAAGTGGAACGTTAGTTACAGGCAATAGATTAGTATTAGGTTCTACTGCATTAGGTACAGCCAGAATTGCTACAATTAACACAGCCAATGCGGATATTTCTGGTCAGATAGTTGCAGAACGATTTACAACCGGAGGCAATAGGAGATATCGACATTTTTCATCTCCAATTAATGATGGAGCAGGTACTATTTCCTTTAATCAATTAATAGATGATATACATGTAACTGGTGTAGGTGGAGTTTCTAATGGATTTGATGTAGGGAGTGGAATGAATCGACCTTCTGTATTTACTTATAATGAAATTATTGATGACAACCTGGCTACGTTAGCAGATCAGCAAAAAGGATATATTGGTGTTGCTAATATTGCTAATACCATTCCTACTGGAACTGGTATACTGGCATTGGTACGTGGTCCAAGATTAACTCAGCTTAATCCTTTTAGCGGTGTATCTACTCCATCTCCAACAACCTTAGATTTTATTGGGCAAACCAATAAAGGAAATATCAGTATTCCGGTTACTTATACCTTTAATTCTGGAACACCTGCTCAAAATTTCCCACAAATTGATGGTTTTAATTTAGTAGGTAATCCTTATCCTTCTCAAATAAATCCGGGGTCTGCTTTAACGGGTAATGCAAATATTTTAGATTTTATTCAATCGTATAATATAACTACTGGAAATTATGAAATTTATAATTATTCAACAGGAATAGGCACTGGAGGGGCAAGTCCATTCATCGCATCTGGTCAGGGATTTTTAATTCAAACAAGTACTGCTTCTACTACCTTAGCTTTAACCGAAAGCATGAAAGTGCCAAATTCTCCTCCAGGAACGTTATTTAAATCTGCTTCTGTGGCTAATTTGTTAAGAATTAAAATGATAAAGGATTCCATAAACTCTGATGAAGCAGTTCTTTATTTTAATCAAACAGGGTTAAAAATTTACCAGCCATCTAGTGATGGAATGAAGTTTTTTGGTAGTGGATTAAATGTCGCAACACGTTCTAGCGATTATTTGCAATTATCTATTAACAATTATTCCTTAGTAGTATCAACAGATACCATCCCGATGCCGATTAATTCTACTTTTCAAACATCACATGATTTCAAATTCAGTGGTTTAGATAGTTTTGACCCGACATTGAATATTTATTTATTGGATCAATTTTTAGGCACGACTACTCTGATTACCAATAATATGGTTCATAGTTTTAGTATCACATCCAATCCGCTTAGTCAGGGAGCTGAACGTTTCAAATTGATATTTGATAATCAGGCACCATTGCCAGTTCGTTTGATTTCTTTCAACGGAAAGAAAAACGAAATGACTTCATTATTAACCTGGAAAACTGCTGCAATCAGCGGAAAACCATTATTTGAAGTTCAACGAAGCTTAGATGGTAAAAACTTTGAGCAAATAGGAAGCGTGAAAAGTAATGGAGGTTCTATCTACGATTTCACTGATTTGAATCCAGAAAAAGCTATTAATTACTACCGATTGAAAATAGTAGATGCGAATGGAAAATCTGAATTATCGCGTGTGGTTGCTATTGATTTCTCTGAAGCAGCTAAAACCCGAATGACAGTTTATCCAAATCCATTTACCGATCAGGTTACACTTCGCTTAGCTGGTGAATTGCAGGATAGCTATTTATTAAACGTAACTGACAATTTTGGAAGAAAACTAGTATCGAATAAAATGATGATTAACTCCAACGAAATCAGTATTTCGCTATCAGAAATAGCTGCCGGAGTTTATACCATCGAGTTGTTGGATGCTACAACGGGTAATTTGATTGCTAGGGAAAAGATTGTTAAACAATAAGATCTTCTGAACGACTTTGAACCACAAAGGCTCAAAGTAAAAAAAGGTACACAAAGAGAATTAAGAAAGAATTAAGGCCACGAATGCACAGCTTGTCCCGATAAATCAGGAAATAATTAGAACTAAACACTAATAAATTTGTGCATTCGTGGCTTTTATATACGGTAGAACGGCTTTTGCACCACAAAGAGAGTTTGAACCACTAAGGCTCAAAGACACGAAGGCTCAAAGATTTTTAAGAATAAAAAGAAGAAAAAAGAAAGATAATTGCCACGAATACACAGCTTGTCCCGATAAATCGGGAAATAATTAGAACTAAAACGCTAGGAAATTTGTGCATTCGTGGCATTTTTTGTACGATTAGCACGACTTAATTTTCTTTTTTACATTCAGTACGACTTAATTTTTCTTTGAGCCTTCGTGTCTTCGTGGTTCAAAGCTTTGGTTTAAAATTGTGGTTCAAAGCTTTGGTTCAAACTCGTGGTTCAAACTTTTCGTTCCAATCTGTTGTTTCATTATACAGTTTAAATGCTTAACAATTTCTTAACATAAACTTAAAGTTGGCGAATACTTATTTTAGGTAAATTTGTAGGATTTTGTTTCTTCCGAATTGGGGATAAACGGAACACGTTAAAAATTCAATAATATGAAATTTATTTTATCTCTCAAGAAATTTTCCATCTTTTTAGTGTTTTTGGTATTGGGTGGGGCTCAGGTTTTTGGGCAGTCTATTTGGACGAATCCGATAACAGGAACGAATCCAAATACTTCAAATCCATATATAATTGGGCAAACTTTCGATCCTAATATCATTGTTTCTGGAATTGGAAGGGGTTCTGGGATTAGCGGTAATGGTGCAAATGATAGATACAATGCATCTGGCTGGAGTACAACAGCTTTAGACCCAAATGATTATTTTACGTTTACTTTAACTCCAAATTCAGGATTTAAAATAGATTTTGCAAGTTTTGTTTATACAAGTCAAGCCTCTTCTGGCACACCAAGTTTTGCAATAAGATCAAGTTTAGATGCATTTACGGCCAATATTGGAACTCCTACTACAACAGGTACAACAATTAATCTTAGTGCAGCAACTTATCAAAATATTACTTCTGCAATTACTTTTAGATTCTATGGGTTTAATTTTACAGCAGCTGGTACTACTTTTAGCATCAACAGTTTTACCTTTAATGGAACAGTTGCTGGCGGAGTAACCAACCCGATAGCACAAAATTTGCCGTATGTACAAGATTTTGGAAGCACTTCATTTTCCGCTTATCCGGTGGGTTTTCAAGGTTTTAATGGGATGGATGGTTCCGCTGTTAATACCCAAGCTTTAGCAGAAGCAAGCGTACCAACTGGCAATTCAACGGTTACAGCTCAAACTGTCGCTTTTCTTTCGGCACCTACTGCTGGTTTGTATGGTTTTGCAACTTCATCCAATGGTCGTTTAGCCATTGCAACTTCTACCGATGCTACCAATGGTTTAAATCAGCCGGTTGTTGCCATTAATACAACTGCCACCGGGGTTATTACTTTTTCGTATGATTATGAAGTGTTATTTTCTGGTTCGCAGCAATTAGGCATTATACTTCAATATCGCCAAGGTACTTCTGGTACTTGGACAACAGTTAGCGGAAGTACAATTAACTTCAATAATCCGACGGTAGGAGCAATATCTAGTTTTAGCCACAACCTTACCCTGGCTGCCTCATCACTTTACCAATTTAGATGGGCAAGTTGGAGAACAAATGGCGCTGGTACCAATTCAACCGTTGCATTAGATTATGTAGCCATTACGGCAGACGCTCCAGTTGTTTCACAGGATGTTTTAATGCCTCAGTTTATGCAGGGTAAAACTGGATCTAATACAGAACGAGTGCCTTTTGCATATCGAGTACGAATTTCAAATTTACCTCCATCCAGAACCTTTAAATATTATAATCAAGCAGTAATAAGTACCGATTTAGCAACGGTAGATGGTGCAGGAAATTCTATTTTCCCACTTCCTGGAGCTTATATTCAAACCGTAAATCCTTCTCTTGCTACAGTCAATAATTTTAGCACAATTACCTCTAATGGTTCAGGAGAAGCAACTGCCTGGTTTGTTTTAGAACCGACCAATAACGTAAGGTTTACACCCGGCAATGATATATTCATGCGGATTATGTTAAATAATGGAAACACGGTAAATAATACCATTACTCATCGGGTTACCAGTTTAAGTTCTGCGAAAGTTTTAACATTTGCTGCGTCTGCAGGTGCTAACAATGGTTCTGCACTACGTGGGGCATCATTGGCTGCGGATAAAAATATCATTATGACCTATGATAATGAATTTGGAACTGGTAGACCAATTAGTAGTGCCTACGTGGAGAACGACGGTTTTGCGAACACGGTCGCTAACAATTATGCAGCTTTTTATGACACACAAGTAAATGGAGTTTCGCAAAACTGGGGAGCAATAATACCGAATACAAACAGTAATGGTATACGCAGAATTGTACAACTTGCGCTCAGTAATGCAGCTATTATTGGTTGTGCCAGAGATGCGGATGGTGTGTGGCCTACCGGTAGTATTGATACCAGAAACCCTATAAATGGGTTAACGGCTTTGTTTATTAGTAGTACAGACGCTCCTCTTGATATTTGCATCAGTAATTCTAATGAAACGGTTGTTTCAGCAGTTAGCAGTTCAGAAACTCCAACAATTTCATCATTAATAAATGCAACGATAGCAAGCAATACAGATGGAGTACAAGGTTGGCAGTTTACCATTTCAGAAGGAGGAATTGATTTAACTGATCCAGATGCATTAAGTACCATCGTAAATAAAATTACGCTCACTCAATCAATAAACAACCAAGTGAATGATTGGGCTGATGCTATACAATCTGTAGCTTTGTTTGATGGGGCAACTTTAGTTGATGTAGGAACAGTTTTTACCGATTCAATTGTATTTGAAGGTTTGCCTTTGTTATCAGTATCTGATGGAACTGCAAAAACTTACAGCGTTCGTTTGAGTTTGCAAACTAATTTTAATAATAGTGGAAGCAATCCAGAAGGAGATGATTTTTGTTTTCAAATTACGGCAGCTAATTTTTTTACTGATATTAATGGTTCTGGAGATTTTGCTTTTACCAATGTATTTAGTACGAATTCGCAAAATGTAATTAGCGTTGTTGCAACTAAATTAATTTACAATCAGCAGCCTTCAAATGTTGGTCAATTTGCTGCGATAAGTCCTTCAGTTAGAATTTATGCAACAGATGTAAATAACAATTTAGACCTTGATTTTACCTCATCCGTAAGTATAACTTCTACAGGCGCATTGGCAGGAAGTCCGGTATCGGTTTCAGCTATTGCTGGCATAGCTACTTTTTCTACTTTAATACATAATGTGGTTCAAAGTAATGTGCTTTTAACCGCAACATCTGGCTCATTTACAATCGTAAGTAATCCCTTTAATGTTAACTTAGTTACCATTATTCAAAAAGGTGATTTAAGTATTGTAGCATATAATTCTAATATTTCAAGCAGCGATGAATTTACCATTGCAACCTTTGTCGATATACTCCCAGGTACAAAAATTGATTTTACCGACAATGCCTACGAAAAATGTATAGAGTTTAGCGAAGGCTGGGCTTTGAATGAAGGCTGGATTAGAGTGGAAAGAACTACCAGTACGCTACTTGCAGGCAGTACTTTTACAGTTCGTGTTACTAATGCGGGAAGTGTGGCATCGGTAATTTCACCGGATGCAAACTGGATCACATCGCCTAATCCACAGCCAGCTGGTCAGGGTTTATTTTCTTTAAGTGATGCTGGCGAACAACTATATATTTTACAAGGTGGTACGGTAGGTGGCCCGGGCGCAACCACCGGAACTTCGGATGCTGGAACGTATGCTGGTGGAAGAATTATAGCTGTATTTAACACCTTTGGTAATTCTTGGACTGCAACCTGTGCTTCTAGTTCGCCAGGTACACAGCAATCTCGTAAACCTAGAAACATGGATTGTTTTATTATATATCCACCATCCATTTCATCTAGATGTAAATTTGTTGGTGATGGAACTCCAACCTATTTAACGGTTTCTAGAACCAAAGCAGAGTGGTTGAATGCAATAGCTTTACCTGCAAATTGGGCAACATACGCCGATAACACTTTATATAATACAAATTTAAATCATGATTATGTAAATGCCGGGGCAGGAAAATCTATTTTGATATCGGCAGGTGGTTTTGTTGATGGCAAATGGACTGGGACCATAGATGCAGATTGGAATAAATGCAAAAACTGGGAGAATCTTGATGTCCCAGGATTAACGGATCAAGTAAATTTTCAATCGGGTACTCCATTTTCTGCTGTGTTAAGTGGAACAAGTAGAGGTTTGGCTCAGAATATTTCTATAGCTAATGGAGCAACGTTAACAGTAACTACAACGGATAGTTTAGTACTTTCTGGTTCAATGACTAATAATGGAACGTTTACACAAACAGGTACTGGCTTTGTAGTTTTTAGAGGAGTTGGAGTTGCTGCAATTACCGGCACAACTGCCACAACTACTTTTTCTCGACTAACTATTGATAAAGGATTGGGTGGCTTATTACAATTCGATAGAAATGTAACAACAACGGATACACTTTTTTTGAAATCTGGAACTTTTAATCTTACTTCTACCAATACATTAAACATGGCAGAATTGCGACAAACCGCAGGGTTTTTAGCTACAAATCCTTTAGGAAATATTAGAATTGTTGGTACTGGTTCTTTTGGTAATTTTAGATTAAGTCAAGCTTCACCAGGTACAAGTAATGCAATAAAGAATTTCGCTTACGCACGCTTGGGAACAAGTTTATTAAATCTAACTGATTTGATGGAAGTTCATGGAGAGCTTATGCTATCATCCACATTAGCCTCTTTTACTACCAATGGTAATCTTACCTTAAAATCAAACGATACCACTACGGCAAGTATTGCAAATCTAATAACACCTGCCAATTTTAATGGAATCATAAAAGCAGAGCGATACAATAATGGTGCAATTAGAAGATACCGACATATGGGTTCGCCAGTAACTTTAACAGATGCCAATCAATTGATCGATAATGTATTTGTAACTGGTAATGGAGGGGTAAGCAATGGTTTCGATGCCTCACCAAGAAATAACCCTACAGTTTTTACCTATCAAGAACCAATTCCTGACAATTCATCCAATTTAATTGCTCAACAACTAGGTTTTGTTGGTTTGCCAACTGCAGCTACCAATATTCCAGTTGGAGCTGGTTATCTGGTTTTCACCCGCGGCCCACGATTAACACAACCGAGTCCATTCAGTTCAGCATCTATACCATTGCCAGCTGTGGTAGACTTTAATGGCTTGATAAATAAAGGAACTATACCAGTTACGGTTACTAAAACCATTCATCCCAATACTATTTTAAACGAGCAATTTGAACAAATTGATGGGTTTAACTTTTTGGGGAATCCGTATCCATCAGCCATTGATGCAGGTTTGTTTGCTTTAAGTAGCCCTTCTGTCGAAAAATTTATTTACAGTTATAATATAGGAACTGGAACTTACGATGTTCATGACATTAATACTCCAGCGGCGAGTTCTCCCTTAACTGCTCCAAGAATTGTAGGATTAGGGCAAGGTTTTTTTGTAAAATCTACTGCTGCTAGTGTGGTTGTAAACTTTACAGAAAGTATGAAAGTGAATACCCAAGTTCCTTTAGTATATACACGTTCTGCACAACAGGCTGTAGCTGCACCGAATGCTTTTAATATATTTCGATTAAAAATTGTTGCAGATAGCGTAAATTCTGATGAAACGGTGTTGATATTTGGAGGTACTGATACCAAAACATATCAGCAAGGAAGAGATGCCTTAAAATATTTTGGAAGCGGAGTTTCCTTAGCCATGGTTACCAACGATTATCTATTTACAGCTATAAAATATTTACCAACAGTAACTACTGCTGATACCATTTCGCTGTATGTAAAAAAAATACCCAGAGCAGCCATATCTGTTGATAATGCAACCATTGCTTCTTTTAATCCAAATTTGAATGTGTATTTGTTAGACAACTACTTAAATATTACCACTGATTTGAGAACAAATTCATCGTATAATTTTATTACCAATACAGATTCAGCAAGTTTTGGTGCAGGTCGTTTTAAATTAATATTTGATACCAATGGGCCGCTTTCATCAGATTTACTAAGTTTTACTGGTAAGGCAGAAGGCAACAATAATAGATTAAATTGGTCGGCAAATGAAGCTATTGTTACTAATGGCTATTATGAAATTGAAAAAAGCATGAATGGAAAAGACTTTGAAAAGTTTGATCAAATTGATTTTAGCGCATCAACTGCTTTGGTAAATTATTCAGCTATTGATATAAATCCTACAGAAGCAATAACCTATTACCGATTGAAAATTGTTTCAGGAAAAGCATCATCAACATACAGCAAAACAATTGCGATCGAGCGAAAAACCAAAAACAGTAATGTATTCTCCATTTATCCAAATCCTGTTTCTTCCTTTACTACCATTCGTTTACATGAAGAAAGCAAAACAGATAAAATTTTATTGGTAAAAGATGCAGCTGGAAAAACAATTCAAAAAATTAATCTTAAGGCTGGACAAAAGGAAATTACCATAGATTTTTCAACATTAGCTTCAGGATCTTACTTTTTAAGTTTCGATAAGCAACAGAAAAATGAAGGTTTAAAATTTATTAAAGAATAATAAAATGCTGATTTCTTTTCTTGTAATTCTGAGTAAAACGAAAAATCTTTATTCTGAGTGCCCTTCCTTTGCTATTCTGAGTTCTTTCCCTTTATAATTCTGAGAGAAACGAAGAATCTTTTCAAGCTAAGTCACTTTGCCATTCTGATTACGCTTCGTTTGTCATTCTAGATTCTTTCCCTTAGCCATTCTCAGTGAAACGAAGAATCTCTTAACTCTCAGTGAAACGAATAATCTTATCATTCTCATCAAAGCGAAAAATCTCTTTTACATTATGACTAAACAAGTAATTAATTTCACTAAAACTTAACACAATGTTAACATTGGAATTGATTGTCGTTTAATATCTTTGCAACGTTTATTTTATACAACCAAATTAATATTAAATAACGCTCTCACATGAAAGTAAATCTACTTAACAGTTGGATAACGGGAATCTCTCGCAAAATGGATTCAAATGCCAACACAGCCGTTCTGATTTCAGAACGCACGAAAAACAAAAAAACTTCTTCATCTTATCTGAAGCTTTTTGTGTTTATGGCAATGTCAGTTTTATCATTGCAATTATCTGCACAATCAATTTTTACAAATCCGATAACTGGAACTAGTCCTAATACTGCTAATCCATACACCGCAGGTCAAACTGTAAACGCTAACATAACTGTTTCAGGTATTGGAAGAGGAGCTGGTATAGTTGGAAGTAATGCAAATGATAGATATCTTGCCACAACTTGGAATGTTGTATCAGCAGCATTAGCAATAAGCGGAAATAGATTTTTCGAGTTCACTCTTACACCAAATTCAAATTTCAAGATTGATTTTGTAAGTTTCGTTTATACAGGTCAAGCATCTGCAACTGGAGCCACATCAACCTTTTTACGATCAAGTATAGATGGATTTGCTACTAACATCGGAGCGACAACAATTACTGGAACAACAATTTCATTATCAGGTGCTGCTTTTCAAAATTTAACAACAGCTACTACTTTTAGATATTATGGTTTTGGCGCTAGTGCCTCAACTGGAACGATGAGTATCAATGATTTCACTTTCAACGGAACGGTTTCTTCTTCAGTTGCAGTGGCACCAGTTATTTCAAGTGTATCAACTGCTGCTAAAAACATTGGTTTAGCTACTCCAAATTATACCATTACAGCTTCTAATGCTCCAGTTTCATTTAACGCTACTGGTTTGCCTCCAGGTTTAACAGTAAATACCTCTACTGGTGTAATCTCTGGTACTCCAACATCAGTTACAGGTTCACCCTTTACGGTTGCTATATCTGCAACTAATACATCAGGTACTGATACAAAAAATTTAATTTATACCATTAACGCAGTTGCACCAGTTATTAACAGTTTATTAACTGCTTCTAAAACCTACGGTTCTGCAACTCCTTCTTATTTTATTACAGCAACAAATTCGCCTACATCATTTGATGCCATTGATTTACCTCCAGGTTTAACATTAAATACAGTAACTGGAGAAATTTCTGGAACCCCAACTTCTACTGCTGGCTCACCATACAATGTCACCATTGGCGCAAATAATAGTGCTGGTTTTGATGTTAAATCATTAATCTATACCATCAACAAAGTTGGGGTAACCATTTCTAATTTATCAGCAAATAATAAAGAATACAATTTTAGTACCGGTGCAACTTTAGGTGGAATTCCAACATTAAATGGAGTTATCGCTGCTGATGTTGCTAACGTTTCCTTAGGTGGAACCGTAGTTGCGAATTTTGCGAGTGCAAATGTTGGAAATGCAAAACCAGTAACGGTTTCTGGATATACACTTTCAGGTTCTGCAGCGGGAAATTATACCTTGGCGCAACCTTTAGGTTTATCTGCTAATATTTTTTCTAAACCTTTAACCATAGCTGGGTTAACAGCAGATGCAAAAGTTTACAATGGATTTCCAAATGCAACATTTACAGGAACACCCTCTTTAGTAGGTGTTGTTGCTGGTGATGGAGCGAATGTTTCCATTGCTGGTTCTGGTGTTGCAACTTTTGCCAATGCTTCAGTAGGGATTGCTAAGCCAGTTTCTTTTACTGGATATTCATTAAGTGGTTCTTCTGCATTAAATTATTCATTATCGCAGCCATCCTCTTCGGCTACTATTACAGCTCTAAATTTAACCATAACTGGTCTTACAGCTGATAATAAGGTTGAAAACGGAAATACTACAGCCATGTTAAGTGGTACTGCAGTTTTAAACGGAGTTATTGGAGGTGATATTGTAGTTTTGGGTGGTACACCGGTTGCAAATTTCAATGATGCATTAGTAGGTATGAACAAACCTGTTACAGTTACAGGGTATACCATTTCTGGTGCACAATCAGGAAATTATACGGTTTCTCAACCAGCTGGTTTAACAGCAAACATTACTTCTGCTGCTTTAACAAATCAAACAATTACGTTTAACCCATTAGCTAATGCTACTTACGGAGATGCAAATTTTGCATTAACCGCAACTGCAAGTTCTGGATTAGGTGTAACTTATCAAAGTAGCAATCCTTTAGTAGCATCTGTTTCTGGTAATACAGTTACGATTTTAAGTGTTGGTTCAACTAACATTATAGCTTCTCAAGCTGGAAATGGAGCGTTTAATCCTGCACCAAATGTGATACAATCATTAACCATTAATCCAAAAGCATTAACTGTTTCAGGTGCAAATGCAAATGATAAAATTTATGATTCCAATACCATTACTTCTATTTCTAATGGTTCATTGGTTGGAGTTTTAGCTGCTGATCTTGCTAATGTTGTTTTAGTAAATGGAGCTGGTACTGGAACTTTTGCTACTAAAAATGCAGGTTCAGGTATTTCGGTTTCTACCAATTTATCTATTACAGGTAGTGCTGCTACTAATTATACTTTAGTTCAACCACTAGGTTTAACTGCTTCTATTTTTCAGAAAAACCTTTCTATTAATGGTGTCTCAGGAGATAGCAAAACGTATAATGCATTAAATACCACTACTATTTTAGGTTCAGCTTCGCTTGTTGGAGTTGTATCCAGTGATTTAGGAAATGTAATTTTAGGCGGAACTCCAGTTGCTTCATTTGCTGATGCAAATGTTGGAACGAACAAAACAGTAACGATTGCTGGTTATTCAATTTCAGGATCAGAAGCAACTAATTATAATTTAGCTCAGCCTTCACCAAATACTGCAAATATTTTTGTCGCTAGTCTTACAATAGCAGGAGTTAGTGCAAGTTCAAGAGTTTATGATGGAACATCAAATGCTCAATTAACTGGAACGGCTTCTTTGGTCGGTGTTTTTGCGGCTGATTTATCAAATGTAATAGTAGGTGGATCTCCAGTTGCTTCTTTTAATAATAAATTGGTTGGAGTAGCTAAACCAGTTTCCGTTGTAGGTTATTCAATAAGTGGTTCATCTGCTTCTAACTATAGTTTAACTCAACCATCACTTTCAGCAGATATAAATGTTTTAGCTATTTCGGTTAATAACGCTCAGGCAAACAACAAACCATTTGATGGAAACACTTCTGCAACTATTTCAGGTACATTGAGTGGTGTACTTGGTGCAGATTTAGTTAATTTCAATGGTACAGGAGTATTTGCAAGTTCAAATACAGGAACTGGAATCTTAGTAACTTCAACAAGCACACTTTCTGGTGTAGATGCAATAAATTATTCATTAACACAACCTCTAGGATTATCAGCTAATATTATTGCTGGTGCTTGTTCTGCAAGTTCAGGTACAGCAAGCTGGAATTTTACTGCTGGCACAGCAAATACATCAAGTGCCGCTATTCCTAACCTTACTATTTCTGCTATTACAAGAGGTCAAGACAATTTAACTTCTTCGGCTTTAATTACCTCTGTCAGCGTATCCAGTGGATACACAGGTGCGTCTGGTACATTTAATGCTAGTGCTGCTGCATTTGCAGGGGCATTAAATACTGCTACCTCAACCTATTTTCAGTTTACCCTAACTCCAGCTTCTGGAACCGTATCTTTAAATTCAATTTCTTTTGGATCTAGATCAACAAGTACTGGCCCCTTAGCATATTCATTAAGATCAAACTTAGATAACTATACAAGCGATTTAGCTACTGGAACTTTATTAAGCAATAGTATCTATGCGCTTAAATCAAATACTGGAATTATTGGAGCAATTTCTTCATCAGGTACACCAATTGTATTTAGAATATATGGACATAGCAGTATTGGTAGTCCAGCATCTGGTACAGCTAATTGGAGAATTGATGATATTACTTTGGGAGTTTCAGTTGGTACTTCTAATTCATTATCAAGTTCATTAACTCCTCCTGCAATTTGTTCTGGATCAACATTTACGTATACTCCAACTAGCGCAAATGCAGGTGCAACATTTAGCTGGACAAGAGCAGCAGTTGCCGGAATATCGAATTCAGCAATTACTACACCTCAAACTGCTAATCCTTCAGAAGTTTTAGTTAATACTACTTCTAGTCCCGTTTCTGTAGTTTATGTGTATGCTATCGAAGCTAACAATTGTGTTTCAACTCAAAATGTAACAGTAGTTGTTAATCCATCACCAGCTACACCAACCGTATCGGTTGTAAATAACTGCGGATCATCGGTATTGACCGCATCAAACT
>ENA-OFCX01000638-OFCX01000638.1-metagenomes-genome-assembly--contig:-NODE-638-length-17142-cov-5.454849_pt1 | contig 17142 bp, 15 predicted proteins | sample MGYA00153384_OFCX01 | MGnify analysis MGYA00153384
GCTGGGCGACGCGTGGGCAACAAGTTGCCCACGCGACGTGCATCAGCTTTTTACTGAAAAGGCGGTTGAATATGGGTCGAACCGCCTATAACGATCAAAACCGACTTAATCCGCTTTATGCCTCTACGCCCAATTAGAACGGGCGTTTCCTAATCAAGCTGTATGTTCAGACGCTTGATAATTGCGCCCCACTTCTTCATGTCGGCGTCGAGCATGGTTTTGAACGCGGCGGAGGTGCCACCGCCGGGGGCCATGCCTGCTGCGACCAGGCGCTCGCGGATGGCGGGCTCATTGAGCACGGCGTTCACGTCCGCATTGATTTTGGCGACGATGTCGGCAGGCAGGGACGACGGGCCGAACAGGCCGTTCCACGCGACTGCTTCGAAATCCTTGATGCCACTTTCCGCAATGCTCGGCAACTCCTTGAGCGAGTCAAAGCGTCCGGCGCTTGTTACGGCGATCTGACGAATCTTGCCGCTCTGCACGTGCGGCGCGATGCCCGAGGCGACGGCGAAAAGTAGTTGCGTGTCGCCGTTGGCGGTGGACAACGCGGCCGGCGGCGAGCCGTTAAACGGAATGTGCTGCGCGTCAAAGCCCGCTTCAGTTTTGAACAATTCCATCGCCAGATGCGACGACGAGCCGTTGCCGACGCTCGCGTACGAAAGCTTGCCGGGATTGGCTTTGCCGTAGGCGACCAGTTCTGCCACGGTCTTTACCGGCAACGCGGCGTTGATGGCGAGCACGTTCGGTTGCGTCGTGGTCACCACGATGGGCACCAAGTCCTTGCCCACGTCATACGGCATCTTTTTGTACATGAACGGGCCGTACGCGGTCGGGCCGGGAAAGCCGATCACCAGCGTGTGGTTGTCGGTCGATTTAGCGGCAACGTCAACGCCGATCATGCCGCCGGCACCCGGCTTTGGATCGACGACTACGGCCTGCCCCCATTTAGCCCCAAGTTTTTCACCCAGCACACGGGCCACAAAATCAAGCGATGAGCCGGCGGGAGCGGGCACCACAACGCGAACAGGTTTAGTCGGCCAGGCTTGAGCTAAGGTCAACGTAGCGATGAAGCTGGCCGCGAGGGTGGCGGCGATGTGGCGGGTTTTCATGGTCGATGCGGCACGTGCCGGTTAGCTGGCGATGTCGGGATTATCTGCGACTTAGACCGTCGCCGCGCTTCGCTCTTGCACCCGAAACAAAATGCGCAGTCGCGGCCAGAGCTGTGATCGGTGGTGGCCGTGCTGCCGCGGCGTTCGCCGCTGCTACAAAATCTGGTGCGTAGGCCGCTTAGTACGTCTCAAGATGCAATCGCCCGTCACGTTTGAGTTCGGCATGCAGCGCTGACCAATCCATGCCATGCGCAATCGCGGTGTCGCGCAGCACTTCGAGCACGCCCGCCTCCATGCCTTTCAGGCCGCAGACGTAGATGTAGCTATTCGTGTCTTTCAGCAACGTTGCAATGTCTGCTGCACGCTCACGCATGAGATCCTGCACGTAGCGCTTGGGCCCATTGGGTGTGCGCGAGAACGCAAAATTGATATCAATGAAATCTTTTGGCAAATTCATCAGTGGCCCGAAATACGGCAGCTCTTTTTGCGAGCGCGCACCGAAGAACAACATGAGCCTGCCATCGGCCAGCGTGTCGCCGGTTGCCCGAAGGCGGCGCCGACGCTCGGTCATCGCGCGCATCGGCGCGCTGCCGGTGCCGGTGCAAATCATAAGCAAATGGCTGCCTGCATGATTCGGCATCAAAAAGCTCGCTCCAAATGGGCCGATCACCTGCACGGCGTCGCCCTTTTTTAGATCGCAAACGTAGTTCGAAGCAATGCCACGTACCGGGTTGCCATGGTAGTCAACGGTCACACGCTTAACGGTCAGCGACACGTTGTTGTAACCGGGTCGTTCGCCGTCACGCGGGTTGGCAATGGAGTATTGCCGCGCGTGATGCGGACGACCGTTGGCGTCGACGCCAGGCGAAACGATGCCGAGTGATTGCCCTTCGAGCACCGGGAAATTGCCACTGCCGAAATCGAGCACGATGTGATGCGTGTCGCTCTCGGTGCCCAGCGCGGTGACGCGGTAGTTGCCGCTGACTGTAGCGATCATCGCGTTCTTGGGGCCATAAAGATTTACTGCGGGCGTTGCGGCAGAAGCGGGCGCAACGACCGAGCCGAGGCTCGCATCGGCTGCGTTGGTCTGAATGGAGTCGCCGTCACTCGGTGCCTCCTTGACTGGGGCATTTACCGACGCTTCGTCAAGCTCAACCGCCGACGGCAGTTCGTCCCAAGTCAACTGCTCGCTGGTTGAAAACGCGGCATGACGCAACACCGTGCGCCAGTTGTCAATCGAACCTGTTGGGCACGGCGAAATGCAGGCCATGCAGTGATTACATTTGTCCGCATCCACCACGTAATTGCGCGAATCGTGCGTCACCGCACCCACCGGACACGTGTCTTCGCAGGTGTTGCAGCGAATGCAAATTTCAGGGTCGATGAGGTGTTGTTTCAGGACTTCGGTTTCAACAGTCATACTCAATCCCAACATGGACAGGCGGTGCGCTGAACAGCAGACAAGCAAAGCGATGTCCGTCTGTTCGAGCGCGCCGAGTTATGCAGGCGGCAAAGCCGTCCGAAATAACCCTAGTTAAATCGGACGTAATCAAAATCCACGGGCTGCCGATTGATCCCCATTACTGGTGGTGCAATCCATCCGGCAAATTTGCCCGGCTCAACCACCCGTCCCATCAGCGACGCCACAAACCCGCGATCTTCAGCTGTTGGCAGCCAATTTTTTTCGTTCGCGGCCCATTCCACCTCGGACACCAAGCGGCCTTCGGGACTAATTTTCACGCCGGCCAGCGCGCCGATCTTGCGGTTAAACGCTTTGTGCGGCGTGATCAAGCGGAAGCCGATACCCGCCTTTTCCAGTACCTTGTTCCAGCGACCCACTCCGCCGACTGAATCCTTGATGTAATCGTCGCGCAGCACCTCGTTCAGCCCGTTCAGCATTGGCACCTGACGATCTATCAGATGCCCATCCACCACGGACAGCACACCGTAAGTCTGCCCTTGCAAACGATGGTCGTCGCCACGTTTGGTTTCTTCATAACGACCCTTGAGGCCCGAGTTGTAAAAGATCGCAGCGTTGCTTGATTCATCAGCACCGAACAGGTCGATGGTAACGCTGAAGTGGAAGTTGAGATAACGCTGAATCGTCTCCAGATCGATGGCACCCGCAGCGCGAATTTTTGCCGCGTCCTCGGTCTTTAATTCGTTCATCACGGCGGCCGTGCGCGCGAGCACGCGCGAGATGCCGCTCTCGCCAACGAACATGTGATGCGCCTCTTCGGTCAGCATGAATTTCGTGGTGCGGGCGAGCGGGTCGAACGCGCTTTCTGCAAGTGCGCAGAGCTGGAATTTTCCGTCACGATCCGTGAAATACGTGAACATAAAAAACGCGAGCCAGTCCGGCGTTTTCTCGTTAAACGCGCCGAGGATTCGCGGGTTGTCGGCATCGCCTGAATTGCGTTGCAGCAGCGCATCCGCTTCTTCGCGACCATCGCGACCGAAATGCTTGTGCAGCAAATAAACCATCGCCCACAGATGACGGCCCTCTTCCACGTTGATCTGAAACAGGTTGCGCAGGTCGTACATTGACGGCGCCGTTAAGCCCAGGTGACGCTGCTGCTCGACCGAGGCAGGCTCGGTGTCGCCCTGTGTGACGATGATGCGACGCAAGTTCGCGCGATGCTCGCCCGGAACGTCTTGCCACGCAGCTTCGCCCTTATGCTCACCGAAACCCACGGTACGCTTTTCATCACGCGGATTCATGAAAATACCCCAGCGGTAATCGGGCATCTTGACATGATCAAACTGCGCCCAGCCCGATGGCTCGACGCTCACGGCCGTGCGCAGATACACGTTGTCTTGCATCGCGCCTTCGGGGCCCATGTCGTTCCACCAATTCAGGTAGTTCGGCTGCCAATGCTCAAGCGCACGTTGCAACGTCTTATCCTCAGAGAGGTTAACGTTGTTAGGGATTTTTTCGCTGTAGTTGATACCAGATTGCATGATCTATTTCCAAAAAAAATAGGGTTCGGGGAGCGCAATTTCGGTTGTAACGCGCTCCGCCGAGAACCACGTTACACAACAACACATATCGTTTGGCTATCGTAGGGTGGGCACCCCGTGCCCACCAACCTTCGCTCAATTGAACCGTTTGGTGGGTAGAGGCTGCCCACCCTGCATTTTTACGCGCAGTTAAACGCGATTGAAATCAAACTGCACTTTTTCGCCCTTGCCGTAGAGCTTCAATGCGCCTTTTTCTCCGACCGCATTCGGGCGCTGGAATATCCAGTTTTGCCACGCCGTGAGTCGGCCGAAAATTCGCGTGACCATATTCTCTTTGCCGTTGAAGCGCAGGTTCGCCTCCATACCGGTCAATGCATCTGGCGACATGGAGGCGCGCTCTTCCAACGCGATACGCACTTCATCGGCCCAGTCGATGCCGTCGGGGGCAAAGGTCACCAGACCCACCGCGAGCGCGGCATCTGCATCGAGCGCAAGGCCCGCCTTGCTGCGCACCGCGTCAATGGGCGCGGTTTCTTCGTAAAAACGGCGTGCGAGTCGTGATTGATTGGTGGCCATCGGGAACAAACCGAAGTTCGCTTCTGCCACTGTAATTTTTGGCGCGCGCGCTTCGTCGTCGGGCAACGCGAGCATGTAGCTGCGGTCACACGCGAGCGCGATTTCAAGGAAAGTACCAGCAAAACAGGAGCCCGATTCGATCAGCGCGAACAGCGTGCGCGACGACACATCAATGCGCGACAAGGTGCGGCGAATCAGGCCAATCGTTTCGCGCACCAGCCAATGGTCTTTGTGTTTGATTAGCGTCGCGTCGTTGGTCAAAACCGCTGTCGCATCGCCTTCGGTTTTCCATATCCAGGTGCCGATGTCGAGCTCGTTGGTGCGCATCGAAAGAATCGCATCATCCAGTTCACGCGCCATCGCGAGCGGCCACCAATTCGCGCCTGCTGCCTCGATTGCCGCGATGCTGTCAGGCTGCGGGCCAGAGAGCGCTCTCACCGTAAAAACTGCGCTGCGACGAGCGCGATCAATCTCAACCGTTACATGCGAATAGCGCAGGGCATCGGGTTCGTCGATGCGTTCCACACGCGTGAGTGCGACGCCTGCACCGTCTGCTGGGCGATCACTTTTCGCCGCCAATTGCAACGCGCGCTCTTGCACTTTTTGCGCGAACACTGCCGGCTTGGCCAACTCGTCGACGAGCCGCCAATCCTTGGCCTTTTGCCCACGCACACCTTCCGTCGTGGTGCAAAAAATGTCGGCGAGGTCGTGACGCACATGGCGCTTATCGGTCACGCGAGTCAAGCCACCGGTGCCGGGCAACACACCAAGCAACGGAACCTCCGGCAACGACACCGCAGACGAGCGATCATCAATCAGCAGAATTTCGTCGCAGGCCAGCGCGAGCTCGTAACCACCACCAGCGCACGCGCCATTCACGGCGGCAAGAAATTTGAGACCAGAATGCTCGCTGGAATCTTCGAGTCCGTTGCGCGTTTCATTGGTGAATTTGCAGAAATTCACTTTCCACGCATGGCTCGAAACGCCGAGCATGAAGATGTTGGCACCCGAGCAAAAGATACGATCCTTTAGGCTCGTCACTACGACGGTGCGCACTTCCGGATGTTCAAAGCGAATGCGATTGACCGCATCATGTAACTCGATGTCGACGCCCAGATCGTAGCTGTTGAGCTTTAATTTGTAGCCCGGTTTCAGGCCCGCGTTTTCGTCAACATTCATTGCGAGCGTCGCCACTGCGCCGTCGAATTTGAGCGACCAGTGGTGATACTTCGACGGCTCGGTTCGGTAGTCGATCCATACGTCGGCGTTCATGTCGGGGAATGCAGATGCGCTCAAGGGACTCCTCGCTTGGTCACGGCCCAAGTTTTTTGCGCGCTGTTCAGCGAGCTACTAACTCATCGATGCACGCATTATTATGCATATTTGTGACAATGTCAAGCAATAAATGCATTATATTGCTCTTTTCGCACGCTAAGTCTTCGCTTTGACCATGGCCAAAAGCGCCTCAAAGCACTCGTCCGCCGACTTCTTGCTGGTGTCGAACGACCTGTCTGCCTTGCTGTAAAACGCAGCGCGCCCAGCAAGGATTCGCTTGAGGTCATCCATCGCCTCCGAATTGCCCGTGTTGCCCGACATTGGCCGCAAATCGCCCTGCGCGATCACGCGATTCATATGCTCTTCAGGCGATGCTTTGAGCCAAATGGTGAAGCAATTGGCGAGCAGCAAATTGAAGGTGGAAGCGTCCGATACGATGCCGCCGGGTGTAGCGATCACAGCGTCGGGATAAAGCTGGATCGCCTCTTCAAGAGCGCGACGTTCGTAGCGACGATACGCGTTCGGCCCAAGCAAATTGTGAATCTCGGCCAGCCCGCAACCTGACACCCGCTCGATCTCACGATTGAGCTCAACAAACGGCACATCCAGCGCATCGGCCAGGCGCTGGCCCAGCGAAGACTTGCCCGCACCACGCAGGCCGATCAGCGCCAACCGCCGCGAGCGTGCCGATTGCGTACCCGCCTGACCATACGTTTCAGCCAGCGCCAACCGTCCACGTCGCAAATCTTCGTCGCTGCGATCACGCAGCAAATCACGAATCAGTAACCACTCGGGCGACACCGTCGTTTCGTCGCCGAGCAATTCTGCAAGCTGGCAATCCAGCGACTGCGCAATCTGCCGCAGGATCAACACGGACGCATTGCCAACACCGCCTTCCAGGCTCGCCAAATGACGCTCCGAAACGCTAGAGGCAACCGACAAATCGCGACGAGTCATGCCCTTGCGCGCGCGCAGAGAGCGAACACGATCACCAAGCGCGGCGAGGAACGGATCGCGATGCTCGCCGGTATTGGCTATCTCGGATTCAGCGCGTCGCATCAATGGGTCGGCAAATCATTGGTAGATCGAAATGTTTGAAAGCTAGCCAGAAAATGCACTATATTGCTTTTTTGAGTATGCGCTATCTAGCATTTTCACGCAAATAGATACAAAAACACAAGTTTCAATGTGCAGTCCAAGGAGGACACGATGACCGCACCGATTCCACGAAGCGCCACGCCTCCGCCGGAGCGCTTCAACTTTGCTGCGCATTTGATTGAGCGCAACGCGATGCGCGCGGACAAGGTAGCGTACATCGACGATCAGGGCACCATGACGTACGGCGAGCTTGCTGATCGCGTGCGTCGCTTCGCTGCGGCTTTGGGCACGCTGGGCGTGCGGCGGGAGGAACGGGTGCTGCTTTTGATGCACGACTGCAACGATTGGATCGTCACGTTTCTCGGCGCGCTATATGCGGGCGTGGTGCCAGTGGCGGTGAATACGTTGCTCACGGCTGATGACTATGCGTACATGCTTGCGCACAGCCGTGCACAAGTAGCTGTTGTGTCGGCCGTGCTGCTATCCGTAGTGCAAGCGGCAATGGACAAGGGTGGGCACGAGGTGCAGACGCTCATCGTGTCACGCGCTCACGATCACCCTGCGAATGCAGTTCAGTTTGAATCCTTGATGCCAGATCAATCAGCAGCCGCAACACCCGCCAACACAGGCGCAGACGAGCCCGGGTTTTGGTTGTATTCCTCCGGCTCAACGGGCCGCCCGAAAGGCACGGTTCACACCCACGGCAATCTTTACTGGACCGCAGAACTCTACGCCGAACCCATCCTCGGTTTGACCGAAAATGATGTCTGCTTTTCTGCCGCGAAACTGTTCTTCGCCTACGGTCTCGGCAACGCATTGAGCTTTCCGCTGTCGGTCGGTGCGACGACCATTTTGATGGCGGAACGGCCAACGCCTGATGCGTGCTTCAAGCGGTTTACCGAGCTGAAACCCACCGTTTTTTTTGGCGCGCCGACGGGTTACGCGGGCATGCTTGCCTCGCCCAACTTGCCCGCGCACGCGCAGGTCGCGCTGCGCATGTGCTCATCTGCAGGTGAGGCATTGCCGCGGCAAATCGGCGAAAAATTCACAGCGCATTTCGGCGCTGAAATCATTGACGGTATCGGCTCCACCGAAATGCTGCATGTGTTCCTGTCAAACCGTCCCGGCGACGTGCGTTACGGCACGACGGGCAAAGCGGTGCCCGGTTACACCGTCGAGATTCGTGATGACGCGGGACATGCGCTGACAGGCAGCGATGAAGTCGGCGATCTCTACATCAGCGGGCCTTCGGCAGCGCTGATGTACTGGGCCAATCGCGAGAAAACCGATGACACCTTTCGCGGCACATGGATCAAGAGCGGTGACAAATATTTTCGCGATGCGGAAGGCTATTACGTGTACGCCGGACGCAGCGACGACATGCTCAAAGTGAGTGGTCAATACGTGTCGCCATTCGAGGTGGAATCGACGCTGATGCAACATCCGCTGGTGCTCGAATCGGCGGTGATTGGCGTGGATGACGGCGACGGATTGACGCGCGCAAAAGCGTTTGTCGTGCTGAAAGATGCGACGCTGGGCAACGCTGCGCTGATCGAAGAATTGAAAACGTTTGTTAAGAGCAAACTTGCGCCGTATAAGTACCCGCGCCAACTTGAGTTTGTGGCCGAATTGCCGAAGACGGCGACGGGGAAGATTCAACGATTCAAGTTGCGGGATTTGGAGCGGGCGCGTGGACACCGCGAGTAGTGGCGTGCGCGTTTGTAGTGGCGGCGCTGCCGCGGCCCGCTGCCACCCGCTAGGTAGGGTAGGCACCCCGTGCCCACCAAGCGTTGGCGAACGCAGCGTCCTCTTTCGCACGGCGACGGTGGGCACGGGGTACACACCCTACGAGCGCCTATGACTTCAATCGTCCAGCTCAGCGCAGACAATCGCCAACTCGCCATCGAATACACGTTTGTCGGCGTAACCGACCCCGCCGCCCCGTTGATCATCTTCCTGCACGAAGGCCTCGGCTCGGTGGCCATGTGGCGTGACTTTCCGGCGAATCTTTGCGAGGCAGTTGGCGCGCGTGGCCTTGTGTATTCACGCCCCGGTTACGGCAAGTCCACGCCGCGTCCGCATCAAGAAAAATGGGGCGTGGACTTCATGCATATTCAGGCGTTCGACCTGTTGCCAGCGCTGCTCGCAGCCGTCGCGCCCGATGCAAAGCCGTGGCTATTCGGCCACAGCGACGGTGGCTCCATTGCACTCATTCACGCCGCACTTTTTCGAGAAAAAATCGTAGGCGTAATCGTCGTAGCGCCGCACATTTTTGTTGAGGATATCTCCGTAGCCAGCATCGCGCAAACGCGCGAGACCTACCTGCAAACCGATCTGCGAACAAAGCTCTCGCGTTATCACGACGATGTGGATTCCGCGTTTTGGGGCTGGAACGACATCTGGCTCAATCCAGCATTTCGCGCGTGGAATGTCGAAGCGTTGTTGCCACAAATCACCTGTCTGCTGCTCGCGATACAAGGCGTCAACGACGAATACGGAACGATGGCGCAAATTGATGGCATCGCGAGCGCGCTACCCCACGCACAGCTCGTCAAACTAGGAAACAGCGGTCATTCACCGCATCGCGATCAGCCGCAAGCGGTGATTGACGCTGTGAGGGCGTTCATGGCGAAGAGCTCATCGTCAGCAACTTTTTAATGAAACGACCATTTCATATAGGCTAAAGTCCCAAATAGCAATTAGTCGACTTTATCAATAGAAGTGCTTGTAGCCCAAGTAAGGCAACGCTTCCAGCTTATAGCTGTAATTAGAAGCATGTGCGTCTGAATGACGATGAGTAGGCGCGAATCGCGCTCGGCTTGAGTGCCTCTACCAACAGTGACATCACATTCCAATAGACTGCGGACATCGTGTTAATGGCCTTGTTTTGAAATGGTGATGAAGTTGTCGAACACGCTGTTGCGACTCGCGGCAATCGGCGCAGCGGGCGCAGCGCTGCTCTCAACACCTGCCGCAGCCGCCGCAGCCACCGAATCGATCAAAACACTGCGCCTCTCGTCCTCTACGGCCGAGACCAGCTACGACAATGCCTTCGCGTCTGACGAGAGTTCGCAGACGATCACCGAGCGCATCATCGAACCGATGCTCGAATACCACTATCTGGCCCGCCCCGCGAAGCTCGTGCCGCGTACGCTTGAAGCTCTGCCGACGATCAGCGACAACGGCGCGACGTTTCTCTGCAAAGTGCAAAAAGGCATCTTCTTTTCCGACGATCCAGCGTTCAAAGGACAGCCGCGCGAATTGACCGCTAGCGACTACGCCTACTCGCTCAAGCGGCTGCTCGATCCGGCGGTGAAGTCGCCGTGGCTGTTTCTGATCGAAGGCAAACTTCTGGGTGGTGACGAGGCGCGCGCGGTCGCCACCAAGACGGGCAAATTCGATTACGACAAACCGATGCCAGGGCTTGAAGTCGTTGACCGCTACACGCTGCGCATTCGTCTGAAAACGCCGGACTACAACTTCGCCTACCTGCTCGCCATGCCGAGCACGGGGGCTTCAGCGCGCGAAGTGATCGAAACCTACGGCATCAATGTCGGCATCCATCCAGTCGGCACTGGTGCTTGGCAATTGCTTGGCAGCGAATACAAGCAGTCGAGCAAAACCGTGCTGGTGAAGAATCCAAAGTACCGTAAACGTACGTGGGACTGGGCCTCAAACGAGCCCGAAGATCAAGCGCTGATCAAAGCAATGCAGGGCAAATCGGTGCCCTCGATTGATCGGGTTGAGGTGTATGCCATCGAAGAAGGTCAGGCCGCGTGGCTCGCGTTTCTCTCCGGCCAGCACGACTATCTGCCGATCCTGTCGGCCTCAATGTCTAACGTCGCGAAGACCGATGGAAAACTCAAGCTCGAATACGCACAGCGTGGTCTGCGCCTCTTTCCGCGTATGAAGCCAAACGTCTGGTACACCCTGTTCAACATGACCGACCCGACGGTGGGTGGCTACACACTTGAAAAGATCGCGCTGCGCCGCGCAATCTCTTTCGGCTATCCGCTCGACGAGCAAATTCGCGTGGTGTTTCAGGGCGACGGTGTTCCCGGCAAGGGCATCACGCCGCCCGGCGTCGTCGGGTACGACGCCAAGCGGCCGCGCGTGCATCAATACGACCCAGAGCTTGCGCGCGCGTTGCTCGACCGCTTTGGCTACAAAGATCGCGATGGCGATGGCTATCGAGAAATGCCCGATGGATCAAAGCTTGAGATCCCGTACATTGCGCGCACCTCAGGCACCGAACGTCAGCTCGCCGAGCTGTGGAAGAAGGCGATGGACGGCATCGGCATTCGTCTCGCCGTAGAGACGCAGAAGACGCCCGATATGCGAAAGGCCGCTCGCCTAGGTCAGGCCAAGATGACGCGCGAAGGCTGGAACGCCGACTATCCCGACGCGGAGAACTTCTTTCAAATGCTGATCAGCGCCACCGCGCAAACCGGCGGAGAAAACTATGCGCGCTTTCAGCTCAAAGACATGGATCAACGCTACGAAAAGGCTCACGCCATGCCCGATAGCCCCGCGCGCAACCGGCTGATACTTGAGATGGAAGATATCGTGAAATACTACGCGCCGTGGATCGCACCATGGCACGACGTGCAGTATTACGTCGAGCAACCGTGGTTCATCGGCTACAAGCAGCACCCGATTGGCCACGACGCTTGGGAGTACATGGACATTGACACGACGAAGTTGCCGAAGCGGTAGCCATACTCAGTCGATCACCGGCCCAGTTTCACGCGTAGCTGGCGCGCCCGCGAACTGCGCAATTGCCACGCCGCCCAGCGTTAACGCCGCGCCGATGAGCTTGATGGTGGTGTACTGCTCACCTGCGAACGCCCAAGCGACGAGCCCGGCCACCGGCGGCATCAGGTACATGAGTGGAGCCGTGCGAGCCACGCCGCGCACGCTGTTCACCCAGCCCCACACCAGCCACCCCATGAAGGCGGACACCGTGATGCCCCAGACCATCGCGATCCACACCGTCAGCGGCACCTCGGCCCAGTTCACGGCGAGCCCTGCCGGCATCGAGAACAACACCACCGGAATGCTGCCGATCAGCACGGCGTACGTCATCGTCACCACGCCGCCGAGCCGCTCAATCATCGGCTTGGCCGCGACGGTGTAATACGAAAAGAAGCTCGCCGCGACCAGCAGAAACAGGTCACCACCCGATGCCGTCCAATTGCTCGCCAGCAATTTATCCGAGAGAAAAACCAGCACACCCGCAAACGCAATCGCCACGCCAATCACCTGCGCACGCTTGAGATGTTCAACGCCCATCAAGCGCAGAATCAGCAACGTAAAAATGGGGCCACAGGCAAGGATCAACGAGCTTGAGAACGCGGTCGACCAATGAATGCCGTAAGTCACCATGCTCACATGCAAAAAGTGCCCCGCGATGCCGAGCCGCGCCAGAGTCCACAAATCGCTGCGCGACACGCGCGGCCACTTCGTGCCGTAGGTGCGAAACAGCAACGCCACCGCGCACGCCGGCATGATCAGATAGCGCGCAAACAAGAATCCGCCCGGCCCGGTGGCCGAGTAGACGTACTTCTGAACGGTGAAGTTGACGCCCCAGATCACGACAAGCACGAGCGCGGCGGCAAGAGCGATTCCGGCACGCTTGTCCTGCGAGGCGGATGAAAGAGGTTGCATGTTGAAAACGATTTTAGGTGCCGGGTCCGTGCTGCGGCGTGTTTGGTCGGATATACGAATACAAACGAGCAATTTGCAACCAATGGTCATTCCTGCGGAGGCGGAAGTCCAGCCTGCACCCCACCCTATAGTGAACTAAATACAGTAAACTAAGTCCATATTAATATGTAAATCAGTAGACCATGGCATGAAAACCCACAACATCCACGAAGCAAAAACCCAGTTGTCCCGATTGGTCGATCAAGCCGTCAACGGAGAAGCCTTTATCATCGCCAAGGCCGGCAAACCGATGGTGACGGTGTCGCGGCTTGACGCGCCCGCTGCCAGCAGCGCAAAGCGCATTGGATTTATGAAAGGCGAGTTCACAGTGCCGGACGACTTCGACCGCATGGGTGCAAAAGAAATCGAACGATTGTTTGGCGTTTAGTCAGGCATTTCCGTCGTGAGATTCCTGCTCGACACACACATTCTTCTGTGGGCCGCCGCCTCACCCAAGAAACTCTCAAAACCGCTCACCGCGCTACTGCAAGACACCGACAACAGTTTGCACTTCAGCGCAGCCAGCATCTGGGAGGTCGCCATCAAAGGCACCCTCGGTCGCGCCGATTTTCAGGTGCAGGGTCGCGTGTTGCGTCGCGGCCTGCTCGACAACGGTTACGCCGAAATCTCGATCACCAGCGAGCACGCGCTATACGTAGAAAATCTGCCGCCGATTCACAAAGACCCGTTCGACAGAATCCTCGTGGCGCAGGCGAACGTAGAAGGCATCACGCTGCTAACCTCAGACGAGAGAGTCGCAGAATATCCGGGGCCGGTGCGGTACGTTTAGCCGTCAGCTGAACGCGTGGGCAACAACCCCACCCGACGACACAAAAAGCAGCAGCGCAGCAGGTTGGAAGGAATCAAATTGAGGAATGGAGGCGTAGGTCGAAAAAACGAAGCGCATTCCGACGCTTGTGTGAACTGGCAGATTCCTGATTGTCGAAGGGAGTTCGCTTTCCCGACCTACCGCGCTGACCCCATTTACAAAATACGATAGCCGTCATGCCCACAATTCCCGGCTTCTGGGACATAGGTCCACACGATCCACTGGATGTGGAGTCGACATGGCGCGAGTTTGTCAGCGACCTTGGTGGCGCGGTTGTAGAGCAAATCCTCCCCAACCCACGGACGTTTGAAAATGCAGACTTTCTTTTCCGGGAAAAGGGGGTAGTCGCGGAACTCAAGGAAGTAGCTACTGAATTCGGCTCTTCAGCGGCATTTAAGACCGGCTTCAGCGAACTAATGTCGAAGGTCGTCGCCGAGAATCCAAGCTGGTGGCCCCTTCTATTTGGCGGTAACGAACCACTGCCGAGCTGGTTTGACCGCGAATTCGCCATGCTATTTCGTCCTCCGATCTCGCGGATCTTGAAAAAAGCCAATCGCCAGTTACGTGACACGAAGTCGCACTTCGGGATCAAGCAACCAACGGGAATACTTCTCCTCGTGAACGATGGATTTACGGCACTTGGCCCCGCGTCAATACGTGCCTTAGTCGCGAGCCTTCTCCAGCATTCCTATTCGTCAATTGACTGCTTTATTTATCTCACCGTGAACCGTTATGTCTCGCTTCCTGAATCAAACGTTCCGCGTCTGGTCTGGGCACCCGTCTACAGTAATCGTGCCCCTGAATGGCTAGCCGACTTTGTTAACTCTTTAGGCAACTCTTGGTTCATATTTCTTGAGAACAAGATTGGGCCGTTTACGGTACCAAACATTGTGGTTGAGGACGCCAACGCGCTTCGGGGAAGTACGCCTGTCGTACCACCCATTCGCAACGCACGCTGAGTACAAAGTCTGTTGCCTCAAGCAAACGTACTCCCCTCATGCTTAAGCGGCAAATTCCGAATAGGTTTGCTCGTAGCCGCAAACACAGCATTCAACACCGCAGGCCCGACCACAAAAATCGTCGTCTCGCCAACCCCACCCCAAAAGTCAAAAGTAGGCACCAGCACGGTTTCTAACTTCGGCATTTCGGCAAGTTTTAGTAGGCGGTAGGTGTCGAAATTCAGTTCCCTCATGCGACCGTTTTCCACGGTGAGTTCGCCGAAGTAGATCGCGCTTAGGGCGAACGCGACGGAGCCTTCAATTTCGGCTGCGACTTGATCGGGGTTGACTACGTGCCCGCCGTTTAGTGCGAACACCATGCGGTGAATTTTTATTGCGCCCGTCGGCGTGACGCTCACTTCAGCCGCTGCGGCGGAGTAACTGACGTAGCCCATGAACTGCGCAATGCCTTTGCAGCGGCCTGGCGCGAGTGGTTTGTTCCAATCGAATTTTTCGGCAGCGGCGTTAAGCACAACCAAATGCTTGGGATGCTTTTGCATGATGGTGCGGCGAAATGCGAGCAGGTTCTTGCTTACCGCTTTCGCGCATTCGTCCATGAAGCATTCGGAGTAACTGCCGTTGTGATTGGTGTTCACGGCGCGCCACGGGCCGACGGGCACGTGAGTGTTGCGTATTGCGTATTGCGTATTGCGTATTGCGTATTGCGTATACGGTGAGCAGGTTGGGCACGGTGTAGCCCCATTGCGCGTCGTACGGCTGCGCCCAAAATCCTTGCATTTGCCGCTCGTCTTTGCCGTTTTTGATTGCCAGCGGAATCGAGTACGCATTGATCGATTGGTCATAAATGCGCAAATGCATGCCAACCAATTCGCCGTTTTCATCGAGTCCAGCGGTCATCTTGGCCATCGAAACCGGACGGAAAAAATCGTGCGCCTGATCCTCTTCGCGGCTCCACAGCAGTTTGATGTGCGTGCCGGGGAAAAGCTTTGCGATGGCGGTGGCCTGCTGCACGTAATCCTGCTGTCCGCCGCGTCGACCAAAGCCACCGCCGAGATCCATTTTGTAGATTTCGCATTTGTCGAGCGGCAGGCAGGCCGACTCGGACAACGAGGTGTGCGACGCCACGCCGTTTTGCGTAAGCACCCAAGCCTCCGCGCGCTCGGGCGTGTAGCGCACGGTACAGGCCATCGGCTCCATGCAGGCGTGCGAAAGGAAACGCGTTGAGTACGTGGCCTCGATTTTTTTCGTAGCGCCAGCGATGGCTTTAAGCGCGTCGCCTTCAGTGCGGCCCGCATATCGGCCACCCGTTTCAACGAGCCAAGCTTTTATCGACGTTGCAATCGTTGCGCTGGATGCTTTGGCGTGTTCACCTTCATCCCACACGATGGGCAACTTGTCCAGCGCCGTTTTCGCGCGCCACCAGGTGTCTGCGAGGATGGCCACGGTGCCTTCGTTCACACGCACTACGCCCTTGACGCCGCGCATGCTTTTGATTCTTGATTCGTCGAAACTCACGAGCTTGGCGCCGTGAACGGGGCACGCTTTGATCGCCGCAGAGCATGCCGTCGAAGCGCAAATCGACCGCGTATTTCAAGGAGCCGTCGAGCTTAGTTTTGCTGTCAAGCCGAAGCATCGACTGGCCCGCAACCTTCCATTCGCGTGGGTTGCGCAGCGTGATGCTTTTGGGATCGGGTGGCGTGAGTGCGCTCGTGGCTGCGGCCACCTTGCCGTAGCTCGAGCTGCGCTTGCTCGCTGCGTGCGTGATGATGCCTTTAGACACGGTGAATTCACTCACCGGCACCTTTCGCGCCTCGCCCGCGGCTTGCAGCAACATGGTGCGTGCCGCCGCTGCGCCGCGACGCACGTAGTCCTCCGAAATACGAATGCCGCGACTGCCGCCGGTGGACATTTCACCCTAGTGTCGCGTTTGCGCGCGTACCTTTGTCCGGGCGACGCATACTCTGTGGACACTTTCGCCCAATCGCATTCCAGTTCTTCGGTCAGGAGTTGCGCGGGGCCGGTGCGTGTGCCTTGCCCCATCTCGGATCGTGCGATGCGGATGATGCAAGTGTCGTCGGGTTTGACGACAACCCAGGCCGTGACTTCCGAATTACCGGGCGCGACAGTGGCGAGGCCCCGGGTGCCGACATCGCGCGGGCTGAATGCCGTCAGGCCCAGCGCGAAGCCGCCGCGGCGATGGCGGCAGAGCCTATGACGAAGTGGCGGCGTGATGTGTTCACGATGTCGGCGTTGAAGGATTTGAGACGTGTTTTCATGATCCGCTCCTGTGCCTGCGCCGACGACGTCACGTCGTAGCCATGTAAATCGGCATGCCGATCCATCTTGAACCACTCACTGGCGTCCGCCGTTCGCATCTTCGCCGCCAGATGTATCGCTGCGCGAACGCGTTGGTACGTGCCGCAGCGACAAATGTTGGTCATCGCGGCGTCAATGTCGGCGTCGGTCGGGTTCGGCTAGTGTCGTGTCACGTTAAAAATGACGGTATATCGCGCAGCCATCGGCGTGCACCGCTACGCGCAAAATGCAGCTCATGCCGGGGCATGTGCAAACTTTGCAACGACGCGGTGCGCAGCGAGGGCAAGTGAGATGCGTCATTTTTGGCGTG
>ENA-OFCX01000640-OFCX01000640.1-metagenomes-genome-assembly--contig:-NODE-640-length-17120-cov-3.349429_pt1 | contig 17120 bp, 13 predicted proteins | sample MGYA00153384_OFCX01 | MGnify analysis MGYA00153384
TGGCCAACCTGAAGGGCAAGAAAATCGCCCACCTGCATCTTGACTCGGCATTCGGCCGCGAGCCGCTGCCGGTGCTGAACCGCCTGGCCAAGGACTGGGGCTTTGAGATCATCCCTATCCCGGTGGCAGCGCCCGGTATCGAGCAACAGGCGCAGTGGCTGCGCATTCGCCAGGAGCGTCCCGACTGGGTCATATCTTGGGGCTTCGGCGCCGGCATGAACAGCACCGCCATCACCAGCGCCGCGCGCATCAATTTCCCGCGCGAGAAGATGGTGGGCGTGTGGTGGGCCGGCTCTGAAGAAGACGTGCTGCCAGCAGGCGACGCGGCCAAGGGTTACTTTGCCGCCGCCAACGTGCCCAGTGGCAAAAACTTTCCGCTCGTGCAGGACATCGAGCGGGTGGTTTACGGCGCCAACAAGGGCAATCTGGCCGACCCCAAGCGCATTGGCAACATCTACTGGAACCGCGGCGTCACCGCCGCCATCTTTTGGGTGGAAGCCGTGCGTAACGGCCAGCGTTTGGCGAACAAGCGTGGGCAAACTTTGAATGGTGACGAGATGCGCAATGGCTTTGAAGCCCTGAATCTGACGCCCGCGCGGCTGAAGGAATTGGGCATCGAGGGCATGCTGCCATCGTTCAAGCTGAGCTGCAGCGATCACGAAGGCGCCGGTGTGGTGAAGATCATCCAGTGGGACGGCGCGAAGTGGAACACCGTGACGCCGGACTGGGTTTCGTCTGACCGCAAGATGATCCGCGAGATGGTGGAGGAGTCGGCGGCCAAGTACGCCGTCGAGCAGAAGATCACACCGAAGAAGTGCTGACATGAACGCCCCGGTCGACGCACCCTTCAAGCAGGCTGCCGCCCCGGCCGGGGCCGTGCCCCTCCTGGCTGTCAAGAACATCGAGGTCATCTACGACCACGTCATCCTGGTGTTGCGCGGGGTCTCGCTTGAAGTGCCGCAAGGCAAGATCGTGGCCCTGCTGGGCGGCAACGGCGCGGGCAAAAGCACCACGCTGAAGTCGGTATCGACGTTGCTGGCATCCGAGCGCGGCAGCGTGACCAAGGGCTCCATCGAGTACCGCGGACGGCGCACCGACCAACTGACGCCGGGCGATCTGGTCGGCATGGGCATGGTGCAGGTGATGGAAGGGCGCCATTGCTTCGCGCACCTGTCGGTCGAGGACAACCTGCTGACCGGCGCCTACACGCGCAAGTTGAACAAGGCCGATGCGCGCGACGCGCTGGAGCGCGTGTACGCCTACTTTCCGCGCCTGAAGGTCCGCCGCACCAGCCTGGCCGGCTACACATCAGGCGGCGAGCAGCAGATGACCGCCATCGGCCGGGCCATGATGGCCAAACCCAGCATGCTGTTGCTGGATGAACCTTCCATGGGCCTGGCGCCGCAGATCGTGGCCGAGATATTCGAGATCGTGCGCGACCTCAACACCAAGGAAGGGGTCAGCATCTTGCTGGCCGAGCAGAACACCAACGTGGCACTGAAATACGCCGACTACGGCTACATCCTGGAAAGCGGCCGCATCATGATGGACGGCCCGGCGCGCGACCTGGCCGAGAACGCTGATGTAAAAGAGTTCTACCTGGGCCTTTCAACCGAGGGCCGCAAGAGCTTTCGCGACATGAAGTCCTATCGCCGGCGCAAGCGCTGGCTTTGAACTGAATCGGGCCGGGCGCCGATCAGGCAACTATCGGGCGGCTTTCACGCGAACCTGGCGGCCGCTTTGCCCCATGCGGCCCGTCGCGCCAATGAAGGCCAGGCCGGCCAGCATCAACAGCAAGGCCGCAGGTTCGGGCACCACGGCCACGCTGAAACTGCCAAACCCTGCCAGGCCGGCGCCGGGGTTGCTGCTCTGGTCATAGGCCAGGTAGGCGTCGCCCAGGCTCACAAAACCCGGCACCAGCGCCACAAACGGGCGCAGCACGGGGTTGGCGGCGTCGGCGTCCACGTACGACACCCCCAGCAGGCTGCCGCCGAAGTACACCGCCACCGGCAGCGCGTCGGCGCTGGCCAGGGTGTAGGTCTGGCCGGCCAGCAACATCGAGAAAGCGGTCAACGGCAGGTCGCCCGCAAAAGTGGGCGTGATGCTGCTGGCGTTGAACTCGAAGCTGCCGATGAACAGCTGGCCCACGAGAGGGCCGTCGTCGACCTGACCGCTGAAGGTATAGCTGGCAGCCGTGGCCAAGGCCGGGGTCAGCAACAAGGCCGCGCTGGCGGCCAGGCAAAGCAGTGACTTGCGCATGGGATGTTCCTGGTTGGGTGTGGCGGGTTCAGAACACGAAGTTCTGCGCAGTCATCACCGCGGCGCAGCTCTGGCCTTGCAGCAGGGCCAGGCCGCGCGCAAGCAGCGGCCCGGCAGTGCCATCGGTGTCCACGCTGACCAGCGCACCGCCGCGGGCCGATTGACAGGTGACGAATCCGGCGGCCAGCGCGTCGCCCAGGTTGATGCGCCTGAAACTGCGGAACAGGTCGGTCAGCACCAGTTTGTCTGCGCCTGGCTGGAAGTCGGTGATGGTGTCGCCACCATCAAGCACGCTGGCGTACACGAACAGGTCGGCACCCGCACCGCCGGTCAGCAGGTCGGCGCCGGGCCCGCCGGTGATGCGGTCGTCGCCGGCCGAGCCGACCAGCGCGTCGCGCGCGGCGGTGCCGGTGATGTTCTTGTACAGGTTGATGCCCAGCAGCACCGGGTCGTGGTCGCTGGACCGGGCCGGTGTGCTGGCGTCGTACGGGTCGGTCGGGCAGGGGCCACCGCAGGTGGTGGCCGGGGCCTTGAACTCCTGGTTGTAGTCGCGGATGCCGGCCTCGTCGGCGTTGATGTGCCACACGAGGGCACTGGCCACCTTGGGCGACATCGACGCCGTGGTGATGCCGTGATCGAGCCGGCCCGAAGCGCCATCGAAGATGTACGAATAGGCCGGCGCACTGAAGCGGCTGAGCTGGTCGACGTAGCCGTTGCTGGTCAGTTCGACGATCGGGTCTTCCTGACCGTAGGCGTTCATATCGCCCACCACCACCACGTCGTTGCTGCCGCTGGCGGCTTGTTGCGCGGCCACGAAGGCGCGTAGCCGTTGCGCCTGCAACAGCCGAGTGGCGTTCCAGCAGCCCTGGCCGTCGCCCTGATCGGCGTCGGGGCCGGGACCGGCGGGGCAGCTGCCCTTGCTCTTCAGGTGGTTCACCATCAGCGTGAAGCGTTCGCCGTTGGCTGCTGCAAAGGTTTGCGCCAGCGTGGGTCGGTTGTTGACCAGGTCGGTGTCGCTGGCGCCATTGCCCAGCTGGCTCAGGCGCGCTGGCTTGTAGATGATGGCCAGCTTGATGGCGTCGGTGCCGGTGCCGGCGGCGGGGTCGGGCGACACGACGTAGGTGCCGGCGCCCACGGTCGCGTTCAGTGCGTCGACCAGGTTCTGGGCGGCCACCCTGTCGTTTTGGATCTCCATCAGGCCCACCACATCGGCGTTCAGGCCGGCCAGGGCCAGCACGATCTTGGCGCGCTGGCGGTTGAATTCGGCCACATTGTTGGCGCCGCGGCAGTTGCTGGCCGACGTGGTGGCACCCAGCGTGCAGCCCTGTCCGGTCAGCCCGCTGGCGGTGTTGCCGTCCGTGAAAGTGGTGAAGTAGTTCAGCACGTTCATGCTGCCCACTCTTAGGTTGCCGCCTACGGCGGGTGGCGCGGCCGGGCGCGGGTTGCTGGCGGCAAACACCGGCGCCACGGTGGGCTGCAACCGGTACAGCCCCGCGCCCGACGCGGTGCTGGTGGCCAGCCCGAAGTCGAGCACGCCAGTGAGTGTGGCCAGGGTGTCGCCTGCGCGCGGCACGCCCGAGCCGGCGTTCAAGTAGGGGATGGGGTTGGGGTTCTGCAACGAACTGCTGTCGTCCAGCAGCAGCCGGCTGCGCGCTTGCAATGCGGCCAGGGCCTGGGCGCTGGCGCCGGGGCGGAAGCGGTTGGTCGGTGTTTCGTGGCGGCCGCCGGCGCCCAGTGTCAACTGGCCGAAGCGGGCCTGGAAGAAGTTCTGCTGCACGGTCATGGTGCTGGTGACCCGCACCAGCATGCCCTCGAAGCGCTCGAAGCTGTCACCTTCGGCCAGCGGCAGGCTCAGCAACAAGGGGCTGGGCACCTGGCCTGAACCCAGCAGGTTTACCGCCGTCGGGTTGGCAATCTGCGTCAGCGGTGTGGCAGCGGTGCCGGCGCCACTGGAGAACTCGGTGACCAGGCCGGTGACCTGCACCAGGTTGCCCACGGCCACGGCCGCAAATGGCGTGGCGCCGGTGAAGACGAACAGGCCATCAGACGTGGCCGGGTTGCCGTCGCCCGACAAGTCCTGGATGAAGAAGCCGTTGGACGTGCGGTGCGTGACCACGCCGCTGGTGACGACGTTCTGCCCCACGAGCGGGCTGCTGGCGCCGCTGCCCTGGATGGCGGGAATGGCCGCTGCCAGCGGCACACCGCCGCCGCCGCCACCGCCGCACACGATGCTGGCTGTGGCGCTGTTTCGCGGGTTGGGCGCGCCGACGGTGAAGTCGGCGCTGTTGTTGTTGCTGTCGTCACAGCCGGCGCCGTTGCGCAGGGCGGCGGTGGTGTTGGTCAGGGCCGCAGTGGGTGTGCCTTCGGTGGGGGTCGACGCGCCGTAGCTGACGATGTCGACCAGCGCGCCGCCGCTGGGCGCCGCGTCGCTGAGCGCGGCGTTGGTGTTGCTCAGTGCCACCTTGCCGTTGCTGCCGCTCAGGCCCAACGCGCCCACATCGTCGGGGGTCGGCAGGTTCGCTGTGCCGCCTGCGCCGGCGGCCTGCTGAACGAGGAAGTAGCCGCCCGGCGCGATCATCTTGCCAGCGGCGATGGCCGCCACTGTCCAGGTGGTGCCGCTGGCTGACGAATACTGCAACGACCACCCACCCACGCTGACCGTTGCCGCCCCCTTGTTGAAAAGTTCGATGAAGTCGTGGCGCAATGTGGCGCCGCTGTTGCCACCCCCGCCGTAGACCTGACTGATCACCACCTGGGCGCTGGCCGGCGCGGCCATGGCGACGAAGGCACTGGCCAGGGCAGCCAACACACAGCGCGGCAGGGCGAATCGTGGAAGGTGGTGATTCATTTGAGAGCCTTTCAGTGGGTGCGGCAGGTGTGGGCAACACAAGTTTGCGACACCACGGCGCGCACCTGGAAAAAGCGATCGCCTGGCGACAGAGTGGCCAGGCGACAGCAATCAATGGGTCGGGAGTGGGGGCGTGGGGTCGAACCCATCGCCCTGGGGTTCAAGCGAGCTTGGGCGCGCTGGAGATTAACGCTTCTTGCGCGCAGCCATGAAGCCGAGCATGGCCAGGCCTGCCAGCATCATGGCGTAGGTGCCAGGCTCGGGCACGGCACTGACGGTCACCTGGTCGAAACGCCATGTGCCTGCCGTGCTGTAGGTGCTGGTGGTGGTGGCAGCCGCATAAGCGCTGGTCAGCGGCTCGAAGGCAGCCACGACGCGAAACGCGAAGTTGGCGTTGTTGCCCACGCCGGCCACGCTGCTCAGGTCGACCGAGCGGTTGTTGAACCAGGCGTCGCCGGACGAACCCGAGAAGACCGCGCCGAAGTCGGTAAACGCGGTGCCGTTCAACGAGTACTGGAACTGCGCGCTGCGCGCGGCGGTGTTGCTCAGCCGCTGGTCCCACGAAACCGAAATGAGGCTGGACCCCACTGTGCTGACGTTGAACTGCACGCCGCGCGTCCTGTCGCCCGTGCCCTGTGTGGCGTAGCCTGTGGTGCCCCAGCCGCTGTTGTCGCTGGCGACCATGTCGGTAGAGCCCACGCCAGACGCGAAACTGCCGATCGTGCCGCCGACCAATGCGGCGGTGCCGGAGCCCACGCTGGGCACCAGGCTGCCGGTGGCGGTGTTGTTGTCAGGCGTGACCGAGTTGAAATTCCACTGCGTGATGGTTTGGGCCTGCGCAGCAGAACTGACAGCCATGACGGCGATTGCAAAGACGACTGATTTGTTCACATTTACTCCAGGATGCTAGGGCGTTCAGGGTGGGCAAGCCAAAACGGCTTGACGTGAATGAAGATTAGGTTGGCTACATGAACGGCTGGTGACATCTAGGGGCCCCTCCCACGACACCCCCCTTAAACACGGGGGCTGGTCAGCAGCCTATGCTTGGGGCTTGTGCTTTTGCTTCCATCGCCATGCTGAAGATTTGGGTCCGTCTGCTGCTTACCCTGACCGTTGCCACCGGCGCCACGGGTCAGCCCAATGCCCCAGCCCTGCCCGACGGCGTGACCCGGGCCACCAGCGTGGAAGGCATTACCGAGTACCGCCTGTCGAACGGGTTGCAAGTGCTCTTGGTGCCCGACGACAGCAAGCCCAGCACCACGGTCAACGTCACCTACCGCGTCGGGTCGCGCCACGAAAGCTATGGCGAAACCGGCATGGCGCATCTGCTGGAGCACCTGATATTCAAGGGCACCCCCACGCACCGCAACCTGTGGGACGAATTCAACAAGCGCGGCATGCGGCCCAACGGCACCACGTCGAACGACCGCACCAATTACTTCGCCAGCTTCTCGGCCAACGACGACACGCTGCGCTGGTACCTGGGCTGGCAGGCCGACGCCATGCTCAACAGCTTCATCGCCCGCGCCGACCTGGACACCGAGATGACGGTGGTGCGCAACGAGATGGAGGCCGGCGAAAACAATCCCGGCCGCATCCTGTTTCAGCAAACGCTGGCCGCCATGTACCAGTGGCACAACTACGGCAAGAGCGTCATCGGCGCGCGCAGCGATGTCGAGAACGTCGACATCGGCCGGCTGCAGGCCTTCTACCGCCTGCACTACCAGCCCGACAACGCCACGCTCATCGTGGCCGGCCGTTTTGACGCGGCCCAGGTGCTGCGCTGGGTGGCGCAAAAATTCGGCCCCCTGCCGCGCCCGCAACGGGTGCTGCCCACCACCTACACGCTGGATCCGGCGCAAGATGGCGAGCGCACGCTGACGCTGCGCCGTGTGGGCGGCACGCCGCTCATCTACGTGGGCTTTCACATGCCGCCCGGCGCTCACCCCGACTTTGCCGCCGCCACGCTGCTGGCTCAGGTGCTGGGCGACACGCCCGGCGGGCGGCTGCACAAGCGTCTGGTGGAAAAGCAGCTCGCCGCGTCGACCTTCGGCTGGGCCTGGGACCTGGCCGAGCCGGGGTCGATGTTCCTGGGCGCCACACTGGCGCCGGGGCAGGACGTGGAGCGTGCGAAGGCCGAGATCCTGGCGGTGACGCAGTCGCTGTCAGCCGAACCGGTCACCACCGAAGAGCTGGAACGCGCCCGCACGCAGTGGCTGAATGGCTGGGATCAGGGTTTTGCCGACCCCGAAATCATCGGCGTGCAACTCTCCAGCGCCATCGCCCAGGGCGACTGGCGGCTGTACTTCCTGCAGCGCGACCAACTGCGCCGCGTGACCCTGGCCGATGTGCAGCGCGTGGCCATCGAAAGGCTGCGCGCCGACAACCGCACCGTCGCCGTGTACCTGCCCACGCCCGCACCCCAGCGCGCGCCGGCGCCGGCCCGCGTGGACGTGGCGGCGCTGCTGAAGGACTACCGCGGCGACGCGTCGGTGGCGCAGGTCGACGCCTTCGACCCGACGCCCGCGCTCATCGACCAGCGCACCCAGTCGCTGGCGCTGGCCAGCGGCCTGCGCGTGGCGCTGCTGCCCAAGGCCACCCGCGGCAACACCGTGCAAGCCCAGCTGCGCCTGCGCCATGGCGACGTGGCCAGTCTGAACGGCCAGTCGGCGGTCGGCCGCTTCACGGCGTCGCTGCTGGACAAGGGCGCTGCCGGGCTGACGCGCCAGCAGATCGCCGACCGCTTCGACCAGCTGCAGGCCGATGTCAACATCGGCGCCGGTGCGCAGTCGGTCAACGTCAACATCACCACCAAGCGCCAGCACCTGCCCGCAGTGGTGGAACTGCTGGGCAAGCTGCTGCGCGAGCCCGCGTTCCCGGCCGAACCGCTGGAAGAACTGCGCCGGCAGTCACTGGCCGGCCTGGAACGCCAGCGCACGGAACCCGGCGCCGTGGTGGGCAACCGCCTGGCCCGCCACGGCAACCCCTACCCGCGCGGCGACCTGCGCCACGCCGCCAGCTTTGAAGAGAGCGAGGCCGAGTTGCGCGCCGTCACCCTGGCCGAGGTGAAGGCGTTCCACCGCCGTTTCTACAGTGCGGCGCAGGGCGAGTTTTCGGCCGTGGGTGACTTCGATGCGGCGGCCGTCGCGCAGGCCCTGGAGCGTGCACTGGGCAGTTGGCGCCAGCCCGCAGCCGGTGCGTTTGCCTACAGCCGCGCGCCGCAGCCCCTGGTGACGGTGGCCCCGGCGCGGCTGCTGGAGACCACGCGCGACAAGCCCAACGCCAACCTGCTGGGCGGCATGGCCCTGCCGCTGAACGACCTGCACGACGACTTTCCCGCGCTGATGCTGGCCAACGAGATCTTTGGCGCGGGCGGGTCATCGCGCCTGTGGAAGCGCGTGCGCGAAACCGACGGGCTGAGCTACGACGTGCGCTCGGGCGTGGCCTGGAGTTCGTTCGACGCCAATTCCGGCTGGCGAGTGTCGGCGATCTTCGCGCCGCAGAACCAGCCGCGTGTCGAAGCGGCGTTCAACGAAGAACTGGCACGTTCGCTGAAGGACGGCTTCACGCAGCAGGAAGTCGACGAAGCGCGATCCAGCCTGTTGAAGTCACGCCAGCTGAACCGCGCCCAGGACAGCATCCTCAGCGCCCAGCTGGCCAACAACCTGGAACGCCAGCGCACCTTTGCCAGTTCGCAGCGGGTCGACGACGCGCTGGCCGCCCTGACGCTGGCGCAGGTCAACGCGGCCTGGCTGCGCTACATCGACCCGGCCAGGCTGGTGATGGTCTGGGGCGGCGACTTCAAGCCGACGCCGTAGTCCCCGGGGTCTGCGGGGTTTGCAGGGTCTGCGGTTTATGGGTGGCGCGTGGATGAAGGCGTCATCGCGCCCTGCTGCTCAACGGTTGCTGACGCCGTGGGCCACGTGGCCGGCCGGGACGTGAATGGCTGCACTCTCGATGTGGCCGGTCTGGTCGTCGAAGAAGAAGTCGGGCTCGAATTCGCGCAGGAACTCGCCCTTGGCCAGGCCGCCCAGGAACATGGCTTCGTCGATGTCGATTTGCCAGTCCATCAGCGTGCGCACCGCGCGTTCGTGAGCCGGCGCGCTGCGCGCGGTGACCAGCGCGGTGCGCAGCCGCATGCCGGTTGCCGAAGCGCTTTGCAGCCGGTGCAGCGCTTGCAACAGCGGCTTGAAGGGGCCAGCGGGCAGCGGTGTGGCGGCACGCTCGCGTTCGTGATCGTGAAACGCGGCCAGGCCGTCGCGCTGGTACACCACCTCGGCCTCGTCGGAAAAAAGCACAGCGTCGCCGTCGAAGGCGATGCGCACCTCGCCGGGGTGCGCCGCCGAGGCACGCGCGCTGTGCGGATAGACCCGCGCGGCGGGCACGCCCGCGTTCAGGGCCGACCGCACGTCGGTTTCATTCGCGCTGAGAAACAGGTTGGCCGCCAGCGGGCGCAGGTAGCGCCAGGGGCTTTGGCCGCGAGTGAACACACCGCGCTGCACCGTCAAACCATAGTGCTGCGCTGACCGGAACACGCGCAGGCCGGACACCGGGTCGTTGCGCGACAGGATCACCACTTCCACGCGCGGTGCATCGGTGTTGAAGGCCAGCAGCTTCTCGACCAGCGAAAACGCCACGCCAGGCCGCGCGGGCTGTTCCACGCGTTGCAGTTGCAGCTGCATGTAGGCGCGGTCGTCGCCGGCTTCGAAGACCTGGTTCTCTTCCTCGAAATCGAACAAGGCGCGTGAAGAGATGGCAACGACGAGCCGGCCGTCCAGTGATGCGGGCATGATCCGTGCATGGTAAGCGTGGTGAGCGCACGTTCAGCTCGCAGCGGCTTTCATCGTCCTGCCACAACGCGGCGTCAACATTCCCTAGGTACGCGCGCAACGCGCTTGTCGGCTTGGGAGGCTGATCATGTCGGAGTCACTGCCAAGCCGCATCGCCAGCGAACGCTGCCAGCGCGCCCGCCATGTTGAATGGATCGACACCCTGCCGGCGCTGTGTCGAAGCGAAGGCTTTTTCGAAGATTTGGGCACCGAACCGCCGCCGGCCGCACGTGAGCGCCGCGCTGCGGCCCCATCGCCGCAGCTGTCCTGGGCGGCGGTGCTGGCGTCCACGCTGGGGTTGCGGCGCGCCTGACGCAACTGGCGTGCCTCACGCGCCTGACAACGCCGTCGTTGAGCTGGCTGCGGCCGTCGTCGCAGGCCACGGCATCATGGCGGCATGCTTGAGATCAGCGACCTGCAATTCACCTGGCCCGGCGCCAGCGCCGACAGCGGCAGCCTGGCCATCCACCGGCTGAGCCTGGCCGCCGGCCGCACGGCCTTCTTGTACGGCCCCAGCGGCTGCGGCAAAAGCACGCTGCTGGGCCTGATGGCCGGCGTGCTGGTGGCGCAGCACGGCAGCGTCAGCCTGCTGGGCCGGGACTGGGCGGCGCAGCGCGGCGGTTCGCGCGACGCGCGCCGCGCTGATCACGTCGGCGTGATCTTCCAGCAGTTCAACCTGCTGCCCTACCTGAGCGTGCTGGACAACGTGCTGCTGCCCTGCCGCTTTTCCGCGCTGCGCGCGCGGCGCTGCACCGGCGGGCCGGTGGCCGCGGCGCAAGCGCTGCTGCAACAAGTGGGGCTGCCCGCGGCGCTGTGGGTGCGGCCGGCCGCGGCACTGTCGGTGGGCCAACAGCAGCGGGTGGCCGCAGCGCGCGCGTTGATCGGTGCGCCTGAACTGGTGATTGCCGACGAGCCCACGTCAGCGCTTGACGCCGCCCTGCGCGACGAATTCATGACACTGCTGCTGGGCCAGTGCCGTGCGGCGGGCAGCACGCTGGTGTTCGTCAGCCACGATGAACGCCTGGCCGCGCGTTTCGATGAACAGCTGTCGCTGCCGGCGTTGAACCAGGCCGCGGGGGTGGCTGCATGAAGGGCTTGATGCATGTGGCCCTGCGCAGCGCCTGGAACCGCCGCGGCACGCTGGCGCTGGTGGTGTTGTCGATCGCGCTGGCCACCGCCTTGCTGCTGGGCTTGGAAAGGCTGCGCAGCGACATCCGCAGCAGCTTCACCCAGGCCGTCAGCGGCACCGACCTCATCGTCGGCGCACGCACCGGCCCGGTGCAACTGATGCTGTACGCCGTGTTCCGCGTGGGCGGCGCCACGAACAACATCGGCATGGACAGCGTGCGCGCCGTGGCCGCGCACCGCGCCGTGGCGTGGGTGGTGCCCATCTCGCTGGGCGATTCGCACCGCGGCCACCCGGTGCTGGGCACCACGCCCGACTACTTCACGCGCTTTGCGTATGGCGACCGCCAGCCGCTGCAGCTGGCCGAGGGCCGGGCCTTCAGCGGCACGCTGGACGGCCTGTACGAAGCCGTGCTGGGCGCGGAGGTGGCGCACGCGCTGGGTTACGGCCTGGGCCGGCGCATCACCTTGTCGCATGGGCTGGGCGCTGTCGGCGCTGGGGGGGCCGTGGGCGCCGTTGGCGGCGTGGGCAGTACGGGCGGTGCCCTGGCCGCCGAGCACGCCGACAAACCCTTCACGGTGGTGGGCGTGCTGGCCCGCACCGGCACGCCGGTCGACCGCACGGTGCATGTCAGCCTGCAGGCCGTCGAGGCCATCCACCTGGATTGGGCCGGCGGCGCGCCCTTGCCGGCATCGGCGGGCTTGACGATCGCGCCAGAACACGCGCGCAAGTTCGACCTGGAACCGAAACAGGTCACCGCTGCGCTGGTCGGATTGAAGAACCGCGTGGCGGTGTTCAACGTGCAGCGCTTCGTGGCCGGCTACGAGGCCGAGCCGCTGCTGGCCGTGCTGCCCGGCGTGGCGCTGGACGAGTTGTGGGCCGCCGTGGGCCTGGGCGAACGTGCGCTGATGGCCATGTCGGGCCTGGTGGCGTTGGTCAGTTTGGCGTCACTGGTGGCGGTGGTTCTGGCCGGGCTGAACGAACGCCGGCGTGAACTGGCCGTGCTGCGCGCCGTGGGCGCCGGCCCGCGCCATGTGCTGGCGCTGCTGGCCGCTGAAGGTGCACTGGTCACCGGCTTGGGCGCCTTGCTGGGCGCGGCCGGGGCCGCCACCGCCGTGGTGTTGGCCGGGCCTTGGATGCAGGAACGTTTTGGCATTGCACTGCAGGCCAGCGCGCCCACCGCCGCGCAGTGGGGCCTGTTCGTTGCCGTGTTGCTGGCGGGTATGCTTGCCAGCCTGGTGCCAGGCCTGCGCGCCTACCGCTTGTCGCTGGCCGACGGCCTGTCGCCGAAAGTCTGACGCCACGCTTGAAGCAGCCCCCGGCCACCCGCCCCCCGCCACCTCCCCCGCCGCGTTTCCCAGCCCGAGAGCCCCGATGTTCATTCGACACTCCCTTGCACTGGCGGCTCTTTGCCTGGTGTGCGCCACTGCCCATGCCCAGACCAGAGATGGTGCCAAGGACGGTGCCAAGGACGGCGCACCGCTGATGAACCCGGCATTGGGCGGCCCGGCCCCGCTGTCCAACAAACCCGCGCCGCCCGGGCCGGTGGTGAACGGTTTTCGCACCATCAACTGGGACGCCCTGGTGCCCGCCGACTGGGACCCGTTCAAGGAGTTCAAGGGCTTGAACCTGGGCGTGCTGGACGACGCCGACCCGCGCGCCGCGCTGATGCTGAAAAAGATGCGCGAGGTCTGGGACAACGCGCCCATCAACCCCGCGCTGGTCGGCCAGCGCGTGCGTTTGCCGGGCTTCGTGGTGCCGCTGGAAGACACCAAGGACGGCATGAAGGAGTTCCTGCTGGTGCCGTACTTTGGCGCCTGCATCCACAGCCCGCCGCCACCGGGCAACCAGATCATCCACGTGCTGCCCAAGGTGCCGGCCAAGGGCTTGCGCTCGATGGACACGGTGTGGATCAGCGGCGTGCTCAGCGCCGAGCGCACCGATTCGTACATGGGGGCGGCCGGCTACCGCATCGAAGCCGACGCCGTGGCGCCTTACCAGGAACGCGGCCGCTGATGCCCGCGACCCGCCGGCCCGGCGCCGCCGGCGACCTCACCCGCAGCACCTTCGCGGTGTTGTTCATGGGGCTGCTGATCGGCGCCGCGCTGTGGGTGCTGCGGCCCTTCCTGGGCCCGGGTATCTGGGCCACGATGGTGGTGGTGGCCACCTGGCCGTTGATGCGCCGCGTGCAGGCTGCGCTGGGTGGCCGGCGGGCTTTCGCGGTGCTGGTGATGACGCTGGCGCTGCTGCTGCTGTTCGTCGTGCCGCTGGTGCTGGCCATCGGCACCATCGTCGTGAACGCCGAGGTCATCGCCGACGCCATCCGCAACCTGTCGACCTGGCGCCCGCCTGTTGTGCCGCCTGCCTGGTTGAGCGCGCTGCCTCTGGTGGGCGGCCTGGTTGACACCTTGTGGGCCCAGGCTGCCGCGCTGGGCCTGCGCGACGTGCTGCCCAAGGTCACCCCCTATGCCGGCGAGGTTACAAGGTGGGTGTTGGCCGAGGTCGGCAACGTCGGCTTCGTGGTGCTGCAGGTACTGGTCACCGTGGTCATCGCGGCGGTGATGTATTCGGTGGGCGAGGACTTCGCCGACTTCGCACGCCGGTTTGCCCGCCGCCTGGGTGGCGAGCGCGGTGTGGATGCGCTGCAACTGGCCAGAGACGCCATCCGCGGCGTGGCGCTGGGCGTGGGTGTCACGGCCATCGTGCAGTCGCTGCTGGGCGGGGTGGCGCTGGCCGCGGCCGGAGTGCCGATGGTCGGGCTGCTGACTGCACTGATGTTCATGTTGTGCCTGGCGCAGATCGGCCCCGTGCCGGTGCTGCTGCCGGCGGCCGCCTGGCTGCTGTACGGCGGCGACATCGGCTGGGGCGTGTTCCTGGTGGTCTGCACCGCCGTGGTCGGTACGCTGGACAACGTGCTGCGACCGGCGCTCATCCGCATGGGTGCCGACCTGTCGCTGCTGCTGATCTTTGCCGGCGTCATCGGCGGCCTGCTCGCCTTCGGCCTGGTGGGCCTGTTCGTCGGGCCGATGGTGCTGGCCGTGGCGCTGAAGCTGCTGGAAGCCTGGATCGCCGACGGCGAGTTGCTGCCTCTGGAATACCGCGACTGAGCGCGGCCCGTGGACGGCGTTGCGGGGGCATGCCAAGAAGCGCTGGGTTCCGGTTTCCAGCCGCTCAAGCCATCCAGCCGACCTCGCGCATGGCAGCCTCGGCCGTCGCCGCGTCGCTGAAGTGCAGCGCGTTCCAGCCGCATTCGCGCGCGGCCAGCACATTCGGCAGGTGATCGTCCAGCAACACCAGTTCGCCGGGCGGCGCGCCAAAGCGGGCTGCGGCCAGTTCGTAGATGGCCGGCTCGGGCTTGATCACGCCCTCGCGGGCTGAGAACACGCCGCTGGCAAACCAGTCGATGAAGGGGTTGCGTGCTTCGATCAGGTCGGCAAACGGGCCGGGCATGTTTGACAGGTAATGCAGGCCGTGGCCGGCGGCGCGCAGGCGGCCCAGCAACGCCAGTGTGTCGGCCTTGGGTTGCAGCTCGGCCGGCACGCCCATCACCACCCGCAGCACATCGTCCGGGCCGAGGCCGGTGCGCGCAGCGATACGTAGCACCAACTCGGGCAGCGCCAGCGTGCCGCGATCGAACTCGGCCCAGTCGCCGCCGTAGCCCTGGAACACGGCCCCGGCCCAGCGCAGGCCGCTGGCCTCGTCGGTGGCGTGCTGCGGCAATTCGCGCTGCAGCACGCGCTGCGGTTTCCAGTGGAACAGCACGCCGCCAAAGTCGAACACGATCTTCTTCACGCCGTCATGCCGTCAGCCCGTCAACCGCGTCAGCAAGCCGGCGGTCGAGGCGTCCAGCCCCGCCACGTCGCGAGATTGCAGCCGCGGCAGCAGCTCGCCGCACAGCGACTTGCCCAGCTCCACACCCCACTGGTCGAAACTGTTGATGCCCCAGACCGCGCCGCTGCTGAACACGCGGTGCTCGTACAGCGCCATCAGCGCACCCAGCGATCGCGGGGTCAGCGCGTCGAGAACCAGCGTGGTGCTGGGCCGGTTGCCGGGGAAGGTGCGGTGGCGCGCCAGCACGGCCGGGTCCAGACCCGCCGCGCCGGTCGGGGCGTGTTCAAGCAGTGCCTGCGCGGCGGTCTTGCCCTGCATCAGCGCCTGGCTTTGCGCCAGGCAATTGGCCAGCAGCTTGTGGTGTGATTCAGCGTGCCCGTGCGCCGGTGTCCTGACGGCGATGAACTCCACCGGCACCACGTCGCTGCCCTGGTGCAGCATCTGGAAATAGGCGTGTTGGCCGTTGGTGCCGGGCTCGCCCCAGACCACCGGGCTGGTGGCGTAGGGCAGGGTGTCGCCGGCTTGGTCGACACGCTTGCCGTTGCTTTCCATCTCCAGTTGCTGCAAGTAGGCCGGCAGGCGGGCCAGGCCCTGGTGGTAGGGCGCCACGCTGCGGCTGGTGAAGCCGTGAAAGTTGCGACACCACACGTCCAGCAGGCCCAGCACCACGGGCAGGTTGTGCGCCAGCGGTGTTTCGGCAAAGTGCCGGTCCATGGCGTGGGCGCCGGCCAGCAGGCTGCGAAACCCTGCCGCGCCGATGGCAATGGCAATCGGCAGGCCGATCGCGCTCCACAGCGAATAGCGCCCGCCGACCCAGTCCCAGAAGCCGAATGTGGTGCTGATGCCAAATTGCGCCGCAGCGGCGGTGTTGGTGGTGGTGGCGGCAAAGTGGCGGGCGATGTTCTTGTCGCTGTCGCTGTCATTCAAGCCGCCCGTCTGCGCCACGAACCAGGCCCGCGCCAGCGCCGCGTTGGCCATGGTTTCCTGGGTGGTGAAGGTCTTGCTGGCGATGATGAACAGCGTATGGCGCGCGTCCAGCCGGCGCAGCACGCGGGTGATGTCGTGGGCGTCGACGTTGCTGACGAAATGCAGCCGCTTGGCCGGGTGGCCGAAACTGTCCAGCGCGGCCACCACCATCTGTGGCCCCAGGTCGCTGCCGCCGATGCCGATGTGCACGATGTCGGTGATGCCGTCGTCGGCGCGCATCTTTTCGGCATAGGCCAGCATCGCGCTCAGCGCCGCGTGCACCTGTTCGCTGTGCGGCCCCGCGCCGGGTGGTGCGCGCAGTGCCGTGTGCAGCACGGCGCGGCCCTCTGTCGTGTTGACAGGCTGTCCGGCCAGCATGGCGTCGCGCCGGGCCGGCAGGCCGCATTCCTGCGCCAGTTCCAGCAGCAGGCGCAGCGTGGCGGTGTCGATCAGGTTCTTCGACAGGTCGGCGAACACCTCCGGCGCGTCAAAGCTGAAGGCCGCAAACCGGCCGGGGTCGCGGCCGAAGGCCTCGCGCAGATCCAGATCGCGGCCATGGGCCTGGTAGTGGCCTTGCAGGGCGGCCCAGGCGGTGGTCTGGTCGCAGCGGGTCATGGGCGCGAGCCTTTGATCAGCTTGTCCAGCCGGCCAGCGTCAGCCGCACAAGCGCGTGGGCCGTCGGCCCACTTTTTATTCTCTGTGGCGTCTTCATTCAGCACCCGTCGCAAGCCGCGCCCGTCGTGGTTCGCGGCAGGCATGACGCAACCGGCCAGGGTTTGCCGAAGCGGTTCGAGCTGGTTCATGACGGGGGGGCAGGGCGGCGAATGGGCTTTGATTAGAACCGAGCCGGCATGCGCTGCCCGCTTGTCCAGCTGCGCTGGCGCCAGAATCCCGACCTTGATTGCGTCGCCTTCACTCCTTGCCCTGCGGTGGCGCATGCTGTTGCCGTTTGCGCCTGCCCTGGTGCAGGACGCCTGGCCCCGCGCGGTGCAGTCGCGGCTGGGCGCCTGTCTGTTGCTGGCCGCTTTGCTGCACGTGTGGCTGGTGTTGATGCTGGGCAGCGCGCCACCGGGCACCGCTGTGCCGGGCCAGGGGGCGTGGGGAGCACTGAATGTGACCCTGCGCGGCCCGGCGCCGCAGGGGACCACCACGGCCCCGCCGCCGCCCGCGCCGCCGCCCATGCCACAACCCGCGGGCATGCCCGGCACGGCGGCCAGTCTGCGCGCGGGCGGCACCGTGCGGGCACCGGCGACGCCGCCCC
>ENA-OFCX01000642-OFCX01000642.1-metagenomes-genome-assembly--contig:-NODE-642-length-17091-cov-4.273304_pt1 | contig 17091 bp, 14 predicted proteins | sample MGYA00153384_OFCX01 | MGnify analysis MGYA00153384
TTCAGTGCCCCCGCCGGTACCGTGCTCACCGACGAACCAGCCGAAGTGTCGGTGGATAAGGAGAATGCCGAGCAGCAGCAGCACGATGAACCCGGCACTCAGCAGGCGGACATGTCGCGCCGCCAGCATCAGCGCCCCGCCAACGATCTCGAAGCCGGTGATCAGCCATACCGCGGCATGTGAAAACGGCAGGCCCGCCTCGCCGAGAAAATGCGCGAACTGCACGACGGATTCGTTCGCCACCCGCATCACGGCGTGTGCGAGGAACAGCAGCGCGACGGTGATACGCAAGACCGCGAGTGCGCGCGTGAGGGAGATCCACGGATAACGGTGCACGTCTTCCTCGATGAATGGTCATGCATGCTCGTCGTGCCGGGCGCCTGACGAACGCTCACAGGCGTTACACAAGCCTGCCGCTCGCGGTGCGGATAGAGGAGCGGCTGGAGTTTGTGACGAGAGGCGGACACGGTGTCATCAGCAGTGTCGTAGCCGGCACACATCGCCGCCGCCCTCGCTGCCACACGCGCGCCCGTTCGTCACACCAGGACCACCGCTCGTCACTCGGCGCATCCAGTGCAGATCCGACATGTAGCTTTCGGGATGCAAATGTCCCCGGATTCAGCGACCGCGCTTCGCGGTGCAGCGCGCCAGCCTCGCCGGTGGACGCTGTGGTTAAGCATCGCCCTGGTCTGGTGGTCCTTCGAGGCGATCACGATCGCCAGCACTTACGGCACCATGGAGTCGGTGTCGATGTCGCGAGCAGTCGCCGTCGCCATCGCGGGCTGCCTGCTCTGGATTCCGCAGACGGTGGGCGCCTTCTGGCTCGTGGAGCGACGGCCCATCACGCGTGAATCGTGGCGCGGTCCCGCGATGCTCTACCTCGGCATGGCGATGATCATCGTGGTCGTGAAGGCCGTGTATGTCTCGGTCACGAATCCGTGGATTCACTGGTACACGACACTGCCGCCATTCGCGGACATCCTCGTCACCAGCCTCGCGAACAACTTCTCGCTCTCGTTGCTCGTCGTCGGGGCAGGTCACGCGCTGACGTACGCGCGGCGCCTGCGGGAGCGTGATCAGCAGCTGGCTCGCGCGGAGCTGCTCTTCCTGAAGGCACAATTGCAGCCGCACTTCCTCTTCAACGCATTGAACACGATCTCGTCCACCGTGCGGACCGAGCCGGAGGTCGCGACGCGGATGATCGGCGGGTTGAGCACACTGTTGCGTCACGTGCTCGTGAGTGATGGCAGTGCGGAAGTCACGCTGTCCGAGGAGCTCGACATCGTGCGCGCGTATCTCGACATCGAGCTGGTGCGCTTCGAGGATCGGCTGCGCGTGCGCTGGGACATCGGCGAGGACACGCTGCACGCCCGAGTGCCGCATCTCGTGTTGCAGCCGCTGGTGGAGAATGCCATTCGCCACGGCATCGCGCCGCGTCGCAGCCTGGGCACCATCGAGATCGCCGCCGTTCGGCGCAATGGCAGCCTGCACCTGACGATCACGGATGATGGTATCGGTTTGGCACCGGTTACCGCGCCGTCAGTCGGTGTCGGGCTGCGCAACACACGGTCGCGTCTTCAGCACTTGTATGGTGCGAAACAGGCAGTCACGGTCGACGCGCGGCGGGAGGGCGGCGTTCGCGTCGAGCTCGCGCTGCCGTTCCGCGATGGACGCGTGGCATGACTGCGCCGTCGAGGAGTGGCGCGCAAGCGACGACGGAAGCGGTGCGGCCGATCAGGATCCTGCTGGCCGATGACGAGCCGCCAGCGCGGCGCGGACTTCGCGCGATGCTGGAGATACATCCGGACACCGTCGTCGTCGGCGAGGCGCGCAGCGGTGCCGAAGCGATCGGCGCGATACGGGCACTCGCACCGGATCTGGTCTTTCTCGACGTCCAGATGCCCGAAGGCACGGGTTTCGACGTGGTTACCGCGATCGGCGCCGATGCCATGCCTGCCACCATCTTCGCGACGGCATACGACACCTTCGCGATCGCCGCATTCGAGGCGCAGGCGCTGGACTATCTCCTCAAGCCATACGATGGCGCGCGTCTCGGAGCGGCGCTCGATCGTGTTCGGCGGTTGCTGCGTCCCACGGAGGCCGGCACGACGCGTCATGCAATCCTTGATCGGGCGCCCGTCGCGCGCCGCCGCGTGGAGCGCATCACGGTCAAGACGGGCACACGGACGTCCTTCATTCCCGTCGAGACGGTCGACTGGTTCGCTGCAGAGGAGAATTACGTGCGCGTCGTCGTCGGTGATCGTTCCCATCTCGTGCGCATGACACTGACGGCACTCGAGGCGCAGCTCGATCCCGCGCGGTTCGTGCGCGTGCATCGATCGCTGATCGTGCAGCTGTCATGTGTCACCGCAGTCGATGCCTGTCCATCGGGTGAGTACATCCTGCATCTGGCGTCGGGGCGCCGGCTCACGACTGGACGCACCTATCGTGCGGCCGTCCAGGCCGCACTGCACCTTCGCGACTGAACCAGCAAGTCGTCGCGCGCGGTCGATGCGATCGCGCCCGTCACGCGCAGTCCGCGGTTCGTGCAACGGGATCTGCGACTCGTGGCACGACCGCTGCCGACGGTTTGGGCAGATGTCAGACTGCCTCCAGCGCGCCGCGCACCCATCGACATCCCGATGGCCGGCACCAACGCCCGTCGCGCAGACACACCCACGCGCGTGCTGCTCAGCGGCACCGTGGAAGGAGATTGCAGATGATCCGCTTGCCGGCTCGTGTCGTTCGCCTTGGTTTCGAGATCGTTGCGTTCCTGTCCCTTGCCTTCGCGGTGACCGGATGCGGAGGAGGCAACGATGGCCCAAGCGGTCCGCCGCCGGCCAGCCAACGCACCGTGAGGTACGAGATCACGGGCAACTACAGCGGCGCCCTGACGGTGGCATACACGACGGAATCGAACGCAACCGTCGTAACCGAGGTCCTGTCCCTTCCGTGGTCGAAGTCAATGACGTTCCCGGCGGGAGCCGTAGGCGTCGGCATCGGCGGCGGCAGCTTGGTCGGGAGTTTCGGCGCCCCGGGCCAGACGGTCACGGTGCGGATCTATTCCGGCTCCACGGTGGTCAGGTCGCAGGTCGCGACGACGGCGTCAACCGGCCTGCTGTCGCTCCCGTCCCTCGCGTACGTGTTCCCGTGAGTGGTGCCACTCCGCGTGTGCGCGCGGCCGGTCTTCTCTCTGAGCATGAGTGGCAGCAACGGTATGCAGCAGGTAAGCGCTCGGCGCGTGCCCAAGAAAAGCCACGAGGGCGAGACAATTTCCGGAGGTCATCGGCGCTGGTTTGCTGCCGTACCCATGGACGGAGGGCGGGGCATGGACGGTGTGATCAGGATTGCTGGTGTGGTTGCCGCACGAAACCACGGGAATTCGGCGAATTGGCGGCGACATGCCGAATGCGCCGACGGTGTTTACCGCGCCCGCAGTCGATCCAATCCGTCGAGGATCAACTCCAGTCCGAACGAAAAGTCATGCGTTCCGTCGTGCGAGCCATCGGCCACGCCCCTCGAAAGCTCGTGCATATACGGGTAGGTGTCGGCGGGGAGCATCGGCAGGTAACTCGCCGCTGCCGAGGCGTATTCCTCGGGATCGACCGGAAAGTTCTGCAACAGCAGCGTGAAGCCGTAGATGTGGCAGTCCATGGCGTTCCACGCGCGGTCCGTCTCGGCCCATGACAGCCCGGCCTCGCGCAGCGTGCCGAGGGTCGCGTCAATGTAGCGCAGCATGTTGGGGCCCACGTTGATTCGCGACACCACCAGCATCGGCGCCCAGGGATGCGCCAGCATCACCGCGTGCGCGGAGGTCGCGCGCGCGCGCATCGCCGTCTTCCAGTCGCCGCCGGAAGTGGGCGGCGTGATCTCGCCAATGATCAAGTCCACCATCCCGTCGAGGACATCGTCCTTGTTGGCGACGTGATTGTAGAGCGACATCGCCTCGACCTTCAGCGTGGTCGCCAGCCGGCGCATCGACAGCGCGTCGAGGCCCTGCTTGTCGGCCAGGCGCACAGCCGCGCGCAGGATGCGCTCCCGTGTGAGCGGAGACCGTCGGGCTGTAGGCATGGTGGTGAGATACCGCGACGGACCTGATACGGCAAGCGCCGGGACCCTTGCCTCGCACAACCTTACACTGTACGGTTCAACATACAAAGTAAGTCCAGGGACTGCGTCGCCGGAATTCGCGATGCGTCCCTCGTGGCCGCCCGCGTCCTCGCCATCCCGCTCGCACCGCGGATGAACCCACGCTCATCACGGCAGGTGAATGCCGGGGATTGGCGAGGAAAGAAAATGTGACGGGTCAGTCCATCACTGAAGTGAACGAGTCAGCAACCAGCCAGTCTGTCCTCGCAGTAGCACTCAACAATACGAGACATGCACAAGAAAAAGTTCTGCCTCTCCTTCGTTCTCATGATGGCCGGCGCTCTGCAGGTACAAGCGCAATACTCCGATCAGGACAGTACGTATCGAAAGTACTTTGTCAGCAGTACCCTGTTCATGATTGCCAATGCAGTGCCCGACAATAATCCACCGAAGATGGTGTATCTGAACGTCGGGTATCGCATGACACGAAAGGATGTCGTGTCTCTCGAGTTCAAGACCTGGAGATATGCCTGGCCAATCGGCATTCCGTATGGCAAGTCATTTGAAGCAGAGGGAGAGGGCTTTCCAGGCTACATCAGTGAACGCGGCGTTTCACTGAACTATCAACGGTTCGTGTGGAAGCGTGTGTTCGTTCAGGCTGACGTGATGCCTGCCTTCCAGACCTTCGTCAATGAAAGCGGGACCAAGATCGACGATGGCTTTCAGGTCTTCAACACCTATTCCGTCGGCTATCACATCACGCTGTTCAAGGATCGGATGTTCTTCCAGCCGTCGATCGCAATCACGCATCGTCCCTATCAGTCCACGATGCCGCCGGCGTTCAAGCAGGTCGATGACCGATGGTCTCGATTCTTCTACGGCCAGCCGGGCCTGCACTTCGGAATCAACTTCTAGAAACAAATCTGCCGAAGGCGACGTACGCGTGCTTAATCGCAACTTACGCCGTTCTGTGACAGTACAGTGTAAGCATAAGACCCTCCGATCCCAATAGCGTGATACGTCCCCTGATTTCCGCCCTCCTCGTCGCCACCCCGCTCGTCGCCCAGCAGGCGCCCCCCGCTGGAGTCTCGGTCTCGCCGCGAAGTTGGGACGCCCCACCGGCGACTTCAAGCAGAACGTCAGCAATGCCGGCGGCGCCCAGGCGCACCTCCGCGTCCGCCTCGACCACGACGGTATCGTCTCGCTCCGCGTGCAGGCCGGCTGGCTCAACTACGGAAACGAGAGCAAGCGCACCTGCCTCGCCACCACTCCCGGCTGCCGCGTGGAGGTGAGCGTGAACACCGTCAACGGCATCCTCTTCGTCGGCGTCGGCCCCGAGCTCGCGTACCAGGTCGGGAAGCTTCGCGCCTACGGGCACGGCCTCGTCGGGGCGAGTCGCTTCGCCACTGTCTCAACCATCGGTGGCGGGATCCTTCCCGATCTCGTCGCGGGCGACGAAAACTTCGGCGACGGCGGCTTCGCCTGGAGCACCGGCGCCGGCCTGCAGCTCCCCATCAGCCGCCGGATCGTGCTCGACCTCGGCGTCGCCTATCAGGGACATGGAGAGCGCGAATACCTCACCAAAGGCGGCATCGCCGACAACGTCGACGGGTCGCTCGTGTTCGCCCCCAAGCGCTCCACCGCCAATCTCTTTGCCTTCCGATTCGGCGTGAGCTCCTCGCTCCCCTGGAGCAAATCCAGGCCGAAGTCGTGACCCACCCGGCCTACATGCGGGCAGCAGTCTACCGGGAGTATGGCCCGCCGGAGGTGGTGTCGCTCGCGGTCGTGCCTACGCCGGTACCCAGGCCCAACGACCTGCTCATCCGCGTGCGCGCCACCACCGTCACGTCGGCCGACTGGCGGCTGCGCAGCCTCAGCATTCCCTACGGCTTCGGCTTCACGAGCCGGCTCGCCGTCGGCCTCACGGCACCGCGTCAGCCGATCCTCGGCAGTGAACTCGCCGGCGACGTGGTCGCCGTCGGTACCGCGGTGCGCACCTTCGCCGTGGGAGACGCGGTGGTCGCGTCTGCCGGCACCAGGCTCGGCGCGCATGCAGAGTTCTGCTGCGTCGCCGCCGACGGGGTGGTGGTGTCGAAGCCGCAGCACCTGACGTACGAGTCAGCCGCGGCACTCGCCTTTGGTGGTACTACTGCGCTCGACTTCTTTCGCCGCGCAGAACTGCGCAGCGGCCAGCGGATCGTGATCAACGGTGCCTCGGGAACCGTCGGCTCGACGATGCTGCAGCTGGCCGTGGCTACTGGCGCCGAGGTCACCGCGGTCTGCAGCGGAGCCAATGCCGCACTTATACAGTCCCTCGGCGCCGCGCGTGTGGTGGACTACACCACCACCGACTTCGCCGCAGAAGGGATGCGCTACGACCTGATCGCGGACACCGTCGGCAACGCACCGTACGCGCGGGTGCGCGACGCGCTCATGCCGCGCGGGAAGCACCTCGCGGTCCTCGCCACGCTCCCCGAAATGCTCCGCGCGCCATGGGTCGGACTCACAACTCACCAACGCACCGTCGTCGGCCCCGTCGCCGAGCGGGTGGACGACCTCCGCACCATCGTCACCATGGCGGCAGCAGGACGCTTCACGCCGCTGATTGATCGCTGCCTGCCGCTCGACGAGATCGTCGCCGCGCACGCGCGGGTCGAAAGTGGCCGGAAGCGTGGAAGTGTGGTGCTAACGGTGGACGGCGAGCGGTGAACGGTTGCGCGGCCGTCTGATCTGCTTCCAGTGCCGCCTTCGCGCAGTGCAGGTGGCGCGCAATCCCGTCTGTGCCGTGTTGTTCGCCGACATGCGCCGCACGATACGGCGCGTAGTGACTCTTTATGCGGCTGCGGCGTAAGCGCTGCTGCAGGCACGCCTTCCCTTGGTGTCGCATGCCGTCCCGCTAACACAATGGATTCACCCTTCTAAATCCAATGATTTCGTGAAACGCTCGCTTTTGCTCCTATCGTTTTTCATGCATGTATCGCCGTTGTCAGCGCAGGCGCCGGACACGCTGCCCGGCGCTCGCCGCGAGCGCGTGGCCGGGTACGTGCGCAGCGTCGCCTCGGGCGAGGTGCTGCGTAGCGCTGTCATTCGCGTGGATGCCGACGCGCAGGTGCGCCAGACCAATGAAGAGGGGTTCTACGCTCTCGTGCTGCCGGTGGGGACGCATCGGTTGCGTGTCCGCGCGATCGGATACGCGCCTCTGGACACCACCATCGTGGTGAAGGGGCGTCTGGATCTCACTCTCCGCTTGAAGACGCAGGCCACGCTGTTGCAGGCGGTGCAGGTGCAGGCGAGGCGCGAGGAACGGGCCGACCTCGATCCTGCGGCACCCCAGATGAGCGTCGTGCGCCTCAGCATGGCCGCTGCGAAGACGGTGCCACCGGTGCTTGGTGAGGTGGACCCGTTACGCACACTCACGCTCCTGCCGGGCGTCTCGACGACGTCCGATGCTTCCACCGCCTTCTCCGTGCGGGGCGGCAGCGTGGACCAGAACCTTATCCTGCTGGATGAGTCCACGATCTACAACCCGTCACACATTTTCGGCTTCCTCTCCACGTTCAATGCCGACGCGATCGACAACGTGACGCTGTACAAGGGCGGCATTCCGCCGCGCTTCGGCGGACGCCTGTCGTCGGTGGTGGACGTCCGACAGCGTGATGGCAACAGCGAGGAGTTCGCGGGCACGGCGTCGATCGGCCTGCTCTCCAGCAAGCTGCTGCTGGAAGGGCCAATGCCAGGTAAGCGCGGGTCCTACCTGGTGGCCGCACGACGCTCGTATGCGGATGCCTTCCTGCCGCTGGCGAGCGACACGAGCATCCGCGACAACCGCGCGTACTTCTACGACCTGAATGCCAAGGCGCAGGTCAACCTCGGCACCACCGGCGCTCTGATCGCTTCCGGCTTCATGGGCCGGGATTTGTTGGCGTTCCGAGGCGCCGGCTTCGGCGCCACGTGGGGCAACCGGGCCACCGCGCTCCGGTGGAATCAGGCCTTCGGGGGGCGGCTTTTCTCGAAGATCTCCGGCACGTGGAGCGACTACGACTACAAGCTCGGATTCCGCGCGGAGCCGAACGACTCGGCGAACTGGGTTGCGGGCATCGTGAGCGCGGACCTGCGGATCGATGAGACCTGGCAGGTGACGGCCGACCAGCGGCTCAGTGTCGGCGGCGAGTTCTCGCGGAACATCTTCCGCCCCGGGCGACTGAGTCCGGTCGGTGACACTGCGGGCTCCAGTATCCGGACGCGCGAGGTGGAACGACGCCGTGGCGTCACCCGCGCCGCATTCGTGAACTGGGAGATGGATGTCGGCACGCGGCTGGGGCTCCAGGCCGGCCTGCGCTACGCGGACTTCGCCCGCGTGGGCGAGGGGACGCGGTACCGGTACGCGAATGATGCGCCACTGCTCTGGAACCCGGCGCTGGGTCGGTACGAGCCGGGCGTGCTGGTGGACAGCAGCCGGGTGCCGAGCGGCACGCGCATGGCGTTCTACGATGGTTTCGAGCCGCGCGCCACGGTGCGCTTCTCCCTGACGCCGCAACACAGCCTGAAGGCCAGCTACGCGCGGACGCAGCAGTTCCTGCAGCTCGTGTCGAACACGAACTCGCCCACGCCGCTGGATGTGTGGGAGCCGGCCGGTCCGTTCATCCGCCCGCAGGTGGCGGACCAGTATGCGTTCGGTTGGACGGGACAGTATCGCGGTCTGGAGCTCACGGCCGAGACGTACTGGAAGCGGGCGCGCAACGTGGTGGACTACATCAATGGGGTGGATGTCTTCCTGAATCCGCGCTTGGAGACGATGCTGGTGCAGGGGGAGGGACGTGCGTACGGACTGGAGCTGTTTGCGCGGCGCGCCGAGGGGCGCTTCACCGGCTGGGCGAGCTACACGCTGGCGCGGGCCGAGCAGCGCTTCCCGGCGCCGGGCACGACGAATGGCGGGATCAGTGGCGGGCGCTGGTACGCGTCGCCCTTCGACAAGACGCACAACCTGTCGCTGGTGGGGAGCTGGTTGTGGAAGCCGAAATGGCGCGTCGGCTCGACCTTCCTGCTCGCGTCCGGCCTGCCGGCCACGCTGCCGCGCGCACGTTACTGGGTGGATGGCTTCCTGGTGGCGGAGTATGGCGATCGCAACTCATCGCGCCTGCCACTCTATCACCGGCTGGACCTGAGCCTCACGCGGCAGTTCCGGCGTGGCGAGCTGCAGTTCGGTGTGATCAACGCCTACAACCGCTTCAACGCGCAATCGCTGCGGGTGCAGCAGCGCAACGACAATCCGCTGGCCGCCGAGGCGGTCCAGACGTCGATCTTCGGTATCATCCCGAGCCTGAGCTATGCCTTCACTTTCTGAGAGCGCCAAGCGTGTGATCGTACTGGGAGCCGCGCTGCTGACGGCGATGGGCTGCGAGCGTGTCGTGGACATCACCGTGCCCACGATGGAAACGCGCCTGGTGGTGAGCGGGCGGCTCGAGCTGGTGCGTGGGGCGCCTTTGGGGCGACAGCTCATCACCCTGAGCACCAGCGCTCCGTACTTCGAGACCGCGGGTCCGCCGCCGGCACGCGGTGCAGAGGTGCGCGTCACGGACAGTCGGGGCGTCATCACCTTTTTCCGTGAGCAGGCAAGCGCGCCTGGGGTGTACGTGACCGACAGTCTCTTCCCGGTGCTCAACCAGCGGTACACGCTCCGCGTCCGGTGGAACAACGAAAACTACGAGGGGAGTGATTCGCTGCTGCCGGTGGCCCCGATCGATTCGTTCTACTTCGCGGAGCGGACGGGGCTGTTTGCGCCACCGGATGTCGCGCGCGAGCCGGGTCCCCGGGCGACGATCGACTTCCGGGATCCGCCTGGCGTGGAGAACTACTACATCTGGGACCAGTTCGTGGACGGTCGGCGCTTGGTGGAGGCTGATACCGCGTTCCGGTTCCGCCCGATGGAGCGCGACGCCTTCTTCAATGGCGCGCTCGTGCGTGGTTACCAGCCGTACTCGGGCGTCGTGCTGCGCTCGGGCCAGACGGTGCGCATGCGACACATGTCGCTCAGCGAACAGGGGTATCGCTACTACCTCTCGCTCAACAACGTGACGCTCGGGGACGGCTCGCCGTTCTCGATACCGCCGGCGAGTCTGCGCGGCAACGTGGCCAACCTCACCCGGCCGGCGGAGCCGGCGTTGGGATACTTCCTCGCGGCGGAAGTGCATGAGCGCACTGCGAGGGTGCCGTAGCGGAAGAAAAGGTGGATGATCGTGCTTACTCGCCGTCTGAAATGAGCGGTCCGGTGAAGTCTGTTGGTACCGATTGCAGTTTGGCACGAATCGATGCGATAGCTCATGCCGCGTGCTCGCATACGAGCGCTTCCTCAGCGTCGAGGGTGCGCGCGAGGATGTCAATGTCATCAACGTTGCCGACGTTGCCGAGCACCGCGGCGGCGTTGCGCGTGAGCCCCCGCAGCTCCGCCCGTTTCATCGGCGAATTCTCGAACGCGGCATTGAACTCTGCCTGCGACATTTGCAACAGGTCGCGCGCAAGCGTCTGCGCATCCTTGTCGGCGACGGCGGGACGCGCATCGAACGCACGCTCGGTGAGCTGCTCCGAAAACTTCACATTCCACGGATAGCAGCTCTGGCAGATGTGTCGGTATGACCGTGTTGCCATACCACCGACGACGGGCGCGCGAACACTCGCGCCCCGGCACGGCGTGCAGGGCTCCGCCGCACTCCCTCGCGGTGGCAGATGCATGACGCGCCGTGCCTCGGCGCGTTGCCTCAGCTGGCCCCCGCCCTGATATTGTCGTCGAGCGCGTCCTTCCCCTCACCCGCCGCCGTGTCGACCGACTTTCTCCACGACCGGCTGCAACTGACGCTCGGGGCGGCGTACACGCTCACGCGGGAACTCGGCGGCGGCGGCATGAGCCGCGTCTTCCTGGCACGCGACGCGGCTCTCGAGCGCGACGTGGTGGTGAAGGTGCTGCACCCCGACCTGGCCGCCGGCGTCTCGGCCGAGCGCTTCACGCGCGAAATCAAGCTCGCGGCCAGCCTGCAGCAGGCGAACATCGTCCCGCTGCTCTCGGCGGGCGAGACCGACGGCCTGCCGTACTACACGATGCCGTTCATCGACGGCCTCTCGCTGCGCGCGCGGCTCGAGCGGAACGCCGCGCTTCCGGTGGGCGAGGCGATCTCGGTCCTGCGCGACATCGCGCGCGCGCTGGCCTACGCGCACGAGCACGGGATCGTGCATCGCGACATCAAGCCCGAGAACATCCTGCTCTCCGGTGACGCGGCGGTCGTCACCGACTTCGGCATCGCCAAGGCCCTCGCCGCGTCCAAGACGCAAGCGCCCGGCGGCACGCTGACGCAACTCGGCACGAGCATCGGCACGCCGGCGTACATGGCGCCCGAGCAGGCGGCCGGCGATCCGGCGACGGATCATCGCGCTGATCTCTACGCGCTGGGGTGCATCGCGTACGAGCTGCTGGCCGGCGCCCCACCGTTCGCCAACCGCACGCCGCACCAGCTCTTCGTCGCGCACATGACGGAGGTGCCCGCTCCACTCGCCGCCACGCGACCCGACGTGCCGCACCTGTTGGCGCAGCTCGTGGCGCGTTGTCTCGAGAAGGATCCGGACGCACGGCCCCAAAGTGCCCGCGCGGTGCTCACGGCGCTCGACGGGATTGGCTTCACAACCACGTCCGGTCGTGGCGCGAACCCACCGGCCGACTCGAAGCGACGTCGCCCCGCCGTCATCGCCGGCATCGCGGTGGCGGTCATCGCCGGGCTCACCGCGGCCGCCGTCGGCGTGCAGGCGCTGCGCGCCCGCGGGTCGGCGAGCGCGGTGCCGTTGAACGACCGGAGCATCGCGGTGCTCCCGTTCGAGAACCTGGGCGACTCGGCCGACGCCTACTTCGCCGACGGCGTCACCGACGCCGTGCGCGGCAAGCTGGGCGAGCTGCCGGGCCTGCGCGTGATCGCCCGGGCCAGCTCCAACCAGTACCGCGCCTCGACCAAGACGCCGCAACAGATCGGCGCCGAGCTGGGCGTGCAGTACCTGCTCACGGCCACGGTGCGATGGCAGAAGAGCGGTGGGACCGGCGGCGGCGGCGCGGGCGGTGTGAGCCGCGTGCAGGTGCGCCCGGAGCTGGTCACGGTGCGCGACGCGGCGTCCAAGTGGCAGGAGCCCTTCGACGCGGCGCTCACCGACGTCTTTCAGGTGCAGGCGGACATCGCCAGCCGCGTCGCGGGCAAGCTCGACGTGGCACTGGGCGACAGCGTCCGGCGGATGCTCAATGCGGCACCCACGGCCAACCTCGCCGCGTACGACGCCTACCTGAAGGGGCGGGCCGCGCAGCAGAGCGGCGACCCGGCGAGCCTTCGGCGCGCGATCGCACTCCAGGAGCAGGCGGTCGCGCTCGATCCGGGCTTCGCCCTCGCCTGGGCCTGGCTCGCCAGAGCGAGGTCAATCCTCTACGTGAACAGCACGCCGACACCCGAACTGGCCCGACAGGCACGGGCAGCGGCCGAGCGGGCCGAGGCGCTCGCTCCCGGAGGGGCCGACGGGGCGCACGCGCTCGGTGCCTATTACAGCCTCGTTGCGAAGGATTCTCCACGGGCGCTCGCCTTGTACGAGACCGCCTTGCGGACCACCCCGAACGATATGCTGCTGCTCGGGAACGGGGCGGCGGTCGAGATGGCGATGGGCCGGTGGGAGGCTGCGCTCCAACACACCCAGCGCGCGCGCGTGCTCGACCCTCGTTCAACCGGCGCGGCGAAGCAATTGACCGAGATCCTGCTCTTTCTGCGCCGCTACCCAGAGGCGACGGCTGCGGCGGACAGCGCGCGGGTGCTCGCGCCTGCCGACCTCCAAATCATCCACTATCGAGCGATGGTCTCGCTCGGCCAAGGTGACGTGGCCGGTGCCCGCGCGGTGCTGCAGGCCGCTTCGGCCACGGTGGACCGGGCGGCGCTCGTCGCCTATTTCGCCGCCTACTACGACCTCTACTGGGTCCTTGACGATGCGGCGCAGCAGCAGGTGCTGGCACTAGGGCCGAGCAGCTTCGATGACGACCGCGGTGGCTGGGGCATCGTCCGCGCGCAGACCTATCATCTGCGCGGCGATGCGGCCCGGAGCCGTCTCTACGCCGACTCGGCTCGACTGGCGTTCGAGGCCCAGCTGCGCGTGACCCCCGATGACGCGCAACTGCACGTGCTCAAGGGACTCGCGCTGGCCTACCTGGGACGAAAGCCGGAGGCCATCGCCGCGGGCGAGCGCGGTGGGCAGCTGCTGCCGGTGAGTCGGGATGCCTACATCGGCCCCTACCTCCAGCATCAGCGGGCGCGGATTTACCTGCTCGTGGGGGAGCGCGAGCAGGCGCTGGACGTGCTCGAGGGGCTGCTCGCGAGGCCGTACTACCTCTCGCCGGGCTGGCTGCGCATCGATCCGACCTTCGCGTCGCTGCGTGGCGATCCGCGCTTCGAGCGGCTGGCGGCCGGGCGGTAACGGTCAGCCGCCGTCAGCGGACCGTCGCACGCGCGTGATGGCCCGTGCCGCGTGTGCTCGCAGCAACGGATCGTCGTGCTGCAGCATCGACTCGAGCAGCGGCCGATCCGCGTCAGTGCCACTATTGCCGAGCACCACCACCGCGTTGCGCTGCACGCCGCACAACTTCGCGCGTTTCATCGGCGCGTGCTTGAACGCCGCGCGAAACTCCGCGTGTGACATCTGCAACAGATCACGCGCAAGCATTCGCGCATCCGTGTCGGCGGCTGCGGGACGGGCGTCGAACGCACGCTCGGTGAGCTGGTCCAAAAACTTCACGTTCCACAGACAGCAACTCTGGAAGATGTGTCGGTATACCCGTGCTGAGCTCCGTCTCGGGACCGGGCGCAGGACCACCACTCTTACGTTCATGTCTCACGCGTGATACGATCTGGCATGGACAACATCTCCGTCCGTGAACTCCGCAACAACGGTGGCCGCGTCCTGCAGCGCGTCGCCGGCGGTGAGACGCTCACGGTCACCATGGATGGGCACCCCATCGCCGATCTCCGCCCGATTCCGGGGCGCGGTCTCACGGCGGCCACGTTGCTGCAGCGGTGGCGCCGTCTGCCCCCCGTCGACGCGCAGCAGCTTCGGGCCGACCTCGATCGCGTGCTGGATGCATCACCATGGTCGGTCGGGTGAGGCACGCGCAGGGCATCTTCGACACGAGCACGGTGATCATGCTCGGCCGACTGCATGATCCCGCGGTGCTGCCCGCTGAACCGTTGATCACCACGATCACGCTCGCCGAGTTGAGCGTAGGGCCGCTGGTGGCGACGACGGATCAGGAGTGTGCCGCGCGCCAGGCGCATCTGCAGCAGGCGGAATCCGACTTCGACGCGTTGCCGTTCGATGCCAGTGCCGCCCGGGCCTTCGGCCGCGTCGCGGCCTCGCTTCGGCAGTCGGGGCGGAAGACTGCGGTCCGGTCGTATGACGCCATGATCGCGGCTACGGCGATGGCACATGCGCTGCCCGTGTACACGGGCAATCCCGATGACTTTGCGGGGATTGACGGACTCGAGGTGGTTGCCGTGCCCGTTCCGACGCGCTGAACACCCTCAGGCACGAGCACGCCATGACGACCCTGGATCGCCTGACTGCGGCCCTCGCCGACCGCTATCGCCTCGACCGCGAACTCGGCGCCGGCGGCATGGCCACCGTGTATCTCGCGCACGATCTCAAGCACGACCGCGATGTCGCGATCAAGGTGCTGCATCCGGACCTGGGCGCGGCACTCGGTGGTGAGCGGTTCCTGACCGAGATCCGCACCACGGCGCGGTTGCAGCATCCGCACATCCTGCCGTTGCTCGACAGCGGCGAGGCCGACGGCCTGCTGTACTACGTCATGCCGCTCGTCACGGGCGAGACGTTGCGGTCACGGTTGGAGCGTGAGCGCCAACTCCCCATCGCCGACGCCGTCCGCATCGCGCGTGAAGTCGCCAGTGCACTCGATTATGCGCACCGCCAGAACGTGATCCATCGCGACATCAAGCCGGAGAACATCCTCCTGCATGATGGCAGCGCGCTCGTGGCGGATTTCGGCATCGCGCTCGCGGTGCAGAGCGCCGGCGGCCAGCGCATGACGCAGACGGGCCTCAGCCTCGGCACACCGCAGTACATGAGCCCCGAACAGGCCATGGGCGAACGCACCATCGACGCGCGCAGCGACATCTACGCGCTCGGCGCGGTGACATACGAAATGCTCGCCGGCGACGCGCCGTTCATCGGCAGCAGTGTACAGGCGATCGTGGCGAAAGTGCTGACGGAGAAGCCCACGCCGCTGCACACACTGCGCGACACCGTCACGCCATCAGTCGAGCAGGCGGTGATCACGGCGCTCGCCAAACTGCCGGCCGACCGATTTGCAAGCGCCGCCGAATTCGGCGCCGCGCTGGGCAATGTTGATTACGGATCCAGCGGCGGCAGTGGCGCACGACCGGACGCCATGGCGCCGCCCGCCAGTCGCCGCGCAACCATCGTGGTCGGCGCCGTCGCGCTCGTGGCCATCGCGGTGGGCGCGCTCGGATGGTTGCGCAGCGCGCCGACACCGGGCGTGCTGCGCTACGATATGCAGATGCCGCCGGTGTTCACCGGATCGGCCGGTCAGGAGCAGGTTCCGATGCCATCGCCTGATGGGTCGTTTCTTGTCTTTTTTGGACCGCGCGACGGGGTGGGGGTAGTGGGCGCGCAGCTGTGGATCAAGCGGCGTGCGAGCCGCTCCGCCGTGCCGATCGCCGGCACCGGGGACGCGCAGGCGTTCACGATTTCACCTGACGGCGCGTGGGTGGCGTTCGTCGTGGATAAGGCCGTGTTGAAGGTGCCGGTGGACGGCGGCGCGACCGTCACGCTGGTCAGATCGGATGCCAATCCGTACTTCGGCATTGCATGGCTCGATGACGGCACGATCGTGTATACGCGCGGTGTGCCCAGGCTGTCCGTGGCCAGCGTGTCATCAAACGGTGGCACCTCGTCCGCGGCGTGGGTGGTGGCTGATACCGCGCGCGAGGTGGTCGCCGCCGCGATCAGTGGGACGCGTGCGGTGCTGTTCTATCGCTGCACTGGTACCCAATACGCCTGTGACCTCTGGTCCGGCGACCTCGAAACGCAGAAGCGCTCGCTCGTCCTGAAAGGGGTCAAGTGGGCACGGTACGCCGAGTCGGGCCACCTCGTGTACGCGCAGGATGGGCGGCTGATGGCCGACGAGTTCGACCGGCGCTCGTTCACCGTGCGCGGACAGCCGACCGTGCTCGCCGACAGCATCACGCGGGGCGACGCGCCGTTCGAACTGTCGCGGTCGGGTACGCTCGTCACGCGGAACGAGCGGGACACCGGCCCCGGCGCCTACGAGATGTTGTGGGTCGATCGCACCGGGCGTGCGACACCGGTGGACTCGGCATGGCGATTCGACATCACGCGCTACGTTGCCGACCATGGGTGGGCGCTCTCGCCGGATGGATCGCGCCTGGCGATCGGCCTCTCCACCGATGCGGGCGACGATATCTGGGTCAAGCAGCTCCCTCGCGGGCCGGTGTCGCGGATCACGTTCGACGCGGCTCCCCAGATGCGTCCGCGATGGAGCGCCGACGGTCGCCTCGTGACCTTCGTCTCGGGCCAGGGAGGCGCGTTCCAGCATCGTGCCGATGGCCTTGGCAAGGATTCGTTGTTGAAGGCCGGTGTCGTCGACGAAGCCGTCCTGTCGCCGGACGGCGCGTGGCTCATGCTTCGCACCGGATCGAACGGTTCCGTCGTGGGTGGCCGCGACATCACGGGCGTACGTACCGGCGCCGACACCGCGCACGTCCCGCTCATCGTCACGCCGTTCGACGAGGAAGCGATCGCGCTGTCGCCCGACGGCAAGTGGATCGCCTACCAGTCCGACGAGACGGGGCGCACCGAAGTGTTCGTGCGTGCCTTTCCGAACACGAGCGCGTTCAAGCATCAGGTGTCGAATGGCGGCGGCGTCGCGCCGCTCTGGTC
>ENA-OFCX01000644-OFCX01000644.1-metagenomes-genome-assembly--contig:-NODE-644-length-17087-cov-3.275481_pt1 | contig 17087 bp, 17 predicted proteins | sample MGYA00153384_OFCX01 | MGnify analysis MGYA00153384
CAGCAGACGCAGCAGACGCAGCAGACGCTGCGAGGTGGAGCAAGGGCTGGGCAATGGCGCAGTTCAACCCGCTATGTGCGAGTGTTGGCAATGCCGCTGCGCACGTGACCGGCGGGCACATGGGCGCTGGCGGACTGTACGTGCCCGGTCTGGTCGTCAAAGAAAAAGTCGGGCGCAAACTCGCGCAGAAATTCGCCTTTGGGCAGGCCACCCAGAAACATGGCCTCATCCACTTCAATCTGCCAGTCCATCAGCGTGCGAATGGCTCGTTCGTGCGCGGGAGCGCTGCGTGCAGTGACCAGGGCAGTGCGCAGGTGCATGCCACCGGTGTCACCTGCTTGTACAGCTTTTTGCAGGCGGTGCAGCGCTGCCAGCAATGGTTTGAAGGGGCCGTCAGGCAGCGGCTGGGCCACGTGGTCAACTTCGTGGCGTAAAAAAGCATCCAGCCCTTGCGCCTGGTACACGCGTTCGGCTTCGTCGGAGAACAGCACGGCATCTCCGTCGAAAGCAATGCGCACTTCGTGGGGGTGGGCATTGCTGGCACCGGCCGATTCGGTCAGCACGCGGGCTGCGGGGTAGCCCAGGCCCAAAGCCTCGGTCACATCGGCCTCGTTGGCGGACAGAAACAGGTGAGCCCCCAGCGGGCGCAAGTAGCCAAAGGGATCGCGCCCCTGGGTGAATACGCCGCGCTGCAGGGTGTCCAGCCCGTGTGCCCTGGCACTGCGAAATACGCGCATGCCGCTGACCGGGTCATTGCGTGAAAGCACCACCACTTCGACGCGGCGCTTGCCGCTGTGATTGAAAGCCAGCAGCTTGCGCACCAGGGGCAAAGCCACTCCGGGCGCAGCGGGTACGTCCAGCCGCTGGCGCTGCAGTTGGACGTAGGCGCCCGGGTCTTGGTCAAACAGCTGGTTTTCTTCTTCAAAATTGAAGAGGGCGCGTGATGAGATGGCGACCACCAGCTGGTCTTGCAGTGAGACGGACATGAAACATTCCTAGCAGCGAAACGGGGGCTGGCCCAAGCATAACGGTTGCATTCCCTGCTGCCTGACTGTCGCCCCCGCCTCTATGTGTCTCTGCGGAACGTGGCCTACGGTTGAGCGCTGATCAGGCTGTCGTCAATCTGCTTGGCGCGCAGTGCGGCGGGGCGAGCCATCAGGGGCTGGTAGTAACGTTCGAACTCTGGCAGCTTGGGCAACTGGCCGTGCTGGCAGGCCCAGGCCAGATAGGTGGACAGGTAAATATCAGCCGCGCTGAAGTGTGTGCCGCAGACATAGGTTTTGCCTTGTACAGCCAGCTGCAGGGTGCCGATGACATCTTCCATGCGGCCATAACCGGCGGTCTGGGCTTGCTGCAGCGTTTGCTGGGCCAGCCAGCCTTCAGCCTGTGCCGTAGTGATGGCTTCGACCGGCCCTGCTACAAAAAACAGCCAGCGATAGTAGCTGCCGCGCTCTGCGCTGGCCACAGCGGGGGCCAGCTGGCGCTCAGGGAACAGGTCGGCCAGATAGGCCAGTGCGGCAGCGGTTTCTGAGATGACTGTCTGGCCATGCTGCAGCGCAGGCACTTTGCCCATGGGGTTCAGGGCCAGATAGGCGGGGGCCTTCATGCTGGTGCCGTAGTCAAGCAGCACGGCTTCGTAAGTGGCCTGGCATTCCTCGAGCATCCAGCGCACCGAGCGGGCGCGTGACATGGGGTGAAAGAAAAAGCGCAGGGTGTCGCTGTTATTGGTTTTTTGGGTGCTGTGTTGCTGCATCTGTGTGCTCCGTTTGCGATGGCGAAGTAGCCATGCAGGGCACTGTAGGCAGGCACGCTGTCAGTTTGTGTCAGTGGTGGCTGGCGGGCTTGGGCCGCAGTGCCGCCCCAGTGGCTCAGCCCATCTGCACCTGGTAGCCTGTGTGCTGGAGCCAGCGGCGAATCAATTGCTGGCGCGACTGGGGGTAGCGCTCTCCACTGTCGTGCAGGGTGAGCACGCGATCGGCGCGAAAGTGGCGAAAGTCCTGGCGCAGCTCGCACCAGGCGGAGACCACCCGGCAGCGTTCAAAGTAGGCCATGGCAAAGGGCCAGACCGGGCGGTGCGTGAGCACGCCATGCTGGTCCTGGTAGTGCAGCACCACTTTGTGCTGGGCGCGAATGGCCTGGCGCAGTGAGCTCTGCCAGGGCTCGGGCTGCTGGTCGGGCGTAGCAACGGGTGGCACAAGCAGCCCGGTGGTATCGACCTCAATGCGCAATTCCAGCGGCAGGGCCGAACGGATGCGGTCCATGGCCGTGCCAGCGGCCCTGGCCAGTTGTGGGTCGGCCTGCTGGCGGGCCCAGCGGGCACCCAGCAGCAGGGCTTCCAGCTCGTCGGCGGTGAACATCAGCGGGGGCAGCAAAAAGCCGGGCCGCATTTCATAGCCGATACCGGGGTCGCCCACAATGGCTGCGCCTTGCTCGCGCAGCGTGGCAATGTCGCGGTACAGCGTGCGCAGGCTGATTTGCAGCGTCTGCGCAAGCTGTGGCCCGCTGCGCGGCTGGCGGGCGCGGCGCAGCAGGTCCAGCAGTTGAAGCAGGCGGGCCGGGCGGCTCATGCGCACAAGCTGGCGTGGGTTTATTTGAGCGCTTGTGCAGCAATCTCCAGGCTGCTCAGGCGCAGCATGGGGTTGTACACGTCGGTCACCAAAATCAGCTCGTCGGCTTCAGTGGTTTCCTGAATGCGAGCAAAGCCTGCGCGCACTGTATCTGGGCCACCGACCACAGACATGGCCAGAAAGTCGTTGATGGCGGCTTGCTCACGCGGGCCCAGTTGCTGCATGAAGCCTTCAACGGGCGCAGGCAGCTGGCCGCGCTGGCCGGTCAGGATGCCCAGCACGCGCTGCTGCGTGCTGGTGGCCAGAAATTGCGCTTCTTCATCAGTGGGTGCTGCCACCACGGGCACGCCCACCATCACATAAGGCTTTGCCAGCGTGGCAGAGGGGCGAAACATGCTGCGATACAGCTCAATGGCCTGGTGCAAAAAGCGCGGCGCAAAGTGCGAGGCAAAGGCGTAGGGCAGCCCTTTCATGGCTGCCAGCTGTGCAGAAAACAGGCTGGAGCCCAGCAGCCAGATGGGGATGTTGGTGTTGGTGCCCGGTGTGGCGGTGATGCGCGCACCTTCTTGCGCGGGGCCCAGCAGGCGCTGCAGCTCTGCCACGTCAGCGGGGAAGTCCTGCTCAGTTTCCACGCGGTCACGGCGCAGCGCGCGCATGGTGGCTCCATCGGTGCCGGGGGCACGGCCCAGACCCAGATCAATGCGGCCCGGATACAGCTCGGCCAGCGTGCCAAAGGCTTCGGCCACTACCAGCGGTGCATGGTTGGGCAGCATGATGCCGCCCGAGCCCACGCGGATGCGTTCTGTCTTGCCGGCAATGTGGCCAATCAGTACCGAGGTGGCTGAGCTGGCAATGCCCGGCATGTTGTGGTGCTCGGCCAGCCAGTAACGGGCAAAGCCCAGTGCTTCGGCTTTCTGTGCGGTTTGTACGGCAATGTTCAGCGCCTGGCGCACGGTGCCGCCTTCGCGCACAGCCACCAGGTCAAGCATGGACAGACGGGGCGTTTTGAAATGCATGGGAAGCTCCACTCTTGAAATAGAAGCTATCAGCGCTTATGCATGCTTGTTTTTAGATATAAAACTATCTGAAAACAAGCTCTGATAAGCGATGGAAGCTCATTTTTTAGATGCGCCTTGTTGAATGGCGCGCTGGCTGGTTTCGTTCTTGCAGATGATGGCCACCAGTACGCACCACACAATGGCAACGACTGCGATGCCCCAGTTGTTGTCGCCCATCTCCATCGCGACAAAGGACAGCGGCAATGCCACCAGTGCGCCCATGCGAATGAGGCGGTTGAGCGTGAACGTGCTCAGGCGCTGTTTCAGCACCACAAGGGCGATGAAACTGGCAACGGCCAAGAGCGTGATGTAGAGAAAAGCATCGCCACCGTAGGGGGTGGCCCAAGTGCGCAGGGATTCAAACATGCAGCCATTGTGGGGCAGGTGCCAAGCCCGGGATGGTGTCGGGTTATGGCTGTGTCAAAGGTTTGGTGCTGCTGGCATCAGCCATTTCAGCGCAGATTTGTTGGCAGTTAAGGCGCGCAGCTGCAGTCAGCATCTGTGCAGTTTCAAGACCTGGCGGCGTTGCAGCCATGCGCTGTGAGCAGCCGCTCAGCTGCGGCGCGAGCGCGCGGGCTGCGGCCAGTAGGTGAAGGGGGCGTGGTGCACTTCAATGTCAATTTCTGCCACACGTTGCTGCAGGCGCTCTTGCGCATCGGCCACGCCCTGGTTGTAGGCGACAGGGGCAATTTCTTGCAGAAAAAACTTCAGCAGCCCGCCAGCGGCGACATTGCCAATCGGCTCGTCCATGTGCTCGCGGAAATAGCGTTCGATAGAGGCAATCGCCTGTTGCTGGGATTCAGGGGTGAGTTGCAAAGACATTGCGGTGTAGCTCTCAGCGCCAAGCAGCGCAGTTAAGGGTTCAGGTGGGAAAGGCGGGGGGCGGCTGCGGCCCACGGCAGTGCCAGCCATTGCCCAAAGCCGGGCGCGGGCAGGGTCCATGCGGCACTGCTGGGCAGGGCGTTGCCGTGTTGCAGCAACCACTGCACGCAGCGGATGACGCCTGCATGGGTGGCCCAGACGACATCGCGCGTGCCCTGCTGGCTATCCACCAGCCAGCTGTGCTGCAGCGCCGCTTGAACGCGTTGCAGCATGCTGGCCAGTGACTCGCTCCCGCCGGGGGCGTAGTGGGGCAGGTCGGCGGCCCATGCATCAACGTGTGCGCGGGAGATGTCGTGCCACGCCACGCCTTCCCACGCGCCAAAATCCATCTCTTGCAGCCGTGTGTCGGCGTGGGGGTGAAAAACTAGGCGGGACTGTTGCTCAATCAATGCGTGCGCAAGTTGCTCACATCTTTGTAAGGGCGAGTGGCGCAGCACGACGGTGCAAGCGGTGGGGGATGAAAAGTTCTTTGCAGTGTTGGCAGCCAGTGCCTTCACCAAGTCTTGCGCCGCAGCGGCAGTCAGCGCCGCATCGGCAGCCACATTCAGGCGGCCATAGCAGATGCCGCTGTCAATCAGGGGGCGTGCATGGCGCGCCAGCCACAGCGTGCTCATCGCAGCGTCATAGCTGGCGGCCCAGATACAGGGCCGTGGCCAACAGCATGGCCAGCTCGCTGAGCTGCTGGCATGCACCCAGGCAGTCGCCTGTCATGCCGCCCAGACGTTTTTTGAACCAGCAGCGCAGCAGCCATGTGGTGACAGCCATGGCAGCCAGCAGGCCCAGGACAAAACTGTAAATACCCAGCCAGCCCAGCAGTACCAGTGCAGGCAGGCACCAAAAGGCCCCGGTCAGCAGGCCTTGCCAGCCCATCTGCTGGCCCGCCACGTGCAGGGTTTTGCTGCTGGCCGCCAGCCCGACATGGGGCAGGCTGCGCATCAGCACCAGTGGCGCAAAGCGCGACAGCACGTGGATGCAGCACACCAGCACGAGGATGGGGACCGGCCCCCAAAAGTCTTGCATGGCGCTGAGCAGCAAAGCGATCAGGGTCACTTTGGTCAGCAAGGCCATGACCAGCGTCATCACGCCATAGGCACCGAGGCGCGAGTCCTTCATGATCTCCAGCGCGCGTTCGGGTGGCACAAAGCCACCCAGCCCATCGGCCACATCGGCCAGGCCATCTTCGTGAAACCCCCCCGTCAGCCACAGGGTGCCTGCCGTGCTGAGGACGGCTGCCAGCAGCGGCGTCCACGGGGTATCTGGCATCAGCCAGCAGACACCACCCATCCACAGTGCTGCCCACAGCCCCACCAGCCAGCCCACGCCGGGCAGATGGGCTGCGCTGGCGCGCTGCATCTCGGCGCTCCAGCCCACCCACGCAGCCATGCGCCCTGTGACCGGAATGCGGCTGAAAAACTGCACGGCCAGCAAAAAATGGCGAAGGGCTTGCATGAAAGCTTTTAAACAGGTGGGCTGCAAGCGCTTTATGCATCAGCGCTTGGGTGCGAAAAGGATTGGGTAGGGAAAAGCTTGAAATGCTATTTCAAGAACAACTGGTAGGCAGGGTTCTGGGTCTCTTCCACCCATGGGTAGCCCAGTTGCTTGAGGAAGCTATCAAACTTTTTGCTGTCTTTCTCAGGCACCTGCATGCCCACCAGAATGCGGCCATAGTCGGCGCCCTGGTTGCGGTAGTGGAACAGCGAGATGTTCCAGGTCGGTGCCATCAGGCTGAGGAACTTGAACAGTGCGCCGGGACGCTCGGGGAAGACGAAGCGCAGCAGGCGCTCTTCTTGTGCCAGCGGCGAATGTCCGCCCACCATGTGGCGCAGGTGTTCCTTGGCCATCTCGTCAAACGTCAGGTCCAGCGCATCAAAGCCATTCTTGTGAAAATTCTTGCAGATTTTTTCGCTCTCGCCCTTGGTGGGTGTGGTCAGGCCGACAAAAACGTGGGCCTTGCTGTCGTGGCTGATGCGGTAGTTGAACTCGGTCACGCTGCGCGGACCGCCGGGCAGCTTGCCCACCACCTCGCAAAAGCGCTTGAAGCTGCCGCGCTCTTCGGGAATGGTCACGGCAAACAGGGCCTCGCGCTCTTCACCCACCTCGGCCCGCTCGGCCACAAAGCGCAGGCGGTCAAAGTTCATGTTCGCGCCGCAAAGAATGGCCGCGTAGGTCTCGCCCTTGGTCTTGTGCTTGGCCACGTACTGCTTGATGGCCGCCACAGCCAGCGCCCCTGAGGGCTCGACGATGGAGCGCGTGTCTACAAAAATGTCTTTGATGGCCGCGCAGACGGCATCGGTGTCCACCACCACATAGTCATCCACAAGGTCTTTGGCGATGCGGAAAGTTTCTTCGCCCACCAGCTTCACCGCAGTGCCGTCGGCAAACAGGCCCACGTCGGCCAGCTCTATGCGCTCGCCCGCCTGCACCGACTGCAGCATGGCGCTGGAATCCTTGGTGTGCACGCCAATGACCTTGATCTCGGGGCGCACAGCCTTGATGTAGTTGGCCACACCGCTGATCAGGCCGCCGCCGCCAATCGCTACAAACACCGCATCCAGGCGCTGGCTGCCCAACTTTTGCAACTGGCGCAGCATCTCCATGGCGATGGTGCCCTGGCCGGCAATCACGTCCGGATCATCAAAGGGGTGCACAAAGGTCAGACCTTCGGTTTTTTGCAGCTTGACCGCGTGCTTGTAGGCATCGGAATAGCTTTCCCCCGCCAGTACGACCTCGCCGCCCAGCGCAGCTACGGCATCCACCTTCACCTGCGGGGTGGTGGTGGGCATCACGATCACGGCGCGGCAGCCCAGCTTCTTGGCACTCATGGCCACGCCTTGAGCATGATTGCCCGCGGATGCGCAGATCACCCCTTTGCCCAGTTGCTCAGCCGTCAGGTGTGCCATCTTGTTATAGGCACCACGCAGCTTGAAGCTGAAGACAGGCTGCTGGTCTTCTCGCTTGAGCAGCACCTTGTTGTGCAGACGGCGGCTGAGGTTCTTGGCCGGGTCCAGATCAGATTCAATTGCCACGTCGTAGACGCGGGCGTTCAGAATCTTGGTGAGGTAATCAAAGGGCGTAAGTGTCTTTTGTGCAGGCATAGGGCGACAAATCAAGCGTGCTGGCGCAAAGAAGGCGCACAGTCCAGATCCGTCATCATAGGCATGTGACCGCCGTGCGCGCCATGACAGTGCTGCAACACGGCCATCGCGGCACAAAAAAAGCCCCAAGCCGCTAGGGCTTGGGGCTGAATCCACCGTTAGAGGAGGTGGAGGAGACAACTGGTGCGCTACAGTAGCCAATGCCGACTGTGGTGTCGCCGGGTAGAACCAGCGATTTAACGCAGGAGCGCATTGTAACGCGAGAAATGTTGCGTTGCAACAAGATTTCAAGGTTTTCTGAAACTACAGTTTTGCCATTCGCTGACTGAGTTGCGGCAAACCGGCCAACTGACTACATCTCTGAGGAGAAAACGACATGGAATGCACCGTAAGCTGGACAGGCGCAGCAAGCACACGATCTGGAATGGGTTTTATTGCCGAAACAGGCAGCGGCCACGTACTGGCCATGGATGGTGCTCCGGATGAGCGCAATCCTGCCAATGGCGGACAGAATCTGGCCCCGCGCCCCATGGAGGCACTGCTGGCAGGCACTGGTGGATGCACGGCCTATGACGTCGTGCTCATCTTGAAACGTGGCCGCCATGACGTGCGTGGCTGCTCCGTCAAGCTGACCGCAGAGCGCGCCGAAGTGGAGCCCAAGGTTTTCACCAAGATCAATATGCACTTCACCGTAACGGGTAAGGGCCTGCCCGAAACCGCAGTAGAGCGCGCGATTGCCATGAGCCATGAGAAATATTGCTCGGCCAGCATCATGCTGGGCAAGACTGCTGAGATCACCACCAGCTTTGAGCTGCACGAAGCTTAAAAGCTTTAAAAATTTGAAAAAGCGCCGAAAAGGCGCTTTTTTTATGTATTTTTTATATCAACCGCAGGCGATTGAATGCACAGAGGCGGCGAAGTGCTCGCGTGAATAGGGTGCGTGAATTCATGTCGGTGTGCACTTACTGCTGTAGCTGCGACGCAGTCAGAAGAAGTGTCGTTATTTATTTGAAATTGCGACATTGCCGTGCGACACACCATTTGAGAGTGGTTTGTTGCACGTGAGCAACAGAATGGGATGAATTCAGCCCTGAGCAGGGGATTTTCTTTGCGCAAGGGTGTCCAGTCTGGTGCAATAAGCCCAACTTCCCCACCAGGAGGTTGGCGCGCTCAACAGGCCCGGCTCGAGTTGATTGAGTCAAGGCAACAAAAAACTGCTGCTGCGTGCCCTCTATAAACCTTGGAGTAATTGATATGAAGAAATCTCTGATCGCCTTGGCCGTGCTGGCCTCTTCCGGCGCTGCAATGGCTCAGTCTTCCGTGACCCTGTACGGTGTTGTTGACACCAGCATCGGCTACGTGAAGGGTGAAGATAGCGTTTCTGGCATGCTGAACAGCGGCAACGCTACAAGCCGTCTGGGCTTCCGCGGTGTGGAAGACCTGGGCAACGGCCTGAAGGCTGAGTTTGTTGTTGAAGGCGAGTTGCAGCCTGATGACGGCACTGCTGGTGGCCTGAACTTCAAGCGTCAATCCACAGTTGGCCTGTCCGGCAGCTTCGGTCAAGTGCGTCTGGGCCGTGCTCTGACAGCTTCGTACAACGCTGTTAGCCGTTACGACCTGTTCGGTACCGTGGGTCTGGGTTCTACCCTGGCATGGAACGGTACACAAACTGGTTACCAAAACCGTAGCAACAACATGATCAGCTACATCTCGCCTAAGTTCTCGGGCTTTGGCGTGGGTATCGACTACGGTTTTGGTGAGCAAGAAGCCAACCGCACAGCTCGTTACATGGGCGTTGGCGCAACCTATGACAACGGCCCTCTGAGCCTGGGTCTGGGTTACGACAAGCAAAACAACGGCTTGGCAGCTGCTGGTACTGAAGACCTGAAGACTTGGCAACTGGGTGGTTCTTACAACTTTGGCGTAGCCAAGTTGCTGGCCTTCTACAAGAACACCAAGTACAACGAAATTGCTACAGGTGATGACGTAAGTCTGAAGTCGTACAACGTGGGCGTGTCCGTGCCTGTGGGTGCTGCTGGTGAAGTTAAGGCCACCTACAACAACTACAAGATCAGCGACAACGGCGGCAAGGCCAACCAGTTCTCGCTGGGCTACGTGCACAACATGTCCAAGCGCACAGCTTTGTACGGCACATACGCTTACCTGAAGAACAAGGACGGTGCTAACTTCGGTCTGAACGGTGCTTTCACTGGCGTTAATGGCGCTAATGACTCCGGCAAGATGCACGGTCTGCAAGTTGGTGTTCGCCACGCTTTCTAATATGAAGCTGGGCTAGCCTCAGTTTTTGTTAGATAAAAAAGCCAGCCTTCGGGCTGGCTTTTTGCATTTGCAGCGTCTGTGGCGCGGGAAAACGAGCGTGGTTTTCGTGCTAAGAATGAAATTAGAACGGCAGTGCTTTTCTAGAATGAAATTGCATCCTGAATCGAACAATTTCACTTCAAGAGGAGACAAGCAGATGCAAAAGAAAATCGTAGCGCTCGCCGCAGGCATACTTTGTGCCACTGTCATGCCAGCCATGGCCCAGGCAACTGGCGCTAGCAAGGTGGAGCTGTGGGGAATTGTGGATGCGGCTATTCGCCACACCAACAATGAAGGTCCCGCTAAAGGTAATCTGACCAAAATGATCGGCGGCGGCATGTCTCAAAGCCGCTGGGGCATCAAAGTGGAGGAAGATTTGGGGGGCGGAACCAAGGCGCTCGTTGAGTTGGAAAATCGCTTTAATGCGGACGATGGCACAGTAAGCACACCGTTTTTTCAGCTGGCCTATGTGGGCTTGCAGGGACCTTATGGCCGGTTGACGATGGGTCGTCAGTGGAACGTGCTGTTTGATGTGGTGACCAGCACTTATTCATCGTTCCCTTACTCGCCCTATATGGAAGCGTTCAAGCCCGAGTTGGGTATGGCGGCAGGCGCACGTACCAGCAATGCACTGAAGTACACCTTGGCCACCCCTACGCGTAGCTGGGTAGGTACGGTGCAGTACTCGTTTGCCGAAGGCAACGACAACACTGACAACGTGCGTAATGTCGGGCTCGGTTTGCTGCCATTCCCAGGCGCCACACCATTGTCTGCTCCAGTGAAGGCTGGCATTGATAACGCTGTTGCAGCAGCCACTGGCAGTACCACGCCCAATGCGCTGACGACTGCAGCTGGTGGCATCGCATCAGGGGCGCTGAAAACAATGGGTGGTTTCTTGCGCTATTCGGAAAATGGAATCTCAGTCGGTGGCGGTTTCTTGAGAACATCGCTGCCTGGTGGTTCTGATCTGGATGCCTGGACTTTTGGCGGCTCTTACCGCACCGGGGCTTTGTACCTTAATTTAGGTTACGGACAAAACAAGGTGAAGTGGAAGTCTCCCGGCACACCGACGACCGTTGGAGCCTATGTAGGCGCACTGGCTGACCGTTTGGTTGATCAGGCCATCATTAACAACATGTGGCAAGGTCAGACCAATGGTGGTTTCCAAGTAGGTGATTCGGACAAGCGCCAAATGATCAAAGTGGGCTTTGGCTACCAGGTGACGCCACAGATTAATGCTGGCATGCATTACTTTCATGCCAAGCAGTCTGGCTCCACTTCGGGTGTCTCCAATGGCAAGTCCAACATGATGGTGGCAGCGCTGGACTATGCATTCAGCAAGCGCACTGATGCATATTTCGCGGTAGATCACACCAAGGTGTCTGGTGGGCAGAGGATCTATATCGATGCAGCCAGCCTGGCACGCAGCCGGACAGGCATCACCGCAGGCCTGCGCCATCGCTTCTAAGCTATTGGCAGCTTCATAAAACCGGCGTTACTGCCGGTTTTTTTCGTTTGCAGCACCCTGGAGCTGCTAGCACAGTCGTTAATTTGCCCTTGCGTTGCCGCGCCGTACTCGTACGGCTTGAGCTACTTGTGGTTTGCTGGGAGGTGTTAACAGCGCTCAAGCATGTTAAAGGCCTTGTTCTAAGCAGAAAAAATAAGAGCTTTTAGCGCTTGTCACATAAGGACTTCAGATAGTTTTATATCTGAAGTCCTTTGTTTTTAAGCCTTGATAGCTATTGAAATAGCAGAGAGTGCGCAATCGGCCTATTTCTAAGCCCCTGCTTGACCGTGTTGCACCACTTGGGCTGCTTGCTGCTTGGGCTTGGCGCTTCGTTAACGCAGCAACTCTTAGACTGGCTCGGTGGTGCAGGCTGCGTTAAATGCCATAGCGTTTTTGTTGCAGCTGGTTTTGCAGGTTCTGCAAATTTTGCGCCAAGCTGCCGTCCATCTTTAAGGCCACTGCGGTGGCCAGAATATCGATGATGAGCAAGTGCAGCAGGCGCGACGCCATAGGGCTGTAGAGGTCAGATCCTTCCAGATTATCGGCAGCCAGCAGGATGTGGCAGCTGTCAGATAACTGCGTATGGCTGGATGTGATGGCAATGATGGTCGCGCCTTGAGAGCGGGCGATGTGGGCCACGTCGACCAGCTCTCGTGTGCGGCCAGAATTGGAGATGACGATCAGGCAGTCGCCCTGCCTGAGCATGGTTGCACCCATGGTCTGGATGTGGCTGTCACTGGTGGCCTGGCTGCTGATGCCAAGGCGAAAAAACTTGTGCTGAGCGTCTTGGGCAACAACGCCTGAGTTGCCGACACCATAAATCTCCACACGTTTTTTAGCCTTCCAGGCATTCACGATGGCATCTACCGCGTGTTCAATGGCCGTTGCGTTGGCAGCGTTGCGGTACTGCAAGAATGCAGCGACTGAGTTGTCGATGACTTTGACCAAGACGTCTGAAGTCTTGTCATCGGCATCAACGCTGCGGTGTACAAATGGAACACCTTCTGCCACATTGCCCGCCAGCTTGAGCTTGAAATCGGCCAAGCCGTCGTACCCCAGGCTTCGGCAGAAGCGGATCACCGTTGGTTTGCTGACTTGCGCTTTTTCTGCCAGCTCACGGACAGGCAGGCGTGCAAAACTGTGAGGATCTGCCAGCACAAGCTGCCCCACCCGTTGCTCGGCAGGCGCCAGCGAAGGGAGAGAGGCTGAAATTCGATCAAGCATGTGCAGGCCTTGGTGAAGTGTCGGAAAAGGTGCAATTTTGCGTCACTTGCAACAAACCAAGTCAGATGCAGGTTTTGCGCAGCCGTATGCCTAAAACGCACACTACACTTGGTTTTTGATTTGAAAAACACACAACAAGAAGTGAGACAAGATGAACCAGTTGGAGCAGCTCAAGCAATGTACGGTGGTGGTGGCAGATACCGGTAATTTTCAGCAACTCACGCAGTTCAAGCCACAAGATGCGACGACCAACCCTTCCCTGATTTTGAAGGCGGTCCAGCTGCCAGAGTATCGGCCTTTGCTGGTGGATATGGCGCGCCAGTGGCAAGGCAAATCTCTGGAGGAAGTGACGGATCGCTTGCTGGTGAGGTTTGGCTGCGAGATTTTGTCGGTGGTGCCAGGCCGTGTCTCTACAGAAGTCGATGCCCGCTTGTCTTTCAATACACAAGCCACCCTTGCGCGTGCAGAGCGGCTTATCGAGCTGTACCAAGCGGCGGGCATACACACTGACCGTGTTTTGATCAAGATTGCCGCGACGTGGGAGGGCATTGAGGCGGCTCGGTTGCTGGAAATGCGCGGCATTCATACCAACCTCACCTTGCTCTTCTCTAAAGTGCAGGCCGTTGCCTGTGGACAAGCCAAGGTGTGCCTGATATCGCCGTTTGTGGGGCGTATTTACGACTGGTACAAGAAACAGGCGGGCGCGCAGTGGGATGAGGCCGCTATGTCTGGTGCCAATGATCCTGGAGTGCGGTCTGTGCGTGCGATTTATGAGTACTACAAGCATTTCGGCATCACGACGGAAGTCATGGGCGCCAGCTTTCGCAGTACGGGGCAAATTGTGGCGTTAGCGGGCTGCGACTTGCTGACCATTGCGCCTGAGCTCTTGGCGCAGCTGAGTCAAAGTCAAGCCCCGGTGCAGCGGGCACTGGATGCGCAGCAGGCACGAAGTCTTAATTTGCATGCAGAGCATTACGATGAAGCAGGCTTTCGCTATGCCTTGAATGCAGATGCCATGGCCACGGAGAAGCTTGCGGAAGGCATTCGAGCCTTTGCTGCCGATGCCATCAAGCTGGAACAGCTCATCGAAGCGGCCTGATCGTTAAACTTGCAGGCTGCGCCGCGCTGGCGGGTCATGGAAATATTTTTATGCATTCTGTTGTTATTAGCGGTACGGGCTTGTATCAGCCGCCTCACACCATCACCAATGCCGAGCTGGTGGAGGCTTTCAATAGCTACGTGGATCTTCAAAATGCACGTTTCGCCAGCGACATAGCAGCGGGTAGCCGCCCGGCGTTGCAGCATTCGAGCGTGGAATTCATCGAGAAAGCCTCTGGCATTGGGCAACGCTACGTGTTGGAGAAAACGGGGGTACTTGATCCGCAGCGCATGTATCCACGTTTTCAGGAGCGCTCTGACGATCAGCTGTCATTGATGGCAGAAATTGCAGTCGCCGCCGCCCATGAAGCACTGGCGCAGGCCGGTAAAACGGGTGCTGATATTGATATGGTGCTGTGCGCAGCTTCCAATATGCAGCGTGCCTATCCCGCCATGGCAGTGGAAATTCAGCAAGCCCTGGGGGCCGGGGGCTATGGGTTTGACATGAATGTAGCCTGCTCATCGGCCACATTTGCGATTGAACAAGCCGTTAATGCCGTGCGTTGTGGCACTGCTCAATGTGTACTGGTTGTGAATCCAGAAATTACGTCTGCACACCTTGAATGGCGTGACCGCGACTGCCACTTTATCTTTGGTGATGTGTGTACGGCAGTGATCATTGAACGTGCAGACACTGCCACCAGCCAGGATGCGTGGGAGGTGCTGGGCACTCATTTGGCGACACAGTTCTCCAACAATATTCGCAACAACTTCGGTTTCATGAATCGAAGTGAAGACAGTGATCCTGTTGCGCGTGACAAGACTTTCCGGCAAGAAGGCCGTAAGGTATTCAAGGAAGTTGTGCCGATTGCTGCGGCACACATTCAAGCGCATCTGGAAAAAATGGATCAGACACCTGAGCAAGTCCGCCGCTACTGGTTGCACCAGGCTAATTTGGGGATGAACCAGCTGGTCTTGAAGAAACTGGTGGGAGAAGCCTCGGCTGACCGTGCGCCGCTGATTCTGGACGAATTTGCCAATACCGCTTCTGCGGGATCCATCATCGCTTTTCACAAGCACCGTGCAGATCTGCTGGCCGGTGATACGGGCGTGATCTGCTCTTTTGGAGCAGGGTATTCCGTGGGAAGCGTGGTAGTGCGCAAGCGCTAAGTCAAGCATGGATTTGGTCTGTCATGAAGCGCCAGAGTGGGCGCAGCTGCAAGTGCACTTTCAAGCCTTCAAAGAAGGCTTTGACCTGCAGCAAGCGTTCGGTGCTGATCCTCAGCGCCTGGAAAAACTAAGTCAGCAAGCGCCTTATGTGTTTGCAGATTTATCCAAAAATTGGCTGCTGGAAAATACGGAAGCACTGCTGGCCCAACTGGGCCATGCACGCAAGGTACATGCGTTGCGTGACAGCATGCTGGCCGGGCAGGCCATCAACACAAGTGAAGGGCGTGGCGCCATGCACTGGCTGCTTCGCACGCCACAAGATGGTGGCTTGCTGCGTGAAAACAAAGTTGTGCAGGCATGGCCGGCAGACATGCGCCAGGCATTGGGTGATGTTCACAGCACCTTGAATGCCATGCTCCAATTGGCGGAGCAACTGCGCGCAGACTCGCGCATCACGGATGTGGTCAATATTGGTATTGGTGGCTCGCACCTTGGCCCGGAAGTGGTGGTGCAGGCGCTGGAAGACTGGGTCGATACGGGCAAACAATTTCACTTTGTCTCGAATGTCGACGGGCATGAACTTGGGCATGTACTGCGCAAGGTCAGACCTGAGAGCACCCTCTTTCTGATTGCGTCCAAGTCCTTCACTACGGCGGAAACCATGCTCAATGCGCATTCCGCACGTGAGTGGTTCTTGGCCAACGGGGGCAGTGACAGCGCCGAAGATGCGTGCAATATTGATCGCCACTTTGTGGCGCTGACAACCAATACAGAGGCTGCGGCTGCCTTCGGTATTTCACGCACTCTGGGCTTTTGGGACTGGGTCGGTGGCCGATTCTCTCTGTGGTCAGCCATTGGCTTGCCAATTGCCATTGCGATAGGGGCAACGCAATTTCGTCGCCTGCTGCAGGGCGCGCATGCAATGGATGCGCACTTCTTTACCGCACCTGATGCGCAGAATTTACCCATGCGCTTGGGGCTGCTGGACGTGTGGAATCGCAACTTTTGCGGCTTCAGCAGCCGTTGCATTGCTCCATACAGCCATGGGTTGCGCCGGTTGACAGCCTATCTCCAGCAACTGGAGATGGAGAGCAATGGCAAGCGCGTGACGCGCCATGGCCACAAGCTGGAGGTGCCCACCTGCGCCGTGGTCTGGGGTGAGCCCGGAACCAATGGCCAGCATGCCTTCTTTCAGATGCTTCACCAGGGCCCTGATGTCATTCCAGTGGAATTCATTGCGCTGCGCGATGGGGGCAAGTATCTGGGTGCACACCACCAAAGTCTGGTAATCAATGCCATTGCCCAGGCACAGGCGCTGATGGTCGGACGCCATGGCGAGGGCGTGGAGCGGGACTGTCCAGGCAACCGGCCCAGTACGTTCTTGCTGCTGCAATCGCTGGACCCCGCGTCCTTGGGGGCGCTGATCGCATTGTATGAGCACCGTGTGTTTGTTTCTGGTGCGGTGTGGGGCATCAACAGCTTTGACCAGTGGGGTGTAGAGCTGGGTAAAAAGCTGGCGCAGGAGCTGCGCGTCTGCCAGCAAACCGATGACTGGCGTGGTGTAGATCCATCGACTGTTTCCTTGATGCAGCGCCTGGCAGAGTCGCCAGTCAATGGCAATTAAAGAGGCGCTATCCACGCTTTGCGGGTAAGCGTCAAAGCCGCGTTGCCCGCTAAGACAAAAGGCCGCGAAAGCGGCCTTTTGTTTGCGCAAGTTTTTGCGTGAGCAGCAAACGGATCTAGAAGCGCCCGCGCATCGCCATCCCCGCGCACGGCGAGCCGGTGACCAATCCGCAGCAATTCGTGCGTGGCCTTGGCGGGCATCGTAAACAGCGCGAGCGGCAGATTTTGCAACTGGTCGGCGAGGGTATCGGCGCGATCGAGGCGATGGTCCCGCGTATGTACAAGGGCGTCGATGAACGGCTGTATCCGGCAGCGGGACGCTCGGTGCTCGCGCATCTGATCGACCTGCGTGATCGGGGCGTCGTGCACGAAGGCGGGGGGCAATGGCACCCCGCCTGAAGCTCGCAATTGCGGTGATTGTCGCGCTCGCCATCGGCACCACGCTCTGGTGGGCGAATGTCCGCGCCGACCGTGCCGAGCGGCAGCTGGGTCTCGATGCCGCACGCACGCTGTCGGAGAGCTTTGTAAAGGCGCGCGACCTGCG
>ENA-OFCX01000647-OFCX01000647.1-metagenomes-genome-assembly--contig:-NODE-647-length-17075-cov-4.304407_pt1 | contig 17075 bp, 12 predicted proteins | sample MGYA00153384_OFCX01 | MGnify analysis MGYA00153384
GCCGAGGCGTGCACGCTGCGCGCCGCCCGCCCGACCAGCGAGCGCCGCGTCAGCCGCTTCATCAGCTTGTTGGCCTTCAATGTCAGCAGCGCCCGGCGGCGCACCGCCCAGGTGTGGTCGGAAGCGCCGTCGCCGAACAGCCATATCTCGCGCCGTTCGCCGGGCCACAGCAGTTGCACGTGGACCCACTGGCCTTGCAGGAACAGGCGCAGCCAGTCGCCCGGGCGCAGGGTGTCCAGCCAGGCTTCGTCGTCGCCCACCGCGCTGCCCGGGCTGCCGCCCTCGGGTGGTGACTCGGGCATCAGCTCGGCAGGAACGGTGTCCAGTTGCGGCACGTCCAGTGTGCCGTGCATCAGCCCGGTTTCCTTTTGCAGCAGCAGCACCTCCAGCAGGTCGCTCACGGTTTCGGTGTGGCTGATGATGTAGTGGCGAATCGCTTCTTTGCCAAAGCGCACGCGCGCATCACGTGCGGCTTCAAAAATAGCCAACTCACCTTGTGCGTGGGTTGAATACACAGCGCCAACGACGCGCAATGGCCTTGCATCGTTCAATAAACGCATCAGCAACTCGCGCTTGGCAGCTTCATCAAGCGCGGCGTAAGCGGGCACTACGCGGGCTGTTGCCAGCAGCTCGGCCACCACCTCCTCATGCTTGTCAGAGCTTTGGCGCAAGTCTACTGTGGCCAGGTGAAAGCCAAAAACATCGACAGCGCGAATCAGCGGGTGCAAGCGTTGTGCGACCAGTGCCTGACCGTGATGGGTATTTAAAGAAGCGGCAATCGTGCGCAGGTCTGCTAAAAATTCTTCAGACTTTTCATAGGCGTTTTGCGGGGCCACGGCGTGGCGCGCAGCATCGCCACCTGTCAGGTTTTTCAACGTGGCAGCGAGGCGGGCGTAGACGCCTGTCAGAGCGCGGCGATAGGGCTCGTCTTGACGATGTTCATTGGTGTCGGGGGAGTTGTTAGCCAGCGCCTGCATGGCCGGGCTGACGCCGGCCAGCATGGCCGACATCGATAGCTCACCTCCCAGCAAATGAGTCTCTGTCAAGTAGTGGCGCAGTGCGACTTCAGCCTGGCGGCTCAACGCGTAGTTGAGGGTGTCGGCGCTGACATTGGGGTTGCCATCGCGGTCGCCGCCTATCCATTGGCCCATGCGTAAAAAGCTGTGAATTTTCTGACCGCCCAGTTCCCTTTCAAGATTGGCATACAGCTTTGGGATTTCGCGCAAAAAAGTTGCTTCGTAGTAGCTCAGGGCATTTTCAATTTCGTCGGCTACCGTCAGCTTGGTGAAGCGAAGCAGCCGGGTCTGCCACAACTGCATGACCCTTGCCCGCAGTTGCGCTTCATTGGCGGCCAGCTCCCGCGGGCTCAATGCATCTTTTGCCGCCGCTGCCGGGCTTTGGGCATGCACTGCCAATGCCAGGGCTTTGATGGCGTCACGCCCTGTCAAGAGCTGGGCAATGTCGCGCTCCGCGTCCAATATGCTTTTGCGCTGTACCTCCGTCGGGTGCGCGGTAAGCACTGGCGACACAAAGCTGTGGGCAAGCATATCGGCTATGGTTTTAGGAGCTATTCCCGCCCAGCGCAGACGGGCCAGAGCCACGTCGATACTACCTTCCTGGGTATCGCCAGCGCGTTCATGCACGGTACGGCGGCGAATGTGGTGGCGGTCTTCGGCCAGGTTGGCCAAATGGCTGAAGTAGGTGAAGGCGCGAATCACGCTCACGGTCTGGTCGCCCGACAGGCTTTTGAGCAGCTTTTTCAACGCTTTGTCGGCTTCAATGTTGGCGTCGCGCCTGAACGCGACTGACAACTTGCGCACCTGCTCAATCAGCTCATAGGCTGCACTGCCTTCCTGCTCCCGGATCACATCGCCCAAAATTCGTCCCAGCAAGCGGATGTCTTCTACCAGCGGGCGTTCGTTGTCTTTGGTGTTCTTTTTGGTCATGTGATGTGCGGCGGTTGCGGGTTGTCTGCATGCTAGCATTGCCGTTTTCTTTCGATTACGACCTGGTTACCAGGAAGAGGCACAGCTCAGAAATGCAACAGGCACAAGACAACGCAGTAAAAACCGCATCCGGTAGATCGCCCTTGAAAGTAGTGATTGCCACCCGCGAAAGTCGGCTGGCGCTGTGGCAGGCAGAACATGTTAAAGCCCTGCTCGAAACCAGATTGGGCTGGCAGGTTGAACTGCTTGGGATGACCACTTTGGGCGACCAGATTTTGGACCGCTCGTTGAGCAAAGTCGGCGGTAAAGGGCTGTTCGTGAAAGAGCTGGAAGTGGCGCTACAGGAAGGCCGCGCTGACATTGCCGTGCATTCCCTCAAAGACGTGCCAATGGACTTGCCCGACGGCTTTGCGCTGGCTTGCGTGATGACGCGTGAAGACCCGCACGATGCGTTTGTGTCCAACAAATATGCTGCGCTGGCCGAGCTGCCACACGGCGCGGTGGTGGGCACGTCCAGCCTGCGGCGTTTGGTGCTGCTCAAAAACCTGCGGCCTGATCTGAAAATTGAACCCCTGCGCGGTAACCTTGACACGCGCCTGCGCAAGCTCGACGAAGGCCAGTACGACGCGATCGTGCTGGCGGCGGCGGGCTTGAAGCGCCTTGAAATGCCCGAACGGATTCGCAGCACCTTTGCTACCACCGACATGCTGCCCGCTGCAGGGCAGGGCGCTTTAGGTATTGAGGTGTGCGCCAACCGCGCCGATTTGCTCGAAGGCCTGGCCACCCTGGCCGACATGCCTACCTGGCTGGCCGTGACTGCGGAACGCACCGTGTCGCGCGCGATGGGCGGGAGCTGTTCCATGCCGCTGGCGGCGTTTACCCGCGGCCCAACCTCGGCCGGCGAGCAAGGCATGTTGCTCGAAGCCGCGTGGGGCGACCCAACGAGCATTGATGCAGCGCCTGGCAACGTAGCCAAGCCGTTGGTGTATGCAAAGGCAACGTCCCACGTGCGCAACTTTGCCCAAGCCGAAGCGCTCGGCAATGCAGTTGCGGCGCAACTGCGTGCAGGTGGCGCGGTGTGGGCCCAGAACGAGGCTGTACAGGCCGCTGGTTGAAGGTGTCTGCTGGCCGCGTCAAGTGTCGGGTGATTGTCACGCGCCCTGCGCAAGACGCAGCGCATTGGGTTGAAAAACTCGCGAACGTTGGCTTTACGGCGGAAGCGCTGCCACTGCTCGAAATTGCTGCTGCAACGCATCCTGCTGATGTGCGCGGGCTGCAAGCCGCCTGGCAAAACCTGGCGCAGTACGCGGCGTGTATGTTTGTCAGTGGCAATGCGGTTGAGTATTTTTTTAAGCCAAATCGGCCTTTAGCGCAATCAAATATTGCGCAGGTGGCTACGTATTTAATAGCAAATACAAATGCTGCGTTGCTCCCACGCAGCCTGCGCTTTCTGGCCCCAGGCCCTGGCACGGCAGCCGCACTGCAAGCCCAGGGTGTGCCGGCGGCGCAAATCGATTCACCCTTGGCCGATGCAGCGCAATTTGACTCTCAGGCGCTGTGGGACGTGGTGGGCTCACGCGATTGGCGGGGTGCGCGGGTTTTGCTGGTGCGTGGGCACAGCGAGTCATCGATAGATGTTGAGCGTGTCCCTGGCAGCGCCGTTCAGCCCAGAGATTGGCTGACCCAAAAGTGGCAAGCCGCTGGCAGTCAGGTCGATGTGCTCGCGGTATACCAGCGCCAGGCACCGAGCCTGAGCCATCAGCAAGTCGATATGGCGCGCGCGGCAAGCGGTGACGGTTCGGTATGGCTATTTAGCAGCTCAGAAGCAGTGATGCACTTGCGCAATGCGCCTGGGCTGGCAGGCACCAATTGGAGCGCTGCGGTCGCTATCGCAACGCACCCCAGAATTTTGGAGGCAGTGCGTGCAGCGGGCTTCGGTGTTGCGCTGCCATCACGCCCGGCCTTTCCTGACATTGTCCAAGCGCTCCGGTCGATAGAATCGACACCGCCATGAGTTCACCACCGTCAGAATTGCCACCTTCTTTGCCTAGCCCTCCAGAGCCAGCTTTGGACGCGCTGGCAACAATAGCTGCCCCGAAAGCAACGGCGATTCTTGTGCCTAGAAACTGGGCATTCGCAGTTGCGTTTCTGGCTGCTGCCGCGTTGCTGGTCAGCGGCGCGCTGTGGCAAAAGCTCAGCAACATTCAGGAAGAGCTGGCGCGGCGCAGCCTGGAGTCCAACGCCCGGGCGATTGAAGCGCGCACCCTGGCCGAGGCTGCGCGGGACAGTGCTGCGCAAGTCACCGCCCGGCTCGCGCTTCAGGAAAGCCGCATCAGCGAGGTGAGCCTGCAGCGCACCCAGCTGGAAGAGCTGATGCAAAGCCTGTCACGCTCACGCGACGAAAACCTGGTGGTAGACATGGAATCCGCCATCCGCCTGGCGCAGCAGCAGGCGCAGCTCACCGGGAGTGCAGAGCCGCTGATTGCAGCCCTGCGTTCGGCTGACCAGCGCCTGAGCCGCGCCGCACAGCCGCGCTTGAATCCGCTGCAGCGTGCCATTGCCAAAGACACCGACCGGATCAAGGCGGCCAGCCTGACGGACGTGCCCGTGCTGATGATGAAAATCGACGAGCTCGCCCGCATGGCTGACGAGTTGCCTGTGGCCAATGCGCTGGCAGACAGCAGCGCCCGGCCAGCTTTATCGCCCGCTGCCTCCAGCCGTGCCAAAGCCGCCGATCCGAAGCAGGGCGCTGGCGCGCAGCCAGCAGAAAGTGACGTCCTTCCCGCGCTGGCCTGGTTTGACAAGGAACGCGTGCTTGGCGTTGTGCGCAGTGCGATCGCCAATGTGCGGGAAGAGGCACGGCGGCTGCTGCGCGTGAGCCGAATCGACCAACCCGAAGCCGCGCTGCTGTCGCCTGAGCAAGCTTTCTTCTTGCGTGAAAACTTCAAGCTGCGTTTACTCAATGCGCGCCTGGGGCTGCTGTCGCGGCAGACCGACACAGCGCGTGCCGATTTGGCCAACGCGGCAACGTGGTTGAGCAAGTATTTCGACGCAACATCGCGCAAAACCCAGCTTGCAAAAGAGCTGTTGCAGCAAGTGCAAAGCCAGCTCAAATCCAGTGAGTTGCCGCGCCTCGACGAGACCATGGCCGCGCTGAACACCGCAGCGGCTGGCCGCTAGGCGAATTTCGCGCAACCACTACAGACCACCTGACACATGCGCGCCGCCCTTTGGCTTTTGGCCTTGTTTGCAGTTGCGGTGGCTACGGCATTGATTGCAGGCAACAACCAGGCCGTAGTGACGGTGTTTTGGCCACCGCACCGGGTGGATGTGTCTTTTAACCTGGTGATGCTGCTGCTGTTGGGCGTGTTCTTGTTGTTGTATGTTGCGCTGCGGGCCATGTCTGCCATTTTTAGACTTCCGATAGAAGCCCGACGTTGGCGCGCCCAGCAAAAAGAACGCGCCATGTATGGCGCGCTGATGGATGCGCTGGCGCACCAGCTGGCGGGCCGCTACATTCGCGCCACCAAGTCTGCACAAAATGCGCTGATACAGGAAAAAAGCCTTGCGCGGCTTGCAGATGAGTCGGGCCTGGCCTTTGATAAATTCACCGGATACAACGTGGCCAGGGCTAGCCAGTTGCAGTCGTTGGCGCATTTGCTGGTCGCTGAAAGCGCACAGTCACTGCAAAACACTGCGCTGCGCGATGCGCACTTGCAATTGGCGCTGCAAAGCTCCGCACCACGCCACGCACAGGAGATTCGTGAAGGCGTGCAATTCAGGGCTGCTCGCTGGGCGCTTGATGACCGTGATGCAGCCGCTTCGCTTGAAGCGCTTGCCCAGCTGCCGCAAGGCGCTAACCGGCGCACGCTGGCTTTGCGTCTGAAGCTGCGCGCCACCCGGCAGCTCAGGCAAACCGCAGTCGCGCTGGACACCGCGCGCCTTTTGGGCAAGCACCGCGCGTTTTCGCCTGCTGCGGCGCAGAGCATTGTGCGCGGGCTGGGGCTTGAACTGCTGGGCGACGCGCACGACCCCAGCCAACTCGAGCAAGCCTGGCATGCGCTGGACGACGGCGAGCGCGCCATGCCCGAACTGGCGGTACACGCTGCAACCCGCATGATGGCTTTAAATGGTGACGCGAAGCTGGCCCGTCAGTGGTTGCTTGACGCTTGGGACGCAGCGATGCAACCTGGCTCAAGCTTGAGCGACAGCTTGCGGGTCAAGTTCATCAGCGCGTTGGAGCCTGGATTGGAATCGCTCGATGCCCCTTGGCTGGCCAGAATTGAGGCTGCCCAGCAAGCCAAACCGCTAGATGCGAATCTGCAATATCTGGTGGGCATGGCCTGCATGAGCCGCCAGTTGTGGGGCAAGGCGCGCCAGTGGTTGTCGCTGAGTGTGCTGGGGCTGCAAGATACGGGGTTGCGCCGCAAAGCATTCAGGGCGCTGGCAGTGCTGGCAGAGCAGCGCGGAGATGCGCCGGGCGCGCTGGAAGCTTTGCAACAGGCGGCCAAAATTTAGCAGTGGCCCAGCGCTGCACCCCAAAAAAAAGGCCCGCGATCTGCAGGCCTTTTTTGTTTTCGCCACCAGGCGCTGGTGGCTACATCAAGCCACGTTTATGGCTTTTCAAACGGCAGCGTCATGTTGCTCAAATCACGCGTGGTTTCGACCAATACCAAAGGCGCGGCACTGACCTCAACTTTTGCAGCACGCTCCCGCGGCACGTGCACTGGCTTGGCCTCAAGCGCCATCGCCTCTTTTGCCTCGGCAATTTTGCTGACATCCGAGTTCACCCACTGCAGGCCAGTGCTGCTGGCAACAGCTGCCAGGTCTTGCAAAGGCAAATCGTATGCCTGGACTTTTGGCAAGCCTGCTGGTGCCGCAGCCAGTTGTGCGGCTGCTGCGGGGGCGGCTTTCACTGGGGCGGGAGCCTGGACTGGTGCGCTGACGGGCGCACTGGGCCGGGCTGCCACTGGCGCTTCATGGCGGGCTACGGTTTGTGCTGTGTCAGTCGCGCCAGACGCTACAGTTTCAGGAGCTGCTTGCGCACGTATTGGTTGGTCTACAGGCTCGTTTGACAACAAGTTGAACTGCTCAGGCGTTTGAGCGACTGGCTGGCCCGAAGCGCCATCTGGCGACGCTTCTGGGTTGTCACTGCGCTCGCGGCGTTCGCGGCCATAACGGTCACGGCTACGGCGCTCGCGTGGCTCACGCGGCTGGCGCTGTTCGCCCTGGTCGCCCTGCTCGCCATGTTTTGCGGCCGAGTCGGCTAACCCTTGCGTTGGCGCATCGCCGTTTTCGCCCAAGTTGCCGTTTGGCATTTGCTCACCTGGCGTTGCGTCATTGCCGTCGCGGCGCTCGCCTCTGCGGTCGTTGCGGCGGCCACGTTCGCGTCGGCCTTCCGCGCCGTCTTGCGGTGCGCGATCTTGGGCTGGTGCGCTGGTGTCACCCCCCGCTGCAGCCATCGCAGCCTGGTTGGCCAGGGCGATGTCTTGCTCAGCCGCGTCGCGTGGTGGGCGCTCGACGTCGCGCTCGCTGCGCTCACCACGTTCGCGGCGCGGACGTTCACTGCGCCCGCCTTCACGTGGTTCACGTGGTTCGCGTGCTTCGCCCGCTGGGCGTTCTGCGCGTTCCTGGCGTTCTGGGCGTGCACCGTCTGCGCGCGGTGCATCGCTGCGCTCTCGGCGTTCTGCATCCGAGCGCTCGCGGCGCTCGTTGGTGCGGCCGTCTGGTCGGCCTTCCGCACGACTGTCTGTACGGCCTTCCGCACGACTGTCTGTACGGCCATCTGCGCGTGGCTCCCCCGTGCGATCGCCGCCGCGTTCAATGCGCAAGTCAGGGCGAGCCTCGCCGCCTGCGCGGCCTTCTGTTGAATTGCGGCCACGGCCACCACGGCGGCCATCGCGGCCTCCGCGCTCACCGCTGCGCTCGGCTCTCTCACCTCGGCTGTCGCGGCGGTCGTCACCAGCGGCTTCGCCAGGCTTGCTGGTAGCTGTGGTCGCTGCAGCCGCCGGTGGCGCCTCTGCACCCCCAAACAAACCTTTAAGCCAGCCGAAAAAGCCTTTCTCGGCAGGCGCTGCAGCAACAGGTGCACGTTGCTGCACAGGCTCGGCGGCGACTGGCGCAGCTACGGGCTTTGGCGGTGCAATTGGTGCAGGCGCATCCGGCAGCACGCCTTTGATGATCGGCTCCTGGCGGTTGTGCTTTTCCTGGCTGCGACGCGTCACCGTCGTTGGGTCTTCAATGTCGTCGGCCATTTTGTAGCTGGCCTCGATATTGTCGAGTCTCGGGTCGTCGTGTTTCAGGCGCTCAAGGCGGTAGTTGGGCGTCTCAAGCGTTTTATTCGGCACCAGCAGCACGTTGATGCGCTGCTTCATTTCAATTTTGCTGATTTCTGAGCGCTTTTCGTTCAGCAAGAACGATGCGACATCGACCGGTACTTGGCACAAGACCGACGCCGTGCTGTCTTTGAGCGACTCTTCCTGAATAATCCGCAAAATTTGCAATGCCGAGCTTTCGGTATCACGAATGTGGCCCGAGCCACCACAACGCGGGCAAGGAATTGATGCGCCCTCGCTCAGTGTGGGACGCAGGCGCTGGCGGCTCATTTCCATTAAGCCAAACTTGCTGATGGTGCCAAACTGCACACGCGCACGGTCCTGGCGCAGGGCATCGCGCAAGCGGTTTTCAACATCGCGGCGGTTGCGCGACTCTTCCATATCAATAAAGTCAATCACCACCAGGCCGCCCAAGTCGCGCAGGCGCATCTGGCGTGCGACTTCATCAGCGGCTTCCAAATTGGTACGGGTGGCGGTTTCCTCAATGTCGCCGCCCTTGATGGCGCGTGCCGAGTTGACGTCGACCGATACCAACGCTTCGGTCTGGTCAATCACGATCGCTCCACCCGATGGCAACTGAACGGTGCGGGCGTAGGCGGATTCGATCTGGTGCTCAATCTGGAAACGGCTGAACAGCGGCGCGTCGTCGCGGTAGCGTTTGACGCGGTGCTCGTGCTCGGGCATCACGTGCGCCATGAACTGCCTGGCTTGCTCGTACACATCGTCGGTGTCAAACAAAATATCGCCAATGTCGCTGTTGAAATAGTCGCGAATCGCGCGGATGACGAGGCTTGATTCCTGGTAAATCAGGAATGCGCCTTTGCCGCCCCTGCCAGCGCCTTCAATCGCTGTCCAAAGCTTGATCAGGTAGTTCAAATCCCACTGCAATTCAGGCGCGCTGCGGCCAATACCAGCCGTGCGGGCAATGATGCTGGAGCCGGCCGGGTGTTCCAGCTGGTCCATGTTCTCTTTAAGTTCGGCCCGGTCTTCGCCTTCAATACGGCGGCTGACGCCACCGCCGCGCGGATTGTTGGGCATCAGCACCACATAGCGGCCAGCCAGCGACACAAAGGTGGTCAACGCCGCACCTTTATTGCCGCGTTCTTCTTTTTCGACCTGAACCATCAGTTCCTGGCCTTCGCGGATCACATCTTGAATACGCGCCTGGCTGACCGACACGCCCGGTGCAAAGTAATTGCGTGAGATTTCTTTAAACGGCAAAAAGCCGTGGCGGTCTTCGCCGTAGTCAACAAAGCAGGCTTCCAGTGACGGCTCAACGCGGGTAACCACCGCCTTGTAAATGTTGCCCTTGCGCTGCTCGCGCCCTTCAATTTCAATTTCGTAGTCCAGCAGCTTTTGGCCGTCAACAATCGCCAGACGGCGCTCTTCGGACTGGGTTGCATTTACCAACATGCGTTTCATGGTGATCTTCCTTCTCGTTCGTTCAAATCAATGAACTCTTCCAGCCCAAAAACGGGCCAACGATGCCGGGGAAGACGCAATGCGAACGGGGGAATTGCCGGAGAGCTTTCAGCGCAACCGGCCCGACTGCGTAAATCAGTCAGGCCAATAGCCTAAAGCGTTGGCGCGTGGATGGGGTGAGTCAAAGTCTGACCAGTGAAAACTGCAAATGCTATGTATTTCATAGCTGCTTGCGCCCGTATTACTTGCGCTACAGGCCGATTTATACCTAAAAGCAGGGCGAAAACGCTCCGCAGGCAAAGGGCAATCAGTGTGTAAAGCGCTGTCATCAAAGGGCTACTGTGTGAGAACTTTTTCTTAACCAGATCCGCCGGAAGCTGACTTGATTTCAAGCCAAGCTGCCGGTTTGGGTATTCCGTAGTTGAATTCGCAAAACGTCGACTTGTATGTTGGACAACACAGACCTGGGTGCCTTGCACGCGCGGGTCTTGGGTATTGCCGACATTGGCATCGACCTGCCGGCGCGGTTTGTCAGTTGTAACCATCAGCGCCTTTTAAGGGACTGCTGCGACTCTTGTGAGAAGCGTGAACTAAAATTCAAGCAAATCAACTACTTAACAAGCACAACGCCAGTGAAATCTATTATAGGCGCAGCATCGGCACCACCCGCGTCTGTGAATACACAACTTACGGCGGCTGCAACTTTTGTAACCGTAGATGTTGACTACGCAGGCCAACGGTTAGACAATTTTCTGATTCGTCAGCTCAAAGGCGTACCCAAGACCCATGTTTACCGCATTATTCGCAGCGGTGAAGTGCGCGTAAACAAGGGCAGGGCGCAAGCTGACACGCGCGTTGAAACCGGGGATGTGGTGCGTTTGCCGCCAGTGCGCACGTCTGAGCGGGCTGACCAAAAAGCCGTCGCGATTGCCCAGGCGCAAGAAGTGAGCCGGCACGGTGCCATGTCAACAGTGGGCGGTTTTGCACCAGCGGCTGAATTTCCGATTTTGTTTGAAGACGACTTTTTGCTGGCGATCGACAAACCAGCGGGCGTGGCCGTGCATGGCGGCAGCGGGGTGAGCTTTGGCGTGATTGAGCAACTGCGCATGGCGCGGCCAGAATCCGACTTTTTGGAGCTGGTGCATCGGCTGGACCGCGAAACCAGCGGTGTGTTGCTGATTGCCAAGCGGCGTATGGCCCTCAAACTGCTGCAAGAGCAATTCCGGGAGCGCGAAACCGACAAGGTGTACCTGGCGCTGGTCAAAGGCGCGTGGCCCGCCAACCAGCGCGTAATTGACAAGGCGCTGCACAAATACGAGGCACCAAACGGTGAGCGCCGGGTAAAAGTCGTCGCCAACGACCACCCGGATGGCCTGCGGTCAGTCACGCTCGTCAAAGTCAGATCGACTTTCCCTGCGATTTCGCCTAACGGCGCTTTTACGCTGCTCGAAGTCACCATCAAAACCGGCCGCACGCATCAAATACGCGTTCACCTGGCTGACGCGGGCCACCCAATTGCGGGGGACGATAAATACGGCGACTTTGAATTGAACAAAGCGCTGCAAAAAGCCCATGCGGCAATGCCAGCCTTAAAGCGCATGTTTCTTCACGCCTGGAGCCTGAAATTCAACCACCCCAAGTTGCGAAAAGTTGTGCATTTGCAGGCAAACCTGCCCCCTGAGCTGCAACAATTTCTGCCAACCTCGCCGACAATTGCGTTATGAATGTACGCAACTTTGACCTCATCGCCTTCGATTGGGATGGCACACTTTTTGACTCGACCCAAATCATCACCCGCTGCATTCAAGCGGCTGTAGTGGACGTCGGGGGCACCCGGCCCACCGACGCAGCTGCGGGCTATGTCATTGGACTGGGGCTCAAGCAAGCGCTGGCCCACGCCGCGCCGGACGTGTCGCCTGATAAATACCCGTTGCTAGGCGAGCGCTACCAGCACCACTACGCGCTACACGTCAGCGATTTAAGCCTGTTTGATGGCGTGCTGCCCATGCTGGCTGCGCTCAAGGCGAATGGCCACAAGCTGGCAGTAGCCACTGGCAAGTCGCGCCGCGGGTTGGACGAATCACTTAAAAGCGTCGCGTTGAAGGGCCTTTTTGATGCGTCCCGGACGGCCGATGAAACCGCGGGCAAGCCGCACCCCAAAATGTTGCATGAATTGATTGCGCAATTCGACTTGCCAGCCGAACGCGTATTGATGGTGGGCGACACCACGCATGACCTGCAAATGGCATTGAACGCTGCTTGCCCCAGTGTGGGCGTAAGCTACGGCGCGCACGAGCCAGCAAGCTTTGCCGCGCTGATGCCCCGTCACATCGCGCATTCTGTGACTGATTTGCACGACTGGTTGTGTGTCAATGCATAAGCTCGGCGCGTAAGGCTGGCAGTGGACAGCCTGCAGCCACTTTGCAATTCTGCCGATTTGCGTGATGGCGGTTTGGCCGTACCGTTTGACGTGGTGTATGCGGGCCAGACTTTGCGGGCTTTCGCCGTACGATTTGAAGGCCAGCCACAGGCGTACCTGAACCGCTGCACCCACGTGGCGATGGAGCTGGATTGGCAGCCCAACCGCGTTTTTGATGCTGAGGGCCAGTGGTTGCTGTGCGCCACACACGGCGCGGCTTATTCGCCGCTAACCGGCGAATGCGCTGGCGGGCCGTGCCGCGGTGGGCTGGTAAAAATTGGGCTTGTCGAAGAACGCGGCATTGTTCTGTGGCAAACCGCTTACAACTTAAAACCCCAGGTCTTTTGACAATAGGCGCCTTAGACACACGAGTTCTTTAAACTACAGGCTATGACCGACCCTAAACGCCCTGATCCGATTGAGCCAACCCACAACCCGTACGACGACCCTTCCGCGTTGTCTGATTCTATAAAAAATAAGCATTTAGACCAATCAATACGGGCGCAGACAGCTCCTGAAAGTATAACAAACACCATGAACAAAAACGATCCGACCAGCCAGCCTAATTGGGAACGCAGCACGCTTGAAAAGCTCGCGTTTGCCGCACTGAATGAGCAGAAAGCCTCCCGCCGCTGGAAAACGTTCGTACGCTTGGCATGGCTGCTGTTTTTCGGTGGATTGATCTGGTTTGTAATGCACCGGGGCGACCCGACTACAGGCGGTGTGTCTACCCCGCACACGGCAGTGATTGAAATCAAAGGCGAAATTGCCGATGGTGCCGATGCGAGCGCTGAATTCATCAACGCTGCGCTGAAGGCCGCGTTTGAAGACAACGGCGCAAAAGCCGTCGTGCTGCTCATCAATTCACCGGGCGGCAGCCCCGTGCAGGCCGGCATGATGAACGACGAAATTCGCCGCTTGAAGGCCATACACAAAAAGCCCGTGTATGCCGTGGTGGGTGAGACTTGCGCATCTGCCGCCTACTACATCGCAGTTGCTGCCGACCAGATTTATGTCGACAAGGCGAGTCTCGTTGGCAGCATTGGGGTGCTGATGGACGGCTTCGGATTTACCGGCCTGATGGAAAAAGTGGGCGTTGAGCGCCGCTTGCTGACGGCCGGTGAAAACAAGGGTTTTTTAGACCCGTTCAGCGAGCAAACCGAAAAGCAGCGCGCTTTTGCCCAAGGCATGCTGAACCAGATTCATCAGCAGTTCATCGCGGTGGTCAAGGACGGGCGCGGTCCGCGTCTGAAAGAAACGCCTGAAATGTTCAGTGGCCTGTTCTGGACCGGCCAGCAAGCCATCGACCTCGGTCTGGCCGACAAGTTGGGCGGCCTCGACTTCGTCGCCCGCGAAGTCGTAAAAACGGAAGACATCATCGACTACACCCGCCGCGACAACGTGGCAGAGCGGCTCGCTAAAAAGTTTGGTGCAGCGCTTGGTGAGGGCGCCATGAAGGCGGTGAGGGCGGGGCCTTCGATCAGGTAATGAGCGTCACGATTAAGGTGGCGGTTTGACCTCGAGCCATCGGATTGAGCCGTTACTTGCTGCTAAATTAGTAGCTACTTGAGCCCAAATTCATTGGCCTAAATGCTTTTTAGTCTAGTTTTTAGCTTCGACCTTTAGAGTAGCGATCGCTGACGAACAGGCTTTCGTAAAAATCTTTGTGGCATGTTCCAGCGTCACCATGTCGTGTGGCGTGTACTGCATGCGCAAGTAAGCCTTGCCGCGTAACAGCATCAAGATAAAAGGTAGCTGGTCGTCGGGCCCGGGTTCGGGCCATGACACCAGCAGGCGCATCAAGTCTTCGTCAATCCACGCCACGGCATGCTCGAGCTGGTCAGACAGGGCGACATAGCGGTTCCAAAACGGGCGTGGCATTGCGGGCCAGTCGGCTTCCGGGTACATCGCCAGCCAGCGCATTTCTTCGGGCAAGCTAGGGTAAGCGGTGGTTTGCAGCGTGTCCGTGTACAGCTCGTACGCGCGGGTTTCCAAAGCGTCTTTCAGGGGTCGATTGATGATCAAAACGACTGCGTCATCGTTGACTTTCAAGTCGGCCCTGGCTCGCAGTTCATCGCCGCGAATGTAGTCGCGTGATGAGCGGCCGCATTCCAGTGTCCACGGCTTGTTACTCGTGGTGCCGGTCATTGAAAAGCCTTTGCCGTCTTTGGTCGGAGCTGCTTGTAGACCCCGCGCCTCGCCCCAGACGATCAACTGTTCATCCACGCCCGGCGCGGTTGGAAGCACTGGGGGCAAAGCTTCTTTGGACAACGTTTTTTTGAGCCGATCAAACATGGCGCATCTATTTCTTTTAAAGTAACGATCGGATATTAGCAAAGGATTGCTGCAATGCTCACGGTTTACACATGGCCGACGCCAAACGGCTACAAAGTTCACATCATGCTCGAAGAATGCGGTTTTCAGCTGCATCGCGACTGGGAGGCCGTACCCGTAGATATTGGTACCGGGGACCAGTTCAAGCCCGAATTTCTGGCGATGAGTCCGAACAACAAAATTCCGGCGCTGCTCGACCCAAGTGGCCCTGACGGCAAGCCGATCACCCTGTTTGAGTCAGGCGCGATTTTGTTGTACCTGGCTGCAAAAACCGCAAAATTCTTACCCAAAACCGACCGCCTGAAATTCCAAACCCTTCAGTGGTTGATGTTTCAAATGGGCGGCGTCGGCCCCATGATCGGTCAAACCCACCATTTCAGGCAATATGCGCCCGAAAAGATTGACTACGCCGTCAACCGTTACACCAACGAAACCAAACGCCTTTACGGGGTCATGAACAAACAATTGGCCACCAGCAAATTCATCGCCTGCAGCCAATACACCGTTGCCGACATCGCCATCTTCCCGTGGCTGCGCAACTGGGAAAACCACGGCATTGACTGGGCTGACTACCCGCACCTCAAAAACTGGTTTGACTTAATTGGAGCGCGGCCTGCGGTGCAGCGCGGCGTAGCGGTGCTGGCAGAGCTGCGCAAGCCAATTACCGGAGACAAGGCGCGGGACATTCTTTTTGGCAGCGCTTTCCTGGCCATTCTGGAGGCGGTGGATGCGACCGGCTACGAGCTGCCGGACATGGATGAACCCGACGGTGCGAAATCGCCACCTGCGGTGGTCAAACGTCTCGGTCCGGAATTCGACCTCGCGAAGAAAGCGCTGAAAAGGGCCACGGATTTCAACCCGTTCGTCGCCTTGGTAATGTTCCACCCGCAGATGATGGGCGTGGCGCTGCCGACGCATCTCGCCATCGGCGGTCCGTATGAGGCGATCGCCTACAGCCAGGAATGGGCACCGCTATGGCATGTCTCGGGACTGCCGATGGTCATGCTCACCGCCGCTGCGCCGCTTCGCCCGCTGAGGGCGGCGAAATCGGAGCGGATCAAGGCCGAGCTGATCGAAGCGGTGGAGAATCTCGAATCTCTGGATGACGAACCTTGGTGGGACAGCTATTTCAAGGATTAGGCCCGGAACTCCACTCTTCCGCCCGGTACATTTCAAGCTACGGTCGCGACATGATTGACCGTAGGCGCTTCCTCGCACTTTCCGCATGTATTCTAACTGTCACCGCCTGCGGGGAGAAATCCGGCCAGGTCCCGGAGCTGCGGGTGGGAATGGATCTGAGCTATCCGCCGTTTGAAATGCAGGACAAAGCAGGAAAACCCGATGGAGTCGGGGTGCGGTTGGCGGAGGCGCTGGCGAAGGATCTCGGGCGGCCTTTGAAGATCGTGCCGATGGAATTCTCCGGGCTGATCCCGGCGCTGAAGACCGGGAACATCGACCTGATCCTTTCATCGATGACGGCCACCGAGGAACGGGCGCAGTCGATTGATTTCTCCCAGCCCTACGCGTTCACCGGACTGGCGTTGTTAGTGCGGCGGGATTCCGACATCCAGTCGATCGACGATTTGAAAAAATCAGGCCGCGTCATTACCGCCAAGGCGAGCACGACGGGAGAAACCTGGGCGATCAAGAACATGCCCGGGGCGAAGCGGGTGGTCTTCGAGGACCAGACGGCGTGCGTCCTCGAGGTCGCGCAGGGCCGGGCTGACGCATTCATCTACGATCAGCTGAGTATTTTCAAATACGCGGAGGAGAACAAGGCCACCACCCGCGGACTGCTGAAGCCATTCGTGGAGGAGTCCTGGGCGCTGGGCCTCGCGAAAGGCAATGACGCCTTGAAGGGGAGGGTGGATGCCTTTCTCGAAAAGTTCCGCAAGGACGACGGCTTCGGAAAGCTGGGGGAGCTCTATTTGAAGGATGAGAAAAAGTTTCTCGAAGCAGCCGGAATCCCCTTCATCCTGCGCTAGATGACGCGCGGCCGCTTGATCTCGAACGCGCTGGCGGGCATCGCGCTGATCGGCTTTTTTGGCTGGCTGTGCACGACGGTGTTCGCGGTTTTAGGGACCCAGACGGATTGGTCGAAGGCGTGGGAGTATCGGGAAACACTTTGGCGCGGCTGGCTGGTCACCCTGCAGATCTCGTTCTCGGCCTTGTTAGGAAGCATCTTCTTCGGTCTGCTGTTCATGCTCGGCCAGCGCTCGCCGCTGGTGGTGGTGCGCTGGACCTGCCGGGCGTTTCTGGAGTTCGTGCGGGACACCCCGCTGCTGGTGCATCTGTTATTCGGTTACTTCGTGATCTTCGCGCCGCTGCTTTCGCGGCCGCTGGGCGCCCATGGCTTCGATGACAAGCTGCTGATCGGCATCCTGCTGCTTTCCGTTTTCGAGGGCGCATATCTGGGGGAGATCCTGCGCGGCGGCGTGGACAGCATCCCCAAGACCCAGTGGGAAAGCGCACGGGCGGTCGGGTTCAGCCCATTTCAAGTGTATCGCTACGTGATTTTCCCGCAGGCGCTGCGGCGGGTGCTGCCCGCGGTGGCCGGGCTGTTCGTCTCGCTGATCAAGGACTCGTCGCTGCTCAACGTCATCGGCGTGGCGGAATATT
>ENA-OFCX01000651-OFCX01000651.1-metagenomes-genome-assembly--contig:-NODE-651-length-16920-cov-5.529202_pt1 | contig 16920 bp, 17 predicted proteins | sample MGYA00153384_OFCX01 | MGnify analysis MGYA00153384
CGCTGTGCCGCTGTGCCGCTGTGCCGCTGTGCCGCTGTGCCGCTGTGCCGCTTTGGCGCTCGGGCGCTCGGGCGCTCGGGCGCTCGGACGCTCGGACGCTCGGACGGTCACTCAGGCAGATCAGGTCGCAATGCAACGCGCAGGCGGGCCGGGATGCAGCACTCGACGCATGCACTCGGTCACGATCGGGCTTCAGGCTGATTCGGCGCCCACCCGCACGCCAGCCGTCAACGCCTCAAACCGCCTGCACCGCGCTGCCGCCCAGGCTGTCGCAAACGCGGCGCAGCCGCTGCTCGGCGGCATCGGCCACCGCTTTCATGCCGGGCTTCGACACCAGGCCCACCATGACCTGCGGATCGAGAAAGCCGACCACGACACGGTCTGCACTCTCGGCGCGCACCACCACGTTGCAAGGCAGCAGCAGGCCGATGTCGGGCTCGGCCTGCAGCGCCTGATGCGCCAGCGTCGGGTTGCAGGCGCCGAGGATGCGGTGCGGCAGCATGTCGACACCGAGCTTTTCCTTCATCGCGTGCTGCACGTCGATCTCGCTCAGCACGCCGAAGCCTTCGACCTTCAGCGCGGCAACCGTGCGAGCCAGAGCGTCGTCGAACGAGGAAGGGGCGAGGGTGGTCTTGAATCCGTACATGGTGGGCTCGCAGTGGTTCAAAGAGATGGGCAGGTCGGGCGCGGTGGGCGCCCGGTGAGGCGTGGCGCAGCCGTTGAATGTGCCCCTGATCGCCGGGCCGGCCTTGCGGTGGGTCAGAGGGAATGCCCGCGCGTTCATCGGGCCGGCCGGGATGCGACCGTGGCCTGGGCGCGGCGCCAGCTTGGCCTCGGCGGCCCGGCCCCGCCGTGCGCGCAAAAGTGCGATCCGTGACGAATTTGCCGTGACTGCGGTGGAATGCCACTGTTTAGTGGTACCTCGATACTTCTGCTTGTCCCGTCGCACAAAAGTCACTACCATCCCGCACCGATACGGCGCACCGCTGCGACCTACCAATCCAACGCACCGATCTAGCTCGACCTCCGGCGCGCTGCAGCACCCACGGTGCGTCCACCCCAGGAACCGCGATGCCCAAGATCCTCCACATCGACCCGTCCGTGTTTAAAAAGCCGGGCACTCTCTCGCTCCCGACCATTCCCGTGCACGCCTATGCGCGCCCGCTGGCCGACGAGCGCGCACGGCGGGGCGATGCGGCGCTGCGCGAGGTGCTGCGCCACATGATGCTGATCCGCGAGTTCGAGAGCATGCTGGCCTCGTTCAAGGGCAAGGGCTCGTACGCCGACATCGCCTATCAGTACAAGGGCCCGGCGCACCTGTCGATCGGTCAGGAAGGGGCGGCCGTCGGGCAGGCGCTGGGGTTGCAACCGCACGACCTGATTTTGGGCAGCCACCGCAGCCACGGCGAATTCATCGCCAAGGGGCTGGCCGCCATCGCGCGGCTCGACGCCAGCGCGGTCGAGTCGATCATGGCGACGCACCAGGGCGGCGCGCTGCTGCGCACCGTGGAGCAGCACCTGCCTGCGCCATCGCGCCAAGGCGTGGCCGAGCACTTTCTGCTGTTCGGCCTGCTGGCCGAAATCTTCATGCGCGCCAACGGCTTCAACGGCGGCATGGGCGGCAGCATGCATGCGTTCTTTCCGCCGTTCGGTGCTTACCCGAACAACGCCATCGTCGGCGCCTCGGCGGGCATCGCCACCGGCGTGGCGCTGCGCCTGAAGCTGAGCGGCGCGGCCGGCATCGCGGTGGCCAACGCCGGCGACGGCTCGACCGGCTGCGGCCCGGTGTGGGAGGCGATGAACTTCGCGTCGATGGCGCAGTGCCGCACGCTCTGGGACGACGCCCACCGAGGCGGGCTGCCGGTGCTGTTTTTCTTCAACAACAACTTTTACGCGATGGGCGGGCAGACCATCGGCGAGACGATGGGCTGGGACCGGCTGTCGCGCATCGGCGCCGGCATCAACGCGCAGGCCATGCACGCGCAGACGGTCGACGGCACCCATCCGCTGGCGGTGGCCGATGCCGTGGAACACGCGCGCGCGCTGCTGCTGCGCGGCGAAGGGCCGGCCCTGCTCGACGTCGAGTGCTACCGCTCGTCGGGCCATTCGACCACCGATGCCAACGCCTACCGCACCAAGGAAGAACTGGCGGCGTGGCAGGCGCACGATCCGATCAAGACCTATTCCGACGCGTTGATCGCCGACGGCCTGCTCGATGCCGCAGCGGTGGCCGCGATGCAGGCGACGGTTGCCGAGACGATCCGCCGTGTCACGCAAGCAGCGGTCGACCCGCAGATCGCACCGGTGGTCGACATCCGCGCCGATCCGACGCTGATCGGCAAGCTGATGTTCTCGGACGTGCAGATCGAGTTGCCGGCCATGCCCGGGCCGCTGCTGGCACCATTGGACAGCAGCACGCGCATCCGCCAGGACGCCAAGAAAAGCCGCTTCGGCCTGGGTGCGGCCGGCGAGAAACTGTCGCCGATGCGGGCCATCACGCTGCGCGACGCGCTGTTCGAATCGGTGCTGCACCACATGGTGCACGACGAGCGGCTGGTGGCTTACGGCGAGGAGTGTCGCGAATGGGGCGGCGCGTTCGGCGTCTACCGCGGCCTGTCGGACCTGCTGCCGTACCACCGCCTGTTCAACTCGCCGATCTCGGAAGCCGCCATCGTCGCCACCGCGGTGGGCCATGCGCTGGCCGGCGGGCGCTCGCTGGTCGAGCTGATGTACGGCGACTTTCTCGGCCGCGCCGGCGACGAGGTGTTCAACCAGATGGCCAAGTGGCATTCGATGTCGGGCGGCTCGCTGCGCCTGCCAGTGGTGCTGCGCTGCTCGGTGGGCAGCAAGTACGGCGCGCAGCATTCGCAGGACTGGAGCGCGCTGGTGGCCCACATCCCGGGGCTGAAGGTGGTCTACCCGGCCACACCGTTCGATGCCAAAGGGCTGCTCGCCACGGCGCTGGCGGGCGACGATCCGGTGGTGTTCTTCGAGAGCCAGCGGCTCTACGACACGGTCGAGATATTCCGCCCCGACGGCGTGCCGTCCGCCTATTACCGCCTGCCGCTCGGGCAGCCCGACGTGAAGCGCGCGGGCAGCGATCTGACGATCCTGACGATCGGGCCGTCGCTTTATGCGGCGTTGACCGCGGCCGACGAACTGCAGGCCGCTCACGGGCTGTCGGCCGAGGTGATCGATGCGCGCTCGCTGGTGCCGTTCGACTACGAGCCGGTGCTGGCGTCGGTGCGCAAGACCGGCAGGCTGATGATCGTGTCCGAAGCCTCCGAGCGCGGCAGCTTCGCGATGACGCTGGCGGCCAACGTCACGCGCTTCGCCTTCGCCGACTTGAAAGCGGCACCGCGCGTGCTGGGTTCGCCGAACTGGATCGTGCCGGGCGCCGACATGGAATCGACCTACTTTCCGCAGGCCGACGACATCGTCGACGTGGCGACCACCGAGCTGTTCCCGGGCGTGCGCGCCGAGCGCCGCGGCGTTCGCGGCTGGGACGATCGCGACCTGGCGCGTCGCTCGCTTTGATGGACGTCCGGACGCCTGCCATCGGCCCACCCCAAACCACCCCACACCACCGACAGGATCAAACATGGACATAAGCGTCGTGATGCCGCAGCTCGGCAACGAAATCGAGGAAGGCCAGATCGCGCAGTGGCTGAAGGCCGAAGGCGACACCGTGACCGCGGGCGAGCCGCTGCTGGTGATCGAGACGCCGAAGGTCACGATCGACATCGACGCTCCGGCCTCGGGCGTGCTGAAGCAGATCGTGGCGCAGGTCGACGAGCTCGCCGCGGTCGGTGCGACTCTTGGCGTCATCGACGCCGAGGAAGGCTGAGAGGATGGGCCTGCCCGGCCGCCCGAAAAGTGAAAACCGCAGTGCGCAGCACGAAGGTGCACCCGTCAGCCCGGCCGGCCGCTCGAAAGACCAGCACCACGACGCGCACCACGAAGGCGGTCCAGCCGGCGTGAACAGCGATGTGGCGACCACCGTTCGTGGGGTTCCCGAACCCGGCGAGCTGCCCGAACTGTCCCTGAAGCGGCTCGGCGGCCAGGGCCCGGATGCGCTGCTGCTGCACGGCTTCGGTTCCGACAGCCTGTCGTGGATCGTCAATCAGCCGGCGCTGGAAGGCGTGGCGCAGCTTTATGCGCTCGACCTGCCGGGCCACGGCGCCTCGCACCACGATGTCGGCGACGGCCATGTCGCCACGCTGGCCGAACGAGTGGCCGACGCGCTCGACCGGCGCGGCCTCAAGCGGCTGCACCTGATCGGTCATTCGCTCGGCGGCGGCATCGCGCTGCTGCTGGCGCAGTCGCGGCCCGACCTGGTCGCCTCGCTGGTGCTGATCGCGCCGGCCGGGCTTGGGCACGCCGTCGACCCCAACTTTCTCGCTGCCTATCCGTCGCTGCGCAGCGCCATTGAGACCGAGGCGCTGTTGCGCCAGCTGGTGCAGCAGCCGCGCCTGATCGGCCGCACTTTGGTGGCGCGCGTGATCGAACAGCTCGAACGCCCGCACGCGCGCACCGCGCTACGCACCGTGGCGGATGGCCTGGCGCGCAGCAGCGCGGCATTGGTCGACGCCGCCGCGGCCGTGGCGGCCAGCGACCTGCCGCGGCTGGTGGTGTGGGGCGGCAACGACCGCATCAACCCGCTGTCGGTCGAACGGCTGACCCGCTTCGGCGGTGAATCGCACATCGCCCCCGACGTCGGCCACCTGCCGCACGTCGAGGCACCGCGCCTCGTCAACGCCGAGATCGTCCGCTTCCTGCGGCAGGTCCACGGCGGCTAGGCGCTGACCCGGCGCGCCGCGTCGATGGGCAAATTGCGTCGCAGCGGCCACAGCGCGCTGTCCGACACCGCCTCGCTGCGGCTGCGCGCTGCGTGGCTTTATCACCACCACGGCCTGACGCAAAAAGACGTCGCCGAGCGGCTGGGCGTGGCGCGTGGCACCGTCATCCGGCTGCTCGAGGAAGCGCAGCGGCGCTCCGAGGTCCGCATCTGGATCGACGAGGGCGACGCGCAATGCACCCGACTGGCGGTCGAGCTCGAACTCGCGCTCGGACTGGACGAGGCGGTGGTGGTGCCGCAAGCGCCCGGCAGGGGCAGCGAAAGTGACACTGGGACCGGCAGCGGCAGCGGTAGCGCCACCACCACCCACAGCGCCATCCACAGCGCCAGCGCGGCAGACAGCGACAGCCCCATCGACCGCGACGGCACCTCGCGCGCGGTCGGGCTGGCGCTGGGCAAGTTCCTGTCCGAGGCGCTGACCGACCACATGACGATCGGCGTCGGCTGGGGGCGCACGCTGACGGCGTCGCTGGCCGGTTTCCGCCCGCCGCGGCTCGAAGGCATGAAGGTGCTGTCGCTGCTCGGCGGCACGGTCCACACCGACTTCGCCAGCCCGGTCGAATTTGCCTGGCGGCTGAGCAGCCTGCTCGATGCGCGTTGCTACCTGTACCCGGCGCCGGTCATCGTCGATTCGATCGAGACCAAACAGCACCTGCTCGATCAGTGCGGTCTCGGTCGCCTGCACGAAATGGCCGACACGATGGACCTGGCGGTCGTCAGCGTCGGCGACACCGGTGCCTCGACGCCGTCGCTGGGCAGCCAGCTGGTCTCGCCGACCGAGCTGGCCGAGCTGGTCGCAGGCGGTGCGGTGGCCGACGTGATGTGCAACTTCCTCGACGCCCGGGGTCGCACTGTGGCGCACTCGGTCAACGAACGCGTGATGTCGATCGGCCTGGAGGCCGTGCGCGCCGCCCGGCACGTGCTGATCGCAGCCGGCGGCGCACACCGCGCCACGGCCATCGCGGCGGCGATCCGGCGCATCGGCTGCCACACGCTGGTGACGGACGAAGGCGCGGCCCGCGCGCTGCTGGCCGCGCACAGACACGGCTGACCGACATCTACCGACGCGCACCAGGCTTTGGCAGGCGGCCTTCGGCCTCTCGCCGATCCGACCGCAGCGTGGGCTGTTGGGGCCGGCGCGACCCCGCCACACGGTCGCTGCTTGTGTCTGCACGGCTCTGGAAATACCATTCAGTTGTGTAAAGACCTTTCGGTATCAAAGTGAACTGATCGGTTCATAATCTGCTGGTGGAGTGAATTTAGAAGTGCAGATGCAAGTTGGTCACAGCAATCCGTCGCTGTGGACCGATCGCACTGGCAGCTTTTGGTTTTACTGCTATCTGTCGCGTCATTTTTTTACAAACCTGAAGGAAATCCCATGAAGAAACTCATCATCGCCATCACGCTCGGCGCTTCGGTCCTGGCCGTGCAAGCCAAGGACATCGTTGACACCGCCGTAGCCGCCGGCAGTTTCAACACGCTGGCCGCCGCGCTGAAAGCCGCCGGCCTGGTCGACACACTCAAGGGCAAGGGCCCGTTCACGGTGTTCGCACCCACCGACGCGGCCTTCGCCAAGATTCCGAAGGCCGACCTCGATGCGCTGCTGAAAGACAAAGCCAAGCTGACGGCAGTGCTGACCTACCACGTGGTCAGCGGCAAGGTCATGGCCAAGGACGTGAAGGCGGGCATGGTCAAGACGGTGCAGGGCAGCGACCTGACCGTCGCGACGATGGGCGGCGTGACTGTCAACGACGCCAAGGTCACGCAAACCGATATCGTGGCCGACAACGGCGTGATCCACGTGATCGACACCGTCGTGATGCCGAAGTGAGCGCCGCATGAGCTGTGGCGGGTATGCCGACAGGATGCTCGCCGCTCTCATGACGCAAACCATGCGGCTGCGGCTGCGGCATTGACAGCCACTGCTTGACAGGGCGCCTCGCTGAACAAGCGCAGGCGCCCTTCTTCGTTGAGGGCCGCACCGGCCCTCTCGGAGCCTTCTGCGGCCCTGTGCGATCTCCCTGCGAGCGACCCGTTTTCCCGCAGGCAGGGCCTTGTGGGACGAGAGCGCTCCGCAAGGCGGGCTTTGCCAAGCGGGGAAGCCCCGCCGAAAGGCTTGCCAGACGGGACCGTCCGGCATAACAGGCCCTGCCAGGCAGGATGGTCCGGCAGAGCGGGTCCTGCTGGATGGGGCGGGCACGCTGTCTGCCGGGGTGGCTGCGACCCCCATGTCGAAGGACATCCCATGGCCCTGCCCCACGCCCAGCTGCTCGACATCATCGACGTCAAACCACTCGGCGATGCGTTGCGCGACGCCGTGAGCACGAGCCTGCTCAAAACCGATTGCCTGCAACTGCTGCACCTGGTGCTGCCAGCGCGTCATGACCAGCCCGAGCACCACGTCGACCACGAATCCTGCATTCACTGCCTGGAAGGCGACGTGCAGGTGCTCATGCCGGGCGGTGCGCGGCGCCTCGGGCCCGGGCAGATGGTGGTGTTGCCAGCGGGCCAACGGCATTCACTCAGCGCCCGGGCCGATTCGGCCGTGCTGGTAACGCTGCTGCTCGATCATGGCGACGCAAGCCGCGGCGGCGGCCAGCACACGCCCACGGTGACCTGAACACGGCCTGCGGGCCGAGTGACGGCTGCACAGTCGCCACGCGGCCCGCGCAAAAGCACGCGCCCACGCCGCAGCACGGCGACCGGTGCGTGACGCGCGGTCGCGACACCGCGCCATCCCCGTCTGCCGCGCAACAGTTCGACGCGCCGTGGGCCGGACGCGCAGACAATCCAGGCTCGCATGCGCAGCCTGAGCGGCACTGTCTCTCGGGCCGCCGCGCAGCCACCCATCACCTTCACTGATTGCGCTCCATGCACCACAACGCCAACCCGGCCCGCTACGACCAGATGCAATTCCAGACCTGCGGACGCAGCGGCCTCAAGCTGCCGCGACTGTCGCTCGGCCTGTGGCACAACTTCGGCGACGCGACACCGTTCGACCAGCAGTGCGAGATGGTGCGCACCGCCTTCGACCTCGGCATCACGCACTTCGATCTGGCCAACAACTACGGTCCGCCGGCCGGCAGCGCCGAATCGAACTTCGGCCGCATCCTTCGCGGTGACCTGAAGGGTTACCGCGACGAACTGATCATCTCCAGCAAGGCCGGCTGGAACATGTGGCCCGGCCCGTACGGACAAGGCGGCAGCTCGCGCAAATACCTGCTCGCCAGCCTCGACCAGAGCCTGCAGCGGCTCGGCCTCGATTACGTCGACATCTTTTATTCGCACCGCTTCGACGTCGACACGCCGCTGGAAGAAACCGCCGCGGCGCTGGCCTCGGCGGTGCGCCAAGGCAAGGCGCTTTACGTCGGAATTTCGTCGTATTCGCCCGGCAAGACCGCCGAGATGGCGCGGTTGCTGCGCGAGCTCGGCGTGCCGTGCCTGATCCATCAACCGTCGTACAACATGCTCAACCGCTGGATCGAGAAGGAGCTGCTCGACACGCTGGCGACCGAGGGCATCGGCTGCATCGCGTTCTCGCCGCTCGCGCAGGGACTGTTGACCGACAAGTACCTCGGCGGCATTCCGCAGGAGTCGCGCATCAACCGCGCCGGCGGCGGCTCGCTGTCGACCGCGCACCTGTCGGAAGCCAACATGGCGCGCGTCAAGGCGCTCGACGGCATCGCTCGCGCGCGCGGCCAGAGCTTGGCGCAGATGGCGCTGGCCTGGGTGCTGCGCGACCCGCGCGTCACTTCGACCGTGATCGGCGCCAGCAGCGCCGCGCAGATCCGCGAGAACGTCGCCGCGCTCGACAAGCTGCAGTTCGACCGCGCCGAGCTCGACGCGATCGACCGCCACGCGCAGGAAGGCGGCATCAACCTGTGGGCCGCGCCGTCGAACGACCAGCGGCCTTGAAGCTTCATGCACCCTGACCATCCCGACCTCTCGTGAATGCAGCCGAGCCAGCCCCATGAACAACGAACCGATCACCCTCGACCCGACCCAATTTCTGCCCGACGACGGCTTCGCCGGCACGCTGATGGCGCGCATCTGGTCACCCGGCGTGCCCGGCGGCCCGTCTGTGGCGATGTTGCGCGACGACGGCGTGCACGACCTGTCGGCCAGCTTCGCGACGATGAGCGGCCTGCTCGACCAGCCCGAGCCCGCCGCCGCGGCGCGCGCGGCCACAAGCCAGCGCGTCTGCAGCCTGGCCGAGCTGCTGCACAACAGCAGCAGCGGCAGGCGCGACCCGGCGCGGCCGTTCCTGCTGGCGCCGTGCGATCTGCAGGTGGTCAAGGCGGCCGGCGTGACCTTCGCCACCAGCCTGGTGGAACGTGTGATCGAGGAAAAGGCCGGCGGCAATGCCGCGCGCGCGCAGGCGGTGCGCGCGAGCGTGCAGGCCGCGCTGGGGCACGACCTGGCCGCGCTGCGCCCGGGCTCGCCCGAGGCGATGGCACTGAAGGCGCTGCTGCAGCAACAAGGCATGTGGTCGCAGTACCTCGAGGTGGGCATCGGCAAGGACGCCGAGGTGTTCACCAAGGCGCCGGTGTTGGCCTCGGTCGGCAGCGGCGACGACATCGGCATCCGTCGAGATTCTGTCTGGAACAACCCCGAGCCCGAGGTGGTGCTGGCGGTCAGCAGCCGCGGCCGCATCGTCGGCGCGGCGCTCGGCAACGACGTCAATCTGCGCGACATCGAAGGGCGCAGCGCGCTGCTGCTGGGCAAGGCGAAGGACAACAACGCGTCGTGCGCGATCGGCCCGTTCATCCGGCTGTTCGATGCCAGCTTCGGCCTCGACGACGTGCGCCGCGAGACGGTGCATCTGCACGTGCAGGGCCCGGAGGGCTACCAGCTGCGCGGCATCAACACGATGGCGTCGATCAGCCGCGACCCGCTGGAACTGGTCGAGCAAACGATGGCCGCACACCAGTACCCGGACGGCTTCATGCTGTTTCTGGGCACGCTGTTCGCACCGATCGAAGACCGCGACCAGCCCGGCAGCGGCTTCACCCACAAGCTGGGCGACGTCGTCAGCATCCGCAGCGCCCGGCTCGGCGAATTGCTGAACCGCGTGACGCACTGCGAGGCGGCGCCGCCGTGGCAATTCGGGTTGCGCGCCTTCATCGACAACCTGGCGCGCCGCGGCCTGTTGTCAAACCCGACTTGAACCCCAGGAACAGGACTCTTCCATGAACCAGATCGACCTGAACAACCGCACAGCGGTGGTGACCGGCGGGGCCCAGGGCATCGGCCACGGCGTGGCGCAGCGCATGCTGCAGTCGGGGGCGAGCGTCGCACTGTGGGATCGCGACGCCGAGCGCCTCGAACGCGCTCGCGCGGAGCTGTCAGCGCTCGGCCACGTCACGGCCACCGCCGTCGAGCTGACCGATCAGGCCTCGGTCGAGCGCGCGACGGCGCAGGCCATCGAGGCGCACGGCCGCATCGACATCCTGGTCAACAACGCCGGCATCACCGGCGGCAACGGCACCACCTGGGAGCTCGACCCGGCCGTCTGGCGCGAGGTGCTCGAGGTGAACCTGATGGGACCGTACCTGTGCTGTCGTTCGATCGTGCCGCACATGATCGAACGTGGCTACGGCCGCATCGTCAACATCGCCTCGATCGCGGGCAAGGAAGGCAACCCGAACGCGTCGCACTACAGCGCCTCGAAGGCCGGGCTGATCGCGTTGACCAAGTCGCTGGCCAAGGAAGTGGCGACGAAGGGCATCCTCGTCAACGCCGTGACGCCGGCCGCCGCCAAGACGGAGATGTTCGACACGATGGCGCAGAGCCACATCGACTACATGCTGTCGAAGATCCCGATGGGCCGCTTCCTGCAGGTCGCCGAAGCCGCGTCGCTGGTCGTCTGGCTGGCCTCGGAAGACTGCGCCTTCAGCACCGGCGCGGTGTTCGACATCTCGGGCGGGCGGGCGACATACTGAAGGGCGCTGCATCGATCGGCAGCGCAGCGAGGCCGCTGGCGCGCGGCACCGGAAGGCCTCGAACCCACTGCGTCGGCCTGGGCAAGCCGGGTCCGGGCGAGTAGGATTTCCATGGCCCTGCAACGGGCGCTCGAAAGGGTGCTCGAACCGAGGCGCCGCATGGTCGGTTTCCCTTCCCTTTCAAGAGGTCACAGCATGCCCAAGTTCGTCATCGAGCGCGCCATCCCCAACATCGGCGCCACCAGCAGCGCGGGCCTGCAAGCCATTTCGCAGCAGTCGTGCGGCGTGCTGCAGGAGCTGGGCCCCGACGTGCAGTGGGTGCACAGCTACGTCACCGGCGACAAGATCTACTGCGTCTACAACGCTACCAGCGAGGAACTGGTGCGCGAGCACGCCCGCCGCGGCGGATTTCCGGCAGACAGCGTTGCGCGCGTGATGGCGACGATCGACCCCACCACCGCCGAAACCTGAGGTGCCGCGGCCGGCGCCGCGATACAGGTCGCAGCGCCGGCCCCCTGGCCGGGAGTATTCCGACGCATTCCGACCGCGCCACGGCGCCGTGCTGTATTGCGTCGACGATCGCCATCACTTCAGCGACGCGCGTTCACGCTTTTCGCCGACTGCATGCGTGAGTCTGCACATCTCAAACCGCACACGTAAATAGAAGACGCGCGGCCGCGCTGACAGCCAGCCGCTTCGGTCGCGTCCAGAACTTTCGCCGATGTGGCCGCGTGCCCAACCGCCGGCGCGAACAACCCGGCCACAACGCCAGCCACTCTGCATCGCCAGAGCCAGAGCCAGAGCCAGAGCCAGCGTCAGCGCTTCGTTGTCGTCAGGTCACCGCGGGTCGTTTCATTTGCCCAACCCCATGCCCTTGCCGATGTCGTCCGCGCTCAGGCCGCTGGCCGCTGCGGGGGGCGCCGCCGCGGACGCCGCACCAGCCGCCGCCGGTGCCGAGGCTGCCGGCTCGGCGAACTTGCCGACGTACTCGATCTTGGCAGCCGTGCGCAACGCCTTGAGATCGGCCGCGACCCGCTGGCGCTTGGCTTCGTTGAGCAAGAACTGCTCGATGGCCGGCTTGGCCTGCGCCTCGTCGACCGGCTCCGGGCGCGAACCCGCCAGCACGACCACCTGCCCGCCGGTGGTCGTCGGCACCAGCATCGCCTGCCCGTCCTTCATGCGTGACACGGCGTCGACCATGTTCAGCGGCAACTGCTCCGCCGAGCGCACCGCCTGGTTGCCGCTGAAGCGGTAGTTGTTCGCCTTCAGATAGTCGACGAACTCGGCGATCGTCGTGGCACTTTGCAACTGCTCGCGCAGGACATTCGCCTGCTCGGGCTTGAACTCGATCGCGATCTCCTGGAGGCTGTAGACGCGCCGATCGCGGAACAGCGCGGGCTTGTCCTCGAAATACCGGCGCACGTCCTCGGACGTGGGCTTGCTGGCGGCCTCGCCGGTCTTTTCCACATAGGCACGGGCCAGCACTTCGCGCCGGGCCGCCTCGAGTTGCTGCACGACGCGGGGGTCGCGGTCGAGCTTGAGGTCACGCGCTTTTTGAACCGCCAGCTCCTGGTCGACCAACCGCTCCAGAATTTGCCGGCTGGCGCTGTCGGCCTGCTCGGCGGGAAGTCCGCGTTGCTGCTGCAGCACGGCATTGATCTGGTTCACCGTGATCTCTTCCCTGTTGACTTTGGCCGCGGTCTGCGAGGCCGCCTTGTCCTTCATGCCGCCGCCGCAGCCGGCGAGCGCGAAGGCCAGGGCCAAGGCCGATGCAAGCGCCGCATGGCGGGCGGCGAAGCGCAGCGCGTCGCAGGTGGAACTCAAGTGCGTTGTGGCTGTCATGGTGGGTCCCGCTCGATTAGAAAACAGGGCGCGAGGCAAAGTCAGCCAAGGCCGCGTGCAAACGGCGATGAATGCGCCTCGCTCGTCGCTCGGCGCGCGACGAGATCGATCTCGACCAGCGCGCCTTTGGCCAGCCCGGTCACGCCCACGCAGGTGCGGGCCGGGCGCCGGCCGAGCGGAAAATAGGCCGCGTAGACCGCATTCATCAACTCGTAATCCTGCTGGAAGCGGGTCAGGTAGATGCGCACCGACACCACCTCGTGCAGGCCGCTGCCGCAGCCGGCCAGCACCGTCGACAGGTTCTTCATGACCTGGTGGGTCTGCGCTTCGATGCCCTCGGGATAGGGTGTCTCGACCGAGGTGTCGATGAACGGCATCTGCCCGGTGACAAACAACCAGCCGTCCGCTTCGACCGCGTGGCTGAAGGGTGCGACCGGGTCCGGTGCGCCGACGATCGTGTGGAAGATGGGTGTCATGGTGAAAGCCCTGATGCAGGCGGATCAACAGGTGACAGCGCCGAAGCCGGCATGGCGTCGCTTCAGCAATTCGACCAGTGCGTTCGCCATCGCCTGCAGATGGGCGAGCTGGTCCGGGCCGAGTTGCCGCGGCCGGATGTCGTAGGCACACAGTGTGCCGATCGTGCGGCCACCGACGGCCAGTCGGGCCGCGGCATAGAAGCGGATGAACGGTCGCCCCACCACCTTCGGATGCGCCACGAATCGTGCGTCGTCGAGCGTGTCCTCGACGACGATCAGATCCTGCGCCGAGTGAAAGAACGCCTCGCAGAACGACGTCACCGAGGGCGACTGCGTCTGCTGGACGCCCACGCACGATTTGAACCAGTCGCGCTCCGCATCGAGCAGGTTGACCATCGTGAACGGAACGGCCAGCGAGGTCGCCAGCAGCCGGGTGATGTCGTCATAAGCCCGCTCGGGCGATGAATCCAATATCAGCAACTGGCGCAACGCTGCCAGCCGAACGGGATCGAGTCGGGTCTCCATCATGTCAGGCGATCGGGCCGGGCAGTGGCAGTGGCAGTGGCACCGCGAACGGAGCGTGGTAAGTCATGGGGGGCAATGTCTCATTGCGTAGATCGGGTGTGGTGCATGCATGCCAGCGCGGCGTGTAACGTCGGCGGCGCTGTCGCCATCGAGACCTTATCACGCAGTTCGATCCGGCCAATCCCTGGCTGCGCCTGCCGCGACCGGCGAGCGCACCGCCCCGAGCCACGTGGACCCGCCGGTCACTGCGCAGACTGCGCGCCAGCGCGGCCGATGCAACCGCGGCAGACGCAGGTGCGGCCGCGCTGCGCGTCGGGCAGCCGGTCGAGCAGCTCGCTGGCAACGCGCACCGACGCACACCAGCACGGCGCGCTGCCAAATGTGCCGCTCGCCACCGCGCAGTCGTTGGGCCCGCCGCAGACGGGGCAGTGTTGCCCCGGCACGGCTGCCGGCGCTCGCGAGTCGTTCATCAATGTCACCGAGCTTCCATCGACTGTGCTTGCGCAGACGATGACATCGCCCGCATCACACGTTGTACAGAAATGACCTCCGGCCCGCCGGCGGGCATCGCAGTTCTGACCGCGCCGGGGCGTACCAAACCAGGATTCTGCGCGTCGCCACCGCGCGGGGTGATTCCGGCCGGGTTGGCGCCATGCGCGGCCGCGGCAACGTCACACGGTGACCTCCGGAACAGCGCAGCCGAGCCGTCGGCACCTGGTTCAGGTGTCCGCCCCGGTGCCTTTCGCGAGCCGCGCCACCAGCTTCAACAAGGTCGGCACGCGACGCTTGCCGTGCATGCCGCGCAGCCTGGCTTTGGCGGCACCGAGGTCGATGCCGACGCAGGTCACCCACAGCGGCCGCGCGTCTTCCTCCCTGATCAATTCGAACTGCGCGGGCAGGCCGGGCAGTGCCGCCTTCGCGGCACCGATGACGGCCACGCGGCCGCCGAGCGCGTGGTACAGATGGCGCCCCAGCGCCGGTGTTTCGTGCACATCGGCGTGCACGAAGCCGTCGAACACGATCAGGTCGGGCTCCAACGAATGTTCGCGCAGCAGTTGCAGCAGGCCAGACAGGTCGCGCAAGTCGAGCTCGCCGCGCGCGGCCTTTTCCAGGCGGGCGATGCGACTGATGTATGTGCGCGTGGCCTCCGGCGCGTTCCAGTCATCGAAGGCCACGGCAGCCGCCACGGCACTGTCGCCATCGTGATGCACGGCCACCGCCAGTTTCATCGCTGCCCCGGGTGATCGCGCCCTGAGCGGCACGGCATTGCCGGTGCATGGCTGATGCATGGCTGGTGCATTGCCGGCGCATGCCCGACGCACCGTGCGGCACCGATGCTTCGGTCAGCACCTTCGAGTCGCCACGGATCTCGACGCCGTCGCATCCCGAACCGAAGGCCCGATCCTGCGGTTCGCCTTCCGCGTGGTCGCCGGCCCGGTGCAAACCTCCGCCACGCCGTGTCGTTGCGAGGGCGGGCAAGGCCGTCAGGCAGCCAACGTCGCGGGTTCATGTTTCGCACCGTGTCGGACACCGCATCGGGCCGGCCAGATCGACACGGGCTCCGTGCCGGGGAGGCGCGGGCCACTGCTCGCTGGTCGGCGGCCAAGCCGCGCCACGCGCCAGCCAGGTCGCCGCCGACAACCAGCCGCCGTGCGTGACGATGATGCGCGCCGACCCGGGTGCGAAGCCGGACACCCGTTGCAGCAACGCATGCACCGACTCGCCGCCGCCCGCCGGATGGTGCCCAAAGTCGGCGCACCAGGCGTCGATGTCGTCGCGGGTCACTTGCGACCACGGTCGCCCGTCCCATTGGCCGAAGTCCAGCTCGGACAACGCCGCGTCGACCCGGTGCAGCCAGCCCCAGCGCGCCAGCCACGTTCCGACCGCGCGGCTGCGCGCCAGCGGCGATGTGACCACGCTGCGCGGCAAGGCGTGGCGCCGGGCGTAGAGGCGGATCTGGTGCGCCATGCGCTTGGCGCGACGCGGGTCGGTGCGCAGGTCGGTGCGGCCGATGCATCGCCCCTGTGCGCCATCGGCCCTCGGGTGACGCCAGGCATGGAGCATCTCAACGGCCGGGTCGGTGCCGGCGGCGCTCATTGCGAGGCCACAGCGCTGAAGGCCAGCAGCACGGCCATCTCGCCGAGCTGCTCGGCCGTGCCCAGGGTGTCGCCGGTGTAGCCGCCCAGGCGGTGGCGCAGCCAGCGCGCCATCAGCCCTGTTGCGGCCGCGGTGGCGGCAGCACCGGCGGCCAGCATCGCTGCGGGCCACCAGGGCAGTGCCAGCAACGCGGCCAGCGCACCCCAGCCCAATGCCACGGTCAAGCCGCCCGGGCCCACCTGCTGCGCCATGGGCTTGGCCTTGGCGTGGTCGACATCGCCGGCATACGGCAAGGCCCGCAGCAGCGCCACGGCCGCCACGCGCGACCAGCAGTGCGCCACCGGCAGCAGCACCAGCGTGGCGGCCAGGTCGCGCGCGGCCAGCCCCGCCAGTGCCGCGGCTTTCAACGCCAGCACGGCCAGCAGGCCCAGCGTGCCGTAAGTGCCCAGGCGCGAGTCCTTCATGATGTCCAGCGCACGCTGTCGGCTGACGGCGCCGCCCAGGCCGTCGCAGGTGTCGGCCAGGCCGTCTTCATGAAACGCGCCGGTGATCCACACCGTGGCCACCATCGACAACAGCACCGCCAGCGTGGCCGGCCACAGGTGCGCCGCAGCCCAGAACACGGCGCCACCGAAAGCCCCCACGCACGCGCCGACCAGCGCAAAGTGGCGCGCGCTCTGGTTCATCCAGTCAGCGCGCCAGCCCACCCAGGCCGGCACGGGCACGCGCGTCAGGAACTGCAGCGCAATGAAGAACAGGCGCAGTTCGTGTTGCAGGCCGGACCGCAGATCAACCACCACGCCATGCCGCCCGTCAGCCCGCTGCGCTGGCCGTGGCCACCGACACGCCGGCGCTGCTGAAACTGGCCATCTGCGACAACAGCAACTCGGCCGATTTCAACAGCGGCCAGGCCAGCGCCGCGCCCGAGCCTTCGCCCAGCCGCAGGCCCAGGTCCAGCAGCGGCTGCACACCCAGAGCCGCCAGCCACGCGGCGTGGCCGCTTTCTGCCGATGCATGCGCGAACACGCAGCGTTGCAGCACGGCCGGCGCCCGTGCGGCGGCCACGGCCACGGCGGCGGTGGTGATGAAGCCGTCCACCACCACCACGCGCCGCTGCTGCGCGGCGGCCAGCACGGCGCCGGCCATGGTGGCAATCTCCAGCCCGCCCAGCGCGGCCAGG
>ENA-OFCX01000652-OFCX01000652.1-metagenomes-genome-assembly--contig:-NODE-652-length-16893-cov-5.680069_pt1 | contig 16893 bp, 9 predicted proteins | sample MGYA00153384_OFCX01 | MGnify analysis MGYA00153384
CAGCCGGGTACCCCTCAAAACTACCGGACACTAGTGATTTAGCGTGGGCAAGAATGCGATTCTTCATCGGTAAACAAGCACAGCGCCAACCGTTGGGCAACAGCCGGTTCGAGAATCAGATTGAACAGATGACCGGACAGCGGCGAGAGGTGAAGGCTAGAGGGCGACAGCAGAAACCATAAATGTCAAAATGCAGCCATGAGCAAGCTCAACGATCTCGCAAATGTTCCATGGCAAGCGTTGCAGTTTTATTCCACTGCGCCGTATCCGTGCAGCTATCTCGAAGGCAGGATTGCGCGTTCTCAGGTGGCCACACCCAGCCACCTGATATCGAGCAGCGTTTACGGCGAGTTGTTGCGGGTGGGATTTCGTCGTAGCGGCACCTTTATATATCGTCCGCATTGCGACGGATGCAATGCCTGCATGCCGCTGCGTGTGCCGTTGGCGACGTTCAAACCCACGCGCAGCCAGCGTCGCGCCTGGGCTGCGCATCGCTCTGAATTTACCGTTCGTTTTGTGCCGCTGCACTATAGCGCCGAGCACTACGAGCTGTACCTAAAGTATCAGCGTCTGCGCCATCACGGCGGCGGCATGGATCGCGACAGTCGCGATCAATATCAGCATTTTTTGCTACAAAGCCACGTTGAAACGTTACTCGTCGAATTTCGCGATGCGCGCGGTCATCTTGCTTTGGTGAGCCTCGTTGATGTGCTTGCCGACGGCCTGTCAGCGGTGTACACGTTCTACGATCCGTCCATCAAAGGCAGCCTCGGTACCTTCGGCGTGATGTGGCAAATGAATCAAGCGCAATCGCTGGGCCTGAGTTATGTCTACCTTGGCTACTGGATCGAGGACAGCGAGAAGATGGCGTACAAGGCAAATTTCGGCCCGAACGAAATTTTGCGCGATGGCGTTTGGCGTGCTGAGCCATCGGTTTGATGGTCAGCAGCTTTATACAGCTTTTTAGGTAATTGCTGGTTTTATATGGGCTTAGACCTGCTTTAGCAGTTTATCGACTTTAGGCATTTAATGCTGTTAGCCGAAGTGAAATAAGGGCTGTGGCTAAAAGCTGCTTAGCCACCGACGCAAGTATTCGCATTTTTTAGGAGCGCCCCTGAGCGCGAAATCGGCTCCACAAGCAAAGTTGGGATAGCGGTCGAGGCCGCTCCTACAGGGGTTGAAGCGGAATGACGAAGGTGTGCTCGCCGACCAATTTCGTCCACTCGACGGATTCGCCCACACGTAGCAGGGTGACTTCCTCCGCTTTAGCCGCCGACCCACGAACAAAAATGAATCGCATCGTTCGACCCTCCCGTTTCAACGTCAACTCGGCCTGCGGCCAATGCGATGGCAGGCACGGTTTGAACGACACCGTCTGCGCCGTTTGCCGCAGCCCAAAAATCGACTCAATCGCCGCGCGATGCATCCACGCCGCCGCCCCGGTGTACCAGCTCCAGCCGCCGCGTCCGACGTACGGCGCTTGCGTGTAGGTGTCCCCCGCCATTACGTAAGGTTCAATGCCGTACGCAGCCCCGTATTGAGGCCCCGCCGCTCGATGCGCGGGACTCAGGTAGGTGAAGTAGCGGTACGGCAGTTCATTCGCCTCGGCGGACTCCATGGCCGCAGCATCGGCCACGGCGAACTCGGCCTGCGCCATCAGCGCCCACACTGCGCCATGCGAATATTGCCCGCCGTTTTCGCGCACACCGGGTGGATACGCCTGAATGTAGCCCGCGCTCGGCACGGCGTGCGCCAGTGGCGGATCGAGCAGCCGTAGCAAGCCTGCATCGTGATCCACCAGATGCGCCTCGACCGATGTCAATGCCTTACGCTGCATGTCGATGGGGGCAACGCCGGACAGCACTGCCCACGCCTGCGCGATCAAATCGATTTTTGCCTCGGGATTGACGTGCGAGCCTAGCGCCTGACCGTCGTCAAAAAAGGCGCGCTTAAACCATTCGCCGTCCCACGCGGTGCCGAGCAACGCCTTCGTCCACCCGGTGGCCGCATCTTGCCAGCGTTCAGCGCGCGCCAAGTCTCCGCGTGCCTTCGCTACAGGCGCAAACTCAGCAATGAGTTTGCACAAGAACCAGCCCAGCCACACCGATTCGCCGCGGCCTTCATGGCCCACGCGGTTCATGCCGTCGTTCCAGTCGCCGCTGCCCATTAACGGCAGGCCGTGGACGCCTACCCGCAAGCTGCGATCAATGGCGCGTGCGGCGTGTTCATAAACCGTGGCCGTGTCAGCGCTGATCGTTGGGGTGTAGTACGCGTCTTCAGCCCCGTCAGGGATCGCAATGCCCTCGATGAACGGCACCAGTTCATCGAGCAGACTCGCGTCGCCCGTCACGCGCACATAGTGCGTACAGGCATGCGCCAGCCACAACAAATCGTCGGAGAAATGCGTGCGCACACCCGCGCCACCGGGCGAATGCCACCAATGCTGCACGTCGCCCTCAGCATATTGCCGCGATGCGCAGAGCACAATCTGGTCGCGCAACATTTGCGGCGCAGCCCACGCCAGCGCCATCGAGTCCTGCAATTGATCGCGGAAACCGGTCGCGCCACCGGCCTGATAGAAGCCCGCCTTCGCCCACATTCGGCACGCCACCGTTTGATATAAAAACCAGCGATTGACAATGGCGTCAAACAGCGGATCGGGTGTTTTAACGGTCGTCGCGCCGAGCAATTCATCCCAAAAGTTGCGCACCTGTTCGACGCGGTTCAGCGCGGGTTTTGCGTTGGCGAGCGCCACAAGCTCTTGTGCGGCGTGGCTGGTTTCGGCATAGCCGATCAGGAACACGCGCTCCATCGCTTCGCCCGCCGCAAGCATCACGCGCGTCGACAGCGCGGCACACGGATCCAAACTGGCGCCGCTTTTTTGACCGAAGCGTTGGGGCAGCGTCAACTGCCCCAACGCGTCGAAGCATTCACGACGATCACAGGTCCAATCATCCAACGCATCAAGCGCGCTGGCGATACTTAAGAACGCCGTGCCATCACCAAAACCGCTTGCACGCTCGCGCTGCGTCGCCAACAGCGCTGTGATTTTTTGCTGACCCAGCGCTTGTTGGTACATCGCCGTACGCACCGTGCTGCGGTCAGATCGATTAGCACCCATCATCCATTCCATGATGCCGACCAAGCGCAGGTGTTGCGTGCGATGACCGCGATTAACCAAGCGCAGGCGCACTTGTTTCACCGATGTTTTCGTGTCGACGCACCACGTCGCCGTTACTTCCAGCTCACCGCGATTGTGTCGAATGACGCTGTAGCCCTGACCGTGTGCGACGCGGTACTGGTCTACGTCATCGCACTGCGCAGACGGCGACACACTCCACGTCTGCAACGTCTTCATATCTTGTACTAAAAACCATTCTGAAAGCGGGTCAGCCACCGGGTCGTTCGACCACGCAGTGAGCTGGTTCATGCGGCTGTTCTTAGCCCAGGTGTAGCCACCACCCGCCTCGGTGAGTTGCGCGCCAAACTGCGGGTTGGACAGCACATTGATCCACGGGCGTATCGGTCGCAGCGTGGTGCTCACGTCGAAGCGAAACTCATTCGATGCGGCGGCGAATTGCCCGCTCGGCGCAGGCACGACCGCGCTGGCAGCAGGTGTTGCCGCAACAGACACGGACGACGCGTCGCGCCGCTTATCGAGCGCGCGCTGATGCAACTCGTTCCATTCGTTGACATGGTGGGTCAGCGGACGACCGTCGGCGTTCAAGCGCACGCGTGCCAAATTTTGCAGTGTGCTTAATTCGTCGTTCGAAATTTCGTCAGCGCGCAGCACATAAAAGCCGGTTACCGACGCGCTGCCAGTCGTCAAATCCGCGTCGCTCTCGGCAAGGTAGCGCTCGCGCAACGCGGCAACTTCGCGATGCAGCGGGAGCTGATAGGACACAGGCTCAGCGTTCACCACCACCAGATCGCAGGTAATGCCACCGCGCGACCAGATGCGCAGCCCCTTGGTCATCGTGCGCAGTAATCCCAGTCCATCCACGATGCCTGCCGACACCAGAATGATCGGTCGATCACCGGAGATACCGAACCGCCACAGCAAACGCCGGTCGCACACATCGCATACATCGGATAGCGAGCCGCTGCTATCAACGCCGACGATGCGCGTTTGCGGGCGCGTCAGGGTGTGCACTAGCGCGGTGGTTAGGTTTTGAATCGCCGCGTGGTTTTCAGCGGTGATGCGCAGCGCACGCAAGCGAATCCCGGTCAGCGTGGCCGACATGAGCGAGGCCCGTTTAACGTGACTGGTTTGCCGATACTTATCGATTACTGCCCGCAGCGTGCCGCCGTCATCGCACGCAGCGGTGGCGAAGGTCAACTGGGCTCGGGCATTCGGCGCGATGCGCAGATGAGCTGCCATCGCGCAGGCTGGGTCGAGTCCCGTATCGAGTCTGATTGCCGTGTTCAACGTTGTGGCGTCCGTCGGCACCGGGGGATCGTCAAATGCGGCCATCGGCTGACTGCTCGAACGATTACGCCCCAGCCAACGTTGACGATCCGTCTGGATGCGTACGCCGACCAACTGCGCATCGCGCTCTGCAATGAAATGCGCTGCCTGCAAACCGCGCTCGGTAGCGAGCCGCGGCGTGCGTTCGAACAGCAGCGCTTGATGATGTGGCAGCCAATGCCCGCGTACGAAGAGACTAGTGAACGCCGGATGCGCTTCATCGGCGCGCGCGTCAGTTAAGGTGATGTCGAACGCAGAAATCAGCTCAATGTCGAGCGTACGGTCAGTGAGATTTTGCAGCTCAATCTGACGAAACTCGATGTCGTCTTCCGGACTCACCCACACCGTGGTGTGCGCTTTAACGTCGTGCCATTCCGCGTCAAAGCAGACGCGGTCGGCGTGATAGATCGCCGTGTATTGCGCCGCAGAATCCCCTGCCGGATGTTGCGTGATTGAAGCCAATCGCGGACTCAATTTGGGCTCGCTTGCAGAGCGTGCTTTATCGCTCCAGCGCAGATAGAAAAAACTGCCGTAGCTGTCGCGCAGTGCGTCGTCTCGTGACCGGGTGATGCCGGTATTGCCCCAACGACTGCTTCCCGCGCCATTGGCTCGCAGCGTCACGCTGTAGCGCCCATTGGACAACACGTGCGTGGGCTCAACGGCCACCGCTCCGGGTTGTATTTCGCGCAACAAACCGGGCGCGCGCGCTTGCAACAACGGTGTCGGCAAACCCAACGGTGCCGCATGAAGCCTTGACACCTCGCGAGGCGCGCGCTCATGCAACAGCGACGTGACCGCCTCAATGTGCGCATTGGCCATCCCCCAACGCTGCGCGGGTGCGCCTAGTAACACGTTGGCTAAGGCCACAATGGTCATGCCCTGATGGTGCGCCATGAAGGTTGCGACCGGCGTGAACGCCTCTTTGCCTGCTTGTCGAGTTGGAGAAAAATCTAATGCCTCGATGAACCCATAGCGTCCGCGCGCCGAGCGCTTTTCGAGCGCTGCAAAGTTAAGCGTGGCACGATGCGGCGCGATTTGTGTCGCCAGCGCCGTGGCATAAGGCGCGATGACCAATTCGTCTGGGGGCGTGCGTCGTAGTGCTAAGCGCGGCACGCCTTGCGGCGCATATTGATACGCCAAGGTTTCGTCTCGTCCGGCGTACGCCGACTCGGAGATACCCCACGGCACGCCCTGCGCTGCGGTGAACGCGATTTGCTCGCGCAGCGCCGTGCTGCACGCGTTGCGCAACACGCTGCCATAGGGCTCGTCGAGTATCAGACTCGGCATCAAATACTCAAACATCGAGCCCGACCATGAACGCAGTCCAGCCACCGTGCCATTGGCATAGAACGGTCGCCCAAGTGAGGCCCAATGCCGCGTTGGCACGTCGCCCTTGGCCACGGCCAGCAGGCTAGTGAGACGCGATTCAGACGCCAGCAAATCGTAAAACGACGCGTCAAGTTGCTGCTCAGCGACGCGAAAGCCGATGTGAAGCAAGTGCCGCTTGCGGTGATACAGAAAACCGAAGTCAGCTTGCCACGCGAGTTGTTCGAACGCTTTGGCGAGCGTGCGCAGCCGTTCCGCTGCGGCTGCGTCGCCTCGCGCGGCAATCGCATTCGCATCAAGCAGGGCGGAGCGGAGCGTTGCCAGATGATCGCCTAGGCACCACGTCAACTCCTCGTGCCGTGAGGCCATTATCAGCGGGTCATGCTGAATGTCGTTTGCGGACAGCGTGGTCAGCTCCTGAGCGGCATCAACAAGCAACTGCTCGAAACCTGTTGCGTTGCTCGTGAACTCGGCAAGCGGGTCAGACAGCGCTAGCAATTTTGACCACGCAGAATCAAGCGCTTGCTGATCAAGCTGAGGCGTCAATCGAGCCTGCGATGAGGCAATCGCCCGCTGCGACGCACGCTGGTCAAACGGCGCGTTCGCCAACTCCACGCACGCTTGCGCAACCGCGAGCAGATGACCGCTTAGGTTGCCGCTGTCCACCGTGGACACATACATCGGCAGCAATGGGGTGGCCGTCTGCGTGTCGTACCAGTTCATGAAATGGCCGCGATAACGCTGCATTTTTGCGAGCGTTGCCAACGTCGCCTCCATGCGATCAAGCAGCTCTTGCGTGCCGATCCATCCGAATTGCCGCGCGCAAGCGGCGCTCAACAGATAGAGCCCGATGTTGGTGGGTGAGGTGCGGTGCGCCACCATATCGTGCGGCAAAGTCTGCAAGTTGTCAGGCGGCAAATGGTTGTCGTCGGCCACCACGCAGCGCTCGAAGAGCCGCCACGTATCACGCGCAATGCCTTCAAGATACGCTTGATCGTTAAGCGGCAATTCCGAGTCGGCGTCAGGTGTGCAACCCCGACTCACCCACCAAATCCAGATCGGAGACGCTGCCCACATCAGACACAGGCACAGCGCCAACCAAGGATGCCGCGTGCCTGAAGCAAGCAACACCGCGAGCAGCGCCAGCGCCGCCACGGGCAGACTCCAATGCGTGCGCAGCAACGCCAACGCGCTGGTCTTGGCGGAGGCCTGCGCAGCGGCGGCAGTCGTCCATTGCAGCAAATGCTGGTGGCTGACCAGCATGCGATACAGCGAGCGCGTGATCGCATCCACCGCCATCAATGCTTGATGCAAAAGCAGCGCCACATGCCACAGCCCACCCCAGAGCGCGCGCGCCAGATCGGTTGCCGCCTGCCAGTAAAAGTGGCGCAACGCAACGTCATCACGACTCGGCGCGAAGCCCGCCACTGAACCCATCAACGGTCCCGCTAAAAAGGCGGCGATCACCAACGCGAATGCGGCCCACGGCGACATCACATGGGTCGCCAACGCAAGCACCAGCAGCGCCAACGACATCGGCGCGACTAAGGAGCGGCGCAAGTTGTCAAACATTTTCCAACGATTGATGGCGCGCAGTGGATACGGCTTGCTGCCAAACAACGGGGCGAGTAGCGAGCCGAGCAAAATCGGCAACAACTGCCAGTCACCGCGCGTCCAGCGATGCACGCGTGAAGCGGCAACGTCCGCATGCGTTGGCGCATCCTCGATCACCGTGATGTCGGTGACGGCAGCGCAGCGCGCAATGGCACCTTCCAGCAAATCGTGACTCAGCACTTGATCCTCAGGCAGACGACGGGTCAACACTGCGTGCATCGCGCGCACGTTGAGCAGCCCTTTGCCGGTGAAAGTGCCTTCGTTGAATAGGTCTTGATACACCTCAGAGCTTGCGGCGCTATACGGGTCGATGCCGCACTGTCCGGCAAATAACCAGTGATACCGCGTGAAGTTTTTTGGCGCGGGCAGTGGCGTCACCACCCGCGGTTGCAGAATGCCGTAGCCGCTGATGACGCTGGTGCCGAATGCATCAAGTTGTGGCTGATTTTGCGGATGCGCGGCGACCCCTACCAGTTCGCGCAGTCGTCCGGGCGGCAGTTGCGTGTCGCTGTCGAGCGTGACGATGTATTGCGTATGGGCGGCCATCGCGGAGGCTTGTCCCACGTCGATAAACGCCGCTGGTGAGCCTTCTGCCAATGCGTCGACCAGCAGCTCCAGCTTGCCGCGCTTCCTCTCCCAACCAATCCAGCGCTGCTCGGTTTCACTGAAGCGACGTTGCCTGTGCAACACGATGAAGCGGGGCGCTGCGCCATCAGTTTCAGGATAGCGTTCGTTGAGTTCGCCGACCTGCATAACGGCACTGTCGAGCAGCGTTTGATCCGAATCGACATGCTCGGTATCGGCATCCGCCCAGTCGCTCAACAGCGCGAACTGAGCGTTGGCCTCTGGATTCGCCAGGAAGTGCAATTGCAGTTGATGCACCAGCGCGGCGATGGATTCAACGCTAGTGAGCATCGCGGGAATCACCACCATCACGCGATGCTCGACGGGAATCCCGTTGATGAGCGCAACGCGAGGCAGGTGCGCGGGCCGTGCGGATTCACTGATCAGGCGATTGATGACCGCAACCACCGTTTCAGAGGCCGGGAACATCATCAGAATAACGGCACACAACGCCAAACCTCCGGACGCATTGGCACCGGTTAGTTGAATGTCTTGATGGCGCAATATCCACGTCATCAGGGCAAACGTGCCGATGACGAGTGCGCCCAAATAAATGGGCAGTGCGAAGCGGCGGAGCACCTCGCTGAGGCGAACAGTAGCGGTCTCCTGCAAGTCGAGCCTGCGCATCAGGGCTCGCCTGCCCATGCCAAATAGCCAGTAGTCGGCAACGGCGGCACGCTCCGAGTCAACGGTTGCCGATTGCATCATCGGCAGTAGCACTCTTGCCACTGACAATTCGCTTCGACCGCTCCGTTTTGCCAGTCGCTCGATGCCATGCAGCGTGCGGTCACGTGTGCCAATGTCTTCCGCAGCAAACGTCGTGGCGGTGAGCATCAAGCGCATCAGCGTGCTCGTCTGACCCACAATATCTGGCCAGTCGGCGTCGCCTATCGCACGCAGCGACGTCACGGCGTTGCTCACGCTCAGATTGTCTGCGGCCTGCTCGATGCTTTGTTGCGATTGAACGGCGGCCTCATCGGGCAACGCGGTGTGCAGCCAGTCCTGATAGCGCTCCGTGTCAACAGTCTCGCCGGTGGTGTGCCGGTGGCGCAGCCGTTGGCCCATCTGCCCTAGGAACACGCGGCCCACGCCGCGTTGATTGAGCAGAGCGAGCAATTCGTCAAGCTCCGTCAACTCGTAACCATCGATACGGTCACAGCATAGGTTGGCCGCTTCACGGGCCGCCTTGTTGCTCGCCACACGCTCGGCGAGTCGCCGCAAATTTTCGATCAGCACCACGCGCAAGGTTGTGGGCAGTGCCCACATTTCGCTTAAGTTGAGTTCGCGCGTTTCTTGATAAGCTGACAAAAACTGCATCAGCAAATCGTCATCAAAAGCGCCGTCGGTGTGCGCCACAAAGGCCCATGCCACGCCGTAGATGCGCGGCAGGCCCGCCAGCGGCTCGTCGACCAGCACCGGCAGCGACCGGAAGTAGCTTCGTGGCAAACCTTCGTGAATCTCTTTGAGTTGCGCCTCAATCAGGTGAAAGTTGTCGAGCAGCCATTCGGCCGCCGGATTGATGTCGTAGCCGGTGGCGGCTTGCGTACCGATGTAGTGATGCGCCTCACGCAGTACGCGGATATTGTTTTGAAGGCGCGGAAAAAATGTTGCAGAACGTGAATTGTTGATGGCTGCGCGGTGCGTGTCGCCAAGGCTCCGACCGTGTTGCGCGAACCGTTGCGGTCCAAAAATCTCGGAGCGGATCGGCGGTTCAAGTGCGCCGCGAGCGCCGTCGAGTATGGCCAGTAGCGTCGCTGTGGCGTCCGGTATCAGGCGCTGCAGCGCGGATGGCGACACGATCTACCACACGAACGAACTGATTCCAATGATGACCGCAATCAGCGCTAAAGTCGTCACAAAACGACCCGCAAAAAAGCCATGCATGAACTCGGCACCGCGTTGAAACGCAAGCAGCGAGCCGCTGCATCGCTTGCACACATCAAGGTGCTCGCCCAGCGCCGAAATGTCGAGCACGGTCGCGTTTGAACTGTCGGCATACGATGCGGTACGCCAAGTCGGGGAGGGCACTGATCGAGTCGTCATAAAAATTCTTCACCTGATTGGCCGTCGAGCCGCGCAGAAAGTTGTGGGTAGCTTGAGCGTTGATTGATAGTAAGAGCGCGCCGATTGGCGGTCTATCAGACGACGGCGCGCAAGATGTAGGGGCTGTCCTACGTCGAGTGCTCGCGGATTAACTAACGGGGTACGGGTTTTGTTCACTCTCCCCCGAACGGTGAGGGTTAGCGATAAGGGCTGGACAGCCAGCCACTCCACTAAGCTGGACAATTTCTTGCCGTTGTTACTGACCCGTCCGATGACGACAACGTGCGATCAGAAGAAAGACTCACGCTGCACCTACGTCGAATGTCTGTCCACGCACGACGGTTTCTTCCCATCTCTAACCCTAACCCCAACCCCATCTCCGTGCGGGAACGTGGAGCCCGCCGAACCGGGCGTTAATGGACTGGTCATCGGTTCCGCGTTTCTGCAACGAAACTCAGTTCTATAAAAGCACCTCCACCCCAATGCCGCGATACCCGATGAAGCGACTGCTGGTGTCGAACATCGGCTCACCGCTGACCCGATAGCTGTGCTGCGTGCCGTCGGAGCCCAAGCGACCAAATGCGAAGTGGAGGAACGGTTTTCGTGCCGTAATCATGGCTTGCAGTGCCTTGCGTTCCGTCTCGTCCCAACCCGTGGCGTCACCGTCCGGCGGTTTGCCTAAAAAAGCGGTCATGCGGATGCCCAGCATCTCAAACACCGGGCCTGAGACGGTGGTGAAGTCGCCGGCTTCGTTTTGCTCCCAATACCAATCGGAGGCAAGCGCGGTGAGTGCGCGAAAACGCGCCTGGCTTTCAACCAACTCGGCGGTGCGCTCCTTGATTTTTTGCTCCAACGTGTCGTTGTGACACGCGATTCGTTTATGACAAAGTCGAATCTCCAGCATGTTGTGAATGCGCGCTTTGACCTCGACCAGATCAAACGGTTTGCTAATGAAATCCTTGGCACCGACTTGCAACGCGCGCAGCTTGTGACCCGGCTCGGCAGTCAGCACAATGACCGATAAATAGCTGTCGACGTTGTCACGCTTCAAGCCCTCCATGACCTCAAACCCATCCATGCCGGGCATCTTCAGGTCAAGCAGAATCAGATCAAAGTGATTTTGGGCTTGCAGCGCACACACGTCCCGCGGATTCATCGTGGACATCACTTTGGAGTATCCTGCCTCAGAGAGTAACGCCGCAAGTAACTGCACATTGGTGGCTTGATCGTCGACGATCAGCACGCTGGCATTGAGAATGTCGGACTCGGTAATCATTTAAGGTGCTCCTTTTCTGCCGTGACGTGCGCAGTATTTTTTGCAAACGCTAACGCCTCATCCAGCGTCGCGGTAAATTCGTTGATCTTGATCGGTTTGCTGGGGTATTTGAAGAAGCCTGCCTCCAAACCTTCTTCGGTGTAACGCGGCATAGCGTTGGCGCTGAGCGCGATGACCGGAAGGTGTGCCGTTATCGCGTCCTCCGCCAAAATTCGCAGCGCTCTAATGCCACGAGTGTCCGGTAGATTAATGTCCATGAGGATCACGTCTGGCAGCGCATTACGTGCCATTTAAATGCCGCTCATCCCGTCGCGCGCGGTGAGCGGTCGAATGTCGGCACGCCGCGCAATCAGATCCTCCACCAGCATCAGGTTGGCCGGGTTGTCTTGCAAATAACGCACGGTACGCACATTCGCGGCAGACACGGCACCCAACTGCTCTGCATGAACGTATTCGCCGAGCGCGCCGACTAAGCCTTGCCGTTCCACCTTCATGTTCATGTCAATGGAGAAAATGCTGCCCTTGTCGACCACGCTTTCAACACGAATCTCGCCGCCCATCAGCTCGATCAACCGCTTGGTGATGAGGAGGCCAATACCCGCGCCTTGCTCACTCGTCTCCTGCCCCAATCGATTGAAGGGCTGAAACAACTGTGTGATTTTTTCGGCGGTCAAACCTGCTCCGGTGTCTTCAACAGAAATGCAGATGCGTCCCGCCGTAATCCCTGCGCAGCGCACGCGCGCCGTCCCGCCCACGCTGTTGTGCTTTATTGCGTTGGACAGCACGTTGATCAACACCTGATTCACGCGTCTTCGATCCACCATCACGAAGTACGGAAATGCCAAGGGTTCGAACGTCACCATGATGCCGCGTTTTTGCGCTTGTGATTCGATCATGGTCTGGCATTCGAGCATGACCTCGGTCAGTCCGACCGGCTCCAACGACAGCGACAGTTTGCCCGATTTGATCGGCGCCAAATCGAGAATTTCATTAATCAAATTGAGCAGATACCAACCCGCTTGCAGAATCTGATCAATGCTGCGCTTTTGTGCGGACATGGGTTGCGGCGTGCCCGATTCCACGCGCTGCGCAAAGCCAAGAATTGCGCTCAGTGGCGTACGCAGCTCATGGCTCATAGCGGACAAAAAATCCGACTTCGCAAGGTTTGCTTTTTCAGCGACCGACATCGCCTCTTTCAGCGCCACTTCAACCTCTTTGCGCACCGGGTTGTCGGTGCCAATCAACAGATAGCCGATGATGTCGCCGAAGTCGTCTCGGAGCGCTGTGATCGACACAATCGCTGGAAAGCGCCTGCCGTCTCTGCAGATGTAGGTCAGCTGGTAAATGTCGTCTACACCACGTGACGCTTTGCACGCCAGCGCCTCAAAGCCCGGCGTGATCGGGGTGCCGAGTTCGTCCGTCAACGCCTTGGCGCGCGCCATCACTTCTTTCGGGGCGTGAGTGTCGCTCGGGTTGATCTTGTTGACGACTTCTTCGGCCAGATAGCCGAGCATCAGCTCCGCACCGACGTCGAACAACTGGATGATGCCATTTTCATCGGTCACGGTGATCGAATAATTTGCGCTGGTGAAAATGGCGTTTTGCAGCGCGCCGGTCTTCAGCAGCGCTTGCTGACGTTGCACCTCGATGCCATCGGCGCGGCGTGCCTCGTCGTTGGTGATGGCGCTGGAGACGGTGTCGGGCATGGGGGAAATCTGTGAATGAACCAAAGAGGAGACATCCGTTCTACGAAAAATGCATCAGCGACGTGACAACCCAGTTGTCGGCGCAGATTTATCATTGAAGCCGGAGTACCCTAAAGTCGCCGTGTTTTAAGGACTTGTCGGTGCGGTGAAACGGAAAAAATGCGGTGCGTATTCGCGTTGGCAGCTTTTCTATCTGCGCGATGAAACTACATCCTGCGCGCAATGATGCAGGACAGGTCTTGCCGTGTCGTCTGTACGCCACCGCGCGTAGTGGGAAATATTTTGTTCGGTAGGAGAAGAACTACGCGCCTTTGCGCGTCCATCCGATGGTGAATGCTGAGTGGCGTTTTAATAATGTGTAATCGATGGAATTCCATCAAATCTCGGGAAAGGGAACCACACTATGAATACGACCCAACACTGTAAAACTGCGGTAGCCATCGCCCTAATGTGCGTCGCATCCAGCGCGTTTGCAGCCACCATGACCAAGTCTGATTACTCATCCAGCAAGGATCGCATCACGGCGGACTATAAGGTGGGCAAATCGGTATGCGATAAATCGACTGCGAACGCAAAGGACATTTGCATGAAGCAGGCGAAGGGCAAACAAAAAGTAGCCCTTGCTGAGCTTGAATTTGGCTATACCGGTAAAGCAAAAGACGGTGCCAAAGTGCCAGTCGCGATGGCTGATTCGACCTATGCCACGGCTAAAGAAATGTGCGACGACAAATCGGGCGAAGCTAAAACGTTGTGCAAAACCGAAGCGAAATCGACGCATACTAAAGCGCTGGCTGACGCAAAAATGAACAAGAAAGTAGCCGCCGCGCGCACCGATGCAGCGGAGGACAAAACCGACGCTAACTACAAGGTGGCCGTCGAGAAATGCGAAGCGATGTCGGGCGATCCGAAAACTACGTGTGTAAACGCCGCTAAGGCTCGTTACAACAAGACTTAATCGCTGCTAGACGAACGTCGACCTGACGCGGTCGGTTCTGCTCTCTCGCTTAGACCGAGAGGGTGCGGAGTTCGCGAAATGATCTCGAACGCGGGATTGCTCTCCCCAACCCTCCCCCGGGGAGAGCCTGCGAAAGCGGTGTCGAACTCAGTGCCCACGCAACAAGCTCATCGAAAGCCCAGCCCATGACCTATCAAAGCGTGAATCCGTACAACGGTGCCATTCTCAAAACGTTCAATACGTTTACGGATGCTGAGCTAGAAGTATCGCTTGCCAAAGCTGCGACGTCTTATGACGTGTGGCGGCAGGCGTCATTTGCGCAGCGAGCCGCAGTGGCGGCAAAGGCGGCCGCGATCATGCGTGACAGGGTTGATGCGCTCGCGCGATTGATTACGCTTGAAATGGGCAAGCGGATTGACGAGGCCAGGGGCGAGGTTTTGCTCAGTGCGGCGATTATTGATTACTACGCCAAAAACGCGGAATCGTTCTTAGTGCCTGTTGAATTGACGCCTAAGACAGGTGAGGCGCGGGTGGAGAGCTCGCCCATCGGCGTGTTGTTCGGGGTGCAGCCGTGGAATTTCCCGTATTACCAGCTCGCTCGCTTCGCGGCACCCAATTTGATGGCGGGCAACGTGGTCATGGTGAAGCATGCGGCGAGCGTGCCACAGTGCGCCTCCGCGTTTGAGCAGATTTGGATTGATGCTGGCGCGCCCGAAGGCGCATACACCAATTTGCGCATTTCGCATGCTCAGTCGAATGCGGTAATTGATGATCGCCGCGTGAAGGGCATAGCGCTCACAGGCAGCGTGGAAGCGGGCAGAAGCGTGGCCGCACGCGCTGGACATAATCTCAAAAAAGCAACGATGGAACTGGGTGGCAGCGACGCGTTTATCGTGCTTGACGATGCGGACATCGACCAAGCCGTGCGTTGGGCTGTGCAGGCGCGCATGGCTAACACGGGGCAGAGCTGCGTCGCAGGCAAGCGATTCATCATTGTCGAAACAGTGGCCGACGAATTCATTGCTAAATTCAAAGCGGCGCTTGAAGCACTTGAGCCGGGCGACCCGATGGACAAGGCCACGACACTCGGCCCCATGTCCTCTGAAGGCGCACTGGTCAAATTGCTGGAGCAGGTGGACGGGGCGATTGCTGGCGGTGCGACTGTCGCGCTCGGCGGCAAGCGAATCGCGATGACCGGCGCGTTCATGCAACCGACGATTTTGATTGACGTTAGCCGCAACAATCCGGCGTTCCGCGAAGAATTTTTTGGCCCTGTGGCCATGCTGTTTCGGGTGCAGGACGAAGATGACGCGATAGCGCTGGCCAACGATTCTGACTTCGGCTTGGGTGGCTCTGTTTTCACGCAAAACATCGAGCGCGGCAAGCGCGTTGCCAGCGGCGTTGAAAGCGGCATGATGTTTATCAATCAGCCGACGGGGTCGTCCCCTGAGCTGCCCTTCGGCGGCATCAAAGATTCAGGCTTTGGTCGCGAGCTGGGCGGTCAGGGCATTCAAGAATTCGTCAATAAAAAACTAGTGCGAGTTGGGTCGATTGATGCCTTAGCGTAATTGCTATTCGCGCACCCGCCCAATGGCGACACCTTGTGGTCAGCTGAATGACTCACACCGTGTAGGAGCGGCGAGAGCTGCGAAAAGTGGCTGGCGCTAGCGCTTCGTGGCTTTCGCGGTTCGTACAACCAATGTGCTCCCAAGCTGGCACGTCGTCAGAAATCACAACCAAGTGAAACGCTATGGCTGCCAACGCACCCGATCAATTGCTCAATACGCTCACGGTGAAAGATGACGCCGATATTGAAGATGGCGTGGTGCATCATCCGCCGAGCGGTTTCCCGGATCATTTCGCGCTAACGTTCACCAAAACGCTGCGCTTGATTGCTGATACGTTTTTTGCCCAACGCTACGGTCATCGCGCCATCGTTTTGGAGACGGTTGCTGCTGTGCCCGGTATGGTTGGCGCGACCGCGGTTCACCTCAGCAGCTTGCGCAGCATGAAGGATGACGAGGGCTGGATTCGCACCTTGCTGGAAGAAGCAGAGAACGAACGCATGCACTTGATGACATTCATCGAAATCGCTAAGCCGACGTATTTTGAACGCATGGTGATCCTGCTGGCGCAGTGGATTTTTTACGTCGGTTTCTTCCTGATTTATCTCGTGTCTGGGCGCACCGCACATCGCATCGTCGGATATTTTGAGGAAGAGGCGGTGTTGAGCTACACGCTGTATTTGCAAGAGATTGATGAAGGCCGCTCACCGAACGTGCCCGCACCGGCAATTGCCAAGCATTACTGGAAACTGCCGGACAATGCGACGTTGCGCGATGTCGTGCTGGTGGTGCGCGCGGACGAAGCGCATCATCGCGACGTAAATCACGGCTATGCCAACAAGTTGAGCGGCCTGCCAGTTGACGACGCGCACGCCGCGCCGTATCCGGTGCATGCCGATACGACTCGTATGAACGTTTGATACGCGGAAAAGTCAAGACACAACACGGATGAGATCCCGTGCAAATCCGCGAATCCAAATAGTATGCAATCTCGCTGAGCAATACAGCCGCGTAATTGAGTGCCGGATGTCCGCTTGTGGCGAGCATGACGGCTGGCACAAAAAGTCAAACAACTTTTCGCTAAAGTGACCGTTTAACAAGGGCATAACGCCTATTTTCGCAAAAACCGACTTGCAAACCAAATACGCGCTGGCCCAATTGCAATGGGAAGTATAGCCAAAAGCTGATGTAGGCCTTGACCTACCCAGCTGGCGTCCGTTTGCCGACAGACATAGCGCGGTCGCGACGCCATACTGGCCGGTAGAAGTGGCTCAGTTTGTCAAGACAACAAACCCCGAGAATTAAGCGAAACGATG